>Ga0209384_1000130_pt1 | contig 51358 bp, 39 predicted proteins | sample CoawatmetaG05DNA_FD_187511 | JGI IMG/M metagenome (GOLD analysis project Ga0209384, IMG submission 187511) | Marine microbial communities from the West Antarctic Peninsula - Coastal water metaG058-DNA (SPAdes) (version 2) | ecosystem: Environmental > Aquatic > Marine > Coastal ... | reverse complement strand
ACACAAAACAATTGAGTGGGAGTAACAATTGGATCCATTAACGCAAGGTGCTCTAGGAGCTTCTCTACCGCAAGCACTTACTAATAAGAAAACGTTGTGGCTGATCGGATTTTTAGGCTTTCTTTCTGGAATGGCCCCAGACCTAGATATTCTTATAAGATCGGAAGTAGATCCCCTCTTGTTTTTAGAATACCATAGGCAATTCACACACTCCCTTGTATTTATTCCATTTGGTGGCTTAATCTGTGCAACCATATTTTATTGGTTAATAGGTAAACGAAATAAATTAAGCTTTAAAGAAACCTGGGTTTACTGCACACTCGGGTATGCAACCCATGGATTGCTGGACACATGTACCAGCTACGGGACCTTACTCTTTTGGCCATTTAGTAATGAAAGGCTAACCTGGAATAATATCTCAATAATAGATCCGTTATTTACACTACCAATACTTGGTTTAGTTATAGCAGCAGCAAAAACATCAAAAAGAATGTATTCAGCTATAGCGGTAATATGGGCAATAAGCTATCTTAGTTTAGGAATCTATCTTAATAGTACGGTTGAAAAAATAGGTAAAAAAATTGCTATAGATAGGGGTCATAAAATTGTTCGTATAAGTACCAAACCAAGCTTTGGAAATTTAATCCTTTGGAAAATTATTTATGAAACGAATGATAAATTTTATATAGATGCAGTTAGACTAGGTTTTCAACAAAAAGTATTTCCGGGTGAAAATATTAATAAGATAAACCTTAATAAATCATTTCCATGGTTAAAAGAAAATTCTCAACAAGCTAAAGATGTTAAAAGATTTAAATGGTTTAGTAATAATTATATTGCAATCAACCCATTTAATAAAAATCAAATAATAGATATACGCTACTCTCAATTTCCGAATGAAATTGGAGGGTTGTGGGGAATAGAGCTATCAAAAGAAAAGAGTGAAAGTGACCATATTAAATGGTACTCAACAGCACCCAACCCAACGTATACTTGGAACATAATGAAATCAATGATTTTTGAAGATTAATTATTAAAATCAGTACTTTATATTAAAAATATAATGTATATTATTTTTAAAAAATAATAAAATAAAATAAATAGAGAGGAAAAAAATGATTGCGTGCCTAGATCTTGAAGGTGTATTGCTACCAGAGATATGGATTGAGTTTGCCAAACAAACAGGTATAGAATCACTAAAGCTTACAACCAGAGATATTCCTAATTATGATGAATTAATGAGTGAAAGAATAAATATATTAAGTCAAAATAACCTAAAATTAAAAGACATCGAAGATGTAATCTACACACTCAAGCCATTGGAAGGGGCTAATGAATTTTTAAAGTGGCTGAAGACAGAGTTTCAAGTAATCATACTTTCTGATACATTCTATCAATTCTCTAAACCCTTAATGAAGCAATTAGACTTTCCAACTCTTTTTTGCCATAACATAATTACCAATGATGCCGGCATCATAACCGGTTATAAATTAAGGCAAAAAAATGGTAAAGCACAAGCTGTAAGGGCACTACAAGGACTTAATTTTGATGTAATAGCAGCTGGAGACTCCTATAACGATATAGGAATGCTTAAGCAAGCAGATATAGGTATTTTATTTAACCCGCCAAAAAGTGTAATTAATGAGTTTCCGCAGTTTAACGTTACAAAAAATTATAATGAATTTAAAAATGAATTACTTAATTCAAAACAAAAGCTATTGTTAAAAGTCACTGAATGAATAAATTAATTTACGTGTGCATTTAATTGCGACGAATTTACTTTAAATAATTTATATTTAACGTTACTGCTTTAAGGTTTCGACATGTAAAGAGAACTTAAGCTAAGATGAAGATATAAATAAATTTCATCTGTCATTTTGATACAATATAACTAGTTGTAATGGGTAATAAAACTAATTGTATTAACTAATTTTTACCTAAAGCTAATTACTATGTTTATCAGTTAAATTATTGAATTATATGATTATTTATGAGTAGAGCATTTGTAAAAGAAAATGACTTAGAGCATGCTGGAATAGATATTCCCGAGAGGCCCATTAGTTCTCTAAGCAACTATGTAACGCCTTTTGGTTACAGGGAATTAGAAAAAAAAATTATTGAATTAGAGTTAATTAGGCAAAATTATATTGATTCTGAAGACGTTAGTATTATTCAAAAAAAAATGAGGGTTGAACGTGATCTTCGTTATTTTGCGAGTAGGTTCAACTCTGCAATTTTAGTTGACCCCAGTAAACAACCAAAAGATTTGATTTTATTTTCTGCTAAGGTTGATGTTTTAACGGAATCAGAGGAGAATCTCACATTTGAAATTGTTGGTGAAGATGAATCTGATATACAGAAGAATAAAATAAGTTACGCCTCACCTTTAGCAAAATCTCTTATTGGTCATCGCTTAAACGATGAGGTTGTTTGGTCAAAACCATCAGGTGACACTGTGTTATTTGTCTCCAAAATTTATTACGACAATAATAAATAATCAATTTATAGAACCACTTACACAAAGGATATATAAGTGCTTATTACTAATGGCATCACAATGCAATTTGGCTCTAAGCCATTATTTGAAGACGTTTCTGTAAAATTTGGTGGCGGAAATCGCTATGGATTAATTGGGGCAAATGGATGTGGAAAATCTACATTCATGAAAATTTTAGCCAAAGAATTAGATTCAACTAATGGCACCCTTTCCATTGAAAAAAATGAAAGAATTGCTTGGCTAAAGCAAGACCAATTTGCATTTGAAGATTTACGCGTCTTAGATACGGTAATGATGGGTCATGAAGAAATGTGGCAAGCAAATGAACAAAAAAATAATCTATATTCAAACCCTGATGCCACTGAGGAAGATTATATGCGAGCTGCTGAGCTAGAAACTGTCTATGGTGAATATGATGGTTATACTGCAGAAGCAAGAGCTGGAGAGTTGTTAAGTGGCCTTGGTATAACAAATGATATGCACAATGGTTTGATGAGTGCGGTTCCTCCAGGACTAAAACTAAGGGTGCTGTTAGCTCAAGTACTTTTTGCTGACCCAGATATCCTACTTCTAGATGAGCCTACTAATAATTTAGATATTAATACAATTCGCTGGTTAGAGAATACTCTAAACAACAGAAATTCAACAATGATAATTATTTCACATGACCGACACTTTCTTAACCAAGTTTGTACACATACAGCAGACATGGATTATCAAAAATTAACAGTTTACCCAGGTAATTACGATGACTTTATGGCAGCAAGCACCCTTGTTAAAGCCCAACAACTTAAAGCAAATGAAAAAGCTAAATCACAAATAGCTGAATTGCAAGAATTTGTAAGAAGGTTTTCAGCTAATGCATCGAAAGCAAAGCAAGCTACATCTCGTGCTAAACAGATTGATAAGATTAAAGTAGAAGATATGAAGCCTTCAAGTCGACAGTATCCATACATAAGGTTTGAGTATGCTGATAAAGATAAACTCTATCGTCAGGCCTTAACGGTAAATAAAATGGCACATAAATTTGATGAGCCACTTTATAATAACGTAAATTTTATGGTAGAGGCCGGCGAAAAAGTAGCAATTATTGGTGAAAATGGAATCGGTAAAACCACCTTATTAAAAATAATTGGTAACCTTCTAGAGCCAAGCGATGGCTCAATAAAGTGGGCTGAAAAATCAAAAATTGGATATTTTGCTCAAGATCACACAAAAGATTTTTCTTCAAATACTTCTGTATTTGATTGGATGACAGAAAATGGCTCGTCCGAAGATGACGACCAATCAATAAGAGGAATTTTAGGTAGGTTATTATTTTCAGGAGAAGACTTCAAAAAGAAAGTTAATGTATTGTCTGGGGGTGAGCAAGGGAGAATGCTTTTCGGAAAACTTATGATAGAAAAGAATAATATTTTACTTTTAGATGAGCCCACCAATCATATGGATATGGAATCCATAGAATCACTTAATACGTCTTTAGATAAATTCAAGGGAACTGTTTTTTTTGTAACTCATGATCGTGAATTTGTTAGCTCTATCGCAACACGTATTTTAGAGATTAAAAAAGACAAGATTATTGATTTTTCAGGTAATTATGAGGATTATGTAAAGTCTCAAGAGATGTAACTATGTCTCTTTTTTTGAAGCTCTTTTTCTCTCATGTTCAACTAAATATCTTTTTCTGATTCTTAGTGAACTTGGAGTTATTTCTACCAGCTCATCGTCATCAATAAATTCAACTGCGTACTCTAAGCTCATCAAAATAGCAGGCACCAAACGAACAGCTTCGTCTGTTCCCGATGATCTAACATTTGTCAGTTGTTTTCCCTTAATTGGGTTAACAATTAAATCATTATCACGAGTATGAATACCAATCACCATTCCTTGGTAGAGCTTATCTCCTGGCTTTACAAACATTTTACCTCGATCTTGAAGTTTCCATAAAGCATATGCTACCGCATCACCTGCTTCTGATGAAATCAAAGCACCATTTCTTCTTCCAGGAATCTCAGCTTTAACCTGATCGTAGCTATCAAAAATATGAGATATGAGTCCAGTTCCCCTAGTCATAGTTAAGAACTCTCCTTGAAAACCAATCAACCCTCTAGCTGGAATCCGATACTCTAGTCGCGTTCTACCGAGACCGTCTGACTCCATGTTTGATAGTTCGCCTTTTCGTCTTCCTAACTCTTCCATTACCGCGCCTTGGGTTTCATCTTCTATATCAACTGTTAAGTTTTCGTAAGGCTCACATTTCTTCCCATCTATCTCACGATAAACTACTCTTGGTTTTCCAACTGCAATCTCAAAACCTTCTCGGCGCATATTTTCTAATAAAATAGTCAAGTGGAGTTCGCCCCTACCTGAAACTCTAAATATATCTGCATCATCTGTATCATCAACCCGAAGGGCTACATTTACTAACAGCTCCTTAGTAAGGCGCTCCCTAATTTGGCGACTAGTTACAAACTTTCCTTCCTTGCCAGCTAAGGGTGATGTATTAACCATAAAGTCCATGGTTAATGTGGGTTCATCTACGGGGATAATAGGTAATCCTTTTGGATTTTCTGGATCAGATAATGTTACGCCTATACCAATATCTTCGATTCCTGTAACGATAACTATATCCCCAGCCTGAGCTTCTTGCACAGTAACCTTATCAAGACCTTTGAATCCAAATACTTCGTTGATTTTCCCCTGGCCAACTTTTTCGTCGCCATTCATAATAGCAACTAGAGAGCCTGCTTTTAAAATACCATTTTCTATACGGCCAATTCCCATGCGGCCTGTGTATGTTGAATAATCTAATGCGGAAATTTGAAACTGGAGAGGGGCCGATGGATCACCTGATGGTGCATCCACATACTTAAGGATAATATCGAAAAGTGGATTCATATCAACAGAATCATCACTCTCTTTTAATTTTGCATATCCATTAATTGCTGAAGCATAAACAACTTGGAAATCTAGTTGCTCATCGGTAGCGCCAAGGTTTGCAAATAAATCAAAAGTTTGATTTATAACCCAATCGCATCGAGCTCCCTGCCTATCGATTTTGTTAAGAAGAACAATAGGTTTTAAGCCTAACGCTAACGCTTTTTTTGTAACAAAGCGAGTTTGAGGCATCGGTCCTTCAACAGCATCAACAAGAAGAACTACGCCGTCAACCATTCCAAGTACTCGCTCAACCTCACCCCCAAAATCTGCATGGCCTGGAGTATCAACAATATTAATGTGGGTATCTTGATAAATTACAGAAGTATTTTTGGCAAGAATTGTTATACCTCTTTCTTTCTCTAGCTCATTTGAATCCATGACTCTTTCGTTAATTTGTTGGTGCTTCCCAAAAGTACCTGATTGCTCAAGAAGTTTATCTACCAGAGTTGTTTTACCGTGGTCAACGTGGGCAATTATTGCTATATTTTTAAGTTTTCTTGTCATGAGTTAATATCAAAGTCGTCTGAAGACCGGCGATTTTATCATAGATACTATGATAAAAAAGTTTTTAGAAATCTTTATTAAGATTTTTTAATAGTAATTTTAGAAACTGCTGTTTGAGCAACGCCTCTTGCATCATCTGTATTGCTGTGAGTCACCAAGGCGACACCCATTCTTCTCTTCTTGAATGATTCGGGTTTGCCAAATAGCCTAATATCAACATCTGGAAGAGATAAGGCATCTTGTATACCTTCAAAAATAATAGCTTTAGAATCATGCTGACCATATATCACTGCACTAGCTCCCGCACTATCTAACCGCGTATTAACTGGAAGCCCCAAGATTGCTTTAGCATGTAACTCAAACTCTGATTGCTTTTGGGTCGCCATAGTGACCATACCTGTATCATGTGGTCTTGGGCTAACTTCTGAGAACCAAACCTTGTCTTTTTTTACAAATAGTTCAACTCCATAAATTCCAAGGCCACCTAAATTATCCGTAACCTTTAAGGCAATTTCTTGAGATAGCTTTAATGCTTTTTCATTCATTTCTTGAGGTTGCCAACTTTCAACATAGTCTCCATTTTCTTGCCTATGTCCAATTGGCTCACAAAATAATGTTTTAATCTCTCCGGATTTATTTTTTGCTCTAACAGTAAGTAATGTAATTTCATAATCAAAATCTACTTGTCCCTCAGCAATAACAACACCCTGATCTACTCTGCCTGCAGATGCTGCGTAATCCCAAGCTTCTTGTATTTGACTTTCTTTTACAATTCTTGATTGTCCTTTTCCCGAAGATGACATTGTTGGCTTTATAAAACAGGGGAACCCGATCTTGCTGATAATTGAGTCTCTAAGTTCTCCATAACTTCTTGCAAAGGCATAGGGTGAGGTTGGCAACCCTAATGTTTCAGCCGCTAGCTTTCTAATCCCCTCCCGATTCATTGTTAACTGGATAGCTCTAACACTTGGGACAATAGTAATATTTTTATTTGATTCAATTTTGCTTAACGCATCTATATTAAGAGCTTCTATTTCTGGGACGATAAAATGAGGTTTTTCTTGATCAACTAAGGATTGTAAAGCTTCAGAGTCAGTCATATCAATTACGTGTGAGCGGTGAGCTACTTGGTGTCCAGGTGCATTTTTATAACGATCTACAGCAATTACTTCAACACCCAATTTTTGTAAAGATATAATAATTTCTTTTCCAAGCTCCCCTGCGCCTAATAGCATTACTCGGGTTGCTGAAAGACTTAGTGGTGTACCAATTTGCATAACTACCTTCTCTTTATATTCACAAGTTTATTATAACAATAGATTAATAATCTGACATAGGACAGATTGTCTCGTCAAAATATTTTTCTACTACAATTAATTTTTCTACTACAATTAAAAGTCTAAACTAAGACTAAAATTAAAAGACCGGCCCATTCCTGGGACTGCTGTCCCGTTAGATACACCTGTTGTCATCGTGGCTCCTTGTCCTAAATAACTACCCCCTAGCGGGTCATCATAGTGCTTGTCAAATACATTACTGACACCAAAGTTCACTTGCGTCTGATTATACTTATAGTTAGTCCAAACATTAATTAATGTATATCCTGCAGTCTTTACTTCATTCCTAACGGTTGAAACATAATTTTTTTCGTCAACTACAACGCTCTCCAAACGATTAGTCCACCGACCTAACTGATGATTTAAAGTCAACCTAATATTAAGTGGCATCTGACGATAAAGGTCGTCTTTCGTATTATCATTTTCTCCTTTAACGTAGCTCATTGTTCCACTCGTTGAAAATTCACCGTATTTAGGGGACATAGTTATAAGCTGATAGGCGCTTAAATCAAATCCATAAATTTTTGCTGACTGATTTTTAAAGCTCAAAGTACTAAACCCGTCTGATCTTGATGGACAGGTTTTACCGACTTCGCCACAAGCTACAGCATCAATATAATCATTGATATAAGTAAAGTAAGGAGTAATTCTTAGTGATTGAACCTTCTTGCTTGAGTCATGAAAGTCAGCGGTAAAGCTAATAGTATGTGATGTTTCTGGATCAAGGTCTAAATTGCCAACATACCCATTTCCATCCCCATAAGTATTATTCATATTTGCAGCCATTGTCCAAGTAGACCATGTGTACCTTTCATATAAATTTGGGCTTCTGTTCTTTAAAGCATATCCCATCTCATAGCTTAAAACCTCACTTTGAATAAACTCAGCCAAAAGTGAGGCGTCAATATTGTGATCAACTTTTGTTTTATTGCTAGCATTAAAACTATCAGAATCCCTTCTATAATTATGCGTCATCATGCCAGTACCGTTACTATCTTGGTAACCATAAACATCTCCAGCCTCAGACCTCACCTGCCCATACCTTATACCTAATGAGGTTAAAAGTGAGTCATCCCAAGACCTAGCCCATTCAGAAAATATATCAAATCTATCACGCGAGCCATTATTAATATTTTGAAAATCATTTGGCTGCATTATTCCCGATGTTCCAGATGCACTCCACCAGTCATCAAGCTTTTGTGAGTGATGCTCGGCACCGAAAATAAATAAATCTAAGTCAGATAAAATTACATTTGCCTTCACAGTCACGCCTAAATTTTTACCATCTGCATTCATTGGCATCCCAACTGCTGTGTTGTAATAATATTTCTTATCTGGTCCAAAATTATGCTGGTGGTCTGTATCTTCTTGATAAAGTCTCGCCTCCAAACCACCCCAATTAAAAATGCCTTCATAAGCTAAATTGACTTGTTGGCTCTCATTCTTTGTTGAATCCATTCGTTGATTAGGGAATCCTTGAAACGGAGTATCCTGCTGACTTAGTTTTAAGGTTACCAAATCATTACCCTCTTTTATACCAACGCTGACCATTTGATTACTTACTTTATAAGCTGATGAACCAACTTCATTTCCGTCTACCCAACCAGGTGTTCCTGATATAGGGGTGCCAGCTGCCTTAAATGCGCCACCTGATCTATAGTTTTTAGCATCCTCGTAGGAACCATTATAATTTATAAAGAAATTATCTGTAGCGAATGTTCCATCAACACTTCCACCTGAAGCTTCGTTATTACTTCTATAAAAACTACTGATTCGTCCTTTTATGATTTGCTCGGTATTATTTGAAAAATATGGCTTCACTGAGTTAATGATTACCGACCCCCCGAGGCTATCTCCCCCTATACTAACTGGGGTTAATCCTGAAAAAATACTAATTTCAGAAACCTTATTTGAGTCTATGTAGGTAAGAGGTGAGTTCATATGACTCGCACAAGCTGCTGCAATATCCATGCCATCAATTTTTACCTTAATTCGATCATTACTAAGGCCATTAATTACAGGCATACTCGAAGCTCCAGCATTTGTGGCTGAATTAACCCCAGAAAAATAATTAAGCAGAGAGCCGCTGTCGTTAGAATAAAGCTTATTAAAGTTTAAATCCTTACTTGTAGCGGTTGCGCCATCAAATATTTGTATTCGCTCACCCATATAATCAATTACTTCAATAGGTTTGGGTAAAATGATAAGTTCAGCAGAAGCATAGGCTGAATAAATAAGGCTAATAAAAATAAAATTATAACTATGATTCAAAACTAGTAATCCTTTAAAATAAATAATAAGAATTTGCTTTCTAATCAAATTCAACAAAAAAAATTATTTAAATAAAGGGGGGTGCATTTGGATTATTATTAACGAGAAGAGTTATTTCTTTTATGTGGCTAATATAATTAAATAGAGCAGCTTTCTTTAAAGACAATTTTGGCAACTCAAATTCACTTTTGTCTTCAAGATTAATGTGGACTGAACTTACATTACAATACTGGCAAATCTCCCCATTATGCTCATAGTCTTTATTAGGCGAATCTTGTTCATTAAAACTTATGATTTTTATTCCATTTACTGAACAAACGACTACTTTATTAGAAGCCTCAATATTATTAGGTTGCTCTAGTAAAGGAGTAATTGCCTGGCTAACTAAGGGAAAGAGTGAAAGAGAAATTATAGAAATAATTCCCAGACAGCTAACAATATTCTTATAATTAAAATTTACCATATGAAAATATTAGAACTTGTAGTTGATTGAAAGCCAAGCCGCCTGTGGTGATCCTGGAGCTAAGCCTTCACCTCGAAATACTTCTGATCTTGCCGTATTGCCCTCACCTGTGAATCCATTCATAAGAAGTCTTCCACCAGTATAGTAAGTTTTATTAAAAACATTAATTGCCTTAAAAGAAACTAATAATTTTTCTGTAATTTTATAATCTGCATCCATATTAACTACTGCATATGCAGGGACTTTTCCGTCGCCATTTGTCCCACCATGTTCATTGTTTTCGTTTCCCATCATATATGATTCAGAAAAAGCAATAAGGGACGATCCTATTCTTAAATCAGGAAGTGGCTGATAATTTAATCTAAGCTTGTAGTTATGTTTAGGAATATTAGCTAAATAATCTCCCTTTTTTACATTAATTATACTATTTTGAGTTCCAATATTTTTACCTGCATCTTCTAAGGCATCTAACGCCGCATCAACATCATTTTTAGATGATGCACTATTTAAAGATGTGGATAATGTAGCTAAATCACTATCAGAATTTCCTGACAAAAGATCTCTAATGCTTTCTCCTAACTCTGTAAGAGCATTTCCACTAAAGAGATCATCATCATCAAAACCTCCAAAACTGTTGGCTGTTGTAACTCTTGAATCGTTTGCATCAGAAACAAGGGCTAAATCAGAATTATAAGTAGCATGCATGTATCCATAAGTGCCTGACCATGAAAATTTTTCAGTTCCTTCAATACCAAATAAACCCTTACCTCCAATATTAAAATCTAATCCTTGCCTTATTGTTTGACCAATATTTTTAAAATAACCAAGTCCATTTTGTGCATTTGTATTTACAAATTGAAGGTCATCATGATTAACAGCCCTAAATATTGCCCCACTTATATCTAGATTTTTTGTTTTATTTCTAAATCCCCATTCCCATGTTTTTGCAACCACATCATCAAGTGGAGGGTCATCTGCCATTTGGGTTGGTAATGTACATGCAATTTTTGGATTGGAGCACCCAACCTCGATTGAGGTTGGTGCTCGATTTGATTCTCCATATGAAGCATAAGTTGAAAATAGGTCTTCTTTATATGTAACACCAAGCGTGGGATTAATCCTTCCCCAGCTCTGGATTTCAGTAAGAGAACCTTCACTCTGATCAGCTCTTCTATCTACGTTATCTATTTCTTGGTAGTTATAACGTGCGCCCCCTGTAATGTGCCAATTCTTATTATAAGAAAAAGTATCTACAGCATATAAACCAAAAGTTTTTGTTCTACCTTGAAGGTTTGTGTTTTCCTCTTCTACTCCTGTTCCTCTAACGAGCGACCTGTCGCTATTTAGGGTAGCACCCTCAAATTCACTTTGAACAAAAGAAACTAATGAAGTTTCCGCAGTAACACCGATCGTTAAATTATTTTCATGTCCAACAAATTCCTCAGTAAAAGCTAGTTGCGCAGCTACTCCAAACTTGTCTTGTTTTGTGTTTGTTAATCTATTCTCACCCTCCATCTCATCAATTTCATCATTAGTATAATTAAAAAGAGTGATGCCATTTCCGTCTATCGATACTGCCCCTCCACTCACAATTGCTAAATTATCTGCGTCTAATTCAATTTCAGCATCCCCATTCCAAGTATTTCTATCAGATCTTTTCCAATATGCATTTGTGGTAAGAAGTGTTTCGTCATCAAGAAAATGTGAAGCGGATAAATTAATTTTATTATAGATATTACCTGTGTAGTCAGGAACTGTATTTATACCTGTGTTATCAGAACCAAGAAGGTATTTTGGAGCTAACCCATTACCAATTAAATTATTATCAGCTACTGTTAAAGAAAGTTCAAATCGGGTTGTTTCATCTTCCCATCCGCCTTTAGAAAAAAATTGGTTAAGATGATTTGGTGAGTGATCCCTCCATCCTTCTTCAGTAGTATGTTGATATCCGACATAAAAATCATGCGCCCCTGAACTGCTACCATGCTCAATCAAACTGATTTGTCTTCCCCATGAACCTCCAGTAAACTCAGCATTTGTACCCTGAAAATTAGCCCCTGATTTTGTTTGGAAAGCAATAGCGCCACCTAAAGTATTTAGGCCATAAATCGGATTAGAGCCTGGCACCATTTGTACACCTGAATAAGCAAAACTTGGAAGTGTGTCCCATAGAACAACGTCACTAAAAGGTTGATTTTCCCTTACTCCATCGACATATACAGACAACCCTTGTTCATTCCCTGCAGTAGATCCAGCAGTATAACCACGATATCTTATTTCCTGTTGCCAAGGATTTCCTGTTGCTTCATTAACCGTAACTCCTTTGGCATTATTAATTAGATAATCTGCAATTGATACACCTGTCTGCTCTTTCAACGATTCGATATTTATTTCTTCAATACTACTGGGTAAAATTGCTCTATCAACTCCTAATCCTGGGAGAGGTGAAACGGAAAAAACATCTATATTGCCTGTATTTACAATTTCCTCAGAAAGTAGTGTTCCTGGAAAAATAAATATTCCAAATAAAAGTAATAACCAAGAATTTTTTTTAGTATTGTGCATTTTTTATAACAGTAATTTTTAAAGCAGTAAAATAGAAATTTATTAAGATAATATAATATACATATTTTTAAAAAAATGAACCTTAATTTACAATTTTTTCCCAGATAATATGCCAACCAACCTCACCTTCTTGGGTTTGAAAATCATAATGAATACCAAAATTTGGAACTGCAACCAACTGATCTTCATAAAAAAATAATGGGATTGAATCTCTTTCCCATGGAGGAATCCTTGAGCTTTGCAATAAATACTTTAAAGTCCTAGTAGGCTGTCTTTCTTTGGGCTTAAATCTTTCGCCGCCAACTCTATTCTGAATCCTAAGCGCGCCCACATCAAGCTTTAAAAGTGAAGCCTCTTTACCCTTTTTCTTTTTAAAAAGAAGTCTTGAATTATCAGGTAAGTTAATCTCATCTTCACCTCTCCATATCATCTCATAAGGATTCTTTTTCTCTCCTTTTACTACTAAGAAAATTTGATCCTGATACTCTCTAACAGACATTAATGGGGATACACTTACATTAATCATAGAGTCTTTTTTGACAGAGATGATTTGTCTAAATAGTTCATCCATAGTTTTTTTATTTGGCATAGGTTGTTGATTATGCCCCAACCACCACCTAATAAGATTAACGACTCTTTCTTTAGGTATTTCTTGAAGCATAGATAAAGATAATACAGATTGATTATCTGAAATAAATTTTTGTGCATCCTCTTTTGCAATCGTCTCGTTAAGATTTAAACCCTCAGCAATGTTACTTGCGGATCGGCTTATTGTTTGACTTATATTTGGGTACCTAGTTTTTATTAATGGTAAAACCTTCTTCCTCAAAAAATTCCTATCAAAATTTAAATCTTCGTTACTTTCGTCGACTATAAATTGAACACTAAATGTCTTCGCAAAATCTTCAATTATTTCTTTTTTTATTTTTAAAAAAGGCCGCCAAAAAAAATTTTCACTATCGTATAGCTGCATTGAGGCCAATCCCTTCAAGCCACTTCCCCTAAACAGCTGAAGCAAAAGAGTTTCCGCCTGATCATCTTGGTGATGTGCCAACACTAAAATGCCTTTCTGGTGAGCTTTAAAAACTTCGTAGCGCTTTTTTCTTGCTGCCCCCTCAACACCCATTTTAAGATCCTTGGTGATATCAATTTCTTCTGAAATAAAATTAATTTTAAGTTTTTTGCACTGCTCCTCACAAAACTTTACCCAATCTAAAGAATTCTTACTTAAGGCATGATTGATATGAATAGCATTAATTGTTAGCTTAATATTAACTCGAAGAAGGCAGAGGATATGAAGTAAAACCATCGAGTCAACTCCTCCACTTAAGCCAATATCAAATACTACCGGTTTTTTTGTATCAGGAAAATGTTGCTCAAATGACTCTAGTACCTCTAAAAAAAGTACGCTTTTATTTTTCAACATCTTTAAATTGTCCAAAAGACATGAGGCGTTCGTATCTATTTTCCAAAATTAAAGCAATAGGCTCTTTTCTCAACCGATTCAATTCTTTCTTAAGTGGGGCCTTAACATTCTTCATCGTCCTCTCAATATCTCGATGTGCTCCACCTAAAGGTTCAGGGATAATTTGATCTGTGAGGCCTAGTTTTTTTAATCTTAATGCAGTAATACCTAATGTTTCAGCAGCTGTAGATGCCATTTCAGGTTTTTTCCATAGAATAGACGCGCACCCTTCTGGAGAAATGACGGAATAAGTTGCAAATTGCAACATCATTAAGTGATCCACAACACCTAAAGCTAAAGCTCCCCCCGAACCTCCTTCGCCAATAACAATTCCGATAATAGGGGTTTTTAAGTCAGCCATAACGTATAAATTTCTTGCGATTGCCTCTGATTGCCCTCTTTCCTCTGCCCCAATTCCAGGATAAGCTCCGGGTGTATCAATTAAAGTAATAATTGGCAACGAAAATTTTTCGGCAAGTTTGAAAAGTCTTAACGCCTTTCGGTAACCTTCTGGCTTCGGCATTCCAAAATTACGATGCTGCCTTTCCTTAACATCTCGGCCCTTTTGATGCCCAATAACAACAACTGATTCCCCGTCAAATTTTGCCAAACCTCCTACAATAGCAGGGTCGTCAGAAAACATTCTATCTCCATGCAGCTCATTGAAATCTGTAAAAATAGAATTTATATAATCAAGTGTATAGGGTCTTTGCGGGTGCCTTGAAACTTGTGAAATCTCCCAAGCACTTAAGTTATCGTATATATCATGCTGAAGACTTTCTAATTTTTCTTCTAATTGCCTTAGCTCTTGGGTAATATCCAAAGATGGATGATCATTATGAGTAGTTTGAAGGCTATTAATTTTAGTCTCTAAACTCTCAATTGGTCTTTCAAATTCTAAGTATGTTCGCTTCATCAAAATGTATGTTTCTAAATTATGGTTGGGGGCTTAATTATAAAGTATTTTAACATTATCATCTTGAAACGATTCCACTAATCCAGAAATTAAATCTTCATGAAGAGCAACCTCCCAATCAGGTCCTAGTAAAAGCTCAACCTTTCCATGTTGATTTTGATATTCAACCTTTACACGACACTTCTTTATCTCGTAACCAAAACTGCCGTTACAGTATGGTTTTAGTAGCCCCTTCAAATCTTCTGCGCTATGATTATTGTTAAGTGAAATTTTCAATAATTGGGCCTTTGAACTTTGGATAGTAAGTAATTCATAAATCTTTGAGGCGAGCATGCTGTTTCCACCAGTAAAATCGTCCACCTGAACTCGCCCTTCAACAAAAATCAACTTGTCTTCTTTTATAAGGTCGTAGTATTCATTTAGCACCTTACTACCAACAAACATGTCAATTCGGCCCTCCCCGTCATCTAGGGTAACAATGGCAATCTTCCCTCTAGCTGTAAGCTTAAATTTAACAGCTGCAATGATGCCTGCAATCAGGCAAGATGATGCTCGAGGAACAAGGGCTTTTAGGTTATTTGGAATAAATTCCCTAATCATTTTCCGATAGTGGCCAAAAGGATGTCCGCTATAATAAAAACCTAGCGCTACCTTTTCCTGAGAAAACTGTGTTCGCTCATCCCATAAATCTTTTTTTTCTAGCTTGACTTCTTTACTTTCAGAGTCTCCAAACAAGCCTTCTTGCTTACTATTTTTATCTGCTTGATCTGCCACTTTTATTGCTAAATCAACACTTGCTAATAAAGAAGATCTATTTTTCTCAACCTTATCAAATGCACCTGCACGGATTAGAGATTCAATTGCCTTACGATTTACTTTTGTTAAGTTGAGTCTGCATGTAAAATCAAACAAAGAAATAAAATTACCATTCTCATTCCTTTCTTCCAATATAATTTCAATAGCACTAAGACCGGTACCCTTGATTGCTCCAAGTCCAAATAAAATCTGGCTCGAATTTAAAGATAAAAACTTATACTCACTTTCATTGATATCGGGGGGTAATAACTCAATTTTGTTTAGTCCACAATCATCAAATAACAAATGGACATTATCGGTATTATTCATATCTGCTGACATAGATGCGGCTATAAAAGCAGATGGATAATGTGCTTTTAAATAACCAGTCTGGTATGCAATTTTTGCATATGCTGCTGCATGTGATTTATTAAACCCATAACCAGCAAATTTTTCTAGTAAGTCAAATAAATCCCCAGCTTGCCTTTCATTAAGGTTGTTTTTAATTGCCCCAGAAATAAAGTCAGCTCTTTGGGCATCCATTTCTTCAACCTTCTTTTTACCCATTGCTCTTCTCAAAAGGTCTGCACTCCCTAAGCTATATCCAGCAACAGTCTGAGCGATTTGCATTACTTGCTCCTGATAAACAGCAATACCATAAGTCTCCTTCAAAATAGATTTTGTCGATGGGTGTGGGTATGTTACTGCTTGCTGTCCGTGCTTTCTTTCACAAAAATCAGGGATAAGATCCATAGGGCCAGGCCTATAAAGAGCTACCAAAGCAATAATATCCTCAAAACAATCTGGTTTTGCTTTCTTAAGCATATCCTTCATGCCCTTTGATTCAAGTTGGAAAACAGCTGTTGTGTTTGAAGACTTCAGTAAATCATAAGTTAACTTATCGTCAAGCGGAATAGTTTCTAAATTTATATCAGATAAATTCTCTTTCTTCCTGACATTGTTTGCATTTTGGACAGCCATTGAAAGAATAGTTAGCGTTCTTAGTCCAAGGAAATCAAATTTTACTAACCCAAGCAACTCAACATCATCCTTATCAAATTGACTTACAATATTTTCGCCATTTGGCTGACAATAAATAGGTGAAAATTTAGATATCTCAGTAGGTGCAATAAGAACGCCTCCAGCGTGCATACTTACATTTCTTACCAGCCCTTCTAACTTAAGGGCTAGATCAAACAACTCCTTGACCTCTTCCTCTTTAGCAATGCGTTCTTTGATTTGTGATTCTTTTTTAATTGCCTCTGTTAATGTTATTCCTAGATCAGGAGGAACAAGCTTTGCAATACTGTCTACAAAAAGATAAGGGAGATCTAAGGCCCTACCAACGTCTCTGATAGCAGCTTTAGCAGCCATAGTACCAAATGTGGCTATCTGAGATACCGAGTTAGACCCATATTTTTCTTTCACATAATCAATTACGCGATCGCGTCCCTCTTGACAAAAGTCAATATCAAAATCAGGCATTGAAACCCTATCAGGATTTAAAAATCTTTCAAAAAGTAAATTGTATTCCAAGGGGTCAAGATCGGTAATACCTAAACTAAAAGCAACTACAGAGCCGGCTCCGGAACCCCTTCCTGGGCCGACAGGTATTTTATTTTTCTTTGACCAACTTATAAAATCTGCAACAATCAAAAAATACCCAGCATAGCCCATTTGATTAATCACATTTGCTTCAAAAATTAAGCGTTCGTTGTACCTAGGAAATTGCTCATCGTATTCCACTTTATTCACATATAAACTCTCGAGTCTTTTTTTTAATCCAGATAGAGCTTCAGAAAGTAAAAAGTCTTCAATTTTTATAGAGTCCGGGACTGGAAAATCTGGTAAATAAATTTCACCTAACTGGAATTTAAAATTGCAGCGTTTAGCGATTTCAACTGAATTTTTTAATGCCGAGGGTATATCGTTGAACAAAGCATGCATTTCGTTAGTATTTTTAAAATATTGTTGTGAAGAAAAAAGCTTAGGCCTTCTTTTATCTGCTAACACATAGCCATCAGCAATGCATGTTTTTGCTTCATGCGCCATAAAATCTTCTTCGCCCATATATTGAATTGGGTGAGTCGCAACAACAGGGACGTCATGATTAACTGCGAAGTTTAAAGCTTGCTGAATGTATCTTTCCTGCTCAATTTCACGCTTATCTTTTTCATGTCTTTGAACTTCTATATAAAATCGATCGCCAAAACTGGCTTTCCATTTCAACAAAGATTCCTCGGCCTGATCTAGTTTATCTTGAAGAATATATTGTCCTACTTCCCCCCTAACCGCTCCAGACAAAACAATAATATCTTCGTTGAATTCATCAAGCAGCCAAGCAGTTTTTACTTCAGCTCTATTGCGGTATTGATTTTCAAGATAAGCTTTTGAAAGTAGTTTTGATAAATTCAAATATCCTTTCTGAGACTGACACAACAATAGAAGACGATATGGTTGATCGCGATTAGATTCATTTTCTAGCCAAATATCGCAACCAATAATAGGTTTTATTTTACTTGAAGTTGCAGCTTTATAGAACTTAACAGCCCCAAAGATGTTACTTAAATCAGTTAAAGCAATTGAATGCATTCCATCTTCTGAAGCTTTTTCAACGTAATCTTTAATTTTTACAATTCCATCAGTGATTGAGTATTCACTGTGGCATCTCAAGTGTATGAATTCGTTTTTTTCTAATTCTTGCATATTATTTTATTTTACCTTAGAAGCTTTGGTAGAATGAGTGTAAATTTAAAAATTAACATATATATTTTTTAATAGTTTAAGGAGAATTAGTATGAGCCAAGTAACAGTCAAAGGTGGTCCAGTAAGTATCGGGGGTTCATTTCCAAATACTGGAGAAACTGCAAAGGATTTTAATCTAGCAAATGCTAAGCGGGAAGATGTGAATCTATCTTCTTTTGGAGATAAAAGAAAAATACTTAATATTTTTCCTAGTATTGATACTCCGACATGTGCGCTATCGGTCAAACGATTTAATGACGAAGTAGCTAATCTTGAAAATACAATAGTATTGTGTATATCAGCAGACCTGCCTTTTGCACAGAAAAGGTTTTGTGGTGCTGAAGGGGCAGACAATGTTCAAACATTATCTGCTTTTAGAAATATAGAAAATTTTGCTACTGACTATGGTGTTGCAATATTAGATTCGAGCCTTCAAGGCCTTACAACTAGAGCTGTAATTGTATTGGATGAATCTAATATCGTTATACACAGTGAATTGGTGGCAGAAATTACTGAAGAACCTAACTATAATGAAGCACTAAAAGTTCTTAAATAAATGCGGGGTAAATAAGTAAAAATTTATTTACGGTTACTTCCTTTCACCATCATAATCTCAAATAACCTACAATCTAAGGCGCCGTTATAAAGTGGTGTCTTTTTTGATGGCGCCAATCTCATAAGCTTTGGCATTCTCAGGTCATTGGTTAAAAAATAAGTCCTCCAGCCAGCAAACTTCTGCTTCAATGTAGTTGCCCAAATTGGATAAGCTGCTCCCAATTCATCATCCTCGCCTATTCTTTCACCATAAGGTGGGTTAGTAATCAAAACACTTTCGCCTTCGCTTTCAGGAGGATCAATTTCAGTGAAATTTTTACAGGATAATTGAACGGCTTCAGCAAGCCCAGCTTCCTGCAAATTAGCTTTTGCAACTCTAATTGAACGCAAGTCAATATCTGATCCATATATTTTTGCAAAATTTATTGGCTTAATTTTAGCCTTATATTCACTTTTTAACTTACTAAAAAGATTTGAATCAAAATTTTTCCAATGCTCAAAACCAAAACTTCTTTTAAGTCCAGGTGCTTGGTTCTGGGCTATCATTGCTGCTTCGATTAAAAAAGTGCCACTCCCGCACATTGGGTCTAGAAGAGTGTCACCAGGTGCCCAACCTGATAAGCCAAGAATACCTGCAGCTAAATTCTCTCTAATAGGAGCCACAACACTTGATTTCCTAAATCCTCTTTGATAAAGAGCTTTTCCAGATGTATCAAGGTAAAGTTGATACTGATTTTTTTCTAAATACAAATGAATTCTTACATCAGGCTCTCTGATATCAACATCTGGGCGACGGTCAACATTGCTTCTAAAATGATCACACACTGCATCTTTTATTCTTAATGTCATAAAATCTATACTTTTAAGGGGGCACTTAACACCCGTGGTACTTAATTTAATACTCTTTGAGACATCAAATAAATTTGTCCATTTGATTGCCAATGCAGACTTATAAAGATCTTCTTCGTTTTCATATACTCCTTTTTCTAAACGAAATAAAATTCTAGTTGCCACCCTACTTTCTAAATTAGCTCTGTACATAGTCTCTATGGACCCAGAGAAACTTACACCTCCATCAACCTCAATTATAGATTTAGCTTTCAATCCATTAAGCTCATCACTAAGAATTTTTTCTAGTCCCCGTGGGCAAGACGCAAAGTAATCAAATATCAAAATTATTCCTTATTAAATAGAGCATTATCAGAGGGGTGAATGGAACTGTTTATTATTAAACGATTGAAATATACCATTAATTTAAGATTAAACTTTTTTTCTAACGATTTTAATTTTATCTTTACTGCACTTTCTGTGAGTGATGGTAGCGGGTAATTAAATCCGAATACAATCACATTACCTGGTTTATCTGATTGAACGTAAAAAACCTGTTGATTGAAAGCACTCATAATTCGATTAATATAAATTGGAGTTTTGGGGTCAGATCCCCACAAGTTAATTACAAATATACCTTCGTCTGATAATATATTTTTGCAACTTTCAAAATATGCAAGAGTACAAAAAACCTCAGGCAGCCCATACTCTTCAAAAGCATCTGACAAAAATAAATCGTACTTACGATCAGTTGCTCCCACGTAATGAATCCCATCGCCCTCAATTATCTGAAACCTAGAAGACTCTTGGGGTAATTTAAAAAAATGCTTTGCGATATTTATTACTTGGGGATTAATTTCTAAAACCGTTAACTTAGATTTAGTAAATGCTCTATGAAAAAATTTTTGCATTGTACCGCCACCCAACCCAATAAATAAAATTTTTGAAGGGTTATTCAAAAATAAAGTAACTAAAGCCATGGCTTGGGTGTAATCAAGCTCTAATAAATAAGGGGAATTAATATTCATTGAGCTCTGAATCGTTACTGAACCTATGTGCATAGATCTAATACCGTTAACCTCACTTACTTCAACAGGAGTATTTTTAAATAAAGAGTCATTATTTAAATTAATAGAAAGTAATTTTGTAATAATTTTTTTAAAATTTTTCATTATATTAATTAATTAAAGTTATCCATTTTTTGTCAAGTCGCTTCATAGATACTGGAGATGGAGTCTTTAATTCTTGCGCAAAAATAGATACTCGTAATTCCTGTAATTCCCATTGAAAATCTACAAAGCTACTGGGTACCAAAAGATCCTCCTCAACATACTCCGAAACTTTTTCAATCCACTTTTGTTGAAGGCGGTTTATTTGGCCACTCGCCTCTTGATCAATAGCTTTCCGTTGATTATATTTCTCAATACGGATTTTTAAAGCCAACAAGTATCTTGGATAATTCCTTAAGTTATTAAAAATAAATAATGGGGCTTCGTAGGGTGGCAATAAAACCTCTAACTGCTCATCAATGTCATCTAGTAAAAAATTTGGTAGCGATTTAGTATTATCTAAAAGCAAAGAAATTTCTTGATAAATCACAGCTATGTGAGACAATATTTTAGATAATTCAATTATAGATTTACCTATTCTTCCCTTTGAAAAAATGACTAATTCATCAAAAGATTTTTTAGTTCGAGGAATAGGCTTGTCCCATTCCATAGATTCATTTATTACAACATCAATAAAATTATTTTTCAGTAGGTCGGGCTCAATAAAAGTTTTTAAAAGGAGTGCGGATTGAATTAATTGAGGGGAAGATTTTTTAAGAGATTTAATGCGGTCGTTATTTTGAAGTCTTAGCAAAACTTTCACCCCTTTTAAGTGAAGGCATTTTGACTCATCGGCATCATCTAAAACTTTTAAATCGACTGTACTTTCTCGAGGAATCAGTGCTGGAAAACCAATTATTCTTTCATCATTCCAATTAGCTTCTACAGTTTCTGGGATATCAAAGTTAGGCCAATAGGTTAAATTCTCAACTTCAATTTCAAATTTGACCTCTTCAATGACTTCAACAACTCTCTCCTTATTTTTTTTCTGAAGCAAGGAAAGGGTTCTTGATGAATCAATTTCTAAACCATCCTCGTCCGTAATTAAATAATTTACCTTAAGATGCTGAGGAAGAAGCTCAATTAGTTTTTTATCAACCCTAAAATTACTATTTGTTTTTTTTCTAATAAATTGAGTTAGGGACTCATTAAAATCACTATCAACATTGGTTTCTGATAAAAATTCAGTAACTATTTTTGAAGCTGGTACCAACTGAGACCTTAATGATTTTGGCAGGCTTTTTATAAGTACCATTAATTTTTCTCGAATCATCCCTGGTACCAGCCAATCGAATGATTCTGGTTTGATCTGACTTAAAATAGAGTAAGAAAAGGAAGCGGTCAAACCATCATTCTGATGATTTGGCTCAAAGCGATAGTTAAAATTTACTTGGGCATTATTTAGCTTTATTGAATCTGGATATTGAATTCCATCAATTCTATCTGCACTTTTTTGCATCAAGAATTCTTTATTTAAGAATAGATATTTAGGGTCTTTTTTTTCAGCGCCTTTTCTCCAAAACTCAAAACCCGAGCCATTAACTATATCTTTATCAATCTTACTATCATAAAATTCATACAATACATCATGATTAATTAAAATATCTTGGCGACGTGACTTATGCTCTAATTGCTGGACCTCGTCAATCAGCATCAAATTATATTTCCAAAAATCAGCATCAGTCTCGTACTCCATCTCTACCAAGCCTTGTCTAATAAAAATTTGCCTAGACTCACTTATATTAATAGATCCATAGTGAATTATTTTTGAGGGATTTATAACCAAGCCATAGAGTAATGTTTTTTGAGTTGCATTAACGCGAGCTAATTTTTTATCCCACCTCGGATTACTATATTCATAGTCAACCAAGTGAGCTGATAATTTCTCTACCCAAGAAATATCAATTTTTGCTATGCATTGTGCGTATAACTTTCCAGTATCTATAATCTCTGCTGCCATAATCCATTTGAATTTTTTGTTACGAAATAATTTTGGGCCAATTAAAAACTTAATACTTCGGGTTCCCTGGTAATAATGTTCATCAATAATTTTAAAGCCAATATTACCTAATAACCCTGACAGAATAGAGGTGTGAATTTGCTCATATGTTGCATTTTTTTCACTTGGCTTGAAGCCAAATTCTTTAACCATTTCTGATAATTGCTTATGAAGTTCTTGCCATTCACGCATTCGAGTGTAAGACAGGAAATAATTTTTACAAAAAACTCTTAAGGTTTTACTATTTTGTGATTGATTTTCTTTTTTTAAAAGCGTCCACAGTTTTAAAAAACTTAAAAAACCTGAATCGGGGTCATGAAAAATAAGGTGAGCCTGATCTGCTTTTTCAGCTTTATCAAAAGGCCTCTCTTTTGGATCTGAAATACTCAAAGCACTTATTACTACCAATATTTCCTTCAAACAATTTTGGTTTTTAGCTTCAAGTAATATGCTTCCTAATGATGGATCAAGAGGGAGTTTGGAAAGCCTAGTTCCCATTGGAAGGATTTTAAAATCTTTATCGACTGCTCGTAATTCATATAGCAACTGATATCCATCTTGAATAAATTTATGTATTGGTGGTTGCAAAAATGGGAATTCTCCAACAGGCCCTAGGTTTAATGATGCCATCTTGAGGATAACTGAGGCGAGTGAAGTTCTCATAATTTCAGGGTCAGTAAAATCAGGACGATTTTCATAATCATCCTCCTCATATAACCTAATACAAGTTCCTGGCGCAATTCGACCACACCTTCCTGCCCTTTGATTAGCTGAGGCTTTTGATATTTTTTCAATTAGTAACTGTTCAATTTTAAGGCGCGGGCTATAACGAACAATTCTTGCAGAACCAACGTCAATCACAAATTTTATACCCGGAACAGTGAGTGAGGTTTCTGCAATATTGGTTGATAAAATAATTCGTCTGGCGCCATTAGTTTGAAAAATTTTTTGTTGCTCCTTGACCGGTAATCTTGAAAATAGTGGAAGAACATCAAAATTATCTTTTAACTGGTCAACTAAAAATCTTCTAATATCATGAATATCTCTTTCGCCAGGTAAAAATATTAAAACATCTCCCTTTAGCTCAGATATATCTTGAATTGAAGATAGGATTGCTTCCTCAATACTTTCTGATACCTCGTCACTATTAATTTGAAGTGGGCGGTATAAAATTTCAACTGGGTACGTTCTGCCTGTTACCCTTATGATTGGTGCATCATTAAAATGAGATGAAAACTTATCGACATCTATAGTTGCACTAGTAATGATAACTTTGAGATCAGGTCTCTTTGGTAATAAATTTTTAAGGTAGCCTAATAAAAAATCTATATTGAGACTTCTCTCGTGAGCTTCATCAATTATGATGGTGTCATATTGTTGAAGTAAAATGTCATTTTGGGTTTCAGCTAATAAGATTCCATCAGTCATAACTTTAATAGATGTCTGCTTAGAGGTCTTATCAGTAAACCTGACCTTAAAACCCACTAAATCGCCAAGAGTAGTCTTAAGTTCCTCAGAAATTCTAGTAGCTACTGAGCGAGCTGCAATTCTTCGAGGCTGCGTATGGCCAATAATTTTTTTTTGGCCTCGTCCGAGAGCTAAACAAATTTTTGGCAATTGAGTTGTTTTTCCTGATCCTGTTTCTCCACAAATAATCGTAACCTGGTTTTTTTTAATCGCTTGCTTAATGTCATTAGCTCTTTGACTGACAGGAAGGTCAGATGGAAATTGAATATTTGAAGGAATATTTTTAAGCATTTTTAAATATTTTTAATCATTAATCTGGATTGTATTGACTGTTAAAATGAAAATCTAAATTTTAATTCTTGCAAACCAAATTCGTTTAGAATCTCATCTATCCTATCAAGTGCGTTCCCTTTTTTAGGGCCCACATACTCAGCAAAAATTAATTCATTTTTCATGGAATGTTCCCAGCCAACAAGTTCGGTCACGGTGACCTTATAGCCTTGCGACTCTAACAAAAGGCAACGTAAAACATTGGTTAAATGACTGCCCATCTCGCGAGTATGTATACGATGTCTCCATAATTCGGCTAAAGGTGCTTTTAAAGCAATAGATTTGTTTTTAGTTAAGTGCCTCGATAATTCAGCCTGACAGCATGGTACTAAAAAAAAATATTTAGCTTTTTTTGATAAGCCAAAAGAAATTGCATCGTCTGTGGCGGTGTCACATGCGTGAAGCGCGGTAATCATATCTACAGAATCTGGGAAAATACCTTTGGATGCTTCAATATTAGAAGCCTCAAAAGACATATTTTTAAACTTTAACTTATTTGCTAATTTCTTAGATTTATCAACCAACTCGCTTCTTGAGTCAACACCAATGACCTCTCCCAGGGTGGTCTTTACAAACAAATCATACAAAATAAAACCTAAATAGGATTTACCACAGCCATGATCAACCATAACAAAATTCTTATTTTTATCGTCGATAGCTTTAAGTACTGGCTCAATAAAGTTATATAAATGATAAACTTGTTTTAATTTTCTTCGTGAGTCCTGATTTATTTTCCCATCACGGGTTAATATATGTAGTGACTTTAGTAGCTCAATAGATTGCTGAGGTTTAATTTCTTCAATTAGTTGCATAGCATTAGTTTACCCCAATCTTTATTGGGCCATACCTTTAAAGTAACGCATTTAAAATTTGAGGATAAGTAAAATGAGTATTCAGTGGTATCCAGGACATATGACTAAAGCCGTTAAAAAGGCTGAAGAAGCGATGGAATTTAATGATGTAGTTATTGAGGTTTTAGACGCTCGTATACCTGGCAGCTCAATAAATCCATTAATAGAGTCACTTCGCACATCAAGACAAAGGCCGCATTTAAAGATACTAAACAAATCTGATCTAGCTGATCCAGTGATTACTGAAAAATGGCTTAAGTACTTCAATCAAGTACCTAAAACTAAAGCTATCAGTCTCTCAGCAAAAAATTCAAAGGAAGTTAAAAAAGTTTTGCGTTATTGTCAAGAAATTGCTCCTCATAGAAACAGTCCTATTAAGCCACTGCGTATGTTAATTATGGGAGTACCAAATGTTGGAAAATCTACAATTATTAATGTACTTAAAAATAAAAAAATAGCGAAAGTTGGAAATGTTCCCGCTGTGACAAAAAATCAGCAAAGAATTGATATTAATGAAAAAATGATTTTAACAGACACGCCAGGTATGATGTGGCCTAAGATTGACAATGAACTGGATGGAATTTTCCTAGCAGCCTCCCATACGATTGGCGTTAATGCCTATGATGAAATAGAAATAGCATTAGGTTTATTTGATGTTATCAAAGAGCTATATCCGAAATCAATTACTTCCAACTATAAAATAGATCCGCCGTTCCCTCAGGATGAAGAGTTTCTAGCTTCAATTGCAAAGCATAGAGGCTTTATTATTAAAGGAGGTGAACTTAATATACAGAAAGCAGCAATAGTATTTATTAATGATTATCGGCAGGGAATACTCGGAAGAGTTAGTCTCGAAACACCAGAATCAAGAAACATAAGGTTTCAAAGTAAATCTTAGTAAGTATCAATCTTAGTAAGTATCAGTTTTTAAGAAGTAAAGTTGCTTTTGTCAACGAATTTTTAGTGGGCACACAGCCATATTTATGAAAAACTTGTTTCACAATCTTGTTATCCACTAAAGAATGCCATGTTTCAACTTTTATCTCGCCCACATTACCAGATTTTATTGGGCAGTTTTGAGAGAACCCTGATGGCCTGTTACCCCATAAAACAGAGTAGATTGATTCATATGTTTTTTGACCAATTAATAGTTTATCAATGCGCTTAATTTCAAACTTAAATACCCAATCCTTATCGCCAAAATGAGGTTGGCGCCTATCAATTAATGTGATTAATTTTGTTGAATATCCTATAGGATAATTCTTTAAATTAATATAAGGAGCAAAAATTGAATAACCCAGTGGCTGTTTATTTTCCTTGATATCGTAGATTACCAAATCTTGATTCAACAATTTTTCTGTAGAAAAATTATCTGTACCCCAATCTGCAGCCAGCTCAACGGTTACTAACTCATAATTTTTATTTTCTTTGCTTAGTGTTTGAATAGAAATAGTTCCAGACTTTTCAAGGTCACCCCTTAAGCCTTCTACCTTATATTCATATTTTCGTAAATCACCCGCTAAACAAAAAATAGGAATAAATAATAATATAAATAAAAACTTCTTATTACTCATACAACAGTCCTTTTTTTTAAACAATTTAAATGCTTACTTAAACTGTAACTTAAATAAAGAAAAATCAATCTTTAATAAATTGATTGATTTTTAAGCACCCCTTATCTTCTAAACATGGCCAATCTGATGAGGGGCCACATGAGTTCAATGTAATACTAGATTCTCTTAAACAGTATTTCTCGCCATTAATTATTTTAACCTCCATACAAGCCGAATTCAATGTAAATAGGTTTAAAGAATCGATCTTGGAAGGAGGTAAAGTAATATTTTTAGAGTGACTTATATCTGCAAAAAATAATATTAAGATTAAATTAAATATCTTCATTAGAGAAATTTGCATTTATTTAAAACTAAAATGATACGATAACATCTTTAAGTAGATAAAATAATCATATGAAAAAAAGTGGGAAAAATAATAGTCACATAGAATTATCAATAGTAATTTCAATTCATAATGAAGAGGCCCAGCTAGCAGAATGTTTAAGTGGGCTAAATTTTGGTGATGAATTGATAGTTGTGCTAGATAAATGCACAGATCAATCAAAAAAAATTGCAAAAAAATTTACCACTCATATTATTGAAGGAAGTTGGGCTATAGAAGGGCAAAGAAGGAATGCGGCAATTAATGCTTGCAAAGGTAAATGGATTTTTGAGATAGATGCTGATGAGAGAGTGCCAGCTTCTTTAGCGCAAGAAATAAAAGAAACGATTAATTCAACTAAGTTCGATTGGCATACCATTCCGGTTGATAATTATGTTGGAAACCATTTGGTTAGATATGGTTGGGGAGCTTATTTTGGTAAGAGCCAATATCCAGGTTTATTTAAAAAGGGATCAAAAAAATGGGGAAATCAAAGAATTCATCCCGAGCTAACATTTAAGGGTTCACGAGGTCAGACTTTAACTCATAGAATTGATCATTACGTCGACCGTAATATCTCTGACATGATAAAAAGATTGGACGCATATACTACTGCCAGAGCTATAGACATAAGAAAAAATAATGACGGGGGGACTTTTGGTCACAACATCAGGAGAATTTTTTCTAGATCTTGGAAGTGCTACGTTTTACGTAAGGGCTATAAAGAGGGAAAGTATGGCTTTCTCATAGCTCTATTTGCTGGCCTATACCCCCTGCTCTCCTTTTTAAAAGCAAAGCTCGAAAAATAATAATGTCTAAAATTATATTAGTAGATGATGGTATTACTTTTGATGGAGATACTTTATCAAAAGGCCCGCTAGGTGGGGCTGAAACTGCTTTTATTTCTTTGGCAGAGGCTCTTGCAAATAAAAATCATGAAGTCACAATATTTAATCGGTGTAAAAAATCAATGATTCGTAACAATGTTACATGGAAGCCCTTCGAGGACATAACATCACTCAGTTGCGACTTATATATTGCTAACCGTGGCCATACAACTCTTGCTCTTTTTCCTAAAGCTAAATCTAGAATATTTTGGATTCACAACCCAGCTAACTATCTTTTAAAATGGCGATATTTATTGAAAATTTGGAGATGGAAACCGACCATAATTTTCTCTTCAGACTTTCATGTGAAATCCTACCCTAAATGGTGCCCAAGTGGCAAAAGAGTAAATATACCTTATGGTATTTCTTCAGCCTTTTTAGATACGCCTGTATTAAAAACTCCACCTTTACCGAGAGTTGTATTTACCTCAAGCCCGCTTAGATCTCTTGACTGGTTATTAAATATTTGGGTTGAAAAAATTTATCCAGACCTGCCAGGCGGAGAGCTTCATATTTTCTCAAGTCCAAAAACCTACGGCGAGCACGGTAATGCAAGAATTGAAAAAATGAATGCTGTTCTTGATAAAGCAAGCTCAATGAAAGAGCAAGGAGTTGTTCTCAGGAAACCTCTTCCTAAAAATAAGCTAGCATTAGAGGTTTCAAAATTTAGAGCTCTTCTCTACCGAGGGGATCCAGGTGAAACATATTGTCTTGCAGTAGGAGAATCGCAAGCATCAGGTGTTCCCTGCGTTGTTCAAAGTATTGGGTGTGTTGCAGAAAGAGTAATTGATAAAAAAACAGGATTTGTTGCAAAGGATGATATTACTTTTGCAAAATATGCACTAAAGATTCTTAAGGACGATTCAATTTGGCTATCTCACCACAAAGCTGCAATAGAAAATCAAAGAAATTGGAGCTGGAATGATGCTGCAATAGAATTTGAAAAATTAATATAAGCTCTTCAAAAAATTAGAATGCAATAAAAGTGTGCTAAATTGACGCCCTAATTCAAACTTATACTCAAACAAGAATAAAAAATAATGGCAACTTCATATAGCCCTACAGAAATAAAAATTAACTTACTAAGTGGCATAACGGTTGCTTTAGCGATGGTACCTGAAGCAATTGCATTTGCTCTTATTGCTCAAGTGTCACCACTAACAGGACTTTATGCTGCAATCATAGTTTGCCTGATAACATCAGTCTTTGGTGGAAGACCTGGAATGATATCGGGTGCTACAGGTGCACTTGCTGTAGTTATGGTTGCATTAGTTATTCAGCACGGTGCAGAATATTTATTTTTTACAGTTATATTAATGGGCCTACTTCAATTAATATTTGCCTTATTTAAGTTGGGAAAATTTATACGTATGGTTCCCTATCCAGTTATGCTTGGGTTTGTTAATGGATTAGCTATTGTAATTTTTATGGCCCAATTTGGTCACTTTAAGACGATTGATAGTTATGGAGCATTGGTATGGATGACTGGTTATCCCCTTTACACTATGGGTGCTTTAACTATTTTAACTGTAGCTGTTATCTATATTTTTCCAAAAATTACCAAGGCAATACCATCTACACTTACAGCTATTATGGTAGTTTCAGCAATAGTGGCTATCTTTAATATTGATACTAAAACTGTGGGCGATCTAGGCTCAATTGCCGGCGGATTCCCTGAATTCAAATTTCCTGATGTGCCAATCAACTTAGAAACACTCAAAATAACATTCCCATATGCGTTACTTCTTGCTGCCATAGGTTTAATTGAAACGCTTTTAACCCTTAACCTAATAGATGACATGACAGATACACGTGGTAAACCTAACAAAGAATCGATGGCTCAGGGTTTAGGTAATATCGTAACCGGTTTATTTGGAGGTATGGGTGGTTGTGCAATGATCGGACAAAGTATGATAAATATCAATAATGGTGCATTAAAAAGATTATCGGGAATTGCTACAGCTGTATTTCTAGCTTCATTCGTATTGTTTCTCTCAGAATGGATAGAAATGATACCGCTGGCAGCATTAATTGGTGTTATGTTTGTAGTTGCAGAGAAAACTTTTGAGTGGGGAAGTTTAAGATTATTCGGAAGAATACCCAGAAAAGATATTTTTGTCGGTCTTTTAGTTGGAGGCGTAACTATTATCGCTGACCTTGCTATTGCAGTGATCCTTGGAGTTATTGTCTCTACTCTTATTTTTGCTTGGGAACACGCAAAAATTATTGAAGTAAAAACCTCAAAAAATAAAAAGGGCTGGAAAACTTATGAGCTTAAGGGAACGTTATTTTTTGCATCGGTGAAAAATTTTCATGAATTGTTTGAAATAAAAACTGATCCAAAAGAAGTTATCATTGACTTTAAATTATCTAAAGTTACGGATCATTCAGCGCTCATGGCAATAGATAACTTGGCAAAAAAATATAAAGCAGCTAACAAAAAGCTTCACCTGGTCCACCTAAGTCCTGACTGCCTAGATGTTCTAGAAGATGCAAAAGATATGGTAGAAATAAATGTCTTAGAGGATCCTCGTTACCATATTGCCGATGATAAATTGGGTTAAGTAATTATTGGATTGTAAAGAAGTTATTCTTTTACCCTAAAATTAGTCAGTCTTTATCATTATTCACAATTATTTCTTTGGCGAGCATAAGCACAGTTCTCACAACTTAAATGACTGTTTGGCATTTTCTCTGAATTCAAGCAATCAATCATATTTTGCACCTGCTCATCAATCCAAGATATATCATGGTCATAGGGCACTATGGTTTCTTCAAACTCCATTACTCCATGAAAGCCACTAGCCCCCCTATTAGCATTCACTACCAAGAAATAGGAGGTATCACCAATAGGGAACTCCATAAGATCTAGGAGGTAGTTATAGAAGTCCATCTGAACCTTGTAGCCTTCATGATATGGTGACGCAAGATACGATTCAGTCTCCACCGGCCTACTATTAGCCTGGGACTTGTAGTCCACGACAATCAAACATTCTTTCTTGGTATCGAACCAAATATCATCCACCCCACCAGACAGAATAATATTGGAATCGTTATAGCGTGCCATCAGTCCTTTACGTAGTGAGTCGCGCCAATCATCCATTGCGGGGTGTTCGAATGGCAAAATATGATCAAGCCCGTACTGGGCAAATAAACGATGGGGTTTTTGATGCACACGACATTCATCAAATTCTTTCTTTAAGAGGTGGTCGGTCGTCTCATTTAATGTCCACCCAGGCATACCTGGCTCAGCCAAACCTTTTACACGGTCCAAATAAAAGCAACGTGGGCAGGTAATGAAGTTACTAAACTTTCCCCTACTTAATTTAAAGTCATCCGTTTGGCCAGGATTATAAATCGAAGATGCTCGGCTACGCTTACCCTTGGCTTCAACTAATTCCAGCTTACTGTTTCTTTTTAGACTGATCATAGTAATTTACCTTTCAAAGCTTTTTTCGACATTACAAAATCTTAATGCGTGAATGGTGCCCTCGGCACGATTCGAACGTGCGACCCTCCCCTTAGGAGGGGGATGCTCTATCCCCTGAGCTACGAAGGCAAAATTAAACAATTATAATAGGATATTATATATCTGTTATAACGTTTGAACTTTAAATATAAATAAAATTTATTTTATTTAAGATACAAATTCTGTTGTACTATATTTAATATGTTTTTTAAAAAAATATTTATTTTATTTGCCTTGGTTCTTTTTATAGGCTGCGCCTCAAAATCTCAATTAGGATTAACTACACTTGATGAGTTAAGTATTTATGATGAATCCGTTTCAAGTTATTTATATTTTCCGGCCGGGACAAAAGTTATAGTTAATGAATCAGTTATTATTGGGGTAGGTGACAATTGGGTAGGTAGAATTAATCTATTCTCAGATATAACGAAAGATAAAATTTATATCCATGTGGCTGAAAATTACAAACAAAATGGTTGGGAACCAATTACAGCATTTAGGTCAGAAAATGACTTAATGGTTTTCCAAAGAGGGGAGAAGCACATCACAATTGAGTTAAGTGATGCGCGTAAAATTGGTCAAGAAACAAAAATAATTTTTACCTTATCATCGAAAGATAAAATTAGAATTAATAAAACTAACAAATAAATTATTTCTGAATTTTATTAAAATCTACTGGTGATTAATTTTTGAATCAAATTAATTCCAAAGTTAACACCAAACCCATTCACATCGCTGCTTACTGCACCCAACCCACCCTTGCGATTACTCGATGACAAATCAATATGTAACCAAGGAATTTTATTTTCAACAAACCTACCTAAAAATCTAGCTGCATGAATATGATCTGGTCCGCCCTCTAAATTACACTGCTTGATGTCTGCAATCTGACTATCCAGATCTTCTTCATAATCCTCATCAAATGGAAAGGAAGCTATTCGCTCTCCAGCTTCAGCTCCTGCGCCCACAGCCATACAAGAAAGTTCTCGTTGATTACTGAGCGCTCCACTATACCTGTCACCCATTGCAACATGCATGCAACCAGTTAGGGTAGCAAAATCTATTATTGCTTTTGGTTTTTTCCTTGAGGCTAGAGTCAGAGTATCTGCTAAGACCATTCTGCCTTCAGCATCGGTATGAACTACCTCAATCGTCATTCCATTAAGCGCCTTAACTACATCATTTTGTTTATAGGCTTTAGGTCCAATATGATTTTGAGCAATAGCTAGCCAGCAATCTAATTTTACTGGAATCTTCGCGAGTGTAGCTGCCTGAAGAATACCTAAAACAATAGCAGAACCATTCATGTCCTCGTGCATGCCACTCATATATTTTGCTGGTTTTAAGTTGTGCCCACCTGTATCAAAACATATACCCTTCCCAACTAAACTAATATTATGTTTTGCCCCTCTAGGCGAATAAGTTAAATGTACAATTGCTGCATCCTGAGGTTCAGAGCCTTGACCTACAGAATAAAAAGCTCCTGCGCCCATCGCCTTTAACTGAGGCATTGTGTATTCCTTAACCATCCATTTATTAGCTTTTGCTAATTTCTTAACCTTTGCTCTATATATAGAAGGAGTAAGTTGATTCGGGGGCGTCATAGTTAACTCTCGTGCCAAAGTATTCCCAACTATTACAGCTTCTTCTGTCAATAAATCAAGGTTTTTATCAACTCCAAATAACCTAAAATCTTTTAAGACACTTTTTTTATTTAATTTTTTTAATGAGGGCAAGTCTTTAGAATTAATTAGGCAAACATAAGTCGCAGCTTTAGCCCAAATATCTTTTAATTTAGCTTCCAGATAAACAATTACATTTACACTCTCTGGGTTTTCTAATAATAAATTAGCAAATCCATTTCTTAGTAGCGCATGCATTTGAAATGTATTAATATCTTCTGAAGCAACTACCCAGCTAACAACTGATCCATTAGCTAGCTCAGTAGTAACTGCCTTTTTTTTAAGGTCATCAATTTTTTTCCCAGCCCTACTGAGCTTAGCTTTTAATAACGCCTCAAATGGAATTTTTTTTTGTTTTAAATCCATAATTATTAAATTATGTTTATTCTTACCAAGATCTTTTTCTTCTGGAATTTTACTAATTTTACTAATTTTTATTTTCATGAGTAGCCCTATTAATTTTTTACATTAAAAACAATGAGTTAAGTTATACTTTATCATAAGTTAACTATAAATAATACTTGACCAAAAAGCATAAAAGTAAGAAACTACCCTTGTGATTTCATTCGATAGACATGAATTAATCAAAATAATTCTACTTTATTTGATTGGGCTGCTAAAAAATTATCATTTAGTTGCTAAACGAATTATCAACTTTTAAACAATTTCATCAAAATAGGTGCTTTTAATATGGGTTCATTTCCAGACAGTGATATTCAAGAAACGCAAGAATGGATTGATGCTTTAAACTCAGTGATAGAGGCAGATGGGACTGAGCGTGCCCACCACCTAATTGAGATGATGATAGATCAAGCAAGACGCTCAGGAACTAATTTACCATACAATGCGACAACAGCTTACGTAAATACTATTCCTAACCATCTTCAACAAAAACATCCAGGTGATCCTGGGATGGAAAGAAGGATTAGAGCCCTAATAAGATGGAATGCAGTTATGACGGTATTAAGGGCCAACACAAAATCACCAGGAATTGGGGGTCACATAGCAAGCTTTCAATCAGCAGCAACGCTTTACGATGTAGGATTTAATCATTTCTTTCGCGCCGCCAATGATTCATTTGGAGGAGATTTAGTTTATTTTCAAGGTCACTCATCCCCTGGAATCTATGCAAGAGCATTTCTTGAGGGGAGAATTGATGAGGATCAGTTAAGTAATTTTAGGATGGAATCAAAAGGTAATGGCTTATCAAGCTACCCTCACCCATGGCTTATGCCAGACTTCTGGCAATTTCCAACTGTTTCAATGGGGCTGGGTCCTATTATGGGTATCTATCAAGCCAGATACCTCAAATACCTTCACGACAGAGGAATCGCTGATACCTCAGACAGAAAGGTTTGGGTATTTTGTGGTGATGGTGAGATGGATGAACCAGAGTCTCAAGGTGCTATATCTCTTGCATCAAGAGAAAATTTGGATAACCTTATCTTCGTAGTCAATTGCAACCTACAAAGATTAGATGGGCCTGTAAGAGGTAACGGAAAGATTATCCAAGAACTTGAATCAAATTTTAGGGGTTCAGGCTGGAATGTTCTTAAAGTTATATGGGGCTCTTACTGGGACCCCTTATTTGCCATGGATAAAGATGGTCTTATGAAAAAAAGAATGGAAGAATGTGTTGATGGTGAGTACCAAAACTTCAAAGCAAAAGGTGGGGCCTACACTCGAGAAGAATTTTTTGGCAAATACCCTGAGCTTAAAGAAAGAGTTGCAGCAATGAATGATAAAGATATTTGGAGGCTTAATAGAGGTGGACATGATCCTCATAAGGTATACGCAGCTTATGCTGCTGCATCCTCTCATAAAGGTCAGCCGTCTATAGTCCTTGCAAAGACAGTAAAGGGTTATGGGATGGGAGACGCAGGTGAAGGTCAAAACATCACACACCAACAAAAGAGTATGGATATAGAATCCCTTAAAACATTTAGAACTCGTTTTGATTTGCCAATTAGCGACGAGGAAGTAGAGAGTTTGTCTTTTTATAAGCCACCTAAAGACTCCCCTGAGATTAAATATATGATGGAAAGAAGAAAAGAGCTTGGTGGCTTTATTCCGGCAAGAAAAAAACAAGGCAATAAATTATCAGTTCCAAAATTAGCAGCATTTGCAAACGTCACAACAAGTTCAAAGGAAAGAGAGATTTCTACAACCATGGCATTTGTCAGAATACTTACTACACTCGTAAAAGATAAAGAGGTTGGTAAATATATAGTGCCTATTGTTCCAGATGAAGCAAGGACTTTTGGTATGGAGGGAATGTTTAGGCAGCTTGGAATTTACTCTTCTATAGGACAACTTTACGAGCCGCAGGATTCAGATCAAGTCATGTTCTATAAAGAAAAAAAAGATGGGCAAATTCTAGAGGAAGGAATAAATGAAGCTGGCGCCTTTTCATCATGGATTGCAGCTGCGACTTCTTACAGTAATTCAAGCATACAAACAATTCCCTTTTATATTTTTTATTCTATGTTTGGTTTTCAAAGAATTGGTGACTTAGCTTGGGCGGCCGGGGATTCAAGAGCTAGAGGTTTTTTGCTAGGTGCAACAGCAGGGAGAACAACCTTAAATGGAGAGGGCTTACAACATGAAGATGGTCATAGTCATATCTTATCAGCGACCATTCCAAATTGTGTGTCTTATGACCCATGTTACGCATATGAACTTGCAGTTATCATTCAAAATGGACTAGAAAGAATGATTGAAAATCAAGAAGACATTTATTACTACATTACAATAATGAATGAGAACTATACTCACCCTGAGATGCCTAAAAATATAGAGCAAGGAATAATTGATGGAATTTATTTACTTACTGCAGCTAGAAATCCTATGGTGCAATTGATGGGAAGTGGAGTAATTTTGAGAGAAGTTGAGCAAGCAGCTAAATTACTAAAAGATGATTTTAATATTGAATCAAATATATACAGTGTAACCAGCTTTACTGAATTAAGAAGAAACGCAATGGATGTAGATCGATGGAATATGTTAAACCCAGAAAAGCCACAAAAAAACTCTGTAATTAAAAATATTATTACGGATGATGAAAGTCCAATAATTGCTTCAACTGATTACATGAAAGCTTACGCTGAACAAATAGCTTCATTCATTCCAAATAAATTTAAAGCACTTGGAACAGATGGCTTCGGAAGATCGGATAGCCGAGAAGCTCTAAGAAGTTTTTTTGAAGTGGACAGATACTATATTGTGGTTGCAGCACTAAATTCATTAGCTGATTTAGGTAAAATTAATAAAAAATTAGTTTCTGATGCAATAAAAAAATATAAAATTGACCCTAATAAACATAACCCCGTAGATATTTAAGGCTAATAATGGCAATAGAAGAAATTTTAATTCCTGATATTGGTGATTTCGATAGTGTCGAAGTCATTGAAATCACTGTGAGCGTCGGGGATAAAATCGAAAAAGAAGATTCAATTATTACTGTTGAATCTGATAAAGCATCAATGGATATTCCATCCACCCAGAGTGGGGTGATTAAAGAAATTAAAATTAGTGTTGGAGATAAGGTTAAAGAAGGAAGCGTCATAGGGCTATTAGATTTAGTAGAAGTAGTGAAGGAGGTAGTTCAAGAAGTAGAAGTAGAAGAAGTAGAAAAAGTAACTTTGAAAGCAAGTAAGCCAGCTCCAGAACCACCCGCCAAAATTCTACCCAAAAAAGACCCAATACCTATTGGAGAAAGTTCGGTTGTTGCTGGAGACAGATCTAATCATGCGTCACCATCGATAAGAAAATTTGCTCGTAATTTAGGTGTTAATCTATCGTTTGTTAATGGAACCGGACAAAAGAATAGAATCCTTATTCATGATGTTGAGGTCTATGTAAAAGGCGAATTAAGCAAGCCTCGGACTGAGAATATGGGAACACAATTTGCCCCTATACCTATGCCTAATATAGATTTCTCAAAATTTGGAGAAACTGAAGAAAAAGCTTTATCTAAAATAAAAAAAATTTCAGGTGCTAATTTACATAGAAACTGGGTGACTGCTCCACATGTTACACAATTTGATAATGCCGATATCACTGATCTTGAAGTATTCCGTAAATCAATGCAAAAAGAAGCCTCTCAAAAAAATACTAAGGTTACGTTATTAGCTTTTGTAATTAAAGCAATAGTTAGTGCATTAAAATCATACCCAACCTTTAATTCGTCGCTAGCTCCGGACGGAGATACACTTATATTAAAAAATTATTTTAATATTGGTTTTGCTTGCGATACTCCAGATGGACTTGTGGTTCCTGTAGTCAAAGATGCTGATAAAAAGGATATAATTGAAATTGCAAATGATTTAAGTCAGCTTTCAGAAAAAGCCAGAGAAAGGAAGCTGAAAATGTCACAAATGGAAGGTGGTTGCTTCACCATTTCAAGTCTTGGAGGTATTGGTGGAACAATGTTTACGCCTATTATTAACTGCCCAGAAGTTGCAATTTTGGGAGTTTCAAGGGCATCAATGCAACCAGTTCATAATAAAGAATCTGGTGGGTTTGATCCAAGATTAATTCTTCCCGTATCATTATCATATGATCACCGAGTAATTGACGGAGCTGATGGAGCAAGATTTACAAGTCACCTCTCAATGTTACTTTCTGATGTTAATAAGATAAATATATAAAATGACACAATTAAAAAATATTATCCTTCCTGACATCGGTGACTTTGATAGTGTAGAGGTTATTGAAATCATGGTTAGCCCCGGAGATGAAATAAAAAAAGAGGATTCACTAATTACTGTTGAGTCTGATAAGGCGTCAATGGAAATCCCTTCAGAGTCTGAAGGGATTGTTAAAGAAATTAAAGTCAAGGTTGGGGACAAAATATCGCAGGGCTCAACAGTTTTAATTTTGGAAGAGAGAGATATTCAAGGTCAAGAAAATAGCTCGCTCGAATCGGAGCCGACATTAACACCTCAGTCTGAGAAAAATTCTAGTTCACAGCCGTTAAGTTCAAACAAAAAATCAGATATTGAATGTGACGTTGCAGTTTTAGGGTCTGGTCCTGGTGGCTATACAGCAGCATTTAGAGCAGCAGATTTAGGTAAAAAAGTAGTATTAATTGAGCGTTATTCGACCATAGGCGGTGTTTGTTTAAATGTGGGTTGTATCCCCTCAAAAGCATTACTTCATACTGCTAAAGTAATTACCGATGCTGAAGATACAGCTAATCACGGTGTATCTTTTGGGTCTCCCAAAATAGATTTAGAAGAATTACGTAGTTGGAAAACCAATAAGGTTGTAAAGAAATTAACCATGGGTTTAGCCCAGATGGCGAAGCAAAGAAGCGTAGAAATTGTTGAGGGTGAAGGTAAATTTTTATCGCCCAATCAAATTATCGTTAAATTAAGTGATGGGTCAACAAGAATTATTGGTTTTCATTCAGCCATCATTGCTGCTGGATCTCAGCCCTCTAGAATTCCAAACACTCCTGAAGACGAGAGAATTATGGATTCGACTGGTGCTTTAGAGCTTAAGGACATTCCAAAAAAATTACTCATTATTGGTGGTGGAATCATTGGTCTTGAAATGGGAACTGTCTATGAAGCGCTTGGTAGCTTAGTCACAGTTGTTGAGCTCACTGATGGCTTAATTCAGGGCTGTGATAAAGATATTGTTAGGCCTCTTCAGCGAAGAATGGAAAAACGTTTTGAAAATATTTGGCTAAAAACTAAGGTGACAAAAATCGAAACAAAAAAAGAAGGGATTGTTGTTCATTTTGATGGAGCAGACGCACCTAAAGAATTAATGTTTGATAGGGTATTAGTCTCAGTAGGTAGAAAGCCTAATGGACACAAAATTGATGCCGAAAAAGCTGGAGTAAATGTTGATGAGCAAGGCTTTATAGCAGCAAACAAGCAAATGAAAACAAATGTAGACCATATCTATGCAATTGGGGACATTATTGGTCAACCTATGCTAGCTCACAAAGCTACTCATGAGGGGAAAATAGCGGCAGAAGTAATTGCGGGAGAAAAAGTAGAATTTCAAGCTATGACAATACCGTCAGTTGCATACACAGATCCAGAAATCGCATGGGCAGGGGTTACAGAAGAAGAAGCAAAAGCTCAGAATTTAGAAATAGAAAAATCAGTATTTCCATGGGCTGCTAGTGGCAGGGCTATATCAACGAACCGAACTGAAGGTATGACAAAGCTGATCTTCGATAAAAAAACTCAAAGGATCATCGGTGCAGGAATTGTAGGTACTAATGCAGGAGAGCTTATAGCTGAGACAGTGTTATCAATTGAAATGGGAGCAGATGCTCATGACATTGGGCTATCAATTCACCCTCATCCTACTCTATCTGAGTCAGTTGCGATGGCAGCTGAAATAAAAGAAGGAACAATCACCGATTTATACATTAAAAAACGTTAAATTATAAATAAAACATCAGTCCTTCAAAAATTAAACCGTCTTCTAATTTAATACGAGATTTCCAGTCCTCTTCAGATTGCTCATAGATTAAATTAGCATCTCCGCCAGTCAATAAAATTGGCAAACTTGATGGTAGTTTTCTACAAACAAGATTTACAGCGCCTTGAATGCTCATCATTATTCCAGTTGTCACTGCATCTTTAGTATTTAAGCTTGGGTATTGACTTTTGCCTATCTCTGTATCAATTAAGTTCGTACTGTTGTTCAAAACTGCAAGACTGATTGCTATACCGGGTAATATCATACCGCCCTTAAAATGAGCTTTATTATTTTTATCAAGGTCAATTAAGTCAACAGTGATAGCTGTACCAGCGTTAATTATAAGTAACCGTTTTTGATAGAGCTTCCATGCCCCTAAGGCTGCAATCCAACGATCAACACCTAATAATGTACTATCGTCATAATCATTAATCAAATACTCATTAGAGTCTGTTGAAGTCTCAATAATAGGACACTTAAACTTTGATAAAATTTCTTTAAGTTTATCTAAAACAATAGAATGATTAACATTGGAAACAATAATTTTATCAACAGATTTTATTGAAGAGAAATCAATGTCCATGAATTCCTCAACAAGAATTGAATCTGTTAATAAAATATTATTTACATCACGTTGTTGCCATTTAATTCTTGTATTACCGATATCAATTAGTAAATACATTATATAAATTCCTTTATTGAGATTTCACCGGAGGTAAAAGATCGCTCACCTTTATCTGTTTGAATTACTAAGGAGCCTTCCGGACTAATATTTGACACTCGGCCCTCAACCACCTCATTATTACCTAAAATCAATTTAACAGGTTTATCTTGATAGGCATGATAACTTATCCATTCATCCTTAAAACTAGAAAATTGTGTGTCTTGAAAGATAGATAAAACTTCTGTGAGATTGTTAAGTAATATACCAAGAAATTCATTTGGATTAACTTCATTGCCCAAGCATTGATTGATATCTATCGCCGGTTGATCAATCTTATTTAACTGATTTTTTGATAAATTTAAATTGATACCAACACCAATAATAGCTGCACTTTGTCCGACTGAATCTCCTTGTAATTCAATCAAAATACCCGCTATTTTTTTATAAGAATTATCATTAAAAATTAAAATATCATTTGGCCATTTTACAAGCGCATCATTTATACCAATTGTTTTTAAACTTCTAATCAAAGCTATTCCAATTGTCAGACTTAGTCCTGATAATGAGGCGGGGCCAAGGTTAAAGCGCCATAAATATGAGAAAGTTAAGCTCTCACCTAGCGCTGATTGCCAATGACGACCTCTCCTCCCCTTTCCATGAGTTTGAATATTTGCGGCGATACATGATGCATGTGGAATATTTTTTGCTGACTCTTTTAATAAGTAACTATTAGTAGAGTTAACAACATCTAGTACCTGAATATTTACCCGGCTAGAAATTTCACCGAGTGATAATTTTATTTTATTTTTATCTAAAAGCTGAATGGGGTGGGTTAACTTATAGCCCTTTCCTCGAACAGAAAATATTTTAACCCCAATTTGGCCTGCATTTTCGACAGCCACCCATACAGATGACCTAGAAACATTGAGTTGGCCTGACATTTTCTCACCAGAATGAAATTTTCCATCAGATAAAATAGACAAAACGGGAAATAAAATATTGTTCAAAGTTTAATTAAAAATAAAATAACATAATTCATACTCATTTTTTTATGAAGTTTAATATAGTTGGCAAAGACATGTGAGCAATAGTCAATGAACCTAAGATTGGAAATATTATCGAATAAGTATCAGAATTCCAATATTTACCATATGTAAAGTTTATAAATAGTAGTACCGGTAAAGTAAACAACACTAACCACTTTAAATCATTACGCCAATTAAAATTAGAATTAATTAAGGAGCGAACACCATGGAGCCCACAAAAATAAATCGCAAACCATACAAAGGGGTGGGTGAAGTAAGAAAGAATGATAAGCAAAGTTATCTCAAATAACAACAATACATCTTTATTTTTAAACCAAATAATTCTTAATTTTTGCTTAAAAATATTTTTTATAATAACCCAATATATTCTGATGATACTAAGGATTAAAATACAATAAATCATAGCGATAAATGTGTCAGAAATATTAAAACCAATTAAATTATAAAAAATTGAGCCAACTATATCTTTTTTAAAAAGCATAGGTAAAAAAGTCATAGAGAAGCCCCATGATAAATTGATATTGATATCATCTAATTTAATGAATTTTAAATCTGCATTGCCAAAATGAAAAACTGCCATAGTAAGTAGCATTAATAAACCAAGGATAGGAAAACTAATCCACAAAACCCAGCCTAATAAAACTAGCGTTAAATATATTCCTAGTAGAATAGCCCTTTGGGAAATTCTATTTGATCCTTTCCATATTAATTTTCCATCTAAAGCGCCATGACTAATACCAATAGAGCTTACGAAAAAAAGGGCAATCCAAATTGAATAACTTAGATAGCTATCGTCAAAATTTACAGTCGTTTTTGCCACCACAAATAATAATACAAACATGATGAAAAGAAGTTGATGTGTAATGACTTTATTCAACATATTTTTTAATAAAACTGCGAATCATTAGTTTTTTTGGCATGCCCAAGACTATAAAAAAAATATCACTTAGAGTGGGGGCATCAGACATAAATCTAATAATAGATTTTATATCGGCATTATCGAATAATTTCATAAATATAATTGGTGCTTTGTTAGGCCAAAAATAACATGCCGTAAGAAAAATACTATCAAGCCATTCCAGTAGTTTATTTGGTCTGAATTGAAACTCACTAATATTAGTGTTTTTTATTTTCTTTTTTTCAACGGAATTTACCCATAAAGCAATTCTCATCATTGAATATCCTGTAGATGGTCTAGCCATCCCTGCAGATAAACCAATAGGTATATTATTTTTAATTATAATATTTCTATCCAAAATCATTGGTATTATCCCCTTCTCTTCTTTTACAGATTTAAATTTTTTATATTTTGAAAGCGATTCGTTGTGTATTTTTTTAATACTAACGAAGGACGAGCTTTTTGAAAATAAAGTGGTTTCTATTAATGCATGTCTTCTAGAAAAAGGGAGGGTGTAGGTAAACTCAACATCTTTCCTATTTTTTTTGAAACTCATTAATTTTATTATTTCAGGATTAAATTGGTCTTTACTGGATAATATCTCGTTACCGACAAAAACTTGCTTGAGGTTTGGTGGTGAATCATACTGTTTTTTTGAAATTTTATTTCGACTATCGACTATAAATTTAGTATGTATAGTTTCCTCATTAGTAACAACCTCAATCAAATTTTTATTATTCTTAATTTTTTTTACGTCAAATCCTTTTCTATAGGTAATGTTTTTTTTACATTGGCTTAAAAGTTTACTAAGCGTCTCTTTACCATCAAAACATTCGTATGAGTATGGACTAATGTCCCTCTGAATGTTCAAACCTTCATTTGAAACTTCAACTTTACTCCACACATGCTTTGGTTTCAGATTGTATGTATTTTTAATATCAATTAAGCCAGGACCCTGCCAAACACAAAAAGTCTGATTAATATTCTTATTGGCATCTTTTTCAATCAATAGTATTGATTGATCTTTGTTATTAATAATATATCTCGATAGAAACATTAAGCTTGAAAGCCCTGCGCCGATAACTACGATATCATAGCTTTTATTCAAGTTCTATTTGCTCCTGGTAAATGCTTAATAGCTCTGTGCATTGAAATTTTATGCATTATTAACTTATTATAAGATTTTTTAATAGAGAAGACATTAATTAGAGTTATTTGTAATTTTTGATATTTAGTAATAAATACTCTTCCCTCTAAATACGAAATATTTTTGTTAATAATCTTCCTTCCTATTGCTTGATAAATTTTGGATGCGAGTCTTATTGCTAGTACTGTCTTGCCTGGTAGGAATGGAATTGCATGTTCAGCACTTTCATAATATTTGTCAGCTAAATTAAGTAGTTTCCTTTGGCATAAATTGATTCTTTTAAAAATAATTTTATTAGGATTACTTATCTCATTAGGTTTTAACTTGCCTACTAAGCTCTGAGGTAAATATACCCTCCCCATAGCTGCATCTTCCTGAATATCCCTGCATATATTAGTTAACTGCATTGCAATACCTAAGTCAATTGCATAGAGGCGCTTTTTAGTATCTTTCACCCCCAATGCATCGCAAACCATTAATCCAACAATACCCGCAACCCTATAACAATAAATAATCAATTCATTAATTGATTTTGGTTGTTTATGAGATAAATCACTCTGTTGTCCCAACATGAATTGATTAATTATATCTTTAGATGGATGAAATTTTTTTTCTAGCCCCGCAACTTTTTCTGTTATTTTATGAAAATTTTCTTTAAGATATTTATCTAATTTTTTATCATCGCTATCAACCAAATCGTCTATTTTTCTGCAAAAAGCATATATTGAAAACAACTTTAATTTAACTGATTCTTCAAGAAAAAAAGATGCCCAGTAAAAAGTCTTACCATATTTCTGAATAATTTTTCCTTGATTTATCATGAATGAATTATGTTGTCGACTACTTTCGCTGAATTTAATACGCCAGGAATTCCCGCTCCTGGATGAGTGCCTGCACCTACATAATATAAATTTTTATATTTATCATCTTGGTTGTGGGTCCTAAACCAAGCAGATTGTGTCAGTATTGGTGCAATAGAAAATCCACTGCCATGTGGCGTCCTGTAATCATTCTTAAAGTCTACTGGTGTCATACAAAATTTTGAAACAGCATTCGTTAAAATACCAGGCATTATAGTTTTATCTAATGAGGTTAATATTTTCTCGGAAAAATCTTTTTTTATTTCATCCCAATTATAGTTACCTTTTAAATTTGGGACTGGCACCAAAGCATAATATGAGTCATGTCCCTCTGGAGCAAACGAGGGGTCGGTAGCTGTAGGTCTATGGAGATATATTGAAAAATCTTCGGCTAGGTGATGCTTATCAAAAATATCTTTAAGTAATTCTTTGTACCTAGGCCCCATCCAAATTGTATGATGCGCAACATTGTTGTATTGTTTTTTTGATCCAAAAAATAATACAAATAGACCCATTGAATGTTTGGCATATTTTTTAAGTAATTGGTTGTGCCATGATATTTTACTTTTTTTAAGGAACTCACTGTTCACCTGTATTGGGTCAGCGTTACTTACAACAATATCAGCCTCTACTTCCTTACCATTTAAAAATTTAATACTTTTGACGGAATTTTTATTTGTAATAAATTCATCAACATCATGTTGTAAATAAATTTTTATGTCATGCCTCTCCATTAATTTTCTTAGTTCTGTAACAAGGTGATTAGTCCCGCCCATTACGAACGATATACCCCATTTTTGCTCTAGTGCATGAATCAAAGCATAAATTGAAGATGTCGTAAAAGGATTACCTCCGACCAAGAGTGGTTGAATTGAAAAGGCTTGCCTTAAGTTTGGATGTTCTAAATATTTTGAAACAAAACTATAGACTGATTTATAGCCCCCCAATCTGATAATATCTGGGCCATAACGTAACATTTTAAAAAACTTGTTAAATGGTTCGCTGGCTAATTTCTCATACCCTATCTCAAATATAGTCTCAGCTCGCTTAAGCATCATAAGGTATCCATCAACATCATTTGGGGATATTTGATGTATTCTCTCAAGCATTTTATTTCTATCTGGACCATAATCAAACTCTGTACCATCATTAAAATGAAATCTATACCAAGGATCTAATGGTTGAAAGTTAACGTAATTATCAATATTTTCATTAAATAGCCCGAATAATTCTGTAAATAAATACGGGGCGGTTATAACTGTTGGGCCTGCATCATGGAGGTACCCATCTTTACTAAATTTTTGGGCGCGCCCGCCCAGTTCGTTCAATCTCTCATACACTGAAACGTCATAACCTCTGGCTTTAAATCTAATTGCTGACGCTATTCCACCTAGCCCGCCTCCAATAACAGCAACTTTTTTCATAATATTTTGCTCATCATATTTTCTAACCTTCCCCTGACTTCATTCTTAATTGAAATTAAAACAGGTTGAACCACCTTAGGAACCCTATGAAATTCATTTTCTGCAATTTTAAGGAAGCTTTTAATAATTTTTTCTTGTTCAAGAAATAATTTTTTATCAATAAAATTAATTAATAATTTTGGGTTCTTTTGGACCTTTAATTTATTTTTCTGATCTAGCTCATCTAGAATCTTAATAAGCATACCATTAGGATGTCCTTTGTAAATATCTGTAAACATAACTTGATTAATTCCAATTAAATTCTCGACATCATTAAGATATTGATAACATAAACCTAAGTAATTTGATGCCAACTGAAGCCCATCACATTCATCGCTTGAACATTCTTTACATTTAAACATGCCCATCATTGGTAAGGCGATAAATGGTGCAGTTTTATCAATTGCAATTTTTTCATACTGCTGCCAATTAATACTAAACGGATTAAGGCTTACATCCTTAGATTGGCCAAAAATTATTTCTTTAACTGAGCAAGATAGTAATTTTAATAAAATTGTTTGATGCCAGCCTTGTTCAATCTCAGTTATTTTTCTAAAGGACTCAGCAATAAGATAGTCGCCTGTACATATTGCTGCGGAAATCCCGTATTCTTTCCACAAACTACTTTGGCCTCTTCTAAGAGAGTCTTCATCACATATATCATCATGCAATAATGATGCGCTATGAATTAATTCACAAACCACTGCCCAATTTATTGCAGTTTGACTAGATAACCCTAATAGGCCGCCTGTTGCTAGAGCTAATCTTGCCCTCAACCATTTGCCCTGTGACTCTCCATGATGACTTAGCCAAGCTGATAGAAATTTATCTTCTACTTCAAAGCTTTTAGAAAATTCATTTTTAACACTATCTAAAAATTCATCTGCTTCTGGCGGCGTAAAAAATTCATCCCTGTATTTTTTTTTCATAATAATTGTTTAACTTTTAAAAGAACCTTATAGTCCCATTTTTTACTTATTACCTTATAACTGATTAAGCTCCTGCATCAGATTTACGCTGCGCAATAATATAAATCATCACACCAAACATACCAATTGAAACTACGTCAGCAACTGTATAACCAACCTGGACATTTACATACGAAGCACTGGGGTTAATCATTGGAAATAAATATACTATGGGATAGAAAGCCCATGAAATAATCAGCAACCACCTTGCATTACTTACTAACCCCTGAACATTTTTAGGCTGCCTAGAAATTGAATTTCCTAGGCCTACCGTCAAACTATAAAGAATATATGAGAATGGAATCATAGCCAGCAACCAATAAACCCATCGAGTACCAAGCTGACTTACATCAACTAAACCTTCTCCAGGGTAGCCTAAAATAACCATTAGTATTGCAGCAAAAGTAAGTTTTATCCCTCTAGAAAATGTTTCATCTTTACTTAATCGCATCACAAGAATTAGCTCAAGTAAGAGTAAAGGTACAGTCAACAACCAACCTACATAACGATAAGCCACATTAAATTCGGAGCCCGTTACAAGAACTTCTCCGTATATCAAAGTAAAGGCATCATTAAAACTTTCAAACATTCTTAGGTAGTGATAGAAGGCAATTAGACATACTAGACCTGATAGTGTGAGCGCTGTTTTATAAGCTGGGGCAACTTGAGATCGCTGAGAAAAAAAGAAAACGGTACTAGCGCCAAACGTTGCAATAGCAAAAGATAGTGAGTTATATACTAAGTTAAAACCTAATACTTCCATCTTATCCCCTTAATTATACATTTAAAAAAAACGCGCCATTTCTGACGCGTTCTCTTAATTACTTATTCAAGTACTAAAGCTTTTATTAAGCTTTTGAACCTGATGTTGCTGCTGCCCATATAACCACACCAAACGCTATCTTATTAACAAAGTCAGCTAGGTTATAAACTAAGTTTAAAGTACCAGCATCTGCGCTGCCAGTGTAACCGAGGTAATATCCAATTGGATATATAGCCCAACCAACAGTAACAATAAGTCTTAAAGCATTAAATGCTCTTTTACTAGCTGCCGTACCCTTAGAGGCACTAATTTTACTAGCTTCACCTGCGAATACTTCATAGATGATATAAATCCAAGCCACCATTCCTACAGTGAAGCCAGACCAAACACCTACAGAGCCAACTTCGCCAAGATAACCAGCTACTAACATAACTACTGAAGCAATAAGTAATCGCCAAAACACTGAAACAGCAACAACTGCAATAGCAGCTAAGATTAAATAGAACTCAACAATCTGAAGCGGAACTGTTAACAACCAATCGACATATCTAAATACCGTTGGGGATGCACCAGTATCTACCCAAATACCTCTCATATAAAAATAGTGAATCGCTGCGATCCCTGTAACCATTGCAGCAACTGTAAGTGATGTTTTCCATTTTCCTACAGCTCTATCTCTTTCTACCCAGAAAAAAAACGTTGCAGCTACCATTGCCGCAGATAAAAGCCAAAAGCTTACCCCGACAAAATCTTGTGGATCTAACATAAAAAATCTCCTGTTTAAAATACGTAGTTAATAAAAATAAAAAAATTTACTTTGATTTTTATTTTAAAAAAATTAGATTTCTTTAATGAGAAAATCAAATTAAATTCTTATGAAGATAACTTAGCACATTTATTAACTATGTGTACTAAGTAAATTACTTAAATTATTAAAAAATAAAGTGTAAAATGACTATTAAATTATGACAAAACTCTTGCCAACAGACACGAAACAATCCAACTTTATTCGAACAGTCATCGAAAGAAATATTAAAGAAGGTCGTTTTGCAAAGAAAAAATGGAATACTAGCCCTGGAAATAAGTCTCATCATGATAAGGGGTTAATTGATAAAGCTGTAATTCGAACAAGATTCCCGCCTGAGCCTAATGGTTATCTGCATATAGGTCATGCTAAAAGTATTTTTTTAAACTTTGGCTTAGCGCAAGATTATAAAGGCGCTTGTCATTTAAGATTTGACGATACCAATCCAGAAAAAGAAGATAAGGAATTTGTAAATGGCATCATAGATAGTCTTAAGTGGTTGGGTTTTGATTGGCATTTTAATAATGAGTCTAATCTTTATTTCGCAAGTGACTACTTCGCACTAATGTATGAAGCAGCAGAATCTCTAATACATTCAGGCCAAGCATATATTGATCAGCAGACAGCTGAACAAATAAAAAATAATAGAGGAACGCTAACAACTCCAGGAAAAGATTCTCCTTGGAGAGATAACGATATAGATGAGAACTTAAAATTGTTCAGAGAAATGAAAGCAGGAAAGTATGAAGATGGAGCAATGGTATTAAGAGCTAAAATTAATATGGCTTCTCCCAATATGAACCTTAGAGACCCGGCAATATATAGGATTAAGAATGTAAAGCATCACAAAACAGGAAGTCAATGGTGTATTTATCCCATGTATACTTTTGCTCATCCAATAGAAGATGCATTGGAAGGGATTACCCACTCAATCTGTACTCTAGAATTTGAAGATCAGCGTCCATTTTATGAGTGGCTACTCAAACAGTTATTGAAAAATAATTTAATAAATGATCCGCCTCCAAGGCAACATGAATTTTCTCGATTAAATTTAACTCATACCGTTTTATCAAAAAGAAAGCTTTTAGAGTTGGTTGAAAGTAATTCTGTTTCTGGTTGGGATGACCCCAGAATGCCTACTTTAATAGGGGCTAGGAGAAGGGGCTATACTCCTGCTGGATTTAAATTATTTACGGATCGTATTGGAGTTTCAAAAGTTGACTCTTGGATTGATTACACAATATTTGAAGATTGTATGCGATATGTTTTAAATGAAACCACTCATAGGCGTGTAGCTGTTCTAGACCCAATAAAGTTAGTTATTAATAATTACCCAGACAATCAAGAGGAGGATTGCTTTGCTCCAAACCATCCGCAACATATAGGCTTAGGTAAAAGGATAATTAAGCTCACAAAGGAATTATGGATCGAGCGCAATGATTTCATGGAAGTGCCTTCAAATAAATATTTTAGGTTATTTCCTGGAAATCAAGTTAGGCTTCGATACGGGTACGTAGTAACTTGTACTAGTTTTGAGAAAGATTCTTTAGGTAATATTACAACAGTATTTTGTGACTACTTACCAAACACAAAATCTGGAACACAAGGATCTGATTTAATTAAAGTTAAAGGAAATATACACTGGGTGTCAACTAAGCATGCGATTGAAGCAACGGTTAACCTTTATGACAGGCTATTTAAAGTGGAGCAACCTGGTTCTGTAAGTAGTAATTACTTAGATGATTTAAATGAAAACTCAATAAAAAAAGTCGTAGCTAAGTTGGAAGAGAATTGTCAGCTTATTAAGCCAGGAGAGCAGTTTCAGTTTGAGCGCCACGGTTATTTTATTTCAGATTTAAATTCAAAAGCCACAGATATTCAAATAAATAGGACTGTAACTTTACGAGATAATTGGCAATAACACCTAGAAACTCTTCTCTTATTATATTTCATTAAACCTTATACATAAGTAACATTCATAATTATCAGTACCTTTTGAAATATAGCCTTATATTCATTTTTCCGCTACTCACAAACTATCACTTAAAAAAAATTAAAAAAAAACCCACTCTAAAGTGGGTTTTTAATATTAAAAAGCTTGGCAGTGTCCTACGTTCGCATAGAAAATACTACACTATCATCGGCGCTGAATCGTTTCACTGTCCTGTTCGAAATGGAAAGGAGTGGGTCCAACTCGCTATGTCCGCCAAGCAAACTTGTAAATTATTATTATCTAATAATTTGAAATTATTTTTTATAAAAATATAAGAAGAAGTAAACATTTGTATGTGTTTTGATTGCGTTTTTGCTTTAGTTTCAACTATAACCTTAGTTAAGTCTTAAGGTTATAGGATCAAGCCTCACGAGCAATTAGTATCAGTTAGCTTCATGCATTACTGCACTTCCACACCTGACCTATCAACGTCCTGGTCTTGAACGACTCTTTAGTGCACTTAAAGTGCAAGGGAAGTCTCATCTTAGGGCAAGTTTCACGCTTAGATGCTTTCAGCGTTTATCTTTTCCAGATTTAGCTACCCGGCTATGCTACTGGCGTAACAACCGGTCCACCAGAGATCTGTCCATTCCGGTCCTCTCGTACTAGGAACAGCCCCCTTCAAACTTCCAACGCCCACGGCAGATAGGGACCAAACTGTCTCACGACGTTTTAAACCCAGCTCACGTACCACTTT
>Ga0209384_1000128_pt1 | contig 51728 bp, 50 predicted proteins | sample CoawatmetaG05DNA_FD_187511 | JGI IMG/M metagenome (GOLD analysis project Ga0209384, IMG submission 187511) | Marine microbial communities from the West Antarctic Peninsula - Coastal water metaG058-DNA (SPAdes) (version 2) | ecosystem: Environmental > Aquatic > Marine > Coastal ... | reverse complement strand
AGAAAAAAACAAAAGAAAGCCACTCAAGCTTTTTATCGGCTTTTATATTTCTAAATAAAAGAAAAAGAAATGCCCTTACTGCACTATATGCATTTTGTAGAGAAGTAGACGATATTGTTGATGAGTCTGATGAATATAAAATTAGGAATAATAAGTTAAATTGGTGGCGGAAAGAAATAAGTCGGCTTTATGAAAGGAATCCTCAACACCCAGTCACTAAAGAATTAGCAATATACATCGATGAGTTCCATCTCAGCAAGGCTTATTTTGATGAAATTATTGATGGAATGGAAATGGATCTAAATTTTAATCGATACAAAAACTTCAAACAGCTTCAATTATATTGCTACAGGGTAGCATCCTGTGTTGGGATACTTTCTGCACATATATTTGGGTTTAAGGATGCGAAAACATTAAAATATGCACATAATTTGGGTATCGCACTTCAGCTTACTAATATTATTAGAGATATTGGGGAAGATGCAAGGCGAGGTAGAATCTATATTCCATTGGATGAGTTAAAAAAAAGTAATCTCTCGGAGGCTGACATTTTAAATTTCAAACAAAACATAAAAATTAAAAATTTAATTGAATGGCAAGCAGAAAGAGCAAAATATTTTTATCAATTAGCTGTGAGTGATTTACCATATACTGACAGGGGATCTCAAAAACCAGGGTTGGTAATGGCTAACATTTATTATGTATTGCTGACTAAAATAACAAAAGACCATCCAGAAAATACACTTAATCAAAAGGTCTTAATTTCTCGTTATAAAAAGATTCAGATTACATTACTTACCTTTATAAACTTCAATTTCATTAAGGTGTATTAATTTGTAAACTAAAAAAATTTATTATTGCAGCTACATTTAATTTTTGTGATTTAAATACTTGCCCATCGTAATAATAGTTTTACCGTCTTCTGAATGGATTAGATAACAATCAATATAATCTTGAATATTTTCCCATAAACCTAATTCATCCTTACCCCTTAAGATACCAATTACTTCAGCTGAGAAAAATCTAAGGTATTCGTTTTCCTCAAAACCCATGGGTTTTTTTTCTCCATACCTAAGGAGTATTTTTTGAACAAATATTGGAACATCTTGAACCTGATAGGAATAAAAATAATCTGAATTCACTTTTCTTCTCCATTAAATGTATTGGTGCACTTAATAGACGAAAAGATTATTGTTAAGTCAGTAGTTCCTTGAAAATTACTTAATTAGATCTAAAGCTTGTGAAAGCGTTTCAACCGGAAATACTTCAATACCTTTTATTTTTTGTTTCGCTTGGTTTGCTTTTGGAATAATTGCTCTTGAAAAACCTAATTTAGAAGCCTCCTTCAGTCTCTCTTGTCCTCTTTGAACCGGTCTTACTTCTCCAGCTAGCCCTATCTCACCAAAAATAACAGTGTTCTTGTCTAAAGGCCGTTCTTTTAAAGAAGATACGATTGCGCATAATATGGCTAGATCAACTCCGGGCTCAGTTATCTTTACCCCACCAACAGCATTTAAAAAAACATCTTGATCAGCACAAGCAATTCCAGCGTGCCGATTCAATGACGCTAGCAGCATTGATAACCTATTTTGATCAAGTCCAACAGAAAGCCTCTTCGGAGATTGCCCATGAGAATTATCAACTAGCGCTTGGATTTCTATTAGCATTGGCCTCGAGCCTTCTTGAATACAAGTAATGCACGAACCATTAACCTGATTATGATGATGAGACAGAAAAAGTGCTGATGGATTGGTAACCTCTTTAAGGCCCTTTTCTGTCATTGCGAATACGCCTAACTCATTTACAGCACCATATCTATTTTTAAAGGCACGAATCATTCTAAAGCTTGATGATGGGTCTCCTTCAAAATATAAAACCGTATCTACAATGTGCTCTAAAACTCTAGGGCCAGCTAAAGTTCCCTCCTTAGTAACATGCCCAACAAGTATCATTGATATATCAAACTGTTTAGCAATTCTTGTAAGTTGTGCAGCACATTCACGAACTTGAGTTACTGAGCCAGGAGCTGATGTTACTTCTTCAGAATAAATTGTCTGAATAGAATCAATCACAACAACATTTGGTTTATTTTTTTGAATTACATCAACAATTTTTTCTAAATTTATTTCAGATAATATTGAAATATCAGAAACCTCTAATTCAATTCGTTTAGCTCGCATAGCAATTTGTTGAGAGGACTCTTCACCACTAACATAAATGACTTTACATTTACTACTTGGATCCTCTGTTATCTTAGATAAAGCCTGAATAAGTATTGTAGACTTACCAATTCCTGGGTCACCCCCTAATAGGATTACTCCACCAGCAACAAAACCGCCGCCAAGTACTCTATCAAACTCTGAAATATTTGTTTTCCTCTTCGGGGTAAGTGATGTTTCAACATCATTTAATTTTGTTAGTTGATTTGTTTTAGATAATGCTGCAAAACGATTTGTTCCTTTTGACTCTAGCAAAGATTCTTCCAAAGAATTCCATGCAAAACAATGTGGGCATTGACCTTGCCACTTAGTTGATTGCCCGCCGCACTCAGAACATTGATAGGCTGTTTTACTTTTGGGCATTATGGTAATCCATATGAACTCTTTTTGAAGAAGATATGTTACATAACAACTCATACCCTACTGTGCCAGAATGTTTAGCAACATCATCAACTGAAACGTTCTCTCCCCAAAGCTCAACATCACTTCCTATGTGAGCTTTTTTGTTATCAGTAAGATCAACATACATCATGTCCATAGAGACGCGGCCCACTGTCTGAGTATATTTATTTTGAACAAAGATAGGTGTTCCTGTTTTCGCGTGTCTTGGGTAACCATCTCCATATCCACATGCAACAACTCCAATTCTCATTGCTTTTTTAGATATAAATGTAGATCCATAGCCTACAGATTCTCCAGAAGGGATTTCTTGGATTGCTATAACTTTACTCATCAGCCTCATAACTGGCTTTAGTCCAAAACTGACCGCTTTTCTATCTTCAATTGGGGAGGCCCCATATAGCATAATACCCGGTCTCACCCAATCAAGTCCTGCCTTTGGGTACCTTATTAGGGCAGCAGAATTTGAAACAGAGCAACTTAAATTATAATTAACACTAATATCATTAAAAATATTAAATTGTTTTTCAATGCCCTCTTTTTCATCAGCTGTAGCAAAATGAGTCATTAAGGTTATTTCTCCAATATAAGGGTTGTCACTCAAAGTCTCTACCAAATAACCAACTTCATCAGGTAAAAATCCCAGCCGATTCATACCCGTATTTATTTTTAAATGAATGTCTAGCGGGACTTTCGGCTTGGCATTATTAATGAAATTAATTTGATTTTGATTATGAATTGTAATATTTAAGTTAAGTTCAGACGCAACTTCAACTTCGCTTGCCTCAAAAAAACCCTCTAACAAAAGAATCGTTTTTTTAAAGCCTAAATGTCTTAACTTTTGCGCTTCATCAATTGATAAAATAGAGATTCCATCAGCATGACTTAAGGCTGAAGCGATTTCAGTAAGTCCATGACCATATGCATTCGCTTTAAGCACGGCCATTACTTTACTTTTACTTGCATATTTTTTTACTACAGATAAATTATTGAGCAAAGAAGGAATGTCAATAATAGCTCGAATAGGTCTCATAGCTTATTGATTTTGATCGTACCCAGGATTAGTATAGTTTTCAAAACGCGTATACTGACCCAAGAATGTCAACCTAACCATTCCTACTGGGCCATTACGCTGTTTTGATAAAATTATTTCAGCAGTACCTTTATCGGGTGAATCTTCGTTATAAACCTCATCTCGATATATAAACATTATGACGTCTGCATCTTGCTCAATTGCTCCAGACTCTCTTAAATCAGACATAAATGGTCTCTTATCGGGCCTTGACTCTACGGCTCTATTAAGCTGAGATAATGCCAATACTGGAACATTTAACTCTTTGGCAAGGGCCTTTAATGATCGAGATATTTCTGAAATTTCTGTAGCTCTATTTTCACTAGAAGCGTCCGGTGATGACATTAACTGAAGGTAGTCAATAACAATCATACCAAGCCCACCTAATTGTCGATGTAATCTTCTAGCTCGCGCCCTAATTTCATATGAATTTAAACCTGCGCCCTCATCAATAAATATGGGCGACTCATTTAAAACCCCTAAAGAATGAGTAAGTTTTTCCCAATCATCTTCATCTAACTCCCCAGTCCTCATTTTATGTTGATCTATTTTTCCTACAGACCCTAATAAACGCATTGTTAATTGCATCGAAGCCATCTCCATTGAAAAAATCGCTACTGGAAGTTTTTTATCAACCGCAGCATATTCTGCAATATTAAGAGCTAGTGCAGTCTTTCCCATAGAAGGACGGCCAGCAAGAATGACCAGTTCACCAGCCTGAAGACCAGAAGTTAATTTATCAAGCTCCGCGTAACCAGTAGGAACCCCTGTGATTCCATCAACATTATCATCAGCGTATATATCTTCTATTTTTTTCATTGCCTTAGGGAGTATTGATTTTATTTCAGAAAACCCAGTTGTATCTCTTTGACCTTGGTCAGCAATTTCAAAAACCTTAGCTTCAGACTCATCTAATAATTTTTGAGCATTTCTTCCTTTTGGAGAGTATGCACTTTCAGCAATATCTGAGCCAACTTGTACTAATTTTCGCATTATTGATCTTTCACGAACAATCTCTGCGTAACCTCTGATATTTGAAGCGGATGGGGTGTTCTCAGCTATTGATGCTAAATAAGCCAAACCACCAACTGAAGCAAGTTCATCACTTTTCTCTAGGGATTCCGAGACCGTAACAATATCTGCAGGTTGATCTTGTCCGATAACTTTATTAATATGATTAAATATTAATTTATGCTCATGGCGATAAAAATCACTTAAAGAGATAAGGTCGGCAATTTTATCAGTAGCATTATTATCTATTAATAAGCCTCCAAGCAATGCTTGTTCTGCCTCAATCGAATGAGGCGGTAGTTTTAAGTTTTGTAATGTATTGTCTGTCATTTAGTATGATTATAACCAATAAAAAAAAAGCTGCCCTATTGGCAGCTTAAAAAGTTTAATTATTTTTTCTTAACTTTCCTCTTCTGCAACAACGACCTTAATATTTGCTGTCTGGTCATGATGAAAATCTATAACTAATTCATATTCACCAATTGCTTTAATTGGTCCATCAGGCATTCTAATTTCAGATTTAACAACTTCATGCCCCATAGAAACAATGGCTTCAGCTATATCTGTATTAGTCACAGAACCAAAAAGTTTACCGTCAGCTCCAGATTTTTGAGTTAGATTAACTACAAGTCCCTCAAGTGCCTTTGCTTTTTTCTCGGAAGCCTTAATTAATGTAGCCTGCTGTTTTTCTAATTCTGCGCGTTTAATCTCAAATTCAGCCATATTTTGAGCATTTGCTCGTTTGGCTTTACCTTTTGGAATTAGGAAATTACGGCCATAACCGTCCTTAACATTCACTACTTCTCCTAAATCACCTAGATTACTTATTTTTTCTAATAATATTACTTGCATTAAAGTTCCCCTTGCTAATGCTTGTCAGTATAAGGTAAAAGCGCTAAAAAACGTGCGCGTTTCACTGCTGTTGTTAACTGCCTCTGGTACCTAGCTTTTGTACCAGTAATTCTTGCTGGAATAAGCTTACCATTTTCAGTAATAAAATCTTTCAATATATCAATATTTTTATAATCCACTTCAGTTATTCCTTCAGCGGAAAATTTACAGTAGCGCCTTCTTTTGTACATTTCTCTTGCCATATTTAGCTCCTAATTTCTTTATTTTTCCGGTTTAGCGGCTGGTTTTTCTTCTTTAGCGGCAGCTTTTGGTTTAGCGGCTGCTTTTGGTTTAGCGGCAGCTTTTGGTTTAGCTGCTGGTTTTTCTTCTTTAGCTGCTGGTTTTTCTTCTTTAGCTGCTGGTGCTTCTTCTTTAGCTGCTGGTGTTTCTTCTTTAGCTGCTGGTGTTTCTTCTTTAGCTGCTGGTGTTTCTTCTTTAGCTGCTGGTTTTTCTTCTTTAGCTGCTGGTTTTTCTTCTTTAGCTGCTGGTCTAGGTTTTGCAGCTGGTTTTTCTTCTTTCACTTCAACCGATTTATCGCCTATTAACGACTTAGACTTTTCTTCTTTCATCATAGCCGATTGAGCTGTTACAGCTTCTTTTGTGCCTATTACTAAATGCCTAATAACGGCATCATTAAATTTAAAACTGTGCTCAAGCTCAGCTAGGGCATCTAAAGAGCACTCAATGTTCATTAGAACATAATGCGCTTTATGAATTTTTTGTATTGGATAAGCGAGCTGTCTTCTTCCCCAGTCTTCTAAGCGATGAATATTACCCTTACTCGATGAAATTAGCTTTTGTAAGCGCTCAATCATAGAGGGTACTTGTTCGCTTTGATCGGGATGAACAACAAATACTACTTCGTAGTGTCTCATTTACAGTTCCTTGTGGTTAATAGCTTTCAACTAGTGTTGTAAAGCAAGGATTAAAGATTCGATATTATACGTGACTTTACATTTAATAATCAATTAGTTTTATTAAATTATATTTTATCTTTAATACTTGCTCCATAAATTTTTTCTTTTAAAAAATTCACCTTGTCTCTTATTTCAGCTGCACTTTCAAATTCAAGATTCCTAGCTGCGACTTGCATAGATTTCTCAAGCTTGCCAATTTCTTTAATTATCTCAGGCTCAGTTAAATCTTCATATTTTCTATTCTCTTTGCTTCTAATCTTTTGTTTTTTGAATTCTTCCTCATCCTCAAGGGTCTCAATAATATCTTTGATTGATTTTGAAATACCTACAGGAGTTATATTGTGCTCTTCATTGAATTTTTTTTGCTTAATTCTTCTCCTGTCGGTTTCATCCATTGCTGCCTTCATACTTCTTGTAATTGAATTTCCATAAAAAATTACTTTTCCATTAAGGTTTCTTGCAGCACGGCCTGCAGTTTGAATAAGCGAACGTTCAGACCTTAAGAATCCTTCCTTATCAGCATCTAAAACTGCTACTAAAGAAACTTCAGGAATATCCAAGCCCTCTCTTAGAAGATTTATGCCAACAACTACGTCAAATTTTCCAAGCCTTAAATCTCGAATAATTTCGACTCTTTCTACTGTATTTATTTCTGAATGTAGATAGCGAACTTTAACTCCATGCTCTGTAAGGTAGTCAGTTAAGTCCTCTGACATCCTTTTTGTTAAAGTTGTCACCAGAACCCTTTCATTTAAAGAAACCCTGGAGTTTATCTCGCTCAAAACATCGTCAACTTGGGAGTCAGCTGGTTTTACAGTAATTTCTGGATCGATTAACCCAGTAGGTCTTGCTACCTGCTCTATAATAATTTTAGAATTTTTTGCCTCGTAATCTGCTGGGGTGGCTGAAACAAAAATACATTGAGGTAAAATATTTTCAAATTCTTCAAATCTAAGTGGTCGATTATCATGGGCTGATGGCAACCTAAAACCATAATCCACTAAATTTTCCTTTCTAGCTCTATCACCTTTTGACATTCCTCCTATCTGAGGAACGGTTACATGGCTCTCATCAATTATCATAATTGAGTTTTTTGGCAGATAATCTAATAAAGTCGGTGCAGGTTCACCTGGCATCCTTCCCGAGAGGTGTCGGGAATAGTTTTCAATGCCCTTACAAAAACCTATTTCATTTAACATCTCTAAATCAAATCTTGTTCTTTGCTCAATTCTTTGAGCTTCAATCAATTTATTTTGAGTGGTAAATTCGTCCACCCTAACAACCAACTCTTTTTTTATTCTTTCTATTGCCTTAAGTGTTGTTTCCCTTGGCGTTACATAATGACTTGAAGGGTAAACATTGCAACGATCAACCTTATCAAACAATTGACCTGTTAAAGGATCAAAAGCAGTTATTGACTCTATTACATCGTCAAATAATGAAACCCTTATCGCTGTCTCAGAATTTTCTGCTGGAAAAATATCAATGATATCTCCTCTAACCCGAAAGCAACCTCGAGAAAAATCAAAATCGTTTCTTTCATATTGCATAGAAACGAGTCTTAATATTATATTTCTCTGAAGCAATTTTTCTCCTTTTTTAAGATAAAGAACCATACCTTGGTAATCAACAGGATCTCCAATCCCATAAATAGCTGATACTGTTGCGACTATTATCGAGTCATTTCTTTCCAACAATGATTTTGTAGCTGATAACCTCATTTGCTCTATATGATCATTAATACTAGAATCTTTTTCAATAAAAACATCTCTGCCCGGGACGTATGCTTCGGGTTGATAATAATCATAGTAAGAGACAAAATACTCTACTGCATTATTTGGGAAAAACTCCCTAAACTCTGAGTAAAGTTGAGCTGCAAGCGTCTTGTTTGGAGCCATAACAATTGCAGGCCTTCCCGTCTCTGCAATTACATTTGCAATTGTAAAGGTTTTACCTGATCCGGTAACACCGAGTAACGTTTGAAATTTTTCATTTTTATTTATACCACTTACCAACTTTTTAATTGCCTGCGGTTGATCCCCCGCTGGCTTAAATGGCTGGTGAAGTGTGTAAGGACTATCTGGGAAAGTTAGATTCAATATATTTTAATTAAAGCTTTATTTTAACAGTTTGCGAACTTTAACATCTTCTAATAGTCAGTTACTCATATATAAAATTTAATTTAGGATAGTTATGCTACGTTTATTCATTTTTGTTTCAATAATCTTTACAGCAAATTTTTCATATTCGTTTGAGCAGCAAAAATTGATGAAAGCATGGGCATCTAGTGTCATGATCAGGGGTTATACGGACAACGGTCTGGCATACGGTTCAGGTGTTGTGGTTGGAGAGAATCAAGTTGTGACAAATTGCCATGTTTTGAGAAAAACTAAATCACCATGGGTTTCATGGGGTGATAGCAGTTACTCTGTTATTGGTGTAAAAGCAGACCCCTGGCATGATTTATGTGTACTTTCAGTTCACAACCTTAATGTAAGCCCAGTTCCACTTGGCAGCAGCAAAGACCTTAAAAAAGGGCAAGAAATAGTTGGAATCGGTCATTCAAATGGTGCTCCAAAGCCTTTAACTACTGGTGGCTACATTATAGCTACATATGAATTTGATAAAGAAAATATCATCTTAAGCTCTGCAAAATTTAGGATGGGGGCAAGTGGTAGTGGATTATTTGATCTGGAAGGAAGGTTAATTGGAATAAATACTTTTAAGACAACTGGCTACGGAAATTATTATTCAATGCCTGCTGATTGGATCAAGTCGGTAATGAAGCAAGAAATGAAAACAAAGTTTCCGATTAAAGGAAAGGCCCTATGGGAAGAAGCTGAGGAAAAAAAACCTTACTTTCTAAAAATAGCTATTCCTAAAACTAAAAAAAATTGGAAGAAATTATTAGAAGTAACAAAATCATGGACTGAAAAAGAAACTCTTAATACAGAGGCTTGGTATGAGCTCGGATTTGCTAACGAAAAACTCGAAAAAAATAATGCAGCCATGGTAGCTTATGAAGAATCAATAAGGTTAGACAAAAATAATTCAGATGCGCTTTACAGATTAGCTTTAATGTTAAAAATAAATGGGGATTTAAAAAAAGTTAATGAAATTCAAAAAATACTTAATGTAATTGACGTTAATAAAGCTTACGAGCTTAAAAACCATAAAACTTAATCCTGTAATTTTAAAAAAACTAGAAATAGACGGTTGTGAGAAATTTTTTTTAAAGTAGAATTAAGTTTAATTAAATTTGTTGATTAGGATAAATCTTGGCAAGTTCACCGCTCTCTTCATGTGTTAAGCGCATCAGCGAATCACCAACTTTAGCGATAACTGCTAAAGCTGCAAAATTAAAATCTGAAGGTAAGGATATTATAGGGTTAGCTGCTGGCGAGCCAGATTTTGATACGCCTGACTTTATAAAAAAAGCTGCAATTGAAGCTATTAACAATGGGCTAACAAAATATACAGCTGTTACAGGTATGCCTAGCTTAAAAAAAGCAGTAGTTAAAAAGCTATCAAAAGAAAATAATTTACATTATGAAATTAATGAGGTTATCGTCGGAACTGGAGGGAAGCAATGTATTTTTAATCTTTGCCTTGCTATTCTTGATGCTGGAGACGAAGTAATAATACCAGCTCCTTACTGGGTATCTTATACGGATATTGTAGAACTGACTGGAGCAAAGCCAATAATTATTCCTTGTGGCATTGAGCAAAAATTTAAAGTCACACCTGAACAACTTGTGTCATCAATTACAGATAAAACAAAGCTTATATTTATTAATTCGCCCTCGAATCCAACAGGATCCGTTTACAGTAAGTTAGAATTAAAAAATATTGCTGATGTTCTTTTAAGATATCCAGAAATATTTGTAGCCACTGATGATATTTATGAAAAAATTAACCTTGATGATCAGCCATTTAATAATATCTTAATGGTAGAACCAAAGCTTAAGATGAGATGCATTGTTATAAATGGTGTTTCTAAAGCCTACTCAATGACTGGGTGGCGAATAGGATATGCTGCTGGCCCAAAAGATATCATCACTGCAATGGGTAATCTTCAATCACAATCTACATCAAACCCAACATCAATCTCCCAAGCTGCAGCTGAGGCTGCGCTCAATAGCGATCAGTCCTGTATAAAGCCAATGGTTGCGACTTTTAAGGAAAGGCATTCGTTTATTGTTAAAGCCTTTAATGATATAAAGGGCTTGGAGTGTATAGACGCTCAAGGTGCTTTTTATTCTTTCCCTTGTGCAAAAAATGCAATTGATGCGCTCTTTAAGGAAGGTAAATTAAAATCAAACAATGATGTTGCATTTTGTGAGTATCTTCTTGATACCAAAGGAGTTGCAGTTGTACCTGGTTCAGCTTTTGGTGCAGAAGGTTACTTTAGGGTGTCGTTTGCAACCTCAATGGATAACTTAAAAGAAGCAGCAAAAAGAATAAAACAAGCGATAGAAGACTAGATAGATTGTAAAAGCTTGTGGTAAAATGCTCGCTTTCTAGGATATTCCCCAATAGCTCAGTTGGTAGAGCAACGGACTGTTAATCCGTGTGTCCCTGGTTCGAGCCCAGGTTGGGGAGCCAATTCAAAAAAAGCCCAATTAATTTTTGGGCTTTTTATTATCTTTTTATAATTAACCCCTGCCCTGTAGGTAATGGAAATACCCTATATTGTATTTTATCAAACCACTGATCCTCTTTCTGCTTCTGCTCTCTATATATACCAGACCACTCATAATCATCTAAAATAATAATACCGCCACTTACAACTCTTTCAAATAAAGCGTCTAAAACAGCAATCTCGCCCTTATAATTATTCATATCAATATGCATATACGCTACAGAATCAGGCATACCCAAATCAAAAGAGTCTGGTACAAAACCTTTGATCAACTTTACTTGCGGGTAATCCTTAAATCGTTCCTGAACTTTTTCAAAAAAACCTTTTTCTTGGCCTGTAAATTCATGCCCCTCCACAGGGTTGGTATCAAAAGTATCATAACCCCAGAAAGTTTTAGGAAACTTAACGCCCCCCAGATAATCTACAACAGTTTTAATGCCTGTGCCGGCATATACGCCAAACTCAGTGAAATCTCCAGGAAGATTAATGCAGTGATATGCCGCACAAGCTAAAATGTATCTCCTCCATATGATAGCCTCATCTGCCTTACTAGATAAATTGGCTTCCCAAGAATTTCTAAATGGAATATCCTCAAGAGGGGAATTATTTCTACCCCACGTAAATAAATTGTCACCCAAAAAAGATCCGGGCTGAACAAGGGATTGAGCTTCATTCATTAGCTTAGCAAACTTTTCTTTATCTTTTTCTTGAACGCCCCAATAAGTATGAGAGGAAAATTGAATAATTTTTTCAAAGCCCAAAGAAATTTCTGGAAGCTTTGGAAGCACTCCATCTAAAATTTTATTGTTATTTTTTTTTGAAATTAGTCAGCCCTTAAATCATGATTTATTTTTTTGTCGATTTATTTCATATAAGCATATACCAGTTGCGACACTAACATTTAAACTCTCAACTAAACCCATCATAGGAATTGAAAAAATATCATCACAGAGTTCTTTTGTTAATCTTCTCATACCTAAACCCTCAGAACCCATAACTAATCCAACGTGCCCTTCAAAATTTAACTGTTGCATGGTTTTACTTGACTCTCCGTCAGTTCCATAGATAAAAAATCCTTTGTCTTTTAGATAACGAATCGTTCTTGCAAGGTTTGTTGCAACAATAAAAGGAACTGATTCCGCTCCACCACAGGCGACTTTTCTTACCGTAGCGTTTACGCCAACAGCATTATCTTTTGGGCAAATAATGGCATGGACGCCCATGGCATCAGCAACCCTAAAACATGCTCCTAAATTATGAGGATCCTCTATTCCGTCAAGAATTAAAAGTAAAAGTGGGCCGTTGATATCACCTTCGATAATGTCCTCTACAGTGACATACTTACTTTTAACGTCATGAACTTGAGCAACAACACCCTGATGTTTTGCTCCGGTAACAAAGCCATCTAAACGATTTTTTGAACTAAGATGAAATTTAATCTGATGCTCTTTAATAAGTTTCATTAAGTCATTAACTCGCCCATCTTTTCTTGATTCATCAATGTAAATTTCCTTAATTGAAGATGAATCTAGACGAATATGACTGGTTATTGAGTGAAACCCAACAATAATCTTATCTTGACTCATCTTCGCCTTCTTTTACTTTTTTTATTTTTACCTGGAATAAATGTTTTATTCTGATTTTTCTTTACCTTAGCAGAACTTTTAGATGAGTCCGCTAAAGTAAAATCTATTTTTATTGACTCTAGGTCGACCTTGGCAACTTTGACTTTAAGTCTATCCCCAAGACGATAAGACAAATGAGTTCTCTCTCCGATCATTGCATGCTTACTCTTATCATAAACAAAGTAATCATTACCCAACTCTGTAACATGGAGTAACCCTTCGATATAAATATCATCTAGCTCAATAAATAAACCAAAACCTGTAACACCCGCAACAGTGCCTTCAAATACCTGCCCTACTTTGTCCTGCATAAAGTAGCACTTAAGCCACGACTCAACATCGCGCGTTGCCTCGTCAGCTGTCCTCTCTGTTCCAGAGCAGTGTTGAGCAATTGTTTCAATATCCTTAACTTTAAAAGTATTTTTTTCTAATTTCGAATTTATTGCGCGATGAACCATTAAGTCCGGGTAGCGCCTGATTGGCGAGGTAAAGTGGGTGTAAGACTCATAAGCTAGCCCAAAGTGTCCTAAATTTTTATTGCTATAACAAGCTTGCTGCATTGACCTAAGTAAAACAGTTTGTAATAGATGGCTGTCGGGACGACCGGATATTTTATCAACCAAATCACCATAATCTTTTATCGATGGTTTTTCACCGCCAGATAAAGACATGCCAAAATCTAACAAGAAAGCCCTTAAGTTTTCTAATTTTTCTTCAGAAGGGCTCTCATGGTTTCTAAATAATCCGTCAATAGACTTGTCGTCTACAAAATCTGCTGCACAAACATTAGCGGCCAACATACATTCTTCAATAATACGATGAGCTTCATTTCTATAAACAGGCTCAATAAAATCAATTTTTCCTTTATCGTTAAAAACGATAGACGTCTCAGTTGAATCAAACTCAATTGATCCTCGTTTTTCTCTCTGAGAAGAAAGTATCTTAAATAAAGATTGTAGATTTTTAAGATTTGGCAAAATTTCTTTGTATTCTTCAATCAAAGGTTGGTCTGCTTTATTTAATACTTTATCTACAATTGTATAAGTAAGCCTTGCTTTTGAATTCATTACAGATGGGTAAAACTTATACGATGTAACTACTCCTTTTTGGTCAATATTCATGTCACAAACCATGCAGAGCCTATCAACGTTTGGTTTTAAAGAACAAAGCCCATTTGAAAGATTCTCAGGCAACATAGGGATAACTCTTCGAGGAAAATAAACAGAATTTCCTCTTTCTTTGGCTGATTTATCTAGGAAGCTTTCTGGTTTAACATAGTGACTAACATCAGCGATAGCTACTACCAGTCTCCATCCTTTTTTTTCTGGGGCAGCAAAAACTGCATCATCAAAGTCTCTTGCACTTTCTCCATCAATCGTTACTAAAGGTAAATCACGAAGATCTATTCTTGACTTGAAATCTGCACTTATTACATCGCTGGCAAATGAATCAGCTTCACTTACAACATTATCATCAAATATATATGGGAGCTTATGCTTTCTTAATGCAATTTCAATCTCAATCCCGCTATCAGAATAATCACCAAGTATTTTGATAATTTTACCCATTGGTTTAGATTTAAAGCTTGGTTGCGTAGTAATTTCAACCTCAACAACTTGACCCAATGTGGCATTCATATCTGATTTATCTGGAATTATAATATCTTGATTAATTCTTTTATCTTCAGCTGCTACAATAGTGACACCTTGATCTTGAACAACTCTACCAACGAGAACTTTATTGACTCTCTCTAAAATTTCAATTATTTTTCCTTCAGATTTACCTTTACGATCTATCCCGGTAACTTGAGCCATAACTCGATCATTGTTAAAAACCTGCCTCATCTCTCTAGGAGATAAAAAAATATCATTAACTTCTTTGTCATCAGGTATAAGGAAACCAAAACCATCTGGGTGGCCCATTACTTTTCCTGGAATTAGGTTAAGCTTTTCCGAAATACAGAGGACATCTTTTCTATTAATTAATAATTGACCTTGTCGCTCCATAGCCCTTAATCTTTTTTCAAAAAAAATCAGCTCATCATCATTAACATCTAAAAGCTTGATGAGTTCTTTTTTCTTGATAGGCACTCCATGGCTTTCCATTACATCTAAAATAAGCTCCCTACTTGGGATAGGATTTTCATAGAGCTCTTGTTCACGGTTTAATTGCGGATCTTTATCTCTAATATTAATATCTTTATTTGTCATTATATTTTTAATATTTACCATTATTTTTTTAATATTTACCATTATTTTATTGTTACTCGCCCTTATTATATGCGTAAAGATGAGGCATATTACGCCCAATTCCATCGAAATCCAAACCAAAACCAAATACATATTTATCCGGAATATTTAATCCGACAAAATCTGCTTCAATACTTTTTTCTGATTTGATCCATTTGTCAAATAGTACAGCTGTAAAAACTTTTTTTGCTCCTAAAAAAAGGAGCTTCTCTCTTATAGAGTCTAATGTAATTCCCTGATCTAAAATATCATCTAAAATAAGAACTACTTTATCCTTAATCATTTCTTTTTCTGGCTGAAAAATCCATTCAACCTGTTTCTGGCCAATATTATTTCTATAGCGAGTAGCATGAATGTAACTCAACTCTAAATCCATAGTCAATTGTGGCAATATGTGTCCAGCAAAAGTTAGTGCGCCTGTCATAATTGGTAATACGACGATTGACTGATTATTAAAATGATGGTTACAAGTGATGGCCATGCTATTTATGGTCTCTATAATCACTTCATTTCTTTCCAATATTGAAGAATTTGAGAGCAATTCCTTTAAGTCCATCACAATATTATTGACTTTAAATATTCTTTTAAATCATTTCCAAATTTTGGGTTTTTTAAAGCAAATTCAATGTTAGCTTTTATAAACCCCAGCTTATCTCCGCAATCAAAGCGTTTTCCATCAAACTGATAGGCATAGACTTTATTTGTTTGAAGCATCGCCTTAATGCCATCTGTTAATTGAATCTCATTACCCGCTCCAAATGAGGTGCTCTCTAAAAATGATAGAATTTTATTGGTGAAAATATAACGACCTACAACTCCTAAATCTGATGGAGAATTTTTGGGAAGTGGCTTTTCAACGATACCATTTAACTGCTGCATATTAGTATTTTTGTCTTCAGTTGAGATCATGCCGTAATGAATTGAGTCTTCATGATCTACTTTTTGAACTGATAAAATAGAAGTGTTAGGATCATGATAATTTTCCACCATCTGCTTAAGAACACTTTTTTCTGCTTCTATTAAATCATCAGCTAAGACAACAGCAAAAGGGTCGCCTCCAATAGCAGACTTAGCCTGAAGGATTGCATGCCCCAACCCAAGAGGCTCATCCTGAAGAATGTATGTACAAGATACATGAGGAGGTATTATTTCGTTCATCTCATCAAGAAGTTTTTTCTTTTCATTTGATATATTAGAAATACCACTATCTAAATAAACGTTAAAGTGATCTGAGATAGCTCGTTTAGTCTTTCCTGTAACAAAAATTAGTTCTGTAAAACCAGCATCAATTGCTTCTTCTACGGCATATTGAATAAGTGGCTTATCGACAACTGGCAACATCTCTTTTGGAGTAGCTTTAGTTGCAGGCAAGAACCTTGAACCTAAGCCAGCAACTGGGAATACAACTTTTTTTAATTCCATAACTAATAAAACCTTAATAAATTGTGAAAATTATTTGTAAATCTAATAACAGGCGGCCTAGGGTTTAGATTGAAGACCATTTTGCTTTTTTTTCGTGATCTTCTGCTCTGTCATTAACCCAAAAGCTCCCATCATTAGAAACTTCTTTTTTCCAAAAAGGGGCATCAGTCTTTAAAAAGTCAATAATAAAATTACAAGCTTGAAAAGCATTATTTCTGTGCTTACTTGCAACAATTACTGAAACAATAAGGTCTTTTGGATAAATTTTACCAACACGATGTGTAATCGATACGTCATTTATTTCCCAACGTTTTTTTGCTTCAGCCTCAATTGCATATAAAGATTTTTCTGTCATTTCTGGGTAGTGTTCAACAAACATATAATCAAGATGCTTATTATTTGAAAACTCACGGACAAAACCATTAAAACAAACCGTTGCGCCAACATCAGAGTTTTCGTCAAGGATGCAGCTAATAAGCTTATCGGTATTAAATATTTTATTAGTGATTGTAATTGTCATCTATCCGCCTGTAATTGGTGGGAAGAAAGCAATTTCATCGCCATCAGAAATATTGTCATCCCAACTACTTAGCTCTTGATTAATAGCGGCTCTATAACATTTTTTATTTTTAGTTAAATCGGGCCACGGACTTTCTTTATCCAAAGACATATGTTCCAAGAGTTCATTCAGTGTTCTAATATTTTTTGATACTTCAATTTGCTTATGATTAAAACCAAAGGATTCTCTAAGGCTAGCAAAAAACAATATATTAAATCTTATCATTATCATTATCTTTGTCTTTGTCTTGATCGACCAGTTTATCTTCAAATTCTAATAATGCATTAGGGTCATCTTTTAATTCCACCCTTTCAATTTGTGAAAACCTTCTTGAAATCTTCTGACTTGTAATATGAACATCTTGAGCTTGCTCGTGAGCATTGCGAATATTATCTGCAAGTTTCTTCATCCTTGAATCAAAACGCTCAAATTCTTTCCCTAGTTTACCAAGTTCTGACTTAATGATATGAACCTGCTTTCTTGTTTCAACATCTTTTAAAACAGCTCTTGCTGTATTTAAAACAGCCATCAATGTTGTTGGTGAAACCAACCATACCTTTAGTTTCATAGCTTCTTGGATCAATTCTGGATGATAGGCATGGATTTCAGCAAAAACCGCTTCTGCTGGTATAAACATAACAGCTCCATCAGAGGTCTCTCCCGGAATAATGTATTTTTTAGCAATATCATTGTAATGTTTACGTACATCGAGCTTAAATTGTTTAAGTGCTTTAGTTTTATCTCCATCAGAAACTCCTGTTTCAAACATTTTTTGATAATTTTCCATTGGAAATTTTGAGTCAACAGCAACTGTTCCAGTTGGCTCAGGTAGGAATAAAACACAATCAGCTCGGGCACCTTTTTTAAAAGTATGCTGAAAAGAAAAGGAGTCGGGGGGCAATATATTTTTAATAAGTCCTTCAAGCTGAAGCTCCCCAAAAGCTCCTCTCGACCTTTTATCACCAAGTAATTCTTGAAGACTCACCATATTAGTTGTTAGGCCATCAATCTTTTTTTGAGCCTCATCAATTGTAGCTAATCTTTCCATCACACTGACAAATGTAGCGTTTGTTTTTTTAAACCCTTCTTCAAGTCTTTCATGAACCTTGCCTGTTATCTCTTGAAGTCTTTTATCGACTGTTTTTGTTAGGCTCTCAACACTAGCCATTAACTGCAAAGAAGTATTTTTTAGTGATGATTGAACAGTCTCCTGTTGTGTTTTACCCTGATCAGACAATGTTTTATGAAGTCTATCTGAAAGTTTGTTCATCGCATCATTAATGTCAACAAGCATTTGTCGATGCTTTTCTTCGAGGGCCTTAGGAAAATCTTCTCCCTTGTTGACCTGAGATATCTTCCATAAAATAATTAAAGAAATAGCTGTAATTATTAATAGAAGAACCTCAATAATCATTTTTACTTAGCTGCATCAAGTGCTTGTTTAACATCAGCAATAATGTCGTCAATATGTTCAATTCCTACAGAAATTCTTACCATATCTTGAGTTACTCCAGATGCCGCTAATTCATCTGGATTGAGCTGTCGATGGGTTGTTGAGGCTGGATGACAAGCGAGTGACTTAGCGTCACCAATATTCACTAGCCGCAAAATCATTTGCAACGCATCAATAAATTTTGTACCCCCTTCTATACCGCCTTTTATACCAAAACTAATAATTCCAGACGCTCTCCCATCAGTAATTTTCTTACAAATAGTATTATATTTATCATTTGGTAAAGCTGCATAATTTACCCATTCTACTTGATCATGAGTATCTAAATATTTTGCTAATGCAAGAGCGTTATCACAATGTCTCTCCATCCTAAGCCCAAGCGTCTCCAGGCCCTGCATTATTAAAAATGCACTATGTGGTGATAATGCAGCGCCAGTGTTTCTTAGAGGAACTACTCGACACCTTCCAATAAAAGCAGCAGGACCTAAAGCTTCTGTATAAACGACACCATGATATGAGGGATCTGGCTCATTAAGCATTGGATATTTTTTAGCATCTTTCGCCCAATCAAATTTTCCAGAATCGACAATAGCTCCTCCGATTGTTGTGCCGTGACCACCGATATATTTTGTTAACGAATGAATAACAATATCAGCACCAAACTCAAAAGGCTTGCATAAGTAGGGAGTTGGTACAGTATTATCAACAATTAAAGGGATGCCATGTTTTTTTGCAATAGTTGCTAGTTCTTTTAAATCAACAATATTACCCAGAGGATTGCCAATTGATTCACAATATAGTGCTTTAGTTTTTGAATCAATAGCAGAATCAATGGCGTTAAAATCTCCTGCATCAACCATTTTTACATTAATACCTTGTTGAGGAAAGGTATGAGCGAATAAATTATATGTACCACCATACAATTGATTTGCACTCACAATGTTATCCCCCACTCTTGTAATACACTGAATTGCAGCTGTAATAGCAGCCATTCCAGATGCTAATGCAAGGGAAGCAAGTCCACCTTCCATCTCAGCCACTCTTTGCTCAAGAACTGCATTTGTAGGATTCATTATTCTAGTATAAATATTACCTTCAACCTTAAGGTCAAATAAATCTGCGCCATGCTGTGTACTATCAAAAGTAAATGATGAGGTTTGGTAAATTGGGGTTGTGGCGGCTTTTGTTGTTTTCTCCGATTCATATCCGTGATGAAGCGCAATTGATTCTAATTTCATGATTAAGAATTCCTATAATTATTTATTAAAATAATAACAGATTAATCATGTCAAATTACCGATATTTACGTGCGAAGTAGCGCCTCAATAATTGATCGTGTTAAGTGATACTCAGAATTATTTGTGATTACGACATCTCTTGGAACAATATTTAACAGAATCCCAAGTGAGCCTCCATTTTTTTCTCCAATCGAATGATCGCTTACATGTTAAGCAAATTTTATTAGGTAATGGTTTTTTATTCATCCGTTAAAAGGTTAATTTTTATAGCGGGATATTTTTTAACTATAAAATCTTTGGTGGTAACAGTTAATTTTGAGATAACTGTAACATCTAAATTGAAATTTCGCTCTAATATAATACCATTTTCTTTATAAATTACATTAGTAATAATTTTTAACATATTGTATTTAAATATTAATTTATATTTAAATAGTTCTATATACTTAATCAATTTTGAAGATGCCAGAGATAAAACTCCTGCTTGAGAGTAGGCTCTAGCAAGCCCACCTGTTCCTAAATTAATACCTCCATAGTACCTCACTACTACAATGCCTGAATTAATAATCTGCCTAGATTCAAGTATATTTAGCAGTGGTTTTCCAGCAGTGCCTGACGGCTCTCCGTCATCACTAAAATGTGGCTCAATAGTGTTCTTTTTTACTTGAAACGCAAAAACAATATGACTGGCAGAGGAGTGAATTTTTTTTATGTTCTGAACACGCTCTAAAAAAATTTTTTTAGTCTGAGCAATTACAGAGTAACCAAAAAATTTAGATTTATTAACAATTAACTCTGACTCCCCTTCTGAAACAACTTCTATCAAGTTTAGCTTAAACCCTCAATTTCACCCCTCTTGTTTACAAAAATTTCCTCACTTGCTGGTTTTATAGGTAACCCTGGCATCGTCATAAGTGAGCCACATATAGCAACAATAAAGCCTGCTCCACGAGCTAACCTAATCTCTCTAATAACTAATGAGTGATCTTTAGTAGCACCTATATTTTTTGGGTCACTTGAAAACGAATAAGGTGTTTTAGCGATACAAACAGGGAAATGAGCATACTTATCCTTAACATCATTGAGCTGCTCTAAAGCCTCGTCCTCAAAAACAACATCTTTAGCATGATAAATTTTATGAGCAATGGATTCTAGTTTTGAAACAATAGAATCATTAATGTCATACAAGTAATTAAATGTTGAAGGGCTTTTTAGTAAGTTAATCGACTCCTTAGCTAACTCTTCTGCACCTTTTGAGCCTTCGCCCCAGTGTGAACACACAATGGCCTTAAAGCCCAGCTCTGTAACTTTATTTTGAACGAGTTCAATTTCAGATGAGGTATCTGATTGAAAGTGATTGATTGCTACTAAAATATTCAAACCAAAGTGTTTATTACAATTCTCAATATGCCTCTGAAGGTTAGAGAAGCCTTTCTCCAACGCCACTAAATCTTCTTCATTTAGAAGCGCTTTATCCTTACCCCCATGATATTTCATTGCTCTTATTGTTGCGACAATAATTATTAATCCAGGTTTAAGGCCGGTTTGTCGGCACTTAATGTCAATAAACTTTTCAGCCCCTAAGTCCGCACCAAAACCTGCCTCAGTTACTACGTAGTCAGCCATATCCATACCTAGTTTTGTGGCTACATATGAGTTACAACCATGGGCAATATTAGCAAAAGGACCCCCATGAATCAAAACAGGATTATGCTCCAAAGTTTGAACTAAATTAGGCATAAAAGCATCTTTTAAAAGTGCGGTCATGGATCCTTCAGCCTTCAGATCTTTAGCTAAAATAGGTGCTTTCTTTGAATCTAAATTTTTAGCTACCTGAATTTCACCTATTCGGTTAGTTAAATCCTCAAGCGAGGATGATAGGCAAAATATAGCCATCACTTCACTTGCTACTGATATATCAAAACCTCCTTGATACTGATAACGCGCATTATTTATACTGACTTTCCTTAGTGACCTGTCGTTCATATCAAGGCCTCTCTTAAATGATATTGATTCAGGGTCAATACCAAGCTTATTGCCATGGTAAATGTGATTATCAATTAGCGCTGCGAGCAGATTATTTGCTGAGGTAATGGCATGAAAATCACCCGTAAAGTGAAGATTAATATTCTCCATAGGTATTGCTTGAGAGAAGCCTCCTCCTGTAGCGCCTCCCTTCATTCCAAAAACTGGTCCAAGTGAAGGCTCCCTCAAACAAGCTACAACACTTTCATTGAGATTTGCTATAGCATCAGTTAAACCAATGCTGGTTGTTGTTTTACCTTCTCCTGCCGGGGTTGGGCTCATCGCAGTGACGAGTATTAATTTAGATTCTTTATTTTTTGGTTTTTTAATTTTACTTAAATCAATTTTAGCCATAAAGGGACCATAATTAATTAAAGCATCTTTTGATATATCAAGAGTCTTTGCTATGTCTTCAATAACTTTTAAGGTTGCACTTTGAGCAATATCTAAATCAGTTTTCATATTGGATGTGTTTGGATTAAAAAACTAATCTTATCTTAATTTCTTTATTTACAGCGCCTTTTTTCTAAAAAAATACTTAATTCTTCTGTAAGTAAAACTTATATTAATTTCTTTATTTAGAGTGCCTTTTTGCTAAAAAAATACTTAATTCTTTTTTACTCATATGAGGGATAAACATCTTAATAAAATCTAAAATAAACCCTCTAATAAATACATCCTGTCGAACCCCTATATAAGTTGTACTTACAGGAAACAAATGGCTTACATCGCGACTTATCAGATCCGTATCTTTAGTCGGACTAAAAGCCATCTCAGCAATTAATCCTATGCCTAAATTTAAATTAACATACGTTTTAATTACATCTGCATCGATTGCGGTAAGAATAATGTTAGGCTCAATTCCCGCCTCCTTAAAAACCTTAGAAACTATAGTGCTTCCTGTGAAAGCGTAATCATATGTGATTACCGGGTAAGAAGCTAAGTGCTCAAGAGTTATATTTTTTTCTGATACTAATTTATGGTTTCTTGGCATAACAATACATCTATTCCACGAGTAACATGGGATAGAAAATATTTTTTCATTTTCACTTATTGACTCGGTTGCAATGCCAACATCCGCTTCCCCACTAATTATTTGATCGGTAACTTGGGAGGGGTTTCCTTGATGGATATTTAAATTTATTTTTGGGTATTTTTTTACGAACTCTTCAACAATGTTAGGGAGCTTATAACGAGCCTGAGTATGTGTTGTAGCTATTGAGAATTCACCGGCATCATTTTCTTTGTAATCTGCTGAAATATTCTTTATATTTTTCGCTTCTCTCATAATCTCAGATATTGAGTTATAAACCCTTTTACCAGGATCTGTTAAGCCAATGACCCTCTTCCCGTTTCTTTTGAAAATTTTTATACCAATCTCATCCTCTAGCAACTGGATCTGCTTACTTACCCCTGGTTGAGAAGTATGCATTGCTTCAGCTGATTTAGATATATTGAAGTCATTTTTAACGATTTCATAAACAAACCGTAATTGCTGTAATTTCATATATTAAAAAGTTATATAATTAGAAGTTATTATTATTAAAATAATATATCAAATTCTGTTATATTGCACTCAAATTTAAATAATTCATTATAGTTATGGGCATTGAATACATATTTTCAGGATTTATTGTGGGGCTATTAGTTGGTCTAACAGGTGTTGGAGGTGGCTCTTTAATGACTCCACTTCTTGTCCTAGTTTTTAAATTCCCAACAGCTATAGCGATAGGGACTGATTTATTATATGCAGCAATTACGAAATCTGTAGGGGTAATTTCTCATTCCAGGTTGGGGCATATTGAATGGTCAATAGTCAAAAACCTAATGGTTGGAAGTATCCCCGGCTCCTTTATAATGACTTATTATCTTACTGGAATTGATTTATATTCCTATGAAAACGTTAATATTATAAATACTTCTCTAGGTGTAGCATTAATCTTGACCTCTACTGCTGTTCTAATGAGGCCACTAATTACAGAAAAATCAATAAAACGAAAACTAATGGCCCCAAGAAACACAAAAATTCTAACTATTTTATTGGGTTTATTATTAGGAGTTCTCGTGACATTGACTTCAGTTGGTGCAGGGGCTCTGGGAGTAACTGCCTTACTTTTACTTTACCCAAAGATGAGTATTAAAAAAATTATTGGTACTGATATTGCACATGCAGTTCCTTTAACTTTATTTGCGGGCTTGGGTCATTTTAATTTAGGTACAGTTAATATTTATTTATTGCTATCATTGTTAATAGGATCAATACCTGGGATATCATTAGGTAGCCATCTAAGTGCAAAAATTGATGAAAAATGGTTGCGCTATATATTGGCTATTATTTTATTAATAGTAGGTATCCAACTAATTAAGTAACCAGGATTCAATATGTATAAATATGATCATGTAGATCAAAAAATAGTAGATGAAAGGGTTGAGCAATATCAAAATCAACTTAATCGCTTCTTAAGTAAAAAATTAACTGCTGAGGAGTTCAGACCTTTAAGACTTCAAAATGGTCTTTATATACAACGTCACGCTCCTATGCTTAGAGTAGCTATCCCTTATGGACTTTTATCCTCAAGGCAGCTAATCAAATTAGCCGATATTTCCGACAAATATGATAGAGGTTACGGGCACTTTAGTACTCGTCAAAATATTCAATTTAATTGGCCAAAGCTCGAAGACACCCCTCTCATTTTAAAAGAATTAGCTCAAGTTGAGATGCATGCAATTCAAACTTCAGGAAATTGTATTAGGAACATCACAACAGATCAGTTTGCAGGGGTTGCTGAGGATGAAATTATTGACCCAAGATATATTGCAGAAATTTTAAGGCAGTGGAGTACTTTTCATCCAGAATTTGCCTTATTACCCAGGAAATTTAAAATTGCTGTGACTGGCTCAAAAAAAGATAGAGCATTGGTTCAGGCACACGATATTGGGCTTGAATTTTTTATCAATAAAGATAAAGAAATGGCTATTAAAGTATGGGTAGGTGGAGGCCTGGGAAGAACTCCCGTAATAGGTTCTGTTATCAAAGCTGAACTTAAGTGGGAGCATGTCTTAACTTATTGTGAAGCTATTTTACGTGTCTACAATCTCTATGGTCGAAGAGATAATATGTATAAAGCGCGCATTAAAATATTAGTAAAAGCTCTTGGTATTGATGCGTTTAAAGAATTAGTTGAGGATGAATGGAAATATATTAAAGATGGTCCTAATACAATTGATCAGCAGGAGCTTACACGTATAAAAGCATTTTTTACTGAACCAGACTATAAAATAAATATTAAAAGTAACCTAGAGAAAAACAAAAATGAAAAAGCATTTAATCAGTGGCTATCTAGATGCACGCATGACCACAAAAAAAATGGCTATCGTGCAGTTACATTCTCGCTAAAGTCTACAGGAAGTGCTCCTGGAGACGCAACATCATCACAAATGAAAGCAGTTGCTCAATTAGCTAATGAATATAGTTTTGGGGAGATAAGGGTTTCACACGAACAAAATCTTATTTTGGCAGACGTGGAAGAAAATGAATTATATAACCTATGGACTAAAGCAAAAGAATTTCATCTTGTTACACCAAATATAGGGCTTTTAACAGACATCATATGTTGCCCAGGTGGTGACTTCTGCTCACTGGCAAACGCAAAAAGTATCCCTATCTCACAATCGATTCAAGAACAATTTAATGATATGGATTACTTGCATGACATAGGTGACCTTAATTTAAATATTTCTGGGTGCATGAACGCATGTGGACATCATCATGTTGGGCACATTGGGATACTGGGTGTCGATAAAGACGGTAGTGAATGGTATCAAGTAACCCTGGGTGGGAATCAAGGAAATTTTGCAAGTATCGGAAAGGTCATTGGCCCCTCTTTTTCTGCAGAAGAAATGCCAGTAATTATAAAAAAAATTATTGAAGTATACGTAGAAAAAAGAAATGAAGAAGAGTTATTTATTGACTGTGTTGAGCGACTTGGCATTGATCCATTTAAGAAAAAAATCTACGTTCAAGAGAATATAAAAATATGAGTTCACAGTTAATTATAGACAAAGAAATTGCCAATGATACTTGGGTAATAGTTGAGTTGCCGAAAATAGAGCAAGTAATTAAAATGCAAGCAGGTAAAGTTGTAGCTTTTAAGCTCACAGGGGAAGAATATCCAACTTCTGAACAAATTAAGAACACAAAATTTCCGACAAGTGGAAAAATAATCTTGCCAATGAAAGTTTTTATGCTTCATCAAGAAAGCCTTAAAGATAGATTAGCTAAAAGTGAAATTGGAATATGGCTTTTAACTCATGAAGAAATTCACTCAAATATTAAAAAACTAGGTAACTTAAATTGCTTTCCATTAATTTCTATTTTTGTTGAAAAATTTGCTGATGGCAGAGTATTTTCTATCGGGAGTCAGCTTAGAAATAAATACAAGTTTAAAAATGAACTAAGAGCATTCGGTGACGTTTTAAGGGACCAACTTTTCTTTCTAAAGCGATCAGGATTTAATAGTTATTTAATTAGAAAAGACCGAGATGCAAAAGACGCAATACAAGGTTTAGACGACTTCACTAATCCATACCAAGGAGCATCAGATATTGAGCAACCGGCATGGAAAAGAAACAAACGATAATTTAGAAATGGTAAAAAAATGAATAATAAAATATCTCTTTTAAACAAAGAATGTAAAGAAAAAAAACCACAGGAAATTCTTAAGAAGGTTTTTTCTGGTCATTTAAATCCGGTTCTAACAACTAACTTTAGACCATATGAGGTTGCTATCTTGCATCTATGCATACAGATTAGTCCTAATATTAAAGTTGTGTGGTGTGATTCTGGCTACAATACAGAGGCAACCTATAAATACGCAAAAAAAATTATTGTAGAACTAGGTTTAAATATCAAGCTATACAAGCCACTAAAAACATCTCAATACTACGATATGCCTTCTGATAAAATTCCAGAAATTAACGATCCCCAGCACGAGATTTTTACAGAGGAAGTTAAGTTGGAACCTTTTCGAAGGGCAATGTCAGAATTAAAACCAGATTTATGGATAACAAACCTTAGAAAAGGACAAACAAATTTTAGGGATTCTTTAGATATTTTTACGGAATCAGAAGATGGTTTGTTAAAAGTTAGTCCTTTTTATTACTGGACTGATTTTGATTTGGATAATTACATGAAAGAGAATGAACTTGAGAACGAATACGATTATTTTGATCCAACTAAAGTTGATGATAAAAGAGAATGTGGTCTTCACAACAAAGGTAGCAAATAATGACAAAATTATTATCCCATCTTGATTGGCTTGAAGCTGAAGCAATACATATTATGAGAGAAGTTGCAGGACAATGTAGTAACCCTGTTCTCCTATTTTCAGGAGGAAAAGATTCGCTATGCCTACTTCGAATTGCTGAAAAAGCTTTTAGGCCAGGGCGTTTTCCCTTTCCACTAATGCATATTGATACGGGACATAATTATTCTGAAGTTATTGAATTTAGAGATCATAAAACTAAAGAACTTGGAGAGAGGTTGATTGTTGCATCCGTTGAAGAATCAATTAAAAGTGGCACAATTGTTTTAAAGTCGCCAGACGAGTCAAGGAATAAATATCAGTCCATTACACTGCTTGAGGCTATTGCTAAGCATGAGTTTGATTGCTGCATTGGTGGGGCAAGACGGGATGAAGAAAAAGCACGTGCAAAAGAAAGAATTATGAGTTTCCGAGATGAGTTTGGGCAGTGGGATCCTAAAAATCAGCGACCAGAACTTTGGGATTTATATAATGCAAAAGTACATAAAGGTGAAAATATTCGGGCCTTCCCTATCTCGAATTGGACTGAAATGGATGTCTGGCAATATATTGAAAGAGAGGGTCTGGAGCTACCAAGTATATATTTTGCTCACCAAAGAGATGTTGTAAGAAGAGATAACTCTATAGTTCCTGTAACAGCTGTAACCCCAGCCAAGGAAAATGAATTAGTTGAAAATATTATGGTCCGATTTAGAACCGTTGGTGATATTACCTGTACAGCGCCTGTAGAAAGTGAAGCTGATACGGTTGAAAAAATTATTATTGAAACAGCTTCAACATCAATTACAGAAAGAGGTGAAACAAGACTTGATGATCAAATTTCTGAGTCATCAATGGAGCAAAGAAAAAAGGAAGGTTATTTCTAATATGTCGAAACTTACTAATGATACTGTTCTTAGATTCATGACATGCGGAAGCGTTGATGATGGAAAAAGCACATTAATTGGAAGGCTTCTGTTTGATACGAAAACAATTTTAACTGACACTTTAAGTCAAATTAAGAAGACCTCAAAAAAACGTGGTATGACTGCAGTTGACCTATCATTAATAACCGACGGACTTCAGGCAGAGCGAGAACAGGGTATTACCATTGATGTGGCATACAGATACTTTACTACAGGTACTCGAAAATATATCATCGCCGATGCACCGGGTCATGAGCAGTATACCCGTAATATGGTTACAGCTGCATCCACGGCAGAACTAGCTATTATTTTAATTGACGCAAGAAAAGGTATGCTCACTCAAACAAGGCGCCATTCCTTTTTGACTAAACTTGTTGGTATCAAGCATGTTCTGGTGGCGATAAATAAAATGGACTTAATTGATTATGACGAAGAAAAATATAAATTAATTTGTAAAGATTATTTAGATTTTGCAAAAGATATTTCTATGCTAAAAAATAATGTTGATATTAAATTTCTACCTATATCAGCATTAAATGGAGATATGATTGTAGACAGAGGTGAGAAATTGAATTGGTATACTGGCCCAACCCTCTTAAATTTTCTTGAAAAAACAGATGTTAGTAAGAAAAAAAGTGGAAATAAACTTCGATTTCCAATTCAGTATGTATGCAGGCCTAGGGAGTCTGCAAATAAAGAACTGCATGATTTTAGAGGCTTTATGGGAAGAGTAGAATCTGGATCGTTAAAAATTAATGATAAAATTAAAGTACTGCCATCCGGGCATGAGTCAAGTATCAAAGAAATAAGAATTGGTAATGACATTATAACCGAAGCAGAATCAGATCAATCAATAACAGTTTCCTTAAAAGATGAAATCGACATTTCTAGAGGTGATATGATTATTCATCAAAATGAACAAGGTAACTGTATAAAAAGTTTTTCTGCGATGGTTTGCTGGCTTTCAGAAGCTAATCTCTCGATGAACAGAACCTACCTAATAATGCATACATCAAGAACCTCGAAAGCGAAAATATCTAAAATTAATCATAAAGTAAATATTCAAAGCCTTAATAAAGAAGATGCCACAGAATTAAAAACTAATGATATTGCTAGCCTATCATTTAAACTAGCCCAACCATTAATCGTCGATAAATATTCAGAAAATAGAGTAACAGGTGCTTTTATCATTATTGATGAAACGACATTTCATACTGTTGGGGCTGGGATGATTGAATTATTAGATTAAATCTAAAGATATAATAAAATGTTAATTATAGTTTATAAAGGAATAATAAATGACTTATGTTGTAACCGAAGGATGTATTGAATGCAAATATACTGATTGCGTTGATGTTTGTCCTGTTGATTGCTTTGTTGAAGGCCCAAACTTCCTGGCAATTGACCCAGAAGAATGTATTGACTGTACTTTATGTGTTGCTGAGTGCCCAGCAGAGGCGATTTTTGCCGATGATGATGTCCCAGAAGACCAACAAGAGTATATCGAGATTAACGCAAAACTTGCAAAAGTATGGCCGATCATAACTGAAAAAAAAGATGCCCTCCCAGACGCAGATAAATTTAATGGTGAGACTGGTAAGAGAAAATTACTAATAGAAGAACTTTAAAAATAAATAAACTTAAGAACGAATATTTATAAAGAATCAATAAATTAATTATTTACCTTTCCATAATCTAGTTTTACTAATTACAAAAAATCCAAAAGTTAACAAAACGAATAGACCGATTGAAAGCCCAAAAGGTGAAAACCATAAAACTGGAACAAGTAACCCTGCAACAACAGATGCGAACAACATCTGCATAAAGGCTTGTCCTGAAGCAGCGGTGCCTCTTATTTTTGGAAAACAGTCCAACCCAGCCAAAGATATAATCGGCATAGCAGAGGCCATACCGATATTATAAAGTGCAATAAACCCAATGTTAAATAAAGGGTAATTGGGCATAAAGTTACAAAATATTAAGTTAGCTAAAGAAATAAAAAACATCCAATAGTAACCAAATTTAAGCACCAATGATGGTTTAACAATTCCTGCCGTTTTTTTTGCAATAAAGGAGCCAATCATCATACCTGCTACCGTTGGAATAAAAAGGTAACCAAATTGATTCGACGTAAAACCTAAGTGATCAATTAAAAATATAGGACTTGCTAAAACATAAATAAAAAATGCAGAAAAATTAGCCGAAATAGCTAAGATTAATAATATAAATTCTTTACTTTTTAGTAATAGTTTATATTTTTCTATAATGCCCTTGAAAGTAAAAGGTACAAGCATATTTTTCTTTATTGTTTCAGGCAATATTCTTGAGCCCATAAACATTGAGATTGCTGCATAGAGGGCTAAGAATATAAAAATACCTTGCCAGTGAAATCCTAAAAGTAATCCGCCAATCATTGGCGCTATTGCTGGAGCAATTCCAAAAAGAATCTGAACAGTTGCCATCACTCTTTGGGCCTCGGCTCCTTGGTATAAATCTCTTACCATTGCTCTCGCAACTACACTTCCAGCGCCACCGCCAATACCCTGAAGTGCTCTAAAGAACCATAACGATTCAACTGTTGTTGAAAAAGCACAACCTAAAGATGCTAACAAAAATAAAGTGAGGCCCCATTGCATAGTTTTAATACGCCCAATTCCATCAGAGATTGGGCCATGAATCAAAAGCATAACTGTGTATGGGATTAAGTAAAAAGTAAGGCTCTGCTGAATTGCTTCTGGGTTTGTTGATAGATCTTCAGAAAGGATATGGAATGCGGGTAAATATGTATCAATAGCAAAAGGTGCCAAAGAAGCTAAGGCGGCAAGCGTAATAACTCTTGGGTTAAGAAAAAGACTCATGTAGCATTAATTATATGCAATTAAGGAGTAGCGTGAAATTTTGCAAGCCTATCTTTTTCATCGCCGTTATCTATTTTTTTAGAATTCGCATTTGTTCTAAATATAATAGGTTTAGCTTCAACACCAGGATTTTGAGAGTCTTTTATTGCTTGATCAATTAAGTATCTATCTGGAGACTTTGAACAAACTGGATCAGCACCTTCGGCATTTCCAGTTAATAAAAGTGCTTGGCACCTGCAGCCACCTAAATCGTTTTCTTTTTCAGAGCAACTTCTACATGGTTCTTGCATCCAATCATCGCCACGAAATTTATTGAAAGCTGGTGAATCGTACCAAGCTCCTTTTAAAGGTGAATCATTAACATTAGGAAACACTAAATTAGGAATCACTCTTGCAGAATGGCATGGAAGAACATCGCCATTAGCAGTTACTATCATAAATACTTCACCCCATCCATTCATACATTTTTTTGGTCTATCCTCGAAATAATCTGGGACTACAAAAAATATCTTCATCTTATTACCAGGACGCTCTCGAAACTTATTTGTTACTTTTAATGCATTCTCTACTTGTTCTTTTTTTGGCATTAACTGATCTCTATTTACCAGTGACCAACCATAGTATTGAGTATTTGCTAACTCAATATAATCTGCACCCAATCCTTCTGCCATTTCAAGAATTTCTTGAATATGATCGATATTATATCGATGCATAACTACATTTAATACCATCGGATATCCTCTATCCTTGATCATAGCCGCTACTTTTTGTTTTAATTTAAATGTTTTGGTGTTAGTTATAAAGTTATTAATTTCCTCAGTGATATCATGCATTGATAATTGAATATGATCGAGACCACCGTCTTTCAGTGCATCAATTCTTTTCTCATTCATTCCTGCACCAGATGTTATTAAATTACTGTAATATCCTAACGAACTGGCTTCAGTCACAATCTCTTCAATATCCTTCCTTAGTAATGGCTCTCCTCCGGAAATCCCTAATTGCAAAGCACCTAAGTCACGCGCTTCCCTTAAAACTTTTATCCATGACTCGGTATCTAATTCGTTTTGAGTATGTTTATCAAAATCTGTTGGGTTATAACAAAAAGCGCATTGCAGTGGACATTGGTAAGTAATTTCGGCAAGCAGCCATAATGGTTGAGTTGCTGTTGTTGATGCTGAAACTCCATTATTTTTATCTACCATATTTAATACGCCTAATTTATTTTTTCAATCCAAGCTTTTTCTAATGCTAACTCTATCATTCCTTCAATATCTTTATCAATGTTTGGGGCATCTATGAATTTTTTACTTAATACCTCTGTTATTAATTCAACAGTTGACTCGCCGTTAACTAAATTCAAAACTTCACCAGCACTTCCATTTAATTTAACCATGCCCTCTGGAAATAATATGACATAGCAATCCTGTGCCTTCTCCCATTGAAATCTATGGTGCGGTGCAATCTTGTATATGTCTTTAGTTTCAACTGTCATAATTAATTATTGGTTGTCTTAAATAATCTCTATCTTCTACTTTTATATTTGATGATGCAAGCATAATTGAATCTGCAATAACCCATAAAACATTCAATTTGAATTGTAAAATCTCTAAAGCTTGCTCTTGATTTTCTCTTGTCTGACTAAAATAATCTAACGTTACTCCAAGTCCATGTGCAACGTCTCTTCTTGCTTCAGTTAAGCGCTTTTTAAAGTAAGTAAGTCCTGACTCGTCTATCCAAGGATACATCTCAGGCCAAGAGCTAATTCTTTGCTGGTGAATATGTGGAGCAAATAACTCTGTCAAAGATGAACAGACTGATTCTTGCCATGAACGTTGTTTAGCAAAATTTATGTATGCATCAACTGCAAATTTAACTCCAGGACTAACGTGATTAAGAGATGTTACATCTTCTCTTGTTAGGCCAACAGCCTTGCCGAGATTAATCCACGCCTCAATACCCCCCTCAACCTCACCCTCTCCATCGTGGTCAAGAATTCTAACAATCCATTCTTTTCTTATCTCTTGATCTGGACAATTAGATAAAATAGCAGCATCTTTTAATGGGATACTGATTTGATAATAGAATCTATTTAGCACCCAACTCTGAAGCTGCTCTTTCGATAATTTACCTTCGTACATCATCACATGGAAAGGGTGGTATATATGATACCCCTTACCTTTTTCTCTTAATCTGTCTTCAAACTCTTTTCTTGTCCAAGGTTTAGTCATCAATCGTCCTTAAATAATAATATCCATACCGTCGTAAGAAACCTCGATATTATGAGAATTCAAGATTTTACGCTCATCCGAATCTTCTCTTAAAATAGGGTTGGTGTTGTTAATATGAATTAAAATTTTCCGTGGCTTTTTTAGATTACTTAAAGTTTCCATAATGCCCCCTTTACTTGATTGATCTAGATGACCCATTTCACTCGCTAATTTATCATTAATCCCGTGTCTCGACATCTCATCATTGGTCCATACAGTTCCATCAATTAAAACCACGTCAGCGTTACTCATATACTCAAGAACATGACTTTCAATAACACCCAGCCCTGGAGCATAAAATAAGTTTTTGCCTGTTTTTATATCTTCTATTTTATAGCCAACATTATCGCCCGGTACCGTGTTGTGCCTATGAGGAGAATAAGGGGGTGCTTCACTTTTAAGAGGGACAGCTGTGAAAATTAGATTATCAGCTTTTGGAATAGTATAGGGAACTTGTTCTGTAGAAACCTCGTGCCAATTTACACCTCTAAAATGATCTAAAATATTAAAAATTGGATACCCTGAAGTCATATCTTCGTAGACTGCTTTTGTGCAATATATATCCCAAGGCTTATCATGCTCTCTTAAAATCAATAAGCCAGTAGCATGATCGATTTGACCATCTGTTATGACGATAGAAGATATACCTGTATCTCTAATTTTTCTCGCTGGCTGTAAAGGAGGAAATGACTCAATTTGAGCTCTTATATCAGGAGAAGCATTAAATAAAATCCAATCTTCTCCATTACCACTGATGGTTATAGAAGATTGAGTCCTCGCAGTTAAATTAGGACTTTTTGACCTTAGGCCTTTACAATTTTCACAATTGCAATTCCATTGAGGAAAACCACCGCCAGCTCCTGATCCTAAAACTCTTATCTGCATAAACTTGACCTAATATGTGTAAATACGGATATTGACTCATCACTACAGAATGGAACAGGGGAAAACATCTAAAAAAAACTCATGATATCCATGAGTTATTGAGAAATAGATCGGCCTAATATTCCAGCAATTGCTGATAGCTCTACCATAAGGTCTTTAAGTTCCTGAGGAGTTAAAGCCTGATCTGCATCACACCATGCTTCACAAGGGGTTGGGTGCATTTCAACTAAAAGACCGTCTGCGCCAGCAGCAATTGCAGCTCTAGAAAGAGCTGGAACCATGAAAGCTTTTCCGCCTGCATGGGATGGGTCAACAATAACAGGGAGATGTGTTTCTTTTTTTAACACAGGAATAGCAGTAACATCTAAGACATTTCTATATGCTGTTTCAAATGTTCTTATACCTCTCTCACAAAAAATAATATTATGATTTCCGCCTATAGCTATATATTCGGCAGCCATTAACCATTCAGAAATTGTTGCGGACATCCCTCTCTTTAATATTATAGGTACGTCTATCTTTCCTACTTCCTTAAGTAGCTCAAAATTCTGCATATTTCTTGTGCCAATCTGAATAACATCAACTTTTTGCTCTAAGAACGTGTCTAAATGCCTTACATCTAAAAGCTCTGTTACCATTGGCAGTCCTGAATCATTTGCAGCTTTTCTAAACATATCTAAACCATCAAAGCCGGCTCCTTGAAATGAATATGGACTCGATCTTGGTTTAAAGGCTCCGCCTCTCATTAACTTTACGCCAGCAGCCTTTACTCCATCTGCCGATTTCTTCATCTGTTCTGGTGTTTCAACCGAACAAGGCCCAGATATAATTTGAATATTATCTCCACCAATTAAATGGCTTTTTACATTTACCACTGTGTCTTTAGGGTGCCACTCGCGTCCAACAATTTTATATGGCTTTACAATACTAAGAGCTTGCTCAACTCCTGGTAAAGATTGTAATAATTCTTGGTCTAGAAGGCGCTCGTCTCCTACAGCACCAATGACTGTTTTTTCTGTTCCTTTAGAAACTGTGCCTTCAAGACCTTTTTCTTTAATTTTTTTAAGAACATTTTCAATATGTCCTTCTGTTGCTGTGTTACTCATTACTATAATCATAAAAAACCCTATATATTACAGTTACTTAAATACTTAATAAATGAATTGTTTTCAGACTCTAAGCCAACACTAACCCTTAAAAAATTAGGCATACCATAATTAGCTATAGGTCTAACAATCACGCCATTATTTAACAAATGGTGATAATACATCATTGCGCACTTTTCGTCTTGTAATTTGAAGCTTATAAAGTTTCCATAAGAAGGAATGTATTCAATCGAGAGACTCTTAAAAGCATTTGAAATTAACTTTAGCCCTTCATTATTTATAGCTCTACTTTTTTCAATAAACTCATTATCTTTTAATGACTCTATAGCAGCAACTTGAGCGAAGTGGTTGACATTAAAAGGTTGCCTAACTCTATTCATTAATTCAACTAAATTAATACTTCCAACACCGTACCCAACTCTGAGGCCAGCAAGACCGTAAGCTTTTGAAAAACTCCTGGAAATTAAAATATTTTTATACTCTGCAAGCCATGAAAAAGCAACTGACTTCATATCATCATCTAAATATTCATCGTAGGCCTCATCTAAAACTACAAGAATATTTTCAGGAACTTGAGAAATGAAATTCTTTAAAGTTAACTTCTCAATAAGTGTTCCGGTTGGGTTGTTGGGATTAGCTATAAAAATTAATTTCGTTTTATTTGTTATTAAAGATAAAAAATTTTGTAAATTGTGGCCATAATCTTTAGCTGGTGCAACAATTCCAACTGCGCCGCTCGACTTTGTTACAATTTCATAAACTGCAAACGCATGCTCTGAATATATAACCTCATCGCCAGGTGATAAAATAGTTCTTGCCGCAATCTCTAATATGTCATTTGATCCATTTCCTAAAATAATACGATTGCTATCTATTGAAAATTTTTCACTTATTTCTTGCTTGAGGTAATAACCATTGCCATCTGGGTACCTAGAACCCTCCTCTAAAACATTTTTAATTGCTTCTTGAGCGCGAGGACTTATGCCTAATGGGTTTTCATTCGAAGCCAACTTAATAATTTTACTCTCAGGTATACCTATCTCTCTAGCGACCTCCTTAATTGGTTTACCGCCTTGGTATGGCTCAATATCAGAAATGTAACTTGGGACAACAACCATCAATGCAACTCCTAATTTTTTGGATATGAGCCTAAAATCTTAAGGAATGAAGACTTTTTTTCGATTTCCTCGAGAGCTTTTTTTACTTTAGGAGTTTCTTGATGACCTTCAATATCAATAAAAAAGACATATTCCCAGATACCAAATTTGGCTGGCCTAGATTCCAGCTTCGTCATACTAACCTTATGCTTAGCTAAAGGTGCAACTAAATCTGCAATTGCTCCTGGCTTATTTTTTGTTGCAACAACAAAAGAAGTTTTATCGTTGCCAGATACTGCAACGTCTTGCTTTGAAATAATTAAAAATCGAGTAGAGTTATTTGGATCGTCCTCTATATTTTCTTGCAATATATTTAGTTTAAATATTTTAGATGCCCTTGAGCTTGCAATAGCGGCAGCGCCTTTTTCTTGTGAAGCCATTCTGGCTCCCTCAGCATTACTAAGGACTGAAATTTTATTACAGGCTGATAAATTACCCATAATCCAGTCATGACACTGCGCAAGAGATTGCCCGTGGGCATAAATATTTTTAATACTTTCAATTTTTTTATTCTTCGACAATAAAAAATGGTGAACTGGTAAGAGTATTTCACCACATATTTTTAAATCTTTCATTAGCAGTAAATCTAGCGTTCTGCTAATTGCCCCTTCTGTTGAATTCTCAACTGGCACAACTCCATAGTGGACTTTTTCTGATTGAACATGATTAAAAACATCATCAATACTATTTGCCGAGATTGGCTTGATGTTCTCTCCGAATTGCTGAATAGTTGCCTCTTCGCTGAACGTTCCTGCAGGCCCCAAAAATGAGACGGATAATTTTTTTTCAAGGGCTCGACAATTTGAAATAATTGCTTTAAATATATTAACAATGCCTTTATTATTTAAGGGGCCGTTATTGTCTTTGATAATCGATGATAGTATCTGAGCTTCCCTCTCTGGCTTATATATAATACCATCCCCTTTAAGCTTTCCAACTTCCTGCGCAAAAGAAGCTCTTTTAGACACTAAGTCTAATAACTTTATATCTATTTGATCGATACTTAACCTTAATTTATCTAATTTTTTTTTCATATATTAGTTTTTTCAAATTTTCTCATGAATTCTACTAAAGCTTTAACACCATCAAATGGCATAGCATTATAGATGGATGCTCTCAGTCCGCCAACTAATCGGTGTCCTTTTAATTGATATAGTCCATTCTTTTCAGCCTCAATTAAGAATTTTGAAGTTAAGTCCTCGTTATTTATTCTAAAAGGTACGTTCATTCTTGACCTATTTTCATGGGCTATATTATTTGAATATAGGTTACTTGAGTCAATAAAGTTATACAAATAATTAGATTTTTTTAAATTTAGCTTTTCAATGGCTTTCAGACCTCCTTGCTCTAAAAGCCATTCGAATACTAGCCCAGCCATATAAATACTATATGTCGTAGGAGTATTAATCATTGAATTATTTTCAGACTGAATCCCCCAATTAAATGGCGTTGGTGTTTTTTTATCCGCAAAGCCAAGTAAATCATCCCTAACTATTAAAATAGTTAATCCAGAAGGTCCAATATTTTTTTGAGCCCCAGCGTATATAACACCGTACTGACTTACATCAATAGGTCTTGATAGTATTGTTGACGACATGTCACATACGACTGGTACTTTGTAAGTATTAATGGGTTCAAAATACTCAACGCCATGAACAGTTTCATTTTGACAAAAGTGAATATATGAATCATTTTTTTCGATTTTCCAAGAATCAACGGTGGGAGCTTTTTTGAAACCAATATCCTCTGAGGATGCCGCTAAATTCATATTAGAAAATGGTTGTGCATCAATATATGTTCTTTTCGACCAGTAACCAGAAACAATATAGCTAGCAGAATTACCATTCAAAAGATTCATTGGTACCATAAAGTTTTGGGTAATTGCACCGCCCTGTAAAAATAGTACGCGATAATTCAGCGGAATATTAAGTAGGGCCCGAAAATTCTTTTCAGCATTTAAAATTATTGGGGTGTATTCTTTACCTCGGTGAGACATTTCCATAACCGACATTCCGGTATTATTCCAATTTATCATCTCTAATTGGGCTCTCAACATTACGTCTTTGGGAAGTAATGATGGGCCAGCTGAGAAATTAAATTGGCAGCTCATCTTGATCACTTTTTATTTGTTCAGGTTCAACAATCTTTTCTAGTCCAGATAACTTTTCATCGACACCTAAATTAATCAACGTTACTCCTTGGGTTGCTCTACCGAGCTCTCTTATTTCGCTAACTCTAGTTCTGATTAAAACTCCACCAGTCGTAATTAACATAATTTCATCTTGATCGCCGACCAGTCTGGCAGAAACAACAATACCATTTCTGTCGCTAACCTGAATAGCTTTAACGCCCTGCGTGCCTCTTCCAGATTTTCTGAATTCGGAAAGAACTGTTCGTTTACCATACCCATTTTCTGTGGCAACAAGCACTGATTCTTCTTCAGACTCAGCAATTAACAGAGATAAAACTTGGTGTTCTTGTACTAACTTCATTCCCCTTACACCCCTCGCATTTCTTCCCATACTTCTAACATCATTTTCATCAAACCAAACTGCTTTCCCTCCACTAGAAACAAGAACAATATCATTTTTACCGTTTGTAATTGATGCCCCAACAAGATAATCTCCGTTGTCGAGCTTAATGGCAATAATTCCTGATTTTCTTGGATTTGAAAAATCTGACAGTGGCGTTTTTTTGACTGTGCCCTTAGAGGTAGCCATGAAGATAAATTTGTCATCAACAAAATCTTCTACCACTAAAATAGCATTTATTTTTTCTCCTGGCATTAGCGGGAAAAGGTTAACAATCGGCTTACCTTTACTTATCCTGCTGCCTTGAGGAACCTCATATACTTTTAGCCAATACACCTGCCCCCTGCTAGAGAAACATAAAATATTATGATGCGTGTTTGCGACAAACATTTGCTCAATGAAGTCATCCTCTTTGGTTGTCATTGCCTGCTTACCTCGACCACCTCTTTTTTGAGCGCGATAATCGTCTAGGACTTGAGCTTTTATATAACCAGTATTCGAAAGAGTTATTACCATGTCTTGAGGTGTAATTAAATCTTCTATTGATAAATCTTGAGCATTAGCAACAATTTCGCTGCGCCTATCGTCTCCATATTGACTTTGAATATCCTTAAGTTCAGAGTTAATTATCTTCGTTACTCGCTCCGGTGTATCTAAAATATTTAATAAATCTATAATCTCATCTAGGACTTCTTTATACTCGCTAACCACCTTATCCTGCTCTAGACCTGTTAGCCTCTGAAGCCTTAGTTGAAGAATTTCTTGTGCTTGATGATCGGAAAGCTTGTACCCATTGTCCCTAAGACCAAATTCAGCGGACAAACCTTCTGGCTTTGAAAGATCTTCAGAGGTTTTTTTAAGCATCCCTTCTACTACAGCCGAGTTCCAATATTTTTTCATTAATTCTTCTTTTGCATCAGGAGGTGTTGGGGCAGCTTTAATAATTCTAATCATTTCATCAACATTTTCCAATGCAACAGCAAGGCCTTCAAGTACATGCCCACGATTTCTTGCTTTCTTTAACTCAAAAACTGTTCTTCGTGTTATGACCTCTCGACGATGCTTAAGAAAAGCAGCTAAAATTTGCTTAAGGTTTAAAAGTTTTGGTTGTCCGTCAATAAGGGCCACCATATTCATACCAAAACTATCCTGAAGTTGGGTCTGCTTATATAAATTATTTAAAACAACATCTGGAATTTCACCTCTTTTTAATTCAATAACAACTCTCATGCCTGACTTGTCTGATTCATCTCTTAGGTCTGAAATACCATCAATCTTTTTATCACCTACAAGCTCGGCAATTTTCTCAATAAAATTCTTTTTATTTACCTGATAAGGAAGCTCATCAACAATGATCGCCTCTCTTTTGCCTTTATCCAAATCTTCAACATGAGTTCTCCCTCTCATAACAACTCGGCCGCGTCCAGTTTTATAACCTTCACGAACACCTGAAATGCCATGAATAATTCCAGCAGTTGGAAAGTCTGGAGCTGGTATTTTTTCAATTAGCTCATCAATTGAAGTCTCAGGGTTATCTAATAACGCGAATAAACCATCAATAATTTCATTTAAATTATGAGGCGGGATATTGGTTGCCATACCAACTGCAATACCAGAGCTGCCATTAATAAGTAAGTTTGGAAGCTTTGTAGGCATAATCAGTGGCTCGTGCTCAGAGCCATCGTAATTAGGTCCAAAATCAACAGTTTCTTTCTCTATATCTGAAAGTAGTTCATGAGAAATTTTGGACATTCGAATTTCTGTATACCTCATCGCAGCTGCATTATCCCCATCAACAGAACCAAAATTACCTTGGCCATCAACTAACATATAACGGAGACTGAAGTCTTGTGCCATTCTAACTATTGTGTCATAAACAGCTGTATCGCCATGGGGGTGGTATTTACCAATTACGTCACCAACGATTCGTGCAGATTTTTTATAAGGGCGGTTAAAGCTGTTACTTAACTCATGCATTGCAAACAAGACTCTTCTGTGAACTGGCTTCAATCCATCCCGGACATCTGGTAATGCACGCCCTACAATAACGCTCATTGCATAGTCCAAGTAGGACTTTTTCATTTCATCATCAAGGTTTACAGGGATAGTTTCTTTTGCGAATTGTTCCATATTTTTTCTATATTTTAAGTATTAAATTAGTGTGAGATTTTAAGTTATTTTAGCATGTATATTGAACAAAAAATTCATCAAATCCGCATAAATTAAAGGTGCGATAGGTCTATTTTAATGTCATCAATATCTTCTAAGCCGACCGCTATTCTTATTAAATTATCTTTAATTCCAGATTCATCTCTTTCCTGTTGACTTAACCTAGAGTGGGTGGTTGAAGCTGGGTGAGTTATTGTCGACCTAGTGTCACCCAGGTTAGCTGTTATAGAAATTAACTTTGTTGAATTAATCAAATCCCAAGCTTCTTTTTTATGTCCGAAAACTTCAAAAGAAACGATGCCACCCCCTGATGATTGTTGCTTCATAGCTAAATTATGCTGTTTGTGTGAGGCGAGTCCTGGATAGTATACTCTGCCCACTGATTTTTGATTCTCAAGCCACAATGCAAGATCCATCGCCTTGGTTGCATGTGCATCCATCCTTAACTTTAAGGTCTCTAAACCTTTAAAAAATATCCATGCATTGAAGGGGCTCATTGATGTGCCCGCGGATCTTAAAAAATTAGCAACAAGACTCATTTGATTTTTTTTTCCTAAAACCGCACCACCTAAACATCTCCCCTGTCCGTCTAGATATTTTGTTGCAGAATGAATAATTACATCAGCACCGAACTTAATCGGCAATTGATGTGCTGGTGTAGAGAAACAGTTATCAACAACCAATAAACAGTTTGATTCATGAGCTAGTTCTGATAAGGACGTAATATCACAAACTTCAGTTAATGGGTTCGAGGGCGTTTCAACAAAAAATAACTTTGTATTAGATTTAACGGCTGATTTCCACTCGTTTAATTTAGTTAAGGAAACATAAGTAACCTTTAAGCCCCATTTGGTTAATATATTATCAAATAGCTTTACAGTTGTTCCGAAAACACTTTTTGAAACTATAATATGATCTCCAGTATTACAAAGACTCATAACGCAAGCCAATATCGCTGACATACCAGTAGAAGTTGCAACACATTGTTCTGCCCCTTCAAGTGCAGCTAATCTGTCTTCAAACATACTTACAGATGGATTTGTGAACCTAGAATAAACATTACCCTCATCTGTATTGGCAAATCTAGCCGCAGCTTCCTCAGCATCTTTAAAAATAAAGCTTGATGTTAAGTACAATGCTTCAGAGTGCTCTCCCTGGTCAGATCTTATTGATCCAGCTCTAATCGAATTTGTTTCAAATTTTTTATTATTTTTCATTTAAGTTTTTAATCACTATTTAGCTTCTTTAACAAATGTCTCGGTGAAGCAAGCTGGCATAAATCTACCCGTAAATTTTTACGGAAATTAATTTATTTGCTCTGCCCAATATTTTCAATATTATACTAGTACTAAAATAAAAAAAACCCGCTAAGCATCAATTTGCTAAAACGGGTGTCAATCGGTTTAGCAGAAATTTTTTTTACGCCCTGCAAGCTGAATCAAAACGGCGCTCAAGTTATATTATCCTTATTAAATAAAATTACAAGTAAGCTTTAGTCTTTTTAACTTTGCTCTTCCATTGCAGGAGAATCAAGGTTTAAATCTAATTGAGATGTTGATTGGGTATCGGAAATAAGATTATCATCAGCCCTTAATGCTTCAATTTTATTTAAGTAGCCTTCATCTATATCTTTTGTAATATATTTACCATCAAAGCAAGAGCAATCAAAGCTATCTAAGCTTTTGTTTTCTTGAGTTATATTTCTCTTAAGCTCGTCGAGATCTTGATAAATTAGTTTATCAGCCCCTATTGCCATACATATTTCTTCATCAGTTTTATCAAATGCTACTAATTCTGTCCTGGATGGCATATCAATACCATAAACATTAGGATGTTTTACAGGGGGTGCCGCTGATGCAAAATATACATTTTTAGCTCCTGCATCTCTAGCCATCTGTATTATTTCTTTAGAAGTAGTTCCTCGGACAATTGAGTCATCAATTAATAGAACATTTTTTCCAGAAAACTCAACTTGAATTGGGTTAAGTTTTTGACGAACCGATTTTTTTCTTAAGGCCTGTCCAGGCATGATAAACGTTCTACCTATATACCTATTTTTAATAAACCCTTCTCTAAATTCTGCTTTAAGTGCCAAAGCAACCTCATGTGAACTTGGGCGACTGGTGTCAGGAATTGGAATTACGACATCTATCTTTAAATGAGACCATTCTTTTTTTATCTTATTGGCCAAAGATTGACCCATATTGAGTCTTGTTTGATAAACAGAGACATTATCAATCATGGAGTCTGGTCGAGCAAGGTAAACATACTCAAAAATACATGGAGCTCTTTTAGATCCAACTTCACATAATTTAGAATAAAAATTTCCATCTAAATCAATAAAAATTGCTTCTCCTGGCTCTACATCCCTAAGAAGCTTGAACCCCAATACATCCAGGGCTACGCTCTCAGAAGCCACAACATATTCAGGTCCCTCAGAAGATTGCTTTACTCCAATAACTAATGGTCTTATTCCATGCGGGTCTCTAAAAGCGACTAATCCAAAATTATTAATCATTGACACAACTGCAAACGCACCCTTACATCTTTTGTAAACAGAGCTAACTGCATCAAAAATTATATCGGATGTTAAAACATTATTTTGCGTTGATTTTTCTATTGCATGAGCTAGAACGTTAAGAAGTACCTCTGAATCTGAATTTGTATTGATGTGCCGTAGATCTTGCTTGAACAATTCTTCTTTTAATTTATCAGAATTTGTTAGGTTGCCATTGTGCCCGAGTACTATGCCGTAAGGGGAGTTAACATAAAAAGGCTGGGCTTCTGCTGCAGATGTTGATCCAGCAGTTGGGTATCTAACATGCCCTATACCGATATTTCCTGTTAAATTTCGCATATGACGAGTATGAAAGACATCTTTCACAAGGCCATTATTTTTATGCATGTTGAAGCGGCCTTTATCACATGTAGCTATACCTGCTGCGTCTTGTCCGCGGTGCTGAAGAACTAACAAACCATCATAGAGCTTTTGGCTCACAGAATCGTTAGCAACTACTCCAATTATTCCACACATAACAACACCCTTATTTAGGTGACAGAATCTTCATATTTTACCTTGTTACTCCATTCATTGGGTAAATAAGATAGGGTTTTTTCAACAAATAACTTAACTATTGGAACTGTTGGTGAATAAAGCCATACTGGGTTAACAACAAAATACGTTCTTTCAACAAGAAAAATTAAAAGGTAAACAGCTAAAATTCCACGAAAAATGCCAAAAAGACCACCTAAAATAAAGTTAGAAAACCCTAACCCAATATGTTTAAAAAATTTATTTAGAGCCTTAATAATTAAAGATGAAAAAATTAACACAGCAATGAAAATAGAAAGATAGCTAACAATAAATTTTACTGATGCCTCAAATTCAAAAGGGAGTATTGTTACAAAAAATTCTGCGAATCGGTTTGATAGATAAAAGGCTAATACCCATCCAATTAAGCTGAGCAGCTCTTTAACAAAACCACGATAACAGCCGAAAAATAAAGATAGTAAAATTATTGAAATAAGAACATAGTCAATGTAAGTCATAATTTTATTTAACCTCCTTAACTATGCCTGGTAAATTAGAATTCTTTAACTTAAGTAAAATTGAATTGGCCTCTTTTTTTGAACTAAAAAAATCGGTTGTTAATTTTATTTTATTCTTACCAGCAAGAATCACCCTGTCTTCTTTAGTATTAATTCCAATTACACTAATTTTTTCCCGTAGTCTTTTAGCGTTGTTAGAATCAGAAAAAACACCAATTTGTATAAAAAAAGTTGGGTTATCCTCTGAAAGCAAACTGCCCTTATTTTTCACTAAAGCTGAAGTTGAATTTGTTTTTGCCTTTAAGTAAAGGTCGTCATTAAAATCTGGCTTATAATTACTTGATTTTACTTGCTTATTATTTGAAATAGGTAATTCAAGAAAAGATATCCTTACATCGTTATCACGAATAACTTCATGTTCATTTTTAACAAAAAAATAAGATAAAATAATTATCAAAATTAAAATAGTAAATGCGCCAAGAAGTCTTCTTTTTGCACGCTTTATTAGCACGGCTTTATTAACAACATTAGTAGAATTATTCATTATTATTCTCTTAAATTAACTTGCGCTACAGTGAAAAAAGAACCAAATACTATTATATTATCATTAGCTGCGATATTTTTTCTTGCATTTTTATATGCAGTTTGTAAATTTGAAAAAATACATATTTTTGCATTTTCTTTTTGTTTATCAATTATTACTTTAATCTCCTCTGCAGACAATGCTCTTGGATGGTCAATAGTGCTTATGTACCATTCATCAACTAAATTTATAAAAGGGCTAATAACTGACTCAATTGATTTATCAGCAAGTATTGAGAATACAGCTAAAACTTTCCCGTTATTTTTTTTCTTACTAGCAAAATCATACAAGGCTATAGCCGACTCTTCGTTATGCGCAACATCTAGCAGTATTAATGGATTCAGACTAAATATCTCCATGCGACCTTTGAGATTTGTATTGACAATTCCACTGCCTACATCGTCCTTGGTCACATTAAAACTTTTACTCATTAACTCAATTGCACGAAGAGCACCACCTAGATTTTCTATTTGCTTTTCTCCTACTAAGTTTGGATATGGTAATTCTGAAAGACTTAAGTCTTTAGACTGGTAGGTCAAACCTCCTTTATCCTCGAAAACTGAGTAATCAACTCCGACTAAGGATAGGTTTGTATTAATCTTTTTTCCATATTCAATTATTGTATCCACACCTGTCCTAGAGTTAATAATAGAATGCTTATTTGATCTTAAAATACCTGATTTTTCAAATGCAATTTCTTCAATAGAGGTCCCAAGGTAATCTTGATGATCTAACGCTATTGAAGTTATTATGGAAATATCAGGATCAAATATATTTACCGCATCTAGTCGGCCACCCAAACCCACTTCAAGGATAGCTAAATCAATTTTATTTTCACAAAAAATATTGACCGCAGCTAAAGTTGTAACTTCAAAATATGTAAGCAGTTCTTTTTTTTTATTTTTATCAATAAAATTAATTGCCTTAGAGATATCTTGGTCGCTACAAGGAATTTGATTGATTTTTATTCTTTCATTAAACTCAAACAAATGAGGTGATGTGTAACAACCAACCTTATATTTTGCTTGAGTGAAAATTGACTCTAAAAAAGCACAAGTTGAGCCTTTTCCATTTGTCCCTGCTACTAAAATTATAGGAAAATTAGGCTTTATTCCAAGATGCTTATTTGCCTTTAAAATGTGGCCAAGATCTAAATTTATTTTTTTGGGACTAATCTCATCAATGTAAGTGAGCCATTCACTCAATGAAGAAGATTCATTTAATAATGGATTCACTATTGAGTATTAAGGTGAGAAATTAAGCCTGTAATTGTTTTACGTAACTGTCTTCTATCAACAATCATATCAATCGCCCCGTGCTCTAAAAGAAATTCTGATCTTTGGAATCCTTCAGGCAGTTTCTCTCTTACTGTCTGCTCAATTACCCTGGGACCTGCAAAACCTATTAATGCTTTCGGCTCAGCAATAATAATATCACCTAACATTGCAAAGCTAGCTGATACCCCTCCCATGGTTGGATCAGTTAAAATTGAAATAAATGGAAGTTTTGCCTTGCTCAACTTTGTTAAAGCCGCACTCGTCTTTGCCATCTGCATAAGTGATAGTAAGCCCTCTTGCATTCGTGCTCCTCCACTTGCTGTTATACAAATAAATGGAGATTTATCTTTAATTGCATCATTCAATCCAATAATAAATTTTTCACCGACAACCGACCCCATAGAGCCACCCATAAATTTAAACTCAAAAACAGCGATAACGACTGGTAATGACTCAATTTTACCCTTAAGAACAATGAGGGCATCATTTTCTTTTAACGACTCCTGGGAAGATGAAATTCTTGATTCATAAGACTTTGTATCTTTGAATTTTAGGAAATCAATAGGCGATATTTTCTGTCCTAGTTCAATGCGACCAGGGGAATCTAAAAGTAAATCCAACCTTTCTCTTGCAGATATTCGATTATGAAAACTACAATTTGGACAGACTTGATTATTTTTTTCTAGATCCGTTCTATATAAAACAGACTGGCAAGCTGGGCACTTATGCCAAAGCCCTTCAGGCATACTTTTTTTAACCTTACCCAAAATCCTTTTGATCTTAGGTGGGATAGCATTTTTTAACCAACTCATATTATTTTTCTCTCTTCGAATCTATTGCACTCTTAATCTCAGTCATCAAAGAACTTATTTTAGGTATAAGGCTATCTGGGTCTGCATCCTCTATCTCACGAACAATCCTACTTCCAATAACCACTGCGTCTGAAACTAACGCAACTTCATTTGCTGTTTTAGCGTCTCTAACTCCAAAACCTACTGCAATTGGTAAATCCGTATGTTTCTGAATATTTTTAACCCTATCAGCTACTTGCTGAATATCAATATTTGCTGAGCCAGTGACTCCTTTCAATGATACGTAATATAAAAAACCAGAAGCTTGGTCAACTATCAACTTAATTCTATCGTCATCAGTCGTCGGAGAGAGCAAAAAAATACTATCGATATCATACTTCCTAAGCTTTGAAACAAAAACAGAAGACTCTTCAGGGGGGTAGTCAACAGTAATGACACCATCAACACCCGCATCATTTATTAAATTTATAAAGTTATCAATCCCAATTGCTTCAATTGGGTTTGCGTATCCCATTAAGATAACAGGAGTATCTTTATTTTCTTTCCTAAATTCAGCTGCAAGTTTTATCGTAGAGGTTATACCAACACTATTTTTTAATGCTCTCTCGCTTGCTCTTTGAATGACTGGCCCATCCGCTATCGGATCAGAGAATGGAATCCCTAGCTCAATCATATCAGCACCTGAAGTCACTAAAGCATGCATTAATTTAACAGTTTCTGATGGGTGCGGGTCTCCTGCAGTAATAAATGGTATCAAGGCTTTCTTATTAGATTCTTTTAATGATTTAAAGTAATTTTGTATTCTAGACATAATTTTTACAATGAAATGCCAGAGATATCTGCTACGGTATTAATATCTTTGTCACCCCTCCCGGATAAATTAACTAAAATGACTTTATCAGAAGACATTTTTGCTGCCATCTTTTCCGCATAAGCTAAGGCATGACTTGTTTCAAGAGCAGGGATTATTCCCTCAACCCTACAAAGGTTATGAAAAGCTTTTAAAGCCTCATCATCAGTAATTGCTACATACTTTGCTCTACCTGAGTCTTTAAGCCAAGAATGCTCTGGACCAACCCCTGGGTAATCTAATCCAGCTGAGACCGAATGCGTGTCAATAATTTGTCCTTCATCATTCTGCATTAAGTATGTTCTGTTGCCATGCAGGACTCCTATTGCACTGTTTGACGTTAAGGGAGCGGCATGCTTTCCAGTTTCAATTCCATCACCTGCAGCTTCAACACCTATTAATTCAACAGATTTATTATCTATGTAGGGATAAAAAATTCCCATTGCATTTGACCCGCCTCCCACACAAGCAACAATTGCATCAGGTTGTTGATCTGCTATTTCTGGCATCTGAGTCAAACATTCTTTACCAACGACTGAGTTAAAATCTCGAACCATCATCGGATAAGGATGAGGCCCCGCCACTGTTCCAATAATATAAAATGTATTTGATACATTTGTCACCCAATCTCTTAACGCTTCGTTTAATGCATCTTTTAGCGTTTTAGACCCACTTTCTACAGGGACAACGGTAGCCCCTAATAACTTCATTCGGTACACATTAGGTGATTGTCTTTTAACATCTTCAGAGCCCATATAAACAACACACTCAAGACCTAACCTTGCTGCAATTGTGGCTGTAGCAACCCCATGTTGCCCGGCTCCAGTTTCTGCAATAACACGTGGTTTGCCCATTCTTTTTGCCAAAAGAGCTTGGCCAACAGTATTATTGACTTTGTGTGCTCCTGTGTGATTAAGGTCTTCACGCTTAAGATAGATTTTAGCTCCACCGATCTTTTTTGTAAGCCTTTCTGCAAAGTAAATAGGGCTTGGTCTGCCAACAAAATGTTTTAAATCGCTATGAAATTCACGGAGGAAATCTGGATCGTCTTTATATTTTCCGTACATATCTTTTAATTCATCGAGTGCTTCAATTAAAGTTTCGGCAACAAAGGTTCCTCCAAATTGGCCAAAGTGTCCAAAATCATCTGGTAAATCATACGGCTGCATCATTAACTCCTAAAATAAACTCTTTCATTAAATTATAATCTTTTTTACCTTTTTCAATCTCAACTCCTCCGCTTACATCAACGCCATAAGGATTTATTTCATTAATTAGTTCTGAAACATTGTTACTATTAAGGCCCCCAGCCACTATTAATTTGCATGGTAAGTCTTTTGGGATAACACTCCAATCAAACTTTAAACCAGTCCCGCCTTTTAAAGACTCAGAATATGTATCAAGCAGTATGGCTGAAGCAGATTCATATCTTTTACAACATTCTAACAAATTAATATCATCTTTCATTAAAATAGATTTAATATAAGGTAGTCCAAACTCATTACAAAAACCTTCAGTCTCATTTCCATGAAATTGTAAGCAGTTAATACTAGAGGCATGGATAGCTTGTCTAACTTGAGTCACATCTGCATCAACGAACAAACCAACTCTGGTCACAAAAGGCCCTATATTTTTACATAAATTAACTATATCTCTTGGGTCAACATATCGTGGGCTATCTTTATAAAAAACAAAGCCTAACGCATCAGCTCCTAAATCTGAAGCTGATAAAGCATCTGCTTCATTAGTAATACCGCAAATTTTTATTTTTGTTTTCATGACTTTTATTTATTAAATATATTTAAATGATTTTTTTGATCAGGTAAATTAAAAGATTCATCATACTCGATATTAGCAAGATATAAACCACTAGGAGAAAAGGTGGCAGGCACCAGATGTCTGTTCTGTTTTTCAAATAATTCATCTATGTAATCTAAATTCATATCACCCCTACCCACCTTAATGATTGTGGCCATCATATTTCTTATCTGATGATGAAGAAAGCCGTCTCCGACAAAGGTGAATAAAAAAAAATTATTAAATTTCTTTACCTCTACTGTCTTTATAGTTCTAATCGGAGACTTAGCTTGGCATTCCGAAGATCTAAAGGCATCAAAATTATGCTTACCCAAAAATTTTTTAGAAGCTGCAAGCAAAAGATTATAATCTAGCTCATAAAAGGTCCACCCACATCTATCACTCCATATTGCAGAAGCAATTGGTTGGCTTAATAATAAATATTGATACTCTCGTGATTTTGCAGAATATCTTGCATGAAAATCTTCCGATACAATCTTTGCCCATTTAATTTTAATTAAGTTGGGAAGGTGCGCATTTAATCCCTTTACCCATGAATGCATAGGTCTAATTATATCAACATCAAAATGTATAATTTGGCTTAACGCATGAACCCCGGCGTCTGTTCGTCCTGCTGCAGTTAAAGATATTTTCTTATTCGTGACATTAAATAAAGCTTTTTCAATTTCACCTTGGATAGTATTAACTTTTAATTGCTTTTGCCAACCAGAAAAACTGCTTCCGATAAACTCAACTGATGCAGCTATTCTCATATAAATTTAAAATATGTAATTAGAAAAAAAATCGAAAAAACTATTATTACTACAAATAAGTCTTCGTAGGTTGGTTCAATCTTTTGGATAATACGTACTCTCTTAAAAACTTGATGTTTTGTATTTTTATTTATTTCATTAAATAGATTGGAAAATTTAAAAGTGTAGTTTTTATAATATTCCAAGTAAGTTAAAGTTAAATAAAGCCTTGCTGTTAGTCGATCAATATCCAAACTTAAGTATTTAAATGGGTAGGCAAACTTAACGATAAAACCAATCAAAGAATCCCTTGTAACTATTTTCATTAATAAAAAAATAGTCATGAAAGTATTCAGCAATCTAAGTAAATTATTACTTCCTAATAAAATTCCTTCTTGAGTTATTGATACAAAATAATAAAAATATAAAACTTTTCCAGGGGTTGCTAAAGCATATATAAGAAATAAAGCAATTAAGAAAAATTTAATTTTACTAAGAAACCCTAAAAATGATATTTTTTTTACCAGGAATAAAATAAAATAAAATATTGTTACTAAAAGATTAAGTTTTATAGTAAAAAAATTTACGATTATCAAGAATGATATTGCAGATATTAAAAAAAATGAATCACGCATACAAGTCTATGTTTTATCTTCATCTTTATTTACATTACTTTGTTCATTGGATGCAGGTCTTTCCGAAATTGATTCAGAGGTGGGGCTTTCATCCTTATTAGATAGATCAATAGATTCTCTACCGGATTGTAAACTTGATAAAATATCATCTTCATCTTCATTGGAATTTATGTCAGTATAAATTTTACTATCTAACGTTTGCTTAGTCTTTCTTCTTCTAGACAAGGTTACAAGTAACCCAATAAGAGAAACTAAAAGACCTGTTAATAACAACATATGCAAAGTAGATAGTTCTTTTTTACTTTCTTCATCCTCAATAATGACTTCGTTTATTATGTCATCCTTAGGATCCGAAATTGAGGATTTAAAAGTTTCAGCTTGATTTAACTCAGGCTCCCTTAAATCTTTTTGCCTATCATCCTCTGAAATTGCTTCAATTTTTTTTGGCTCAGCTTTTTTTGGCTCAGCTTTTTTTGGCTCAGCTTTTTTCTTTGGGATATTAGTTTCAACCTCTGGCTTTTGTTTTTTTGTTATTTCATTAGTTTT
>Ga0209384_1000127_pt1 | contig 51837 bp, 38 predicted proteins | sample CoawatmetaG05DNA_FD_187511 | JGI IMG/M metagenome (GOLD analysis project Ga0209384, IMG submission 187511) | Marine microbial communities from the West Antarctic Peninsula - Coastal water metaG058-DNA (SPAdes) (version 2) | ecosystem: Environmental > Aquatic > Marine > Coastal ... | reverse complement strand
ATAGTATTATTAAAAAATGAAGGATCTTTATTACCTCTTAAAAAAAATGGTCAAAAAATCACTTTGATTGGTCATTTAGCTAATGACAATAATAGCCCATTAGGTAATTGGAGAGGAGCAGCAGAGAGTAACACAGCAGTAACTGTTCTACAGGGATTAGAACAATATGGAGATAACTCTATCAATTATAAAAAAGGAGTTGATTTATATTATGGAGAAACTAATTTTCACAATAGAGTAAAGTTAAATCATACAGATAAAACTGGCTTTAAAGAAGCCAAAATAGCTGCTAAATCTGCAGATATAGTTGTTATGGTTTTAGGTGAAGAAGGTTTCCAATCTGGAGAAGGAAGAAGTAGGACAGAACTTAGTTTACCAGGGTTACAGCAGGAACTATTAGAAGAAATTTATAAAGTTAACAAAAATATAGTTTTAGTATTAATGAATGGAAGACCTCTTAATTTGACTTGGGCTGATGAAAATATCCCTGCTATTTTAGAAACTTGGCACCTTGGCTCTCAATCAGGAAATGCAATTGCTGAAGTTCTTTACGGAGATTACAATCCTAGCGGAAAGCTAACGATGTCATTCCCAAGGAATGTTGGTCAAGCTCCTATTTACTATAATTATAAAAAAACAGGAAGACCTGGCGCGTCTTCTGCTGAGGTAACTAGATCAACTTATGCTGATGTGGAAAATAGTCCTTTATATCCATTTGGATATGGTTTAAGTTATACTGATTTTAATTATTCAGAATTAAAATTAAGCGGAACTAATATGGGTAAAGAAAGTTCACTTCTAGCAACTATTAAAATTACTAATACTGGTAAAGTTAAAGGCAAGGAAGTGGTTCAAATGTACATACAAGATCATTTTGGTAGTTTAGCAAGACCCGTGAAGGAATTGAAAGGATTTGAGTTGATAGAACTAAATCCAGGAGAGACAAAGGAGGTGATTTTTAAGATTGATAATTCTTCTTTAATATATTATACTGCAAATGATAAATGGGAGTCTGAAATTGGTAAATTCAGTGTGTTCGTAGGAACAAATTCTGATGTTCAGAATAATCAATCCTTTATGTTAACTAATTAATTGTTATGATAACCTTAAAGCAATTAGCTAAAGAATTAAATGTTTCAGTTTCTACTGTTTCTAAAGCTCTTAACAATAGTGATGAGATAAGTTCGGAAACAATAATCAAGGTTCAAAAATTAGCTAAAGAACTAAATTATAAAAGAAATAAAATTGCATTAAGCTTAAAGAGTAATAAAACACTTACACTAGGTGTTATTCTTCCAGATATTTTGAATCGATTTTATGCTAAAGTATTATACGGGATTCAAATAGCCGCAGAAGAATTAGGTTATGATATTATTACATTTTTTTCCAGAGAATCAATGTCAAAAGAAATTGATTATTTAAAAATAATTGGTTCAGGAACTGTAGACGGAGTATTGCTAGCTCTTTCTGAAGAAACATTGAACAAGAATGAGTTCTCTCACATAAAAGATTTAACATTAAATAACATACCGTTAGTGATGCTTGACAGAACTACTGACAAAATAAGTTGTGATAAAGTTATAATTGACGATTTTGATGCTATATACAATGAAGTAAGAAGTCTAGTAAAAAAGGGTCGTAGGAAAATCGGATTTATCTCAGCTATAAATAACTTAAATGTTGGTAAATATCGAAGTAATGGATACAGGAAAGCTTCTGTTGATTTTTTTGGAAAATGTGAGAAACAGCTAATGTTACAACTTGTCCATCAAACTAATATCAGCCATAATGAAAATTCTGAGTATTATAGAAAAAGTGCACATAACTCTATAGAACAGTTTATTAAAACTAGCCCAGGCTTAGATGCAATTATTGCTGCAGATAATATTTCTGGAATTTTGGCAGTAAATATAGCTTCAAAATTAAATATAGATATTCCAAAAGATTTATCAATTGTTGGTTTTGGAGATAAATTAACATCAATGCTTTCACAACCTCAACTAACAACAATTAATCAACATGCTGTGCGAATCGGTAAGAGATCTGTAGAGATATTAATTAATAGAATTAACAGCAAATCAACTGATAACTCTTTTGTAACTGAAATTATTCCAACTACAACTGCAGGCGGATCATCCAAATAAGATTTCCCAATTAGTAACTATTAACATTATATAAATTACTAAAAATGTTAACGATGTTGCAAACTTAATTAGTGAAGAAGTTATAATACCTATTAACGAGCCTATAGCTGGTTTAAATGCTTCTGAAAGTTTCTTTCCAGAGAAATACTCTCCAATCAATGCACCAAGGAAAGCTCCAATTATAATTCCAAATGGAATAGGGCTTAATAGACCTATAATGATTCCAATTGCTGTTCCAATAATACCATTTTTGCTACCTCCGAAATACTTAGAACCAATTATTGGTATAAAGTAGTCAATTATAAAAATCGCAATCGCTATAACAAATGTCAATATAAGTAATGTGTTATTGTATGGGAAATCTTGTATTTGACTAAGAGTAAATAATCCAAACCAGCACGTGATAGGACCAGGAATTACAGGTAAAAAACTACCAATTAAACCAGTAATAATTAAAACTGCAGAAACTATTAATAGAATAGAATTCATAATTTAAAAATATTTATTAAAGATAATTAATTATCATACACTACAATAGTTTATAATTTTTTGTAATTTTAATTATATAATAGTAAAGATGAAATATTATATAATCGTTTTGTTATTTTCAATCCTTTTTTCATGTGATTTATCGAACAATAAAGAGTTGTCTGTCAGTAAGTTAGTTTCCGATGAGTTAGAAACATTTAATTGGAAAGATGTAGATACTTTTCCTAGATTCCAAAACTGTGATACAATTATTAACAGAGAATCTAACTTTAATTGTTTTGTAAATACTTTGACTTCAAAAATTCAGGCTAATTTAATTAATAATGATATCGTAGTTTATGAATCAATTACTGATACAATAATGATTAATTTTATTGTTTCTAATAAAGGAGTTATGATTTTAGAGAAATCAATGAATAAGACTGAAATCTTAAAAGTCAATTTATTGGTTGACTCTATATTTGAGCTTACAGTTTTAGAGTTACCAAAGCTTTATCCAGCTATTAAACGAGGTCAGCCTGTAAACACAAAATTTAAATTACCAATTTTAATATCCACCACTGAATAGTTTATTTTAATGAGCAAAGAGAGAATTATATTAGGAATAGATCCCGGCACAACTATCATGGGTTTTGGAATCATAAAAGTCGTAGATAACAAAATGATTTTCCTTCAAATGAACGAGTTAAATCTAATGAAATACAAAGATCATTATTTGAAATTAAAACTAATTTATGAAAGAACCAGTGAGTTAATTGATTCTTTCCATCCTGATGAAATAGCTATTGAAGCACCTTTTTTTGGTAAAAATGTTCAGAGTATGCTAAAGCTTGGAAGAGCACAAGGAGTTGCAATGGCAGCAGGGCTAAATAAAGAAATTCCGATCACAGAGTATTTGCCAAAAAAAATAAAAATGTCAATTACAGGTAATGGAAATGCTAGTAAAGAACAAGTTGCAAGAATGTTACAAGGAATGTTTAAGTTAAAAGAATTACCCAAAAATTTAGATGCAACGGATGGTTTAGCAGCTGCAGTTTGTCATTACTACAACTCCGGAAAATTGACTGGAGAGAAAAACTATTCTGGATGGTCAAGTTTTATCAAGCAGAACGAAAAAAGATTAAAAAAGTAATTTTTTAAAATAACTAATAATTTAAGTGTCAGGAATTTATATCCATATACCATTTTGTAAACAGGCTTGTCACTATTGTGATTTTCATTTTTCTACATCTTTTAAGTATAAAGATGAAATGATTAAGGCATTACACAATGAAATTTTAATTAGAAAAGATGAATTAAAAAATGAAAGAATAGAATCAATATACTTTGGTGGAGGTACTCCGTCATTGTTAAGCACTAGTGATATAAACTCTTTGATTCTTTCAGTTTGCAATAACTACAATGTTTCAGAACCTGTAGAAGTCACCTTAGAAGCTAATCCAGATGATTTAACAGAACAAAAAATTATAGAATTATCTAATAGTAGAGTAAATAGATTAAGTATAGGAGTTCAATCTTTTTTTAAACAAGATTTAGTCTTAATGAATAGGTCTCATACAGATGAACAGGCTATTGAATGCATAGAATTAGCTAGTAAATACTTTGACAATATTTCTGTTGATTTAATCTATGGTATTCCAGGCCTAGATAACTCTAGATGGAAACAAAATATAGATATATTACTTTCTTATAATATTAGTCATATTTCTGCTTACGCCTTAACTGTTGAGCCAAAAACAGCATTAAAAAAGTATATTGACAAGGGAATAATTGATGATGTTGATGACAGACAATCACAAGAACAGTTTTACATTTTGCTTGAAATTTTAGAGGATAATAAATATGAGAATTATGAATTATCTAATTTTGCATTAGATAAATTATATAGTGTAAATAATTCTGCTTACTGGCAAGGAAAAAAATATCTTGGAATAGGACCTTCCGCACATTCATTTAATGGCGATAGCCGATTTTGGAATGTAAAAAACAATCTAAAGTATATTAATTCAATAAATAAAAATATTTTACCTCTTACCAAAGAAAGTCTAACCAAGAATGATAAATTTAACGAAATAATTATGTGTGGTTTAAGGACCAACTGTGGAGTCTCTTTAATTAAAATAGATATTGATTTTGGTTCTAGTTATAAAAATCAATTAATAAAAAACGCACAAAAATATATTAATAAAAATCTACTTTTTATCAAAAATGATTTTTTATATATTTCAAGAAAAGGCAAGTTTTTATCTGATGGAATTGCTTCAGATTTATTTATGTTAAATTAAAATAAAAGATATAACTTTAATAAAAAATATTAAATATGAAATGGGAAGGAGTAATGCCAGCTGTGACTACTAAGTTTACAAATAATGATGAGCTAGATTTTGAAATGTTTAATAAAAACATTGTCACCCAATTGGATGCTGGTGTTAGTGGTATAGTTTTAGGAGGTACTTTAGGTGAGGCTAGCACCTTAACAAGGAATGAAAAAAGTACATTAATTAAAAATACAGTTGAGATTGTTGAAAATAAAATTCCAGTTTTAATGAATATTGCAGAGCAATCTACTTCAGAGGCTATCGTTTCAGTGCAAAATGCAGAAAAAGATGGAGCTTCTGGATTGATGATTTTACCACCTATGAGATATAAAGCAAGTGATGAAGAAACTGTTGCGTACTTTAAATCAGTTGCTAAAAGTACATCACTACCAATAATGATTTATAATAATCCTATTGACTATAAAATTGAAGTTACATTAGATATGTTTGATGAATTATTGCAATGTGACAATATTCAGGCTGTTAAAGAGTCAACAAGAGATATTTCTAACGTTACCAGAATTATCAATTGTTTTGGTGACAGATTAAAAATAATGACAGGAGTAGATACAATCGCTTTAGAAAGCTTGTTAATGGGCGCGCATGGATGGGTAGCAGGACTTGTAGATGCTTTTCCTAAAGAAACGGTAGCAATATATAAATTACAAAAAGCGGGATCTATAAATGAGGCTCTAGAAATATATCGCTGGTTTTTACCTTTACTTGAACTTGATATTAATTCTAAATTAGTACAAAACATAAAACTGGCGGAAATGTATACCGGCATAGGTACGGAGAATGTTAGACTTCCCCGACTACCACTTATTGGAGATGAAAGAAAAAAAGTTATTAAAATAATAGAAAGTAGTTTGGAAACTAGGCCAGATCTTTCAAAATACAATTATTAATATGTTACATGGAAAAAATTATATAGGTAATAGCTTGTCTTCTGAAGGAAAAGTAACTTTTAAAACTTTTAACCCACAGTTAAATAAGAATAATGAATGCAATTTTACAGAAGCAACTAATGAGGAATTGAATAATGCAGTAAATTTAGCTCAAAGTGCTTTTTTAAAATACAATAAAATTCATAGTTCACAAAAATCACTTTTTTTAGAAACAATCGTTGAACAATTATTGCTAATTGAAGATGAAATTGTAAGTATTTATTGCAATGAAACTGGCCTTCCTGAAGGAAGGGCTAAGGGTGAATTAGGAAGAACAGTTGGACAGCTAAGAGCATTTTCAGCTTTATTGAAAGAAGGAAATTGGGTTAATGCATCTATTGATACAGCTGACTCTCAAAGAATTCCTTTACCTAAACCTGATTTAAGAAAAATATCGATTCCACTTGGTCCAGTAGTAGTTTTTGGAGCTAGTAATTTTCCTCTAGCATATTCAACTGCTGGTGGCGATACAGCTTCAGCTTTAGCTGCAGGTTGTTCTGTAATAGTTAAATCTCATCCAATGCATGCTGGTACAGGAGAACTAGTGTCTTCTGCAATTATTAAAGCTGTTAAAATTACAGGAATGCCAGATGGAGTTTTTTCAAATATAAATAGTGGCGGAATACAAACTGGAATAGATTTAGTTAACAACCCTTTAGTTAAAGCAGTTGGTTTTACAGGCAGTTTAAATGCAGGTAGGTCTTTATTGAATTTAGCTAATAAAAGAGATGAGCCTATTCCTGTATTTGCTGAAATGGGTAGTGTAAACCCAGTTATTATATTGCCTGAAATATTAGAAAAAGACTTGAATAACTTAGCTATTAACTATGCAAAATCAATTACTCTAGGTTCAGGACAGTTTTGTACAAACCCTGGAATTATTATAGGTCTAAAGTCAGAAGTTTTCACGCAATTTGTTAATTCTTTAAGTTCAAATATTTTAGATATTTCTCCTAGCTGTATGTTGCATCCTAATATTTTGAAAAATTTTGAAAAAAATAAAAATGCATTAATTACTAAGAATAATGTAAAAGTTGTAGCGGAATTTAAAGCTTCAACAAAACCTAATTACTCCAAACAGACATTAGCTCTTGTTAGTGGAATCGATTTTATTAATGATAAAAACCTAGAGGAAGAAATATTTGGTCCTTTCTCCTTACTTGTGGAGTGTGAAAATATGACGCAATTAAAATCAGTTATTAAACATATTAATGGTCAGCTCACAGGGACTATTCTAGCCACTAATAATGAAATATTAAAGAATAAAGATTTAATAGATATACTTAAAGAAAGAGTAGGAAGAATTATCTTCAATGGTGTACCTACTGGTGTAGAGGTTAGCCCTTCAATGCTACATGGCGGCCCTTATCCTGCTTCTACCGATAGCAGGTTTACAGCTGTTGGTATTAAATCTATTGATAGGTGGGTAAGGCCTTTAAGTTACCAAGATTTTCCAAATGAATTACTTCCAGATTCATTAAAAAACAATAATCCAAAAAATATACTCCGACTTGTTAATGGGGTATATACCAAAAATAAAATATAAATGAAAAACTCAGTCTTATTAGTGTTAGGGATAGTTTTATTAGTAACGGGAGTTATTATTAAATTCTCAAAAAATTCAGAAAAAAAATTACAAGACATAATAACAACTTATCAAGATCATGAGTCGTATGATGGTAAAGAATATCCTCTAGGTCTATTTACTAAAGAGCACTATGAAAGCGAATCTAATTTTGCAACAGACTTACTAGACCAATTAGAAAATATTAATATCGATGATTTAAATGAAAATGATTTAATTTCTTATGAATTATTAAAATTTGAATTAAAGGATATTATAGATTATTTTAATTTTGAAAGATATCTCAATCCACTTCTTTCAGACTCCGGGTTTCATAGTAGTTTAAACTATATGGTACGTCCGTTATCAAATTATAAAAAAACTGTAGAATATTTAAACAAATTAAATTCTCTTCCAGGATTTGTAGACCAAAATCTAACAAATATTAGAATCGGGTTAGAAAAAGGGGTTTCACAGCCTCTAGTTATATTTGATGGTTATGAGTCAACGTATAATGACCATATTACAATAAACCATCTAGACAATTATTTTTATTCTCCTTTTAAAAATCTACCTAATGACATTTCAGATATTAAAAAAGACTCTATAAATAAGGTAGCTAAACTTGTAATTGAACAAGTTGTTGTACCTCAGTTCAAAAGAATTAAAGAGTTTTTTGAAAATGAATATTATCCTAAAACTAGAAAGCAAATCGGAGTTTCTAGCACTCCAAATGGTAAAGAGTACTATCAAAACAGGATTGATTATTACACAACTAGTAATAAGTATACAGCTGAAAAAATCCATCAAATTGGATTAGATGAAGTTGCTAGAATAAAAAAACAAATGGAAAAAATAATTAAGGATTTAAATTTTCAAGGTTCATTTGAAGAGTTCTTTAATTTCTTAAGAACAGATGAACAATTCTATGCAAAAACTCCCAAAGAATTATTGATGTTTGCTAGAGATATTGCTAAAAGAGCAGATGAGCAATTACCTAGATTTTTTAAAACATTACCAAGAAAACCATATGGAGTCGCACCAGTTCCAGATGCTATTGCTCCTAAGTATACTGGTGGTAGATATGTTGGAACCTCAAAAAATAGTACTGATCCAGGATATTACTGGGTTAATACCTACGATTTAAAAAGTAGAACTCTTTACACGATACCCGCACTAACAGTTCACGAAGCTGTTCCAGGGCACCACCTTCAAAGTGCATTAAACAATGAATTAGGTGATAAAATTCCGCCGTTTAGAAAAAACTTATACCTATCTGCTTATGGTGAAGGCTGGGGTCTTTACACGGAGTATTTAGCAGAAGAAATGGGATTATATACAACTCCCTACGAGCAATTTGGAAAACTTACTTATGAAATGTGGAGAGCTTGTAGACTAGTTGTTGATACTGGTATTCATGCCTTAGGCTGGTCGAAGCAAATGGTTTTAGATTATATGTCATCAAATACAGCACTTTCTTTACATGAAATTAATACAGAAACAGATAGATATATTTCTTGGCCAGGACAAGCACTTTCATACAAAATTGGGGAGTTAAAAATTAGAGAATTAAGATCTATTGCCGAAAAGGAATTAGGTTCTGATTTTGATATTCGTGAATTTCATGAAATAATTTTATCTGAAGGTACTGTTACTTTATCTATATTAGAATCTAGAGTTTTAAACTATATTGAAGAAGCTAACAATGAGTAGATCAGTTTTCGCATGTATTGATGCTCACACTTGTGGTAATCCAGTTAGACTAATTGTAGAAGGAGCTCCTGTTCTTGAAGGAGTTGACATGAGTGAAAAACGTCAATTTTTTTTAAATAAATATGATTGGATAAGAAAAGGTTTAATGTTTGAACCTAGAGGTCATGATATGATGAGTGGAGCGATTATTTTTCCTGCTCATGACAAACAAAATGATTTTAGCATACTATATATTGAAACATCAGGATGTTTACCAATGTGTGGGCATGGAACAATTGGTGCTGTTACAATTGCTATAGAAGAAAAAATAGTCATTCCTAAAACCTCAGGAAAACTAAATATTGAAACACCTGCAGGATTAATCAAAGTTAAATATGAATTAGATGGAGATAAAGTCAAATCTGTAGAATTAATAAATGTTGATAGTTTTTTAGCAGCAGAAAAGTGTTTTATTAATTCTGAAAATTTAGGAAAAATTTATTTTGATGTTTCTTACGGAGGTAATTATTATGCAATAATTGAACCTCAAAAAAACTTTACTGGTATTCAGAATTATACAGCCGGAGATATTATTAGATTTTCACAAGAAATAAGAGAAAAAATCAATATTAAGTATCCTGGAATTTTTATACACCCTCAAGATTCTACAATATCTGGAGTGAGTCATCTTTTATGGACAGGTGATACAATAGATCAATATTCTAGTTCTAGAAATGCAGTTTTCTATGGAGATAAGGCTATTGATAGATCTCCTTGTGGTACTGGCACTTCTGCTAGAATGGCTCAGTTGTTTCATAAGGGTAAATTAAAAATTGGAGAAGAATTTATTCACGAAAGTTATATTGGTTCTAAATTTATAGGCAAAATTGCAAGTGAATCTAGAGTGGGAGCTTTTAAAGCTATAGTTCCATCGGTTAAGGGTTGGGCTAAGGTATATGGTTATAATAAAATAGTTATAGATGAAGATGACCCATATGCTCACGGATTTCAAGTAATATAATATGGCTAAAGAAGTAGTAATAATTGGAGGAGGAATTATAGGTTTATGTTCTGCATACTATATGCTTGAAAAGGGTCATAAAGTTACAATCATAGATAAATCAGATATGACCAGTGGAACCTCGTATATCAACTCAGGTTATTTATCTCCAAGTCATTTAATACCATTGTCGTCACCTGGTGCTATAAAGAACGGTTTAAAGTGGATGTTAAACTCATCTAGTCCATTATATATTAAGCCAAGGTTAAACCTTGATTTATATAAATGGCTGTTTGCATTTGTAAAATCCTCAACTACAAAACATGTAAATAAATCAATTCCTCTTATTAAGGAAGTCACTTTGTTTAGTCAAAAGCTATATGATGAGATTAAGAAGAAAGATAATTTTAATTTTCATTATGAAAAAAAAGGATTATTGATGCTGTGTAAAACTCAAAAATATATTGATGAAGAAAGTAGAGTAGTTGACATTGCGAAAGAAAACGGTTTAATTGCAAAAATGATTACTAAAGAGGATTTAAAAATTCTCGAGCCTAACATTGAAATTGATGCTGTTGGAGCTTCATATTATAATTGTGATTCCCATACTACCCCTAATGAATTCATGTGTAACATGAAAAATTATTTAATAAAAAATGGAGTTAAATTAATTAAAAACACAGAAGTAACAGACGTAAATATAAAAAATGGTGTTATAAAGAACCTTGTTTCAAATGATAATAAAATTTACGCAGATCAGTTTGTTTTGGCAGCAGGATCATGGTCTAGTCTATTGAGTAAAAAGTTAGGAGTAAAGCTTTTGTTACAGCCAGGAAAAGGATATAGTCTTAATGTGAATCGAAAAACAAATATTTCAATTCCTGCAATACTTGCAGAAGCAAAAGTAGCTATTACTCCAATGAATGGTTTTACTAGATTTGCTGGAACAATGGAAATCTCTGGAATAAATCATAAAATTAATAAATCCAGAGTAAGAGCAATCACTCAAGCCTCAAAAAAATACTATCCACAGTTAGATTTTACAAATGATGAATTTACTAACGTAAAATGTGGCTTAAGACCCGTAACTCCTGACGGATTACCTTATATAGGAAGATCAAGTAAATGTAAAAATTTAATTTTTGCTACTGGTCATGCTATGATGGGCTGGGGAATGGGTACCGCTACTGGGCTTGCTGTATCTGAAATATTAGACAATAAAAAAACATCAATAAATATTGATCATTATAGACCAGACAGAAAGTTTTAACTAGTATTTAATCTGATTTATTTTTCTCCCATAAATCATAATAATGTTTGTAAAACAATGGGATAGTTTCAATTCCTTTAAAAAAGTTAAATAAACCAAAATGTTCATTTGGGGAATGAATAGCGTCAGAATCAAGTCCAAAACCCATTAAGACAGATTTACTGTCAAGTACTTTTTCAAAAAGAGGAACAATTGGAATACTGCCTCCGCTTCTTTGAGCGATTGGTTTACAACCAAAAGACTCGAAATAAGCGTTTTCTGCAGCTAAGTATTCATTACTGTCTGTTTTTGTTACATAGCCTTCACCTCCGTGATGAGGGGTTACTTTTACTTTTACCCCTTTAGGAGCAATTTTATTAAAGTGATCACTAAATAATGCAGTAATTTTTTCAGATTTTTGATTAGGCACAAGTCTCATCGATATTTTAGCAAAAGCTTTACTAGGAATGACAGTTTTAGCACCTTCACCTGTATATCCTCCCCATATACCATTTACATCTAATGTAGGTCTGTATGAGTTTCTTTCATTTGTAACATATCCTTTTTCACCATATGTGCTTTCTATTCCAATTTCAGATTGATAATTATCTTTAGAAAAAGGAATTTTAGAAACTTCTATTCTCTCTTCTTTTGTCATTTCTGATACTTTATCATAAAAACCTGGAATAGTGATTTTGTTATTTTCGTCCTGAAGAGAAGAAATCATTTTTGATAAAATATTTATAGGATTTGCTACAGCTCCTCCATACAATCCTGAGTGTAGATCACGATCAGGTCCGGTAACTTCAACTTCAACATAACTCAACCCTCTTAATCCAGTAGTTATTGAAGGAATGTCATTTGCTATCATTCCTGTATCTGAAATCAAAATAACATCATTAGCAAGTTTGTTTTTATTTTCAATTAAAAATTTTTCTAAATTCACACTTCCAACTTCTTCCTCGCCTTCAATCATGAATTTGATATTACATTTTAATTTATCAAACTTCTTCATATACTCAAATGCCTTTAGGTGCATGAACATTTGTCCTTTATCATCACATGCCCCTCTAGCATATATAGCTCCATTTGGATGGTTTTTTGTTTTTTTAATAATTGGATCAAACGGTGGGTTATCCCATAGCTCTATTGGATCTGCTGGTTGAACATCATAATGTCCATAAACTAAAACAGTTGGAGCAGTTTTACTAACTATTTTCTCTGCGTATACTATTGGGTGACCTGCAGTTTCTATTATTTCAATATTATCACAGCCTATTTCTTTGAAATTATTTTTTAAAAAAACAGCAGCCTCTTTAACATCATTTTTATAATTACTATCAGCACTCACTGATTTTATTTTTAACAAATCAAATAATTCGTTTAGAATTCTATCGTTGTTGTTTTCTATAAATTGTTTTATTTCCTTCATATTGTAAAAGTACAAAACATGATAAACTTTTTTATTTAAGAAACATCTTAATTTTCAAACTATTGTTTATATTTGCATTCCAATTTGCGGGCGTGGTGGAATTGGTAGACACGCTAGACTTAGGATCTAGTGCCGCAAGGTGTGAGAGTTCGAGTCTCTCCGCCCGCACTTTTTTTAAATTCCTTATAAAAAATACTCAATCCTTCAACAATGAATACTGTTAAAGATTTGCTAGATATTTTACTTCTAGAAAAAAAAGATGATTTTTTTATAGGTAAAAGTGAAACTGTTGGTAGTTTAAATGTTTTTGGAGGTCAAGTTCTAGCTCAATCTTTAAATGCTGCTTATAGAACTATTCATAACAATAGAACTCTACATTCACTTCATTCTTACTTTTTAGAACCAGGAAATCTAAATATACCTATCAAATATATAGTTGATGAAACAAGAGACGGTGGCAGTTTTTCTACCAGGCGAGTTACAGCGACACAAAATAATAAGACGATTTTTATATTAGCTGCTTCTTTTCATAAAAAAGAGTTCGGTTACGAACATTATAAAAAATTAGATAGAAAAATCGTATTTCCTGAAGAGCTAACTAGTTGGAGTCAGCTTGCAGATAAATTTGGTGATTTCATGCCATTTAAATTAAAGAGTTTTTTAAGTGTGGAAAGACCTGTTGAGTTTAAGCCTACCTTTATTCCAAACTTATCATCTAATGAAGATCTTCCACCTAAAATGGATGTCTGGTTTAAATTAAAGGGAAATATTCCTGATTTATCTATAGAAATAAAACATCAAATTCTTACTTATATTTCAGATTACAGTGTTTTATGGTCATCAATTCTACCTCATATGAAGAAAGTTAGTTTTTCTGATATTCAAATGGCAAGTCTAGACCATGCCATGTGGTTTTATAGAGACTTTGATTTTACAGATTGGCTTTTGTATACAATTGAAAGTCCTAACTCCGGAAATGCCAGAGGTGTAGCTCAAGGACACATATACAATAGAGCTGGAGTTCTTATCGCATCTGTCGTTCAAGAAGGTTTAGTTAGGCCTGTAATTAGAAAAAAATAATTTTAACTACTATATTTGTATTAAGATTGATAAATGACAAATAAAGATTTTATTTTTACAGATAGTTTTGAAGTGCCAATTTCTGGAACTTCACATTGGGAATCACCAAGTAATATAGCGTTGGTTAAATATTGGGGTAAAAAGGAAGTTCAAATTCCAAAAAACTCCTCCATAAGTTTTACTTTAAAAAATTGCTTAACGAACACAAAGCTTGATTATAATAAAAAAATAATCAAAACAAATTTATTAGAATTTGATGTGTTTTTTAACAATAAACTTAAATTAGATTTTAAGCCTAAAATTCAATCTTTCTTTGAAAGAATATTGATTTATTGTCCATATATTTTGGAATATAAATTCAATATTAATTCTTCTAATTCTTTTCCTCATAGTAGTGGGATAGCATCATCTGCAAGTGGAATTAGTGCCTTAGCGCTATGTATTATGTCAATTGAGAAAAGTATTAATCCTGGTATTTCGGATGATTACTTTTATAAGAAAGCTTCTTTTTTATCTAGACTAGGTTCTGGAAGTGCTTGTAGAAGTATAATTGGAAGTGTTAATTTATGGGGGTCTCATAAATCCTTTACAGAAAGTTCTGATTTATTTTCTGTAGACTTAACTAGTAAAGTTAATGATGTGTTTATGTCATATCACGATGCGGTATTGTTAGTAGATAAAGGGGTTAAAACAGTTTCTAGTACAGCTGGCCATAAATTAATGAACGATCATTTATTTGGGGATAAAAGATTTCAAGCTGCTCAACATAATATAGAAAAACTATCAGTAATTTTAAAAAATGGAAATCTTAATGAGTTTGTTAAACTTGTTGAAAATGAAGCTTTAATGCTACATGGCTTAATGATGACCAGTGATCCTTCTTATATTCTTATTAAACCAAATACTCTTCATATAATTGAAAAGATCCGTGAATTTAGATCTCAAAGTAATATACCGGTTTGTTTTACCTTAGATGCCGGAGCAAATGTACATGTCTTATTTCCTGATAAATATTCTAAAGAAGTTTATAGGTTTATAGATGAAAGTCTGAAAAATTACTGTGAAAACAATTCTTATATAAAAGATTGTGTTGGTTTTGGTGCTAAACAATTGTAAATTTGTTAAAATCTAACTATGAAAGGGCCGCTTTTTTATTCTAAAATATTATTGTTCGGTGAGTATGGCATAATAAAAGATTCAAAAGGACTTTCAATTCCGTACAACTTTTATAAAGGAGCTCTTAAAACTACAAATACAAGTACAGAATTAGCTAAAGATTCAAATGCTAAATTAATTAAGTTTTATAATTATTTAGCTGCTTTAAATAGTCCAATAGTTAATTTTAATCTGGATAAATTTAATAAAGATCTGAATTCGGGAATGTATTTTGATTCTTCTATTCCTGAAGGTTATGGAGTAGGTAGTAGCGGGGCGTTGGTAGCGGCTATTTATGACTGTTATGCAAATGACAAGATTACTGTTCTAGAGAATTTAACAAGAGAAAAACTACTTAAATTAAAAGATATATTTTCAAATATGGAATCTTTTTTTCATGGTAAGTCTTCCGGATTGGACCCCTTAAATAGTTATTTAAGTATTCCGATTCTTATAAATTCTAAAAAAGATATTAAAGTCACAGGAATCCCCTCGCAGCAAAGGGTGGGAGAAGGTGCTGTATTTCTACTAGATAGTGGAGAAGTAAGTACTACAGCTCCTATGATTAATATTTTTATGGAAAAAATGAAAAAGGACGGTTTTAGAAAAATGTTAAATGATAAATTTATTAAATACACTAATATGTGTGTCGAAGATTTTTTAAAGGGTGATTTAAATGCTCTTTTTGTAAATACTAAAAAATTATCTAAAGTTGTTTTTGATAACTTTAAACCAATGATTCCTAATAAATATCATTCATTGTGGGAAAAAGGAATTAAAAATGATTCTTATTTTTTAAAGCTTTGCGGTTCAGGTGGTGGAGGTTATATTTTAGGTTTTGCTAAGGATATAGAGAAAGCAAAAAAAGAATTAGTAGGGCATAAAATTGAAATAGTATATCATTTTTAAAGATTAATCTTAACAATATATCATGAAAGGTATATTATATAAATTCATAAGTTTATTTTCGGTAATTAGATTATATAATATTTTTATAATAATAATTGCTCAATACTTTACTTCAATTTTTATTCTATCAATTGATAGCTCTGCTTCGAAAGTTATTTTTGATTTTCAGTTGTTTCTTTTAATATTATCATCTTCGATCGCTATTGCTTCTGGTTATATTATAAATAATTTTTATGATTATGAAAAAGATCTTATTAATAAGCCTGTTAAGTCAAAAATTGATAGAGTTGTTAGAAAAAGAACAAAATTAAATCTTTACATTTCTCTAAATATTTTGTGTGTATTCATTTCTTACTTTGTTTCATTAAGAGCTGTTCTTTTTTTTTCAATTTATATTTTTTTAATCTGGTTTTACTCACATAAATTAAAAAGAACTCTTGTCGTTGGAAACATCGTATCCTCTGTTCTTTCAGTTATTCCTTTTCTTATAATATTGATATATTATAAGAATTTTGAGCCTATAATATTTATGTATGCAATGTTTTTATTCTTAATTGTATATGTTAGAGAGTTGATTAAAGATTTAGAAAATATTAAGGGAGACTTTATTTTAAATTACAAGACAGTCCCAGTAGTCTATGGAGAGAAAACAAGTAAGTACATAATCACCTTTTGTATACTTTTAAATGTAGCAGTTACTTATTTCTTGCTTACTTATTTTGACACTGGAAATATGTATTATTACTATTACTTTAGTCTATTTTTGTTAATGATATTTGTTTATGTTTTATGGAAGTTTAACAACAAGAAATATTATAATTTACTTCATAATTTATTAAAATTTATTATTGTTTTAGGGGTGTTAAGTATTGTGTTGATTGACTTAGATTTATTTTTAGAAAAATTTTATTTACTATTAAATTATTTTATGTAATACTTCTTAATTTATCTATATATCTTTGAAAAAATAAATCTCATGAATAATAAAATCCGATTAAATAAATTTATCTCAAACTCTGGAATGTGCTCTAGAAGAGATGCTGATATGCATATCTCCATAGGAAGTGTTAAAGTAAACGGAAAAATTGTTACTGAAATGGGTTGTAAGGTTGATTTAGAAGATGAAGTGCGTTTTGATGGAGCTCGTATTTATCCTGAAAAAAAAGCTTATGTATTACTTAATAAACCCAAAGGGTTTTCAACAACTGACAGCAAGTCAAAGGGTAAAACTGTAATGGATTTAGTCTCTAATGCAACTAAATCTAATGTTAAGCCTGTTGGAAGGTTAGGAAGAAATACTACAGGGTTATTGTTATTTACAAATGATGAGTTAGTAATGAATAAATTCACTAATTCAAAAAAAGGTGTAGCTAGATTGTTTTATATCGAGTTAGACAAGAATTTAAAAGCAGAACATTTAAAACAAATTAAAGACGGCTTTAAGATTGACGGAAAATTAATTTCCGTTGAGGAAATTAGTTATGTGGCAAACTCTACAAAAAAGGAAATAGGATTAAGTATTAAGAATACTGGTAATACAATTATTAGAACAATATTTGATCATTTCAAATATGATATTTTAAGATTAGATTGTGTTAAAATAGCAGGTTTGACTAAAAAAGATATACCTAGAGGACATTGGAAAAACTTAACAGATCTTGAAATTAGTAGTTTAAAAATGCTTTAAAATATCAAATTGACGATTATTATTTTCGTAAAAATATAACTATGAAGTTACCAGAAATAAAAAATCATCTTAATGATTTAAAAAATATATCATTTAAACTGCCAAATGGTGAATTAGTTCCTAGCCATTTCCATGTAACAGAAGTAGGTAAAACAACTAAGGATTTTATTGATTGTGGAGGTGAAGTTAGAGTTGAAGAGTTTATTAACTTTCAGCTTTGGACAGAAAACGATTTCGAACACAGATTACTTCCGCAAAAACTTATTTATATAATTGAGCAATCTGAGCAGGTCTTCAAGTTTAAAGATTTAGATATCGAAGTAGAATATCAAGGTAAAGAAACAATTGGAAAATATGACTTAGGTTTTGATGGAAATCACTTTATATTAATATCGAAAACAACTGCTTGTTTAGCAGAAGACGCTTGTGGAATTACTTCGGTAAAACCAAAAGTTAAAATCTTTAATAATCAATCCGTAAATTCTTGCGACCCTAGTTCTGGTTGTTGCTAGTAATTAATTTTATACGTTTTAAACTAATGGCTAAAAAAGTAAAACCAAAAAAATCTAACAACAAAGCGAAGCATTCAAAGTTGATGAATCAAAAAATCAGTAAGATAAAGTTAAAGAAAATCAATAAGAGGGAACGCTTAAAAGAGATCATTAAAAAGGTAAATAATGATAAAAAATTAAAAGTCAGTTAATTTATTTTGTACTGGTTATTATTTTTTTCACCTTATCAATATATGTCCTACCTATAACATATCTTACACCATCTATTTGTACGCTATTACCTTCAATAGAATCTACCTTATCAATTGATATAGTAAATGACCTATGAATTCTTATGAACTTATCTTTAGGTAAATCATCAGTAAAGCTACTTAATGTTTGATGAATAATAAATCTTTCTGTTGTGGTAAAAATCTTTAAATAATCCTTTAACGATTCAACAACTAGTATTTCATCTAAATATACTTTTTGTAACTTTTTTTTGTTAATTCTTAAAAAAATAAAAGGACGATCTTTCTTAGAAAACTGATTCAAATATTTATTTTTTTCTAAAGAATTAAAAACCTTGTTAATACTCTTCATAAACCTTGGTAATGAAATCGGCTTTACCAAATAGTCTGTAACATCTAATTCGTATGTTTCAGCAGCATACTCTTTATACGCTGTAGTAATTACAATAAGTGGTTTTTTTTCTAGACTTTTTATAAAATTTAAGCCATCAAAAACAGGCATGTTAATATCTAGAAAAATCAGATCTATGTGATTATCTTTCAAGAAGTTTATAGCATCAATAGCATTATTGAAAGTTTCAACAATAACGATGTCGTTAATATCAGTTAAATACTTTTTAATTACATTTATTGCTAAAGGCTCATCATCTATAATCAAACATTTAATACTCATCTAAACTTTAATTTTTAATTGAACGATAAATTGCTCGTTAGAATTATCAATAGAAATATTGTAATCTTCTTTTTTGTAACCTAATTCTAATCTTTTTTTAACATTATTCAAACCTATTCCTCCTTGTTTTTTTACAAAGCTTTTTTTGTTTGATAATTTAGGTATAGCATTAATAATTTTAAAGTTAAGAAAACCTGCTTCAACTTTAAAATCAATATCAACTTTTATTTTATCTATACTTTTATTAACCCCATGTTTAAAAGCATTTTCAACAAATGACAACAATAATATTGGAGCTATCATTTTATCTTCAATATCGCCACTAATTGTCATATTTACTTCCAAATTATCTGCATATCTAATTCTTTCTAACTCTATATAGTTTTGGATACAAAGGATCTCATTTTTTAAATCCTGTCTTTTTTCTTTAGTTTCATAAATTAAATAACGCATCAGTTCTGAGAGTTTTAAAATCACTTTGGGTGTTCTCTTAGAGCCCTCTAAAGAAAGAGAATAAATATTATTAAGGGTGTTAAAAAAAAAGTGAGGAGATACCTGGCTTCTCAAAAACAACAGCTGTGTTTCTAATTGAGCTTTTTCAAGATCTGTCGCAATTTTATGTTCGTTAATCCAATCTAAAGTAATTTTTATAGCTGTAACGAAAGTTATAACATATAACTCTCCTATCATCATAGCAATCACGTAATCAAAGGTTAAAGTGTTCACGATTACGTTAACCTCAGGCCAAACATCTTCATTAAGGAAGTAGTACGTTAAATTAAATTTCAAAACTGCCATTACAAAAATAGATGTAACAAGAAATAGCAGAAATAAATAATATTTATTCTTAAATACAAACTTAGGCATAAGTACATAAACATTTAAATAACATAGAGCTATGTGAATTGGGAATCCTATTAAATTCGATTGTACTGAATAAATAAAATCATCATAAAATCTACCCCATCTAAAAGTGTTCAGCAAGAAGTAGATAGCCCAAAATACAATATGGTGAGCTAGTGTTATCGTGTATATTTTTCGTGTATTCATTTATTATTATAACCTTTGTGGCATTTCTATTGTTATTCGTCTAATTTTATTCGTTGTTCAATGGTTTTTTTAAATATTTAGTATGTTAAATTGTATTAAATGCAATTAGCAAAAAAACTAAATTAAATATAATTTACCTGGCTTTTACTATTTTTGTTACTTTCTTATTTAAAAAAGATATAACAATATATGAATGTAATTCTAAGTAACATACTTGCTTTTGATGGAAACTATTGACTTATTAATAATATTGACTTACATTATTTTGACCATAGGTTTAGGTATATGGGTTTCAAAAAAAGCAACTAAAGGTTTAGATTCTTATTTTTTAGGGGGGAAATCTATTAAATGGTATTACTTAGGTTTAAGTAACGGATCGGGTATGTTTGATGTTTCTGGAACAGCATGGATGGTTGGAATTTTATTTCTATATGGGGTAAAAAGTTTTATGTTTATGTGGTTATGGCCTATATGGAATCAGATTTTTGTTATGATGTTTTTAGCTGTATGGATTAGGAGATCTAATGTTATGACTGGTTCTGAGTGGATTTTGACTCGTTTTGGAGATAAGAAATCGGGCAGAGCTTCTCACTTGATTGTTGCAATTTTTGCAATAATAGCAGCTATAGGGTTCATAGCTTATTTCTTCGAAGGAGTTGGTAAATTTTTAACTATTATATTACCATGGGACCTTACTCTTGAAATTGCTGAAACAGTATTATTTAATTCCGAAGAATCCTATGCACTAATTATTATAATATTAACAACTATTTATACAATAAAGGGAGGTATGTTTTCTGTTGTAGCTACAGAAGTATTACAATATGGAATCATGATTATAGCAGCAGTATTAGTTGCTGGATATGCTTTTTTTGCCATAAGTGATGTAGAAATAAATAATGTTATTTCAACTGAATGGAGAAATGTATTTTTTGGATGGGAGTTAGAGACTCATTGGAGTGACCAGTTTCAAGCTTTTAATGATTTAATAGATTCTGAAGGTTTTAAGATGTTTGGAGCACTCATTGGGATGACTTTATTCAAAGGTTTTTTTGCAAGTATAGCAGGTCCTACACCTAGTTTTGATATGCAACGAATCCTTTCAACAAAAAACATAAAAGAAGCTGCATATATGAGCGGTTTTACTAATCTAATACTTTTTATACCTAGATATTTATTAATAGGTGGTATCGTTGTTATTGCATTAGTAGCTGTAAGTCCAGAAATGATTGCTAACCCAGATTTAAATGGAGGGGATTTAGAAATATTATTACCTAAAGTTATTAACTTTCATGTACCTGTTGGTATCAAAGGCCTATTACTGGCTGGTTTGTTAGCTGCATTTATGTCTACCTTTTCAGCATTTGTAAATGCTGGACCTGCTTATATTGTTAATGATATTTATAAAAAATATTATAAACCAAACGCTAGTAGTAAACATTATATAAAAGTAAGTTACATAGCTTCATTTGTAGTTGTTTTTCTTGGTGTATTTATGGGCTTTTTCGCAGATTCTATCAACTCATTAACGTTATGGATTACCTCCGCGCTTTTTGGAGGATATGTAGCAGCAAATTTCTTAAAGTGGATTTGGTGGCGTTTTAATGGCTGGGGATATTTTTGGGGCATGCTTGTAGGTTTAGTTGTAGCATCTCTTCAATATGCATTATATCAAAATAAAGAAAATTTCTCCCCTGACACTTTGTTATATGAAATGTCACATATACAAGCTATTTATTTATTCCCAATTATTTTTATAATATCACTAATTGGTTCATTTTTAGGTACATTTCTAACAAAACCAACAGAAATGAGTACACTTAAGTCATTTTATAAATCAGTCCGACCATGGGGATGGTGGGGTCCTGTTTATAAAGAACTACTTAAAGAAGATAATAGTTTCAAGAAAAATACTGATTTCTGGAAAGACATGGTCAATTGTGTTATTGGAATTATTTGGCAATCTAGTATGATAGTTATGCCTATTTATTTTGTAATTAGAGATTATCCTAAAGCAATAATTGCATTAACAATTTTTGTAACAACATCAATAATTCTTAAATTCACTTGGCTAGATAGAATTAGAAAGATTCAAAACTAAAGTTGTAATTTTAAAATAAAAAAATAGTGAATATACCCTGGGAAGAAAAACCAAAAAACTGTAAAGATGTCTTGTGGCGGTATTCAAATAACCCCATAATAAACAGATACGACATCCCTTCGTCTAATAGTATTTTTAATAGCGCTGTGGTTGCTTATAAAAATGGTTTTGCAGGAGTTTTTAGATGTGACAATAAGGCTGTTCAGATGAATATTTTTGCAGGATTTAGCAAAGATGGAATTAGTTGGCAAATAAATCATGAACCAATTAACATGCAAGCTGGGAATACTACAATGATAGATTCTGATTATAAATACGACCCTAGAGTGGTATTTATTGAAGATCGATATTGGATAACTTGGTGTAATGGATATAACGGACCTACAATAGGAATTGGGTATACTTTTGATTTTAAAGATTTTTTTCAATGTGAAAATGCATTTTTACCATTTAATAGAAATGGAGTTTTATTTCCAAAAAAAATAAACGGAAAATATGCAATGCTTAGTAGACCAAGTGATAATGGTCATACTCCATTTGGAGATATTTACATAAGTTATAGTCCAGACATGAAATATTGGGGGGAACATCGTTGTGTAATGAAAGCTACCCCATTTGAAGATAGTGCCTGGCAGTGTACAAAGATTGGTGCAGGCCCGATTCCCATCCTAACAAATGAAGGTTGGTTAATGATTTATCATGGAGTAATCAACACTTGCAATGGCTTTAGGTACGCAATGGGAACTGCACTTTTAGATGAAAACCATCCTGACAAAGTAAAATTTAGAACCCAGCCATATTTATTGGGTCCCGCAAAACAATACGAAATGGTTGGAGATGTTCCAAATGTAGTATTTCCATGTGCGGCTTTACATGATACTGATTTAGATAGATTAGCTATTTATTATGGCGCAGCAGACACTGTAGTAGCAATGGCTTTTGGTCATTTAAGTGAAGTTATCAAATTCACTAAAGAGAATAGTTTATAAATGAATATGTGCAAAAATATATTTTTACTTTTTTTACTAGGCATTACAATCAATGTCTATGCACAGTCTAATAGTTTAATTCAGCCCAAAACATATACTGCTTACAAGACACTAGAACCTATTATTGTAGATGGAAAGGTAAATGAGTCTATTTGGAAAAACGTAGAATGGTCATCCAATTTCATTGATATAGAAGGAGTAAAAAAACCAAAATATCAGACTAATATAAAAATGATTTGGGATGAAAATTTTTTCTACATTTTAGCTAATATTCAAGAACCACATATATGGGCTAATATTACTGAAAAAGATGCTGTTATATTTCATAATAACGATTTTGAAGTTTTTATTGATCCAGAAAATGACACTCATAATTATTATGAATTAGAAATTAATGCATTAAATACTGTATGGGACCTATTTATTACAAAACCATACAGAGAATTAAATTCATCTGCAATAAACGATTGGAATATTTCAGGATTGAAATCTGCTATTGGAATTAATGGAACCTTAAATAATCCCACAGATATTGATAAAGGATGGATTGTGGAAATAGCTATTCCTTGGTCGGCTTATAAAACATCATACTACCAAGATGTAGTCCCAAGAGATATGTTTTGGAGAATAAATTTCTCAAGAGTAAATTGGGAACATACCATAAAAGATGGCGTATATTCAAGAAAAAAAAATGATGATGAAAAATATTTAAAAGAATACAATTGGGTATGGTCTCCGCAAGGAGTTGTAAATATGCATGAGCCTGAAAAATGGGGATATGTTTTTTTTTCATCAAAAGAACTAGGATCAAACTCTTTTGTTATTCCTGAGGATGAACAAATAAAATGGGAAATGTATAATCTACACAGAAAACAAAACCTATATTTTAAAAAAAACAAGAAGTGGGTTTTAAGCTTAAATGAATTGCAAGAAAATGATATTATTATAAGAGATAAAATAATAAAATTTGAATTAGAAACTCATAAGACTGGGTATAATCTCTCTGTAATAAGCCCCTTTACAAAAAAAGAATTAGTACTAACCGATGATGGTAAAATGACAGTGAATTAAAATTTAAAAAAAATGAAAATAGCAAAAATATTATTTCTCATATTTATTTTTTTCTACTCGTGTAACAATGTTGATAAAGATATTGTTAATGAAACTGAAAATTCAACTTTTAAGTTTAGTACATGGATAACAGCCAATAGCGAAAAATCTAATGAAGATTACATTAATGAATTTAAAAGTTATAAAGATGCAGGGATAGATGAGATATTGATTAATACACTAACCGATCCAAAATTACTGGATAGATTAGTAACTATAGCAAATAAAGAAGGTCTTAAAGTGCATGCCTGGATATTTGCTATGAATCGTCCATATGATTCTATTGCTTTACAGCATCCTGAATGGTACGCTGTAAGTAAAGAAGGAAAATCATGCTTCGATAATAGACCTTATGTTGATTACTATCAATGGCTTTGTCCAAATAGAGAAGAATCACGTAATCATATTTTAGGACTGGTTGAGGAATTATCAAAAGTTGAAGGAATCGAAAGTGTTCATTTAGATTATATACGTTTTTCAGATATTTTTTTACCAACTGCTTTATTACCTAATTATGACCTAGTACAAGAATCAGAATTACCTGAATATGACTTTTGTTATTGTGAAGTTTGTATTTCTAAATTTGAAAAGTTACACCATAAGAGTCCTAAAGAATCAACTAATACTTCAATAGATATGGAGTGGAAGAATTTCAGGTTAAATAGTATTAGAAATATAGTTAATGATGCGTATGAGATTGTTAAATCTAACAATAAAAAATTAACAGCAGCTGTATTTCCATATCCAGAAATGGCTGATCATATGGTTCGTCAGCGATGGGATAAATGGAATATTGATGAGGTATATCCAATGATTTACCACGGGTTTTACGATGAAGAAATAGATTGGATAGGGTATGCTACTAAGCAGGGTGTTGAAGATGTGCAAGGAAAAATGGTAATTAACACTGGACTTTACTTGCCAGATTTTAAATCTACTAATGAATTAAAGAAAGCAATTTTATTAGCAAAAAATAATGGTGCGAAAGGGGTATCTTTTTATGAAGGACCTGGGTTAAGTGATGATTTCAAAAAAGCAATAAAACAAGTGAAAGATAGCTTTAAGTAATAATAAAAATGAAAAACCTGTCAAGAATTATTTTTCTTTTTCTTTTCACTAATTATTTAATTACTGAAGCTCAAACTTACTCTGATTACGTTAATCCTTTTATAGGCACTTCTAATTTTGGAGCTACAAATCCTGGAGCAATTGCCCCTAGGGGAATGGTAAGTGTTTCTCCTTTCAATGTTGCTGGCAGCCAAAATACTTTAGAAAAAGATAGTAGATGGTTATCAAACCCCTATGTTAATGAAAACACTTTTTTAACAGGTTTTTCTCACGTAAACTTAAGTGGAGTTGGTTGTCCTGATTTAGGAGTTATTCTCACAATGCCAACTACCGGTGATTTAGAAACGGATCACTTAAAATACGGAAGTACTTATGAAAATGAAGTTGCAAAAGCAGGTTTTTACAGTACAACTTTAAAAAAATACAAAATAAAAGTTGAAACCACTGCCACAACTAGGACTGGTATTAGTAAATATTCTTTTCCTAAAGGAAAATCAAATATTTTATTAAACTTAGGACTTGGTTTAACTAATGAGCAAGGCGGTATGCTTAAGATTGTTTCATCATCAGAAATAGAAGGTTTAAGAAATGTAGGTTCATTTTGTTATAAAAAGCCTGAAGAATCCTACCCAATATATTTTGTAGTACAGTTCAGTAAACCATCGTTGAATTTTGGTATTTGGAAAAACATATCTAAATATGAAGGTATTGAGAAGCAATGGATGCCATATAACGGACAAACAAGATTGTACAAAGAGTACAGAAAAGAAGTTATTGGAGATAGTATTGGAGCCTACATGAGTTATAATTTTAAAGAGCCAACAGATGTTGAAGTAAAGATTGGTGTCTCTTACGTTAGTATCGAAAATGCAAGAAATAATTTAATAAAAGAGACTAATGAATTATCCTTTGAAAAAATATACCAACAAACTAAATTAAGTTGGGATAATTTACTTTCAAAAATTGATGTTGAAGGAGGTACTAACAACGATAAAACTATATTTTATACAGCATTGTACCATGCGTTAATTCACCCTAATACCTTAAATGATGTTAATGGTGAATACCCAAAGATGAAAAGTCGTGAAACTCTCAAAACTGAAGGTACTCGTTTTACTGTATTTTCCTTGTGGGACACTTATAGAAATTTACATTCCTTAATGTCTTTAGTATATCCTAAGCAACAATCTGATATGGTAAAAAGTATGTTATCCATATATGATGAAAGTGGATGGCTTCCAAAATGGGAACTGAATTCTACTGAAACTACTACAATGGTTGGAGATCCTGCTGGAATAATTATAGCGGACACTTATTTGCGTGGAATAAAAGATTTTAATATCGAAAAAGCATATGAAGCGATGACCAAAAGTGCTACAGTTTTAGAAGGTAATTTGCTTAGACCAGGAATCAGGGAATATTTAAAAAAAGGATATTTGACAACAGAATCAACAAAAAGTGGTTCAGTTTCAACTACTCAAGAATATAATATTAGTGATTTTGCCATAGCACAATTAGCAAAAGGATTAGAAAAAAAAGAAGATGAAGATTTTTATAAAAAGAGATCTATTTCTTACAGAAAACTTTTTGATAAAGACTTCAACTTATTAAGACCTAGAAATAAAGATAATTCATGGGTTAAACCCTTTAAGCCAGAAACTGGTGCAAACTTTAAAAAAAATCTAGGATTTATAGAAGGTAATTCGTGGCAATATACTTTTATGTTATCTCACGATATTAAAGGACTAATAGAATTAATGGGTGGGGAAAAAGCATACTCTCAGCAATTACAAAAAGTTTTTAATATTGGTCAATTTGATATGGCTAACGAACCAGATATAGGTTATCCATATTTATTTAATTATATTAAAGGAGAGGAATGGCGCTCTCAAAAAATAGTTTCTAGTCTTATCAGTAAATATTTTAAAAATACTCCAGATGGTTTACCTGGCAATGATGATACGGGAACAATGTCTGCTTGGTTAATTTATAGTATGATGGGAATTTATCCGATAAGCCCAGCGGAACCTATATATACTTTCGCGACTCCATTATTTGATAAAATAACTATACAGCTAGATTCTAGATATTACAAAAACAAGCAATTAATAATTGAAAAAGAGGGTGAAGGGTTTATAAGAAAAATTAAATTAAATGATAAAACAATAAATAGCTTTTTTATTAATCATCAAGATTTAGTTAATGCAGGTCACTTAAAAATTATTTTAAATTAAATAATTTCCATATCCTATAGGGATTATCAAATTGATGTTTTGTCATTAGTTAAATTATCAAATTTATAATATTTCACCATTATTTTAACTAACACCTAATTATAAGTGTCATTAGTCGAAATTATTTAGCTATACGACCTTATTTTCGTTTTTTTAAATCAAACTAATTAAAACTTAATTATGATTCATAAATTTTTAAGAGTAATAATTGTCTTATGTGTATTTAGTATACAAAGTATGTATGCACAAAATACTGTATCAGGAACTATTACTGACGCTTCAGATAGCATGACACTAACAGGTGTAAATGTTACTGAGAAAGGAACTTCAAATGGTGTAATTACTAATATTGATGGAGCCTACACTATCACTACCAACAGTGAGAATGCAACGCTAGAATTTTCTTACATGGGCTACATGTCCAAGGAAGTTAATGTAAACGGACAAACTAACATTAATACAGTGCTTGAAGAAAGTTCTGAAAGTTTGGACGAAGTAGTTGTAACTGCTTTTGGATTTGAAAAGAAGACAAAATCTGTAGGTTATTCTATTACTCAAGTTAAGGGTGAAGAATTAAACCGTATTAAAACTGCTAATCCAATACAAGCCCTAAGAGGTAAAGTTGCGGGAGTTAACATTAGTAATGGAGCTACAGGTATAAAAGGATCTGCGAGAGTTGTTATTAGAGGAAACAGTTCCTTTAATGGTGATAATCAGCCTCTTTATATTATTGATGGTATTTCACTTCAAAATCAGCAGTTAGGTTCTGCTGGAGAATGGGGTGGTGCAGATAATGGCGATGGTCTCTCTGCAATAAACCCTGACGATATAAAATCAATTAGTGTATTAAAAGGTGGAGCAGCAGCTGCACTTTATGGATCAAGAGCTTCTAACGGAGTTATAATCATTAAGACTAAAGATGGAAAAGGTGGCCAAAAAAATGGCTTAGGTATTGAAGTTAGTAACCAAACAGTTTTTACAGGTATAAACGGATTATATGATCCTCAAACTACTTATGGAAATGGTATCGCTGGTGGCCCAACTACAAATCAAGCAGATACATTTAATTCTTGGGGACCAAGAATGGATGGATCACTTCGTACAACTTACGATGGTACTCAACAGCCTTATGAATACGCTGGAGATAATTTCAATCGCTTTTTTGATGTAAGTGTAAATACAACTAACTCTGTATCGGTTACTTCTAATTCAGATAAAGGAAGCACTAGAATATCTGCTACCCATACTGACGGAAGTGATGTGGTAAATACATCAAAATTAAAAAGACTTGGTTTTTCATTAAATAACTCACAAAAAGTATCTGATAAATTAACAATTAATACAAGTGTTAAATTTTCTGATACAGATGAGACTGCTAATCCAATTGTAGCAACGGGTCCAATGAGCCCTAATGGTACAATAAGATATTTAGCGCCAAACATAAATGTTAATGACTTTATTGGTGATTATGGGAATGGTACGACTAACGGATATAATGAATTAATTATGTCGGATAACTTTTACAATACTAATCCATGGTTTGCGAAATTTAATAATATTACTTCTGCGAAAAAGGAAAGACTATTAGCGGCTGTAAATTTAAAATATGATATTTCTGAAAAACTTTACATAAAAGGTCAAGCAGGATTTGATAAGGCTACTAATCATTTTAATAATACAACAGTTGGTGGTGCTCCTTTATTTCAACCAGGAGTTGCATATAACCCAGCAGGTCAGTTATTTCAACAGACGCAAGTAATTGATCAATATGATGCAGATATCTTTCTTGGTACTGATAATTTAAATTTAACTGATGAAATCAGTATGAATGGATTTATCGGAGCTGGTACTTTTTCTTCTAAAGCCGAACAGGTTGGTGTTTTTGGAGATCAAACAGTAATACAAGGACTATACACTGTTCTTAATACAGGTTCACAATCTGGTTTATATGGTTATGCAGCAAGTAAAATTAATGCTGTATATGGATCTGCAGAATTTTCATTCTCAGATAATATTTACCTTACTGCAACAGCAAGAAATGACTGGTTTTCAACTCTTTCAGCTGAAGGAAAAACAACACCAAATAATGATTTATATGGGTCTGCAAGTTTAGCAGTTATTCTATCTGATTTAGTTGAGCTTCCTGAGATATTCTCTTTTGCAAAATTAAGAGCAGGTGTTTCTCAAGTTGCTGGTGGAGCTAGTAATCCTTACGGATTAAACTTGACTTACTCTTTAATTGGTCAAGGACATTTAGGTAATCCGCTTGGAGCAATTAATGGTGGTACAATTCCAAATGCATTTATAACTCCTTACGAGAAAAATGAAACTGAAATTGGTTTTGATGTACGTTTACTTGATAATAGATTATCAGTTGATTTTGCGTATTATTCAAATCAAACACTAAGAGATATTGTTAATGCTACCGCATCTAATGCATCTAGTTTTAATAGTACAACTATAAATTTAGGTGAAATCACAAATAAAGGTGTTGAGTTATTAGTTAACTTTAAAGCAATAAACAAAGAAGATTTAGGATTAGATTTTACTCTAAATTATGCTAATAATGAAAGTTTAGTTGTTACAACTGATGAGAATAATGGTATTATTCAAGCAGGAGTTGGAGCTTTATTTCAATCTAATATAGGGCACATGCCAGGTCAACCCTTCGGAGTTATATATGGTAGTTCTTATGTAAGAGACACTCAAGGAAGAATTGTTCATCAAATGATGAATGGTATTCCAGTGCCTAAAACAGAAGCTGTCAATAAAGTACTTGGATTAGGAGTTGCTCCAACTCAAGTTGGTTTTGGTGCAAACTTAAGATATAAGAACTTTAGACTTAATGCATTTCTTGAAGGTAAATTTGGAGGAAGTATAGTTTCTAATACAAATGCTTCAATGAAACAGTATGGCTTACACAAAGCAACTGTACCAGCAGGAGGTAGAGAAAATGGTTTTGTTCCTAATGGAATTATGGAAGATGGAAGTGCTATTACTCAAAATTTGAGTAATGGAGATGTTAATCGCTATTGGACAATGAATGCTAAGGCGTCAGTTGGAGAAGAAAATGTTTACAAAAATGATTTTATTAGAATCAGCCAATTGAGTTTAGCATATCAAATTCCTAATGCTTTACTTGACAATGTGTTTATTGAAAGTGCAAATGTATCTCTAGTAGGAAATAATTTAGGATTTTTACTAAAAAATGTTCCCAATATTGATCCAGAAGCATATTATAATACACGTAATGCTCAAGGAGTAGAAGCAATATCAATGCCAGTAGGAGAATCTTTTGGCTTATCAGTTAACCTTAAATTTTAATTAAGATGAAAAAATTATTAACTTTATTTATAACACTATCCATGATGATAATTGTGTCATCGTGTGATAATGACTTTGAGGATCTAAATGTAGATCCAACAGCAAGTACTGAATTAGATGTAAATCCAAAATTTGCATACTTATTTTTAAAATCAGCAACCGAAGAGTACGAATTATCTTACACACAAATTTTATGTGCAGGCCAATTAGTACAACAAGTTATGGATCAAACATTTCCACAATCTAGTATATACACAATGCGTGAAGATTTACAATTCGCATGGTGGGATACACAGTATACAACTACTATCAAATCTGTTGTTGACATAATAAGTCAATTAGAGGGTGAAGGAAATGTTGGAACTGAAATGGGAATCGCTAGAATTTGGAAAGTATTTCTTTTCCATACTTTAGTTGATACTTATGGAGACACTCCTTATTTTGAAGCTGGAATGGGCTTTATAGAAGGTAATATTAGACCAGCTTATGACGATGCACAGGAGATTTACATGGATATGTTAAACGAGTTAGAAGAGGGTGTTGCTCAAATTGGATCTGCTAACACACTTGGAAGTTCTGATTTAATATTTAGCGGAGATAACACTAAATGGAAAAAATTCGGAAATTCTTTAATGCTGCGTTTAGCATCTAGAATCAAAAATGTAGATGCAGCTGCTTCAAATGAATGGGCATTAAAAGCCATTAATGGTGGAACGATGTCTTCAAATGCTGATACAGCATTTATGACTCATACTGATGGTCCAACTGATCTTAATAGAAATGCTTGGGGTACTTATGCACCGAGATATCCTAATGCAAGAATTGGAGCTACACTTTATGATTGGTTAGCTAATCACGGAGATCCACGTCTTAACATACTTGCAGACCCTAATGGTCCAGCAGCAGGAAATCGTTACGGTTTAGAAAATGATCAACTTGCAGCATTATATGGTGAAAGTCCAGCTAGTTATGCTTCAGTTAATCCAATGATTACTCAAAAGAATTCACCTTGGGTATTTCTTTCATATGCACAAACTGCTTTATTAGAAGCTGAGTTTGCTGCATCTGCTGGAGATCACTCTACAGCTGAAACAAAATATAATAGTGGAGTAATGGCTCACATGCAAAGTTGGGGAACTCTATATGATCCTTCACTTTCTGTAGATGATTCTGCTGTTAGTGCTTATCTTTCTTCAAATCCTTATACTGCATCACAAGGTGAAGCTATGATTGGAGAGCAATACTGGGCTGCATCATTCTTTGACTTTTTTGAAGGATTTTCAAATTTTAGAAGATCTGGTTTTCCAGAGCTTCAGCCATTTGGAGGAGAGTCGCCACACCCTAATAACACAACAAATGGACAAATTCCTAGAAGATTAATATACCCTGCAAGTGAAGCATCAGTTAACGCTGATAACTATCAAGCTGTTATACAATCTCAAGGACCAAATGATCAAGTTACTAGAGTTTGGTGGGATGTAAATTAATTGCATTGACATTTTAAAATATTATATATTTAATTATATTTATAAAAAAAAGGAGAGGAAACTCTCCTTTTTTTTTACTATTAAATTATAAGACATGAAGAAGTCCTTAAATCTGTATTTTTTTTTATTTATTATCATCTCCTTTTGTTTGTACCTATATTCTTCTACTTTCAATCAAAAAATCAACGTAAAAGAAGCCTCCCAAAAAAGATTCACTTTACTTAATTCATCTGAAACTGGGATTAACTTTAATAATAATATAAAAGACACTAAAGAGCAAAACATCTTATTGTATTCTAATTTCTATGGTGGTGCCGGAGTTGGTATCGGAGATTTTAATAACGATGGTCTTCAAGATATTTATTTTGCCGGTAATTTAGTCGAAGATAAATTATATATCAATCAAGGCGATTTAAAATTTGTAGACAGTACAAAAGACTCAGGAATTATTAATGATGGTGGATGGTCTACTGGGGTAACAGTTGCAGATGTTAATAATGATGGTTTTGTAGATATTTATGTTAGCAGAGAGCTTTACGATAATAATCCAGAATGGAGAACGAACCTATTATATATAAATAACTCCGACGGAACATTTACAGAATCTGCAAAAAAATATGGAGTTGATGACTCTCAAAGAACTAGACATGCAACTTTTCTAGATTATAATAAAGATGGTTTTTTAGATCTTTTTTTATTAACTCAACCTCCTAATCCTGGTGGTTACTCAGAATTTTCAGGAACCGAACTCTTAAAGCCTGAATACCACCTTAAGTTATTCAAAAACACAGGCCAAAATTCATTTATTGATGTAAGCGAAGAAACTGGTATAAAACAAACTGGTTTTCCAAATGGTGTTTCTGCTAGTGATATTAATAATGACGGATGGACCGACCTATATATTGCTAATGATTTTTACGCCCCTGATTTTTTATTCATTAATAATCAAGATGGTACTTTCACTAACACTATTGATTCAGCAGTGAATCATATGTCTTATTATAGTATGGGTGTAGATGTAGCCGATATTAATAATGATGCACTCCTAGATGTCTTTGTTGTTGATATGGTTTCTGAAGATAATTTTCGTTCAAAATCAAATATGAGTGGAATGAATCCTGATAGATTTCAGGAAGTTGTAGAAGATGGTGGTGGTCATCAATATATGTATAATGCCCTACAATTAAATAATGGAAATAGTACTTTTAGTAATGTAGCACAATTAACTGGTATGGCAGCAACTGATTGGAGTTGGTCTAATCTTATTGCTGATTTTAATAATGACGGACTAAAAGACACATATATCACAAATGGTTTACTGTATGATATTCGTAATACGGATGCAGATAGAAATGTGGCATATTTTATTGATAAAAAAAGGTACGATTGGCTTGAGAAATATCCTGATGGAGGAAACATCAAAAGTATTTTTGATATTTTGAATTTAGAGGATATAACTGCTCTAATGCCATCACAACCTTTAAAAAACTATGCTTTTAAAAATAATGGTAATCTTGACTTTGAAAAAGTAATGGACCAATGGGGGCTAAATGAAGAATCTTTTTCCAATGGATCTGCTTACGCTGATTTAGACAATGATGGAGATTTAGATATAGTTGTCAATAATATTAATAGTCAAGCATTTGTTTATCAGAATAATTCAGAAAGCATATCTAACAGTAATTTTATTCGTGTTCAACTGGTTGATGATAATCATAGACCTGTTTTAGGTTCTAGAATAAATCTATATTCAGGAGATCAAATACAAACTTATGAAACAACAAATGTTCGAGGAATCTATTCAACTAGTGAGCCTTTTGTCCATTTTGGACTCAATAAAATTAAAAAAGTTGATAGTATTATTGTAACATGGCCCAATCAAAGTAAGACAATAAAAAGAAGCCTTGATGTAAATCAGACACTTCAAATAACTATTAATGAAGCTTCTTTTGAGATAGAAAATAATTTAAAAGAAGAAGTTGCTTATTTCTATGAAAGCACAGATTCTTTTGATATTAATTTTAAACATACAGAAAATACTTTTGATGATTATCAATATCAGGTATTACTACCTCATAAGTTATCACAAATGGGTCCAGCATTAGCAAAAGGAGATATTAATAATGATGGATTAGATGATGTATACATTGGTGGTGCTAGCGGATTTAGTCCAGAACTTTATACACAAAACAGTGATGGTACTTTTAATTTGACAAATTTAAAGTATTGGAAAAATGAAAGTAATTATGAAGATGTTGATGCTGTTTTTGTAGATATTAACGGAAATGGTCATCAAGATTTATATGTAGTAAGTGGAGGAAATGAATATCCAATAAATAACATAAATTATACAGATCGAATATACTTAAATGATGGTAAAGGAAATTTTTCAAAAGGGGATATACTAAATATTAATCGTGGAAGCGGTTCAATCGTTAAAGCCTCAGATTATGACAATGATGGCGATATTGACCTTTTTGTTGGCGGAAGACATGTACCACATCAATATCCATTACCCGCAACTAGCATGCTTCTAATAAATGACAATGGACAGTTGATTAATAAGACTCAAGAATTTGCTTTAGAGCTAGAAGACGTTGGAATGATTACGGATGCAATATGGAGTGATTATGACAATGATGGTCAGATTGATTTAGCTTTAGTAGGAGAGTGGATGCCTATTACATTTTTAAAAAATGAAAAAGGTTCCTTACAAAAGAAAAACTTAGTAGGTTTAGAAGATTCTTCAGGTTGGTGGTATAGTTTAGAAGAAGGTGATTTTGATAATGATGGAGATATGGACTTTATTGCAGGAAACCTTGGACTTAACTATAAATATAAAACATCAAAAGAGAACCCTTTTGATATATACTATAACGATTTTGATGGAAATGGAAAAGATGATATAGTTCTAGGTTATTATAATGATAGTAAACACTACCCATTAAGAGGGTTTTCGTGTTCAGCACAACAAATACCAGTACTAAAAGATGAAATAAAAAAGTATGATATTTTTGCTTCATTAGAGATTGATGAAGTTTATGGTAATGATAACTTAGAAAATTCTCTACATTATATGGCAAAAACTTTTGCTTCTTCTTATATTGAAAACAATGGTGATGGAAGTTTTAAAGTGTCCTCATTACCATATCAAGCTCAATTTTCTAACATTAATGATATTATGGTAGATGATTTTAATAAAGATGGTCATTTAGATGTCTTAACCGTGGGTAATATGTTTGTTTCAGAGATAGAAACCCCAAGAAATGATGCTGGTAGCGGACTTTTAATGTTTGGAGATGGAATGGGCGATTTCACAGTAACAACTAGAGAAGAAAGTGGATTTTTTACAAATAACGATGCAAAAAAAATAATAACAATTTCAAATCAAAAGCAAAGAAAAATTTTGATTTCAAATAATGATGACAAACTACAATCTTTTAGCATAATAAATAAATAAATATTTTGAAATACATTTTACTATTTTTATTGAGTGGACTTTCTAATTTAATGCTTTCTCAAGCACCTGAAATTATTAAAGATGTCAGTGTCACTTACTTTGATGAACAACACTTTTTAATAGAAGGGACTACAATAGATGAGAATAACAAAGAAAGCCCCTATGACAGATTACCAATCTTGTATAAAGAAAAAGTACGAGACACTCTATGGGATTTATCTAAAGCATCAGCAGGGATATCAGTTAGATTTCATTCCAATTCAACTAGTATTAGTATAAAATGGTCTGTCTTAAATGATTTTCACATGAATCATATGGCAGAGACAGGGATTAAGGGGGTAGATTTATATACAAAACATAATGATAAATGGAGATATGTTAGCACAGCGAGACCTTCGGGCATAACAAATCAACAGCAATTAATAAAAAATATGACTCCTGAATTTAGAGAGTACAAACTATTTTTACCATTATATGATGGAGTTACAAAGTTAGAAGTTGGAATAGATAACAATGCCTCAATAAAAAAAGCGATACCAAACTTAAGAAAACCTATAGTTTTTTATGGAACAAGTATTACCCAAGGTGGTTGCGCTTCTCGTCCTGGTATGGCCCACACAAATATTATTTCAAGAAAACTGGATATTGACTGTATAAATTTTGGTTTTAGTGGGAATGGAAGAATGGAAACTCCAATAGTTGAGCTAATTTCCGAAATTGATGCTAATTTCTATGTAATAGAATGTTTGCAAAATATGAATGCCGAACAAGTTAAGCAAAGAGTTATGCCTTTAGTAGAAATTATTAGAAACAAACATTCTGATACTCCAATAATTTTTGTAGAAAATATGATGTATAAGACAGCTTTTTTAGATAAGACTATAGAAACTGAATTGATTCATGAAAACTTAGCACTTAAAAATGAATTTGACAATATTTTAAAAAATGGATTTCAAAATATCTATTATATTAAAGATATGAAAATCGATGAGTTGGATAATGAAGGAACAGTAGACGGAGTACACCTTACTGATTTAGGTTTTTTAAGATATGCAGATTATCTAATAGAAAATTTTAAAAAATTCAAGCTTATTAAGGACTAGATTATTTTTTGTGATGAATTAATTCTTTACTTAATAATTGAACTTTTTCATATGGCTCTTCAATTAATTTATTTTTACCTTCAAGGAGTTTGTATTTTTTGTTCACTACTACACTGTTAAAAATTTGTGCATCTGAACTTGGCCATATAATGGTTAATGTTTGTATCAGTTCACTTTGACCCAATCCTATTTCAGCTTGTAAACTGTTTGCTCCAAAACTTCCACCTGTATTAATGGAATAAAAAATAGTTCTACCGTTATCCAAATCAAACTTTAGTTTAGTTCCTATAGCACTTCGGTTTGACTGTACACCTTCTAAATTTAGTATAACCCAATTATTCTCAAATGTTGGATTTTCAAAACAAACATTTGGATAATTATCCCCTTCATAAGCACCTCCTAAAACTGCATAAATATCTTGATCACCGTCATTATCTAAATCTGCAAAACTCACTCCATGTCCTTTTTGAATATGCCCAAACCCACCAGCTGAGGTTACTTCTTCGAATGAAATTCCATCTACATTTCTAAACATTCTGTTAGGAACAACAGACGTAAATTCCGGCGATCCTGTACCTATGTAAAAATCCAACCATCCATCATTATCAAGGTCTCCAAAATTACTCCCCATTGCATAAAAACTTTTGTCAATATTAAAAGAATTACTCTGTTCACTAAAGGTTTCGTCGCCATTATTAATGTAGAGTTTAGATTTATCTGAAAGCACTTTTTCACCTTGTAATTCTTTTGCAAAATCACCAGCTACATTTTGTATGTTGCGTGTATCGTAACTAGCTACAAGAATATCATTAAACCCATCATTATTTACATCCCAAAACCAAGTGGGGAAACTAAAATTAGGTCCTTGAACAGCTGCTGTTTCAGAAATATTTTCAAATTTTCCAAAATTATTCTTGAATAATAAATTATTTCCTCCCATAACAGAAATATATAGATCTGGCCACTTGTCGTTATTAATATCACCAAAAACAACCCCTTTAATAAATCCTTCAATTGAGGATAGGTTGTAGTTTGAAGATTCTTCTATAAAACTTCCATCTTTTTGATTTATATATAGTTCACAAGGATGGGACTGTTTTTCGTTTGATTCATTTCCAATAAAAAGATCTAAATAGCCATCATTGTTTACATCAGCCCAAGAAGCTGTTTGAGTAGGGTGGAAGGAAAGTAGCCCTGCACTTTTTGTTACGTCAGTAAAAGTTCCATCTCCATTATTTTTTAGAAGTGAATTTGGATGATTACCACCTTCACCCAGCCAAGCTCCTCTTAAAACAAAAATATCTATATTTCCATCGTTATCATAGTCTGCATGAATGCAATTGAGACCACTAACTATTCCCGTTAACCCTGCTTCTTCAGTAGTATCGATAAATCCATTACTAGTATTTGTATATAACTTACTTTGATCAGACATTCCATACGACGTCATGAAAATATCGAGTAAGCCATCATTGTTAAAGTCATCGATACTAACTCCTCCAGACAAACCATCTTGAGCTATTCCCAATTTTAAACTGACTTCTTTGAATGCCTTAATTTCTTTCTGTTCAATATTCCAATTAGGGTAGTTTATTCTATATTTTTCAGGAACGTTGTTTGGGTGTTCGCCAATACTCATATGCGCTAAATTCAAAAGCCATTTGTAGTTGTCGTTAGGGAATTTTTCATATATCTGTGTATAAATCTCTATCGCTTTTTTAGACCCACTTACATCAATGTGCAAGGCTTGATCTTTTAAGGGTAAAATACAAGAGTAAGAATTATGATTATTTTGACAATTATTAACCTCTCCTAGTCTCAAGTAGCTAATGGCAAGTAAGTCGATAATAGGTAGTAAATCTTTTGTAATTAGATCTTGATAAGTTAATTGTTGTCTTATAATTAAATTTTCAATTTCATTAATGCATGTTTGAATTTTGCCAGCTTTTAAAAGTTGCTGACAATATTTAAACCAAGTTATTATTTTTTTTTCTGGTTCAACTTTTGAAATTTTTGCTAGATATAAAGCTGCAAGTTTTTCATTCCAATGATAATAGTTTATTGGGGATCCTTCTAAATGCAGGGTTTTTAGCGTGTCAACCATTGAAAATGTATCTGAACTATTTTCTGAACTGAATTGCTTGTAAAGCTCTTGGCTATTAATTTTATTTGTCAAAACAAAAAATAGCAACCAAAGAAAATATTTAACTTTCATACTTTTTAAACTCAAACTACTTTTTGAAATACTGACAAATTTGCTTTTGTCTTTTTTTTAAAAATAAACATTTTTTTTTGGTATATGAGTTAATTAAATAAAAGACATGAAAAGTTATTGAGTTGAATAATGTAGGTTATATAAATGTACAAACTTTACTGAAATACTATTTATGAGATAGGTAGATTATTTATTGAAAATTTCAGAAAATGAGCTTCAAAACCACATATTTATAATCTAAAAATTTTCGTTAATGAGTTTAAATATGTTATTGGTCGAAGTAATTTTATTTTATCTTGTTTAAATCTTAAATTAAATTATATAATTATTTGATTTAGTGTATTTTAATAAATTAAAAAGAAGGGTGTTGAGTTCACTCTTCTTTTTTTTTGTCTAATTCACATATTACTAAATCACAATTAGTTGACACTACCAAAAATAATATTTTATATAAATACAGCTTATAATTCCCAGAATAATATCTTTATATAACTTTTTAATAAAGTGGACACATTTAAAAATCTAAAAACAATGAACTACCATAAAATAATTTTAATCACTTTATTAATTTTTAGAACAATTATAGTAAATGCACAAGATGTGTCTATTCCAGGTGGAGGTACGTTAATGGATTGGGCTAATTTAAAATTGTATGAACAAAAAAATGAAGAATTAAAAAAAATAAATGATCCTGAACGTATTGTTTTTATGGGTAATTCAATTACCCAAGATTGGATTCATTTTCGCAAAGATTTTTTTATTGACAATCCTTTTGTCAATAGAGGAATTGGCGGACAAACTACTCCTCAGATGCTTATAAGATTTAAGCCAGATGTTGTTAATTTAAATCCCAGAGCAGTAGTCATAATGGCTGGTATAAATGATATTGCCCAAAATACAGGACCTATATCTATTAACAACATAGCTGAGAATATTATTTCCATGATAGAGATTGCTAATGCTTATAATATTAAAGTATTTATTTGTTCAACTTTGCCAGCAATTGATTTTCCTTGGTCTCCAGGATTAAACCCTGGGCCAAAAGTTATAGAGTTAAATTCAATTTTAAAGACATATTGTTATAAAAACAATATTACATATGTAGATTATTTTAAACTAATGGCTGATGAAAATGGAGGTTTAAAAGTTCCAGATTTTACTAGTGCTGATGATCTCGTTCATCCTAACATAAATGGTTATAAAGTAATGGAAAGATTAGTATTAGAGTCAATTAAAAAAGAACTTCAATAATAATTATGCAAAAAAGCACCTTAAGTTTCTTGGTTTTATCAATTCTACTTTTTCTCACATCTTGTATTTCTCCAAATAAAAGTAACTTAAGTCTAAACTCTCTTTTTTCTGATCACATGGTGCTTCAACAAAACGAAAAAGTGGCTTTTTGGGGTACAAGCTTACCAAACGAAAAAATTACAGTGACTGGAAGCTGGGGTGAGATATCAACTAGTTATAGTGATGAAAAAGGAAATTGGAAACTTAATTTAACTACGCCAAAAGCTGGTGGTCCATTTGAAGTAAGTGTAATTAATAAAGATTCAAGTCGTTTATTTGAAGATGTAATGATTGGTGAAGTTTGGTTAGCGTCCGGACAATCCAATATGGAAATGGATTTTGATTATTGTTGTAATACAACTGATCGCTCTGAATTAGAAATTGCAACTGCTAATTTTCCAAATATACGAATGCTTAAAGTAGAGAGGCAACTAAGCACATCTCCTACTAATAATTTTGAAGGAAGCTGGGAAAAAGCAATTGGCAAGAATATTACTAAATTCAGTGCTGCTGGATATTTTTTCGCCAAAAGATTACACGCAGAATTAAATGTTCCTATCGGAATAATAAACTCAAGCTGGGGAGGTACTCCTGCCGAAGCATGGACAAGCAACGGAAAACTAAATACTTTAGATTTTCTTGATGAAAGCATGAATTCTTATGACGAATTAGTAGCGGCATCTTCAAAATCTGAACGTTGGTTTTCACAATTTCAAGCCTTAAAGTCACCTTCTGATGTTTGGTATTTATTTATTGAAGACCCCATTGCTTTTCCTGAAAAATGGAATCTTTTAGATTTTGAAGATAGCTCATATATTACATCTGCTTTCATTGATAAAGATTGGGAACAAATACAATTACCAGGTACATTTGATAATATTTTTAAAACCAATGATTTTGATGGAGTTATTTTATTTAGAAAAACATTTGAACTATCTAAAATTGAAGGCGAATACCATTTAAAATTAGGTCCAATAAGTGACATGGACTTCACTTATGTAAATGGGCAAAAAGTCGGAGCGAGTTTAGGGAAAATGAGTGGAAAAGATAAAGTTTATAAAATACCTAAATCACTACTTAAAGTTGGTGAGAATAATATTATAATAAGAGTGATCAATCAGTATAAAGAAGGGAAAGTAGGTTCGATAACTTTAAGTTCTTCAATGGATAATGATAAATTATTAGATGGCACTTGGAATTATAGAGTTTCTGCAGAAGTTTTCAAACAACTAGATACTCCTACTTGGCCATATTCTGCATTTTATTTATATACTAATCAAGATATAGATTTCTCAAAAAGACCACCAGTTGCAAGTTTTACTCAGTTCTCTGAATCATCTCTTTTTAATGGTATGATACATCCATTAATTCCGTACACCATTAAAGGTAGTTTATGGTATCAAGGAGAAGATAATGTGCCAAAGGCAAAACAATATGAAACTCTATTTCCTGCAATGATAAATGATTGGCGAGAAAGATGGGGGTCAGATTTTCCTTTTTATTTCGTGCAAATTGCCCCTTTTCATAATTATAACGGACTTTCTCCTTCATTACGAGACGCGCAAAGGAAAACTTTAAAGGTCAAAAAAACAGGTATGGTGGTAACCTTGGATATTGGTGAAGTAGATGATATACATCCATCAAACAAACACGACGTTGGTTTAAGATTAGCTGGTTTAGCTCTTAATAATGACTACGGCAGAGATATTGTAGATTCTGGTCCACTCTATAAAAATTTAGAAATAACTAAAAACAAATTAATGATAGAATTTAGCTCTATTGGTTCAGGACTAGTTCTTAGTAATTTTGAAAAATCGGAGTTTGAAATTGCTGGAAAAAATAAAATATATGTAAGTGCTGATGTAAAAATTATAGGAGATAGGATTCAATTATCTTCACCTGACTTACTTAAGCCAATGTATGCTAGATATGCTTGGAGAGATATTAGTATTGCTACTTTATTCAATAAAGAAGGCCTACCTGCATCTTCATTCTCAACGGAATAGTCTTAATTTCACACTTAAATTGAAATAAATTGACAAGATCTTATTTCAATAAAGCATTATCCATAATTTCTTTAACCACTTCTGGATTTAATAAAGTACTAGTGTCCCCTAACTGATTAGTTTCATTACAAGCTATTTTTCTCAAAATTCTTCTCATAATTTTACCTGAACGTGTTTTTGGCAGACCACTGGTGAATTGAATTTTATCTAATTTTGCAATTGGTCCAATCCTATCAGTGATTAGCTGATTGATTTCTTTTCTTACATTATCCTGATCCCTGGACTCACCAACCCCTTTTAAAGTAATATATCCGTATAAGGCGCTTCCTTTAATATCATGAGGAAAACCAACAATAGCAGACTCTGCAACCGCTGGATGCTCATTAATTGCATCCTCAATCGGAGCAGTTCCTAGATTGTGACCTGAAACTATTATTACATCATCTACTCTACCTGTGATTCTGTAATAACCAACTTCATCTCTTAAAGCACCATCCCCTGTAAAGTATTTATTTTCAAATGCTGAAAAATAGGTTTCTTTATAGCGTTTATGATTACCCCAAATAGTTCTAGCAATACTTGGCCAAGGATATTTTATACATAATCTTCCTTCTACCTGATTCCCTTTTAATTCATTATTATTTTCATCCATTAGACAAGGTTGAATTCCAATAAAAGGCAATGTAGCATAGGTAGGTTTCGTAGGAGTTACATATGGAATAGGAGTTATCATAATCCCGCCTGTTTCAGTCTGCCACCAGGTATCAATTATTGGACTTTTCTTTTTACCTATATTATCATTATACCAATGCCAAGCTTCTTCATTAATTGGTTCTCCAACTGAGCCTAATACCTTCAAGGAAGATAAATTATAATTATCAATTAAATCAGATCCTTGTTTTGCTAATGCTCTTATTGCCGTAGGGGCTGTGTAAAACTGATTTACTTTATGTTTTTGAACAATATCCCAAAAACGTCCATAATCAGGATAACTAGGAACACCCTCAAACATTACTGTAGTGGCTCCGTTAGCTAATGGGCCATATACAATATAACTATGCCCAGTAATCCAACCAATATCTGCAGTACACCAATACACATCATTTTCTTTATATTGAAATGCATTTTTAAATGTATATGCAGTATAAACCATGTAGCCAGCAGTTGTATGAACCATCCCCTTAGGCATACCTGTTGATCCAGAAGTATATAATATAAATAAAGGGTCTTCAGCATCCATAATTTCAGCGGCACATTCATCTGATGCATTATCTAATAAAGGAGCTAACCATTTGTCGAGACCATCTGTCATATTGATATCAGTCATTATCCTTTTAGCAACTAAGACAGTTTTTACACAAGAACAGCTTTTTAAAGCTTCGTCTACAATCCCTTTCAAATCAATTGTTTTAGCGCCTCGAAATGAGCCGTCAGAAGTAATAACCATTTTGCATTCAGAATCATTAATTCTGGTTGCTAATGCCGCTGCAGAGAATCCAGCAAAAACAACAGAGTGTATAGCTCCGATTCTAGCACATGCTAAGACGGAAATAGCTAATTCTGGAATCATAGGTAGATAAATACATACTCTATCCCCTTTTTTAATACCTTCTTGTTTAAGAACATTTGCAAATTTATTTACTTTTTTATAAAGTTCTTTATAAGAAATATGTTGCGCTTCTTCATCAGGATTATTAGGTTCAAATAAAATTGCAGTTTTATCTCCACGAGTTGTTAAATGTCTATCAATACAGTTTTCTGTAATATTTAATTTAGCTCCCTTAAACCATTTAATTTCAGGTTTTGAAAAATCCCATTCCAATACAGTATCCCATTTTTTTCTCCATAAAAAGTGCTCCTCTGCAATCTCTTCCCAAAAATTTTCTGGTTCAATAATAGATTTCCTATATACTTTATAATATTCTTCTAGATGTTTTATGTGATAATTACTCATTAAGCTATTATTTAATTTTAAAAATATTCAATTTATTTAAATTTAGAATTACCAATCTATATTATTATCAATAAAATCTATTAAACTATTAGACATAATTTGATTATCCTCAATTGATGGATGTGCCTTAGATTTAATATAAGGCATAAAATGAGTATAGATATTATCATCATTTAAATTAGTAACTGCAGACTCAATATAGCCAATCCATTTTGATCCTTTTTTAGCAGCATCCATACTGCCTAAAGTAGAAATGATACTTGCTTTTGGATAATGAGTTCTTAAATCTGTTAAAAATTCTTGATAAGCATTTATGATATACTCTTCATTAGGTGCATTATTTACAAATCGGTTTTTAAATTCTATGTGATCGGGTAAATTAACTAACCAGGAATCATTTTGAAATAAATTAACTACAACAATATTTGGTTTGTACAGATTAAAATCCCAATCATTACTAATATCCGTAGGACTCAATTTATCATATATTTCTGGCATTATTAAAGGGTCCCAGCTAACCATTACTCCGATACCACTTTTGCAAACACAATGGTATTTAGCATCGTAATGTCTTGCTGTAATAGCACCATAACTTTTATAGTTATTTGTATAAATACTATCGTGTAAATCTCTTCCTGAAATATCATCAATTGCATAACCTGCTGTTATGGAGTTTCCATAAAATTCGATGTTTCGTTTTTTAGGTACAGATTTTGGCAATAATTTACCTTCCTCGTTTATTTTAAAACCATAAAAATTAGTAGTACCCAATTCTGATCTTTTGAAAATTTCTACGGTGTGTTTACCTTTAGTCAAGTTTGAAGCTAATTCATAATATTGTTTAATTGAGTCAGTTCTCAAAATTGATATAATCTCATTATCAATAATAATATTATAGTAATTTTCCCCAAGTTCTTCGTTGAATAAAGCATGTACAGATTCACCTTCAAAATTCATCTTTATAGAACTACCAGGCCAATATATTTTAGCAGCATTGATATTAGTAGTGTCTACTCTCCCCCAGTATTCAATTTCAGGATTAGAGTAACTTATTAGAGACTCTTCTTTAGTTAAACAACTTGTTAGAAGAGTTGACAACACAAAAATTATTATATAATTTTTTATCATGCCTTATATTATTATTTCTTTCAATTTTGAGTTTAATGGGTTGCTTCTCCAGCATCTATCGGTATTCTAATATTTTCAACAATTTCTTGCACATATTTCGGAGGTTCTTTAGTAAATTTCATTATAGTTATCGAAACAATAAAATTCAACAACATCGCTATACTACCAAATCCTTCGGGAGAAATACCAAACCACCAATCAGCCTTTGTACCACCACCAAACCAACCAAATTTAAATTTAGTCATATAAAATAGCATAAATAATATACCAACAATCATCCCTGATATTGCGCCTTCTTTGTTCATTTTTTTATAAAAAATACCTAATATTATTGCCGGAAAAAATGAAGCCGCTGCAAGACCAAATGCTAATGCAACTGTAGCTGCTACAAATCCAGGTGGATTAATACCAAAATAACCTGCAACACATACTGCAACAACTGCGGATAAACGAGCAGCTAATAATTCTCCAGTTTCAGAAATATTTGGATTAATCATTTTTTTAATTAAATCATGAGAAACAGATGCTGAGATAACTAATAATAGACCGGCAGCTGTAGATAATGCTGCAGCTAATGCACCTGCTGCTACTAAAGCTATTACCCAGTCAGGTAATTTAGCTATTTCAGGATTAGCCAAAACCATGATATCATTATCTATTATCAATTCATTATTATTTTCGTCAGCGACGTACTGAATTAATCCATCTTTATTTTTATCTGTAAATTTAATAAGTCCTGTTGCTTCCCATTTTTTAAACCATTCAGGGACAGATCTGTAAGGTTGATTAGAAACAGTTTCAATCATATTAGTTCTTGCAAATACTGCTACTGCTGGTGCGGTAGTATATAGAATAACTATAAGTAGTAATGCAATACCTGCTGATTTTCGTGCATCTTTGACACGCTTGACTGTAAAAAAACGAACAATAACGTGTGGTAAACCTGCTGTACCAACCATTAATGCTAACGTAATTGCAAATACATCAATCAATGACTTTGAACCTTCTGTATACTCAGCAAAGCCTAAGTCTGTACTTAATCCATCTAACTTATCTAATAAATATATACCCGATCCATCTGCTAATTCACCACCAAAACCTAATTGTGGGATTGGATTACCTGTCATTTGAATGGAAATAAAAATTGCAGGAACCATGAATGCAAAAATAAGCACACAATACTGAGCTACTTGGGTGTAAGTAATTCCTTTCATTCCTCCTAAAACAGCATAAAATAAGACAATAATCATCCCTATTATAACACCAGTATTAATATCAACTTCTAAAAAGCGTGAGAAAACTAACCCGACTCCTCTCATCTGTCCTGCCACGTAGGTAAATGATACAAGAAGAGCACAAACTACTGCTACAAATCTTGCTGTATTAGAGTAATAACGATCTCCAATAAAATCTGGAACTGTAAATTTACCAAACTTCCTTAAATAGGGTGCTAATAATAAAGCTAAGAGAACATATCCACCTGTCCATCCCATCAAATAAACTGCTCCGTCATATCCTGCAAAAGATATGATACCAGCCATAGAAATGAACGATGCTGCGCTCATCCAGTCTGCAGCTGTAGCCATTCCATTAGCCAGTGGAGATACACCACCTCCAGCTACATAAAATTCTTTTGTTGAAGTAGCTCTTGACCAAATAGCTATTCCTATATACATTGTAAAAGTGATACCCACCAATATGTATGTCCAGTTTTGAACACCAATTCCTTCTAATAACAAACTATACATCATAACCATATTTTTTATCAAGCTTATTCATCAAACGTACATATACAAATATTAAAATAACAAACACATACATAGAGCCTTGTTGAGCAAACCAAAAGCCTAATTTAAAGCCTCCTATTTTAAATTCGTTTAAGTAATCTTTAAATAATATCCCTGCCCCAAAGGATACTAAAAACCAAATAAACATTAGTATTAGCACATATCGTATATTTTCTTTCCAATAAGATTTAGCATTACTATTACTCATAATTTTCTATATTTTATTATCACATTATACTTATAAATATATAAATCTTTATCTACACTAAAACTTATAACGTTTAAAAGCTTCAATAGCAGCATAATCTGCTAATCCTAATTTATTATATTTTTCAGCAGTTAATCTATTTCTATCCTCAGCACGCACCCAAAATTCTCTATTATCATCTCCTTGGAACATAACCCCATCTTTTTGAGATTGATGGCAAAAAATTGATTTTCTTTTTTTTAAAACTTGATCAGGACTCATAGGTACAGCCATTTCAATCTCATAAGTTTCCCATTCCTGCCAAGCACCTCTATATAACCATACCCAGCATTGTTTCATGAATTCTTTTGATTTTAATATCTCCAAGGATTCAAAAAGTGCATTTAAACAAACTTTATGAGTTCCGTGCGGATCGGCTAAATCTCCGGCGGCATAAATTTGATGAGGTTTTATATCCTCAATGATTTTTTTCATAATTAAAATATCGTTTTCAGAGAGTTCGTTTTTTTTAACTTTTCCTGTTTCATAAAATGGAAGATCTAAGAAATGAACTTTTTCATCTGGTAAATTTAAATATCTAGTTGCCGCTAAAGATTCACTTCTTCTTATAAGCCCTTTTAACTCTCTAATATTTTTAGATGCTACAATATCATTTTGTTTATTAGATAGATTATTCAAAATATTGTTAATTGTGTTAGAGCTTCCATTAATTGAACTACAAACTTCTGCAAATTTTAGTGCTTCTTGGTTTGAGACTGCAATATTTCCTGATGTCTGATAAACTACGTGAACATCATGACCTTGGTCAATTAATCTATCTAAAGTACCACCCATAGAAATTACATCATCATCTGGATGAGGGCTAAAAACTACTACTCTTTTTTTAGAAGGTGTTGATCTTTCGGGTCTTTTTGAATCATCAGAATTAGCCTTGCCGCCAGGCCACCCTGTTATAGTATGTTGTAATTTGTTAAACATTTCAATATTTAGATTGTAAGACTCTCCTTGTTCAGCTAAAAGACTAGACATTCCATTGTCATTATAATCTTTATCTGTCAACTTTAATATTGATTTTTCTGTTAGCTCACACAACCATACTATAGCTTTACTTTTTAATTTCTCTTCCCAAATACATGGTTTTACTAGCCAGGGAGTTTTATTTCTAGTTAGCTCTGTACCCGCCTCTTTATCAATTATAAAAGTTGTGTTTTTGTGATTTTGAAGATAGGTAGCAGGTACTAGAGATGAAACAGTACCTTCAATAGTTTCTTTTATAATTTGCGCCTTGTGTTGTCCCCATCCTAATAAAATGATTCTTTTAGCAGATAAAACTGTTGCGATACCCATCGTTATTGCTTTTCTTGGCACATTTTCAATCCCTAAAAAAGAAGAGGCAGCATCAGCTCTTGTTAAATGATCTAATGTGATACGCCTAGTTCCAGAGTTTAGATGTGATCCAGGCTCATTAAACCCAACATGACCAGTTCTTCCTATGCCAAGTAGTTGAAAGTCTAACCCTCCAACATCTTTTATCATTAACTCATAATCAACACAATATTGATAAATTTCATCACTGGATATTGTGCCATCAGGAATATGTATATTTTGAGGCAATATGTCTATATGATTAAACAAATGCTCATGCATAAAATAATGATAACTTTCAATATCATTTTTTTCCATGGGTAGATATTCATCCAAATTAAAAGTAATAACATTAACAAAGCTTAGCCCATCTTCTTTATGCATCCTAACAAGCTCTTCATAAACTTTAACTGGTGAAGATCCTGTTGCTAATCCAAGAATACACTTTTTGTTTTCTTCTTGTTTTGAACGTATTAAAAATGCTATTTCTTTAGCAACAACAGTAGAAGCTAAATTTGAATTATCAAAGATTACATTATGAATTTTTTCAAACCTAGTTTCTTCAAATTCCCCTGGTTTTTTAAAAGTTATGTTATTAACATTCATTGATTGGCATTTAATATAAAATATTGATAATAAACTTAATTTTAATTGTCTGAGTTATGAAATTTAATATACCAACGACATTCTATCAAGCATGAATAGCAGGATTTTAAATAGAACTGAGAGGGAATAGTAAATAATTCTATTTACTGATTAAAAACCTGTAACTAAACTAAAAAATAATATCCAAAGTGTTTGTTGCGAAATGTAACAAATTTATAAGCTAGTAATTTGAAGAATATTTAAATAAATTATATAAAAAAAAGCCGTTTATTAAACGGCTTTTTTTAAATAGTTGTAATAAAATATTAAAGTTATGGTAATAATACTTTGTCTATTACATGAATAACTCCATTATAGGCTTGTATATCAAAACCAATTATATTTGCAAATCTACCGTTTACATCCATTAGTTGAGGTCCAGCATCCATTGAAAAAGTTAAATTGTTGTCTGAAGCTGTATTAATTGTCATACCAATTGTTAAATCTGTAGATCTAACATTTGCCCCTACAACTACATGCGTACCTAATGTTGCTTCAAGTGTTTCGGGTTCGATGTCATTTAATGACTCAATTCCAAGTTCGGTCAATAAAGATCCAAAGGCATCATTGGTTGGTGCAAAAACTGTAAAGGGTGCGGGATCAGTTGTAATTGATAATAATGAGATAAAATCTACGGTTAAATCAGCAGCTGCTCCTGCTGCTAGTAATGTTTCAAATGCTGGATTAGTGGTAACGAATTCTGCAACAGTTGGAAGTCCAATTACCGCATCAACTATATGTATTACTCCATTGCTAGCAGTAACATCAGCTGCAATTACACTTGACCCACCATTGAAGACAACACCATTCTCAGTTGTAAAATACATACTAAGATTATCACCATCCATATTTGTAGCATTTGTAGTTGCGTAACCATTTCCTGCTGCTGCTAAATCACTAGAACTAACGGTTCCAGTAATAACATGATTTAAAAGTATTGTTTGTAAAAGGTCTGCTGGTACTTCGTCTAAAGAAGCAAATCCGTTGTCAGCTAAAAAAATGTCAAAAGCGAAATTATTAGGGGCTAATACAGTATACTGGCCTCCACTAAGAACACCTAGTAAATCTCCTTCAGCTGCTCCTAAGGCTGCAACCAGATTGCTCAAATCAGATTCGTTAGCTGCTGTTTCTACGATGTTTAGACTCTCTAATGGAGCATTACCATCATTTTCAGAATCTTCACATGCGATGAAAGAAAAACTTAAGGTTAATAATAAAATTAATTTGGGTAAATTAAGGGTAAATTTCATAGGTTTTTTTTAAATTAGATTACAAATAAAGTTTAAAGCTAGAGTTGTTAAGCTTAATATTTTGTTAAAAAATTAAGTTCACTACATCTTTTAACTTATTGTTAACTTTTTTACTATTTTAAATGCTAAAAGTGGCTGATAGTTAATACTTCTACTATAAGTGATGCCTCGATGTAGTGATGATATATTGTAGTGTTTAAAAATCACTTAAATTCGCATACGGATAAACTTATTATTATTTTTTAATTAAAAAAACAAGATAATTGAAGAAGTTAAGTTCTTAAAAGATATAATATTTTGAATATAAGAGCTAAACAAAAAAAATTGAATTATGAAAACTGCTAAAAAATCAGAACTTTCACTATACATCGATGGAAGCAAGATTATATGTGAACACTATGGCGATATAAATAATGCTAAAAAAATAGTGCTTTTCTGTCATGGTTTTCCTGGATCAAGTAGGCTTGTTCGTTTGTGTGATAATTTAAAAAATAGTTCTATTTCGGTAGTAGAAATTAATTACCGAGGTGATAAAAAAAGTGAAGGAAAATTTAGTTTTTTAGGTTCTATAAAAGATATAAAAACTGTTGCTAATCATCTAAAAGAAAAATACAAAGTGCCACTTTTTGCTTTGGGATATTCAATGGGCGGATTCTATGTAACCAATATCATAAAAAAAGAACCCTATATTTTCGATAAAGTAATTCTGTTAAACCCAGTGGTAGATTCTATGTCATTGTTCTCGAATAAAGAATTAATGAATGAATTATGGGAGTATGCAAAAAATATCTTATCTCTAAAACCAACTGAAAATTATGAAGAAGAGATAAGTAAGGTAATTAGTAAACTTAATCCTATAGTATTTGCAGAAAAACTAAAAAACAAAATTACCATCATTCAATCAACAAGAGATGAAATATTAGCACCGGAACTTGCAAAAAAGTTTTACAACTTATTAAAGTGTGAAAAAAAATATCGAGAG
>Ga0209384_1000123_pt1 | contig 52742 bp, 70 predicted proteins | sample CoawatmetaG05DNA_FD_187511 | JGI IMG/M metagenome (GOLD analysis project Ga0209384, IMG submission 187511) | Marine microbial communities from the West Antarctic Peninsula - Coastal water metaG058-DNA (SPAdes) (version 2) | ecosystem: Environmental > Aquatic > Marine > Coastal ... | reverse complement strand
TTCTGAAGAGGAAAAACTTATGACAGAAATATTCGAAGACTTATTTGATGAAGGACAAGCGTTGTCCGACATTGATACTGGAACTGGGAGGACACTGAGCGATCTTGTGTGTAAACTTCGCGATGTCGAGAGCCAGATTGAAGACGCAGACACCCACTTAAAAAGTTTGAAGCAAGAAAAGCACAAGCTATCGGTGGAGAATATCCCGGCACTTATGGATGAGATGGGCGTTGATCGTCTTGATGTTGACGGTGTTACCGTTCAGCGTAAGATGATGGTCCACGCATCAATTCCTGTGGGCCGGAGAGAAGAAGCGTATGATTGGTTACGTTCCGAGGGCCTAGATACTATCATTAAGAATGATATTATTTGTTCCTTTAGTAAAGGTGAAGACAACCTAGCAGGAGACGTCGTTGGTATCCTGAGAAACAAGGGGTTTGATCCGATAGCCAAGACACACATTCATCCAAGCACTCTAAAAGCTTTTGTAAAAGAAAGAGTAACGGATGGGAAACCAATTGACCTCGATATGTTCGGGGCATTCATTGCCAACGCAGCTGAAATCAGGAGAAAATAAATGGCGAACGATGTAGATAAGCCCAAGGGCGCAAATGTTTCAACGGATGTTATGGATGACATCTTTAGTACCGCAGGAGAGGGAGCAAGCTTTGACAGTTCAGAGATGCAGATTCCTTTTGTTCGAATAATACAGGCCATGTCTCCGCAACTCAGCAAGAAGAAGCCTGAGTATATAGAAGGTGCAGAACAAGGCGATGCCTTTAACACCGTAACCTCAGAGCTTTGGAAAGGTGAGAAGGGATTGAAGGTTGTTCCTTGTTATCAGACTACAAAGTACCTGGAGTTTGTACCCCGAGATCTAGGCGGTGGTTTCAAAGGAGAGATCGCGGCAAACGATCCTGTCCTACAACAAACGACAAGACAAGGAGCCAAGGAAATATTACCAAGTAGCAACGAACTTGTTAAGTCGGACCAACATTTCTGTTTAATTGTATCGGACGATGGGTCGTACCAACCTGCGGTGATTGATATGAAGTCAACGCAGCTGAAGGTTAGTCGTCGTTGGAAGACACAGATTGCGATGCAGAAAGTTAAGCATCCCAAGACAGGAGAGATGGTAACTCCTGCGGTGTTCTCTACCATTTGGAAACTGTCATCCACTGATGCAAGCAATGACCTAGGTGAGTGGAACAGCTGGCAAGTTGAGAAGGTCGGGTTGGTAGATAACAAGAACCTATTGCAAGAAGCCATTGCCTTTCGCAAATCGATTGCGGCAGGAGAAGTTAAGGCAGCGGCGGACGAAGGAGGACCCTCCCCCTCCTCTCCAGATCAAGACGGAATACCGTTTTAATCAACCCTGTCTTGGGGAGAGGATGCTATGATCGTCCTCTCCTCGAACTTTGGAGGAGGAATATATGTCTGAGGCAGAACAGTTGCTTGCAGTATTTCAAGGGTCGGGTGCCGCTCATGGGCAGACAGTGGTGGGCCGTGTTGGGCGCAACGGAAAGACGGAAGCTAATAGCACCGTGGTCCGAGAGCCGTTGACCGCAGAGAAAATACAAGAGCATATAGATGGAAAGCAAGGTGTCGGGTCGATCCCTATTACACAGGACAACATGTGTAAGTTTGGGGCACTGGATATAGATACTTATGATCTCGATCTAAAGAAGTTAAATGAGAAGATAACAAAGTTGAAGCTCCCTCTTTTGTTGTGCCGATCCAAATCGGGCGGTGCACATTTGTTTTTGTTTCTAAAAGATTGGGAACCTGCGGCTTTGATTAGAGAATATCTAACAGAGATGTCTATTGCGCTTGGACATTCTGGGTGTGAGATCTTTCCAAAGCAGGACAAGATACTTGCGGATCGTGGTGACGTTGGAAACTTTATCAACATGCCATACTTTAATGCCGAGCTTACCACACGGTACTGCTTCAATAGTAAGAGTGAAGCGATGGAGCTGCCTGAGTTCTTTGATGCGGTAAAGAAGAAGCGTATCTCTGCGGCAGAGTTGAATGCTCTACAGTTTGCCGGGGAGAGAAAGCACTTTGTTGATGGACCGTATTGCTTGGAAGTTATGTCGAGCCTTGGTCCGATCAGCGACATGCGAAACATATTTATGTTTGCTGTTGGGGTATACTGCCGATACAAGTGGCCCGACGATTGGAAGAAGCATCATGAAGAGTACAACAGGATCTTGTGCTCTCCTTCTCTCGAAGCCAAAGAAGTTGTACAGATACAAGAATCTTTGCAGAAGAAAGAATACTTCTACCAGTGCGACACCTGTCCGCTCAAGGATCATTGCGATAAGGACATCTGTAAGACCCGGCCCTTTGGCGTTGGGAGCTCGGCTCCTGATACACCCGATCTTGGTGGACTGACCATCATGCTATCTGAGCCTCGGCTGTACTTCATGGACGTTGATGGCAGGAGAGTACAGCTCTCGACAGAACAACTTCAGAACCAGTTGCTATGGCAAAGAGCCTGTATGGAACAGATCCAAACAATGCCCCCGACAGTCAAGGCACAGAAGTGGCAGACGATGGTGAGTGCTTTGATGAATAAGTCTACGCAGTTAGAGGTGCCAGAAGAATTGACATTGTCTGGACAGTTTAAGGAGTTACTGCGGACGTATTGCACAAGTCGTATCAAGGCAATGGCTCCAGAGGAAATGGATATGGGTAAGCCTTGGACAGATGAGGGGCTCACTCGGTTTACGATAGTAGGCATCATGACCTTTCTAAAGAACCGAGGGTTTACATCGTACTCAAGGGCCCAGGTCCAAGAACAAATCAAGGAATTAAACAACGGACAGGAATGCTTTGGCAGGTACAGCGTTCGTAACACAGACGGCAAGCGGACACAGATACGAGTGTGGTGGGTGCCATCCTTTGAAGACACAGAAACAGAAACTAGTCAGGAGACAAACAATGAAATACCCTTCTAAGAACTTACTGCGAATATCGGAGGTAACCGATTGGCTTGGAGTATCCAAGTCTTGGGTGTATGAACACGTCAAAGACAATAGCTTTCCACAACCTGTTATACTAGGCCAGGACGACGGCACTCGTAGCGCAAGTAGGTGGGTTCGAGAAGAGATACAAGTGTGGCTCGATGCTCGTCCTCGTGGAGTACAGACGGATGCAGAATAGCACTCTGATCTTTGGCCCTCCGGGTTGCGGTAAGACGTATACTCTTATCGAACATGTGAGAAAAGCTTTAGCAGAAGGTATTCATCCCAGCCGGATTGGCTTTGTTTCCTTCACGCGCAAGGCTATCGGAGAAGCTGTTGATCGTGCGTGTTCAGAGTTTAAGTTAGAGAAGAAGGAGCTGCCTTACTTCAAGACGATGCATTCGATTGCGTTTCATAATCTTGGCTTGCAATCCACGGACATGATTAACAAGGACGATTGGAGACAGCTGGGTAAAAACTTGGGCATGGTGTTTGATGGTGTTGATAATGTTTCTCCTGACGATGGCATTCTTATTCCTCCTGTTGATGGTAGCGGCAGTAAATATATCCAGCTCATAACCAGATCAAGGTACAGAAGGGTGCCTTTGGTTCAAGAATATAACGAGGCGGAAGATCACAGCATAAGCTTCCCAATGCTACAAAAGATTGATGAAACTCTCAGAGAATATAAAGCAGAAACAAACAAGATGGACTTTGCAGATCTTATAGAGATGTACAGCACCACCACGTCCCCCTCCTTAGATCTTCTTATTGTAGACGAGGCACAAGACTTAACGCCCATGCAGTGGGATATGGTTGAGTACATGTCAGAGAAAGCCAAGAGAGTTATATTTGCAGGAGATGATGATCAGGCGATACATAGATGGACCGGGGTAGACGTATCTTTATTTATGAAATGTTCTGACGACGTTGTCATACTGGATCAGTCCTACCGTATGCCTCGAAGGGTACACAAACTGGCACAAACTGTGGTGAAGAAAATAAGTAAGCGTAAGATCAAACAGTTCAGGCCCACAAGTGAGGAGGGTGAAGTTCATTTTCACATGAGCCTTGACAGTGTCCCCTTGGACCAAGGTTCGTGGACCTTGATGACGCGAACGAATAAGATGGCAAGAAATTTTGCGGCGATACTTAGGGAAGAGGGATACTTGTACAGTTACAAGGGGCATCCGTCTATCGGTGCTGACGTGGCAGAAACAATGAGCACCTGGAAGCAGCTTCAGTTGGGTGAACACTTGCCTCTTGATCAGGTTGTAAAGTTTTACAAAGCGGTGCCCAAACAGGGAGACTTTGCCGTAGTTAAAAGAGGAGCATCAACATTGCTTGAAGCATCAAGAGACGATGCCCTTCTGGGATACGATGATCTTGTAAGGGATTATGGCTTGGTAGCACCAAAGACAAGAGATCCTATGGACGTTGCCAAGCTTGGCTTGGATGACAAGCTATATATTAAGGCACTAGAAAGAAGAGGAGAGGACATAACAAAACCACCAAGGCTAAAGGTCTCTACGTTTCATGCGATGAAGGGTGGAGAGGATGATAATTGCGTCGTGTATCTTGGGTCTACATGGGCATGTATAAATACAAAGCACCCAGACGATGAGCATCGAGCGTTTTATGTGGGCATAACACGAGCACGTAAGACATTACACATAGTGGATACAGATAAAAAATACAGGTATGAATTATGAAAAGAACAGAAGTATTGGCACAAGCAGATAAGATGATCAATGGTCCAAGGGCAGAGGACTATGGTGATGCGTACACAAACCATGAGCGCATTGCTAAGATGTGGTCTGTCCTTCTTGATAAGGAGGTCACAGTTGCACAGGTCTATCAGTGTATGATTGCAGTAAAGTTAAGTCGCTTAATAGAAACTCCTAAACATACAGATTCTTGGATCGATGTCTGTGGGTATGGCGCATTGGGAGGAGAGAACAATGGTAAGGAGTAGACATGATAAGAGTACCATTAATTTCTTTGAACTTATAGATCCTGATTGGAACATACCAACAGAGTATCCTGATCTAACAAAGCATAAACAAATAGCCGTGGATCTTGAAACAAGAGATCCAAACATCATGACCCTTGGGCCAGGGTGGGCACGAAACGATGGCTACATAGTTGGTATAGCTGTAGCTGCTGGGGATTACTCAGGATACTTTCCTATTCGTCACGAGAATGGGCACAACCTAGATCCAAAGGTCACGATGAAATGGCTGAAGATCCAGATGCAAACTCCTCATATAGATAAGATTATGCACAACGCAACCTATGATGCAGGATGGCTCAGAGCAGAGGGGATCGAGGTCCAAGGGCGGATCATCGATACGATGGTTGCGGCTCCTGTCATTGACGAGAATAGGTTTTCTTACAGTCTTAATAACGTGGGTCGAGACTATATCGATATGCGGAAAGACGAGAAGACATTAAGGGATGCCGCCAAGGATTGGGGTCTTGATCCAAAGGCTGACATGTGGAAGCTGCCTCCTAAGTTCGTGGGAAAGTATGCCGAGCAAGATGCCGTCATGACCTTGAAGCTATGGGACAGGCTAAAGATCGAGCTTGATAAGCAGGATCTCTGGGGCATCTTTGATCTCGAGACTTCCCTCATTCCTCTAATGCTCGACATGAGAACCAAGGGAGTTCGTGTAGATCTTGATCAGGCGGAAAGAGTTAAGAAGGATCTGAATGTTAGAACCAAACAGTTGCGTAAGTTTATTAAGGACAAGTCTGGAGTGGACGTTGATCCGTGGGCTGGGGCATCTGTTAAGTTAATGTTTGATGCGTTGAACCTAAAGCACCCGATGACCGAGGCTGGATCTCCGTCATTCACCAAGCAGTATCTTACAGCACATCCTCATGAAGTGTGCCAGGCATTGGTTAAGCTTCGAGAGTTTGACAAGGCAGACGGTACGTTTATTGAAACAATCCTTCGCCACAATCACAAGGGTAGGATACACACAGAATTTCATCAACTTCGTTCAGATGATGGGGGCACGGTTACAGGAAGGTTCTCTTCTTCCAATCCCAATCTACAGCAGATCCCAGCTCGTGATCCCGATATAAAGAAGATGATCAGAGGATTGTTTATCCCGGAAGAAGGAACCAAGTGGGGATCATTTGATTACTCGAGCCAAGAACCGAGGCTCTTGGTGCACTTTGCGGCAAGCCTACCCTCGAACGTAGCACAACGTCATGATATGATTGACAGTATTGTTGAGGAGTATCACAAGGGCGATGTGGATTTGCATCAAATGGTGGCAGACTTTGCAGGAATAACAAGGAAAGAAGCGAAGACCGTGAACCTTGGTATCATGTACGGCATGGGTAAGGCAAAGCTTGCCAACCAGTTATCAATCCCACATGCAGAAGCAAAGGATCTTCTTGATGTGCATCACACTAAGGTTCCGTTTGTAAAAGGATTGGCGGATCTTGCTAGTCAACAAGCACAAGTGCATGGCACTATTCGTACCCTGCTTGGTAGGAAGTGTAGGTTTCATTTGTGGGAGCCAAGAAGTTACGAGTATAATAAACCTCTGTCTTTGGAAGAAGCAAAGAAAGTTCATGGCATGAATTTACGAAGGGCGTTTACATACAAGGCTTTGAATAAACTTATCCAGGGATCTGCTGCGGATCAAACAAAGAAAGCAATGAAGGACTGTTATGACGAGGGCCTCGTGCCTATGCTTACTGTCCATGACGAATTGTGTTTCTCTGTAGAAAGTCAGGAGCAAGCGGATAAGATTACAAAGATAATGGAAACAGGACTAGATCACATACTCAAGGTTCCATCCAAAGTGGACGAGGAACTTGGGGACAACTGGGGAGAAGTAGGATAATGTTGAAAGCAGATGGATTTGACGAAGCCGTAATAGGCACAGGACTGAAGTGGGCAGAAAGCGGAAGCGTTGACGTACTAGTTTATGACGCGAATAAATGTGTTGAGATACTTATGGAGAGAGATGATATGGAATATGATGACGCTGTAGAGTACCTTGAGTTTAATACTATCGGTTCGTACATGGGCGAGACCACCCCTATCTTTACTTGGAGACAAACGTTCGAAGAGATAGAGGAACACTTAAAGTCTATTGACGAGTCAACCGATTAGCAATCTCTTGAGTAGCTGGGTTATCACCTGCGAGAGATGTAGGTGAGGTGGTAACCTGTGGCTGAGTGAACTGTGGCATCTGACTTGTTGGCATAGTTCCAGCCTCTGCTGCCGGAATTATATTACTCAATGCGTCTTTGACCGCGCCCAGTGGATTAAGTACTTTGTCATATATTATGTTTTCTTCTGGCTCAAACTCCGTACTAAGATCAATGCGGCTCATGCTTTGGCGAAGTGAGTTGATCTGTTGCGTTGGAAAAGTATTATACGTTCCAGCTACTTTCATCTTTCGTATACTTTGAGGAGATATACTTACAGGTCTATACTTTCCTTTTATGATATCTTTCCATCCACTAATGCCGTTGGCTTTTAGAATGCGTCCAATCTCTGCGTTTGGTACACCCATTGATCGTAGGTCTTCAATCATTCGATAGTACTGTTTATCATTCGCCAGCTTCTGTTGATTGGCATACTGATATCCTTTAAGGAATGTATTGGGAGTTGCGTTTTCATCATCTGTATACTTGGTAAACAATCTATTAGCATCAGACTGACCTCTTTGAAAACGACGAGCAGCATACTTCAATCCTCGTTTTGGATCAAATGTTTGTGAGCTAAATCCCGTTAATCGAGAGAGCTCGCCAAGTCCTGTTCTTTCATTTCCCATTTTATCTTTTGGATTAACAACACCGAACTCTCCAAAAAATCCACCAAATGGATCTCCAAGAACACCGCGAACTCCTCGACTTATGCCTAGTTCTCCACCGCTTACTTGTAAGGGAACGATGTTCGGTAAAATTGTTTCCATAACGTGCAGCATACTTTTTTGAAATTTAGTTACAGTTGTATCCTGTTCGTTGTAAACTTCTCCACCTTGTGTCTGTCTTCCGTTTCTTGCAGTAACATCGAGCAACGCTTCTGCCACCATAGACTGATCAGCAAATGGTTTGGCAAATTCAAAAATGCTTTCAGTCATTACACTGCCCATGATATCAGGTACGCTCTTGTCTAAAGCATCTCCTGTTTCTATCGCGTTGAGTGCAGCGTATCCCATTCGAGATAAAGTATCGTAAGGATTGGATGTGCTGAAGTTAATGAAAGATATTTTACCGTCTTCATCTTTGCCAAGAGGTATAAGCAAAGCGTTCTTTTGCCAAGGAGCACCAAAGGATCTTTGAAAGGCTTTCATTTCATCTCGATCAACGCCTGTGGTTGCATACGCCAAACTAGCAAGAGCCCCTGGAAGTACCGTGGTGGTGGTTAGAAACCCTGTCATTCTTTGTATACCCTGTTGCTTTAATGCAGGTATACCTGAGTTAATTTCTTCCAACGCCTGACTAATTATGTTCGTTCCTGTTCTATATATTTCAAAAGGAAACGTAACAAAGTTTCCAAAGAACGGCTGTTTACGAACAGCCTTGATAAATCCAGGAGCCCTGTTGTAGTTTGGAACAGTGTCTCTAACAATTTGTGCCGCCTTATCTTTAATTAATTCATCTAAAATACCTTGTTTAGTTCGTAATACTTCTGTTGTATTTACCCCCCTATCATTTTTTACAAAGTTATCGGGACCAAAAGTTACCTTACCATTTTCAATCTTGCCACCAGACTTAACTAAGTTTTGATATGTGTCCGAAGCAATAACCTGATCTTGTCCTTGCTTGGTAAGATGCATGAACTTCTGTTCATCCGTCAATCCTCGGAGAGCATTGTGCAACTTACGTGTTTCAAATTCATAGCTGTATATCTTCCAAAAATCATCACTACCTTGATACAGATCCTCAAACTTTTTAAATAACTTACCCCCACCTCGAGCAAGTTTTGTATCTGCAAGGCCCTCTGTAAAACGTGATCCTGAAAGAAGAGCATCAACTCCAGACTTAGGATCACGGCCCGAGAACCCAACACCCTTGTTAATCATGTCTTGAATTTCTTTAAGCTCTGTGTTTGTACCTAGGACACCGCGTATCTGCATACCTTCCAGTTCTTTTAAAAAGGTTGCTTGAGATGCAGGGTCTTTTGCAAGGCCTCGTAGGTTTTGAAACACCATACTGGCAGACGAAGCGAGGTCTCCTTTCATTCCAGCCCCTACATTTCCATTTGCTAATGCGAACAATGAGGCCGTTGTGAAGTTTCGTATCTGTGTTATGGGAGATAGAATTGTTTTTGAATATTGTGACACACCTTTAGCTCGTAACAAACCTCCCATTAATTTTCTAGTTATCTGAGCAAAGGGATTTGTTTCCGCAAGAACAGTTGATGTTAAATTGTCATATATTTTTTTGGGAACAACAAAACCATTCAAGTTACCCCAACCAGATTGTAATACACTTTCTTGAATTTTACCTCTTCCTGCGGCTGTTAACTTTACGGTCGGATCTTTAAGTATACTCGGAGCGATGTCGCTTCCAAGTCTAACATACTCCCCCGTCTCTAACATTTTTTCAATTTCATAATCCGTAAAAGGAGTTCCAACTTTATTTGTGGCCGTTATTGATGCAGGGTTTATTGTTCCTTCTCTAAAAAAGTATTTACCAATCGAGGTATTATTTTTTGCCATCTGTTCTATCATGCCAAAGTAATCATCTGTTGCCTTAAATTGAGAGAGATCCGCAACGGTTCCAAGATACGCCTCTCTCGGATCGTCTATCTCTCCCAACAACCTTCCAACGTTTTTAGGTAAACCCTTACGTTCTATAAACATTCCTGTTTTAAGACGATCTATTGCAACAGTTCCACCTTTATGTTTTCTGTTAGCTAAAGACTTGTAGCGTTTAAAGAGTTCTTCTCTAGCATACTTCGCCATATCATCCGTAACATCTCCGGTGATTTCGACGGTAGCCTTCGCACCATTCCCTATTATATTATTGTTAGCTCGTGTAAGACCGAAGTTTTTTTCTAACAGTTCTTCAAACGCGGGACTAGAGTTCGTCCTCCTTAGCTCGTTCGTTAACTCACCCTCTACAAATTTTCTTCCTTCTTTTTTATTCTTAAAGAAACTTTCTGCAACTTTAATGGACTCTGCATCAGGTGTGTATTTGCTGTCTTCAAACACTTTAAACCGACGGCGAAAATACGAACCTACGTTTGAATCTATAACTTGTTTAATTGTTTTTCCTGCTGCTTCTTTATCTTGAACTTTTAAATCACCAGCATATTTAATAAAGTTACTTTCTCTTGATATATATTTACTTAAATCATCAACGTGTTTTCGCATTCTTCGAGCAGTATTTCGCAGCTCGTTACTGGGTAGTTTCTCTAAATGACCTGCTCGTTTTGTTTCGTCCGCTTCAGTAACAAAATCATTTAGTATGTTCATATACCTCATACGCTCACTGCCAAGTTCTTCTTTAGACACAGCACCTAAAGATTTGTTTAAATCGTTTTCTAAACTATTTAAATTCATCTCTGCTTGTTTAATATCTTTATCCACTGCACCTGTTATACCTAATCGACGTGTTGCAATTTGTTCAGGCAAGAAAGAACGATAACGAAACCCAGCCATAAGATCTGCAAAGAGTTGTTGCCCACCAGATAATTCATCAGAACTAAAAATTCTTTTCTGTTCTAAATCAGACAATCCAGCAATAGCATCTTGACCAACTTGCGAAGCTTTCACTCCTTTGCCTACGGCTTTCACTCCTGTAAAAGCACCAGTGATCGCGGCCCCAGCAATGCCAGCTTCCGCACCTATCTTTAATTTATTCTTAATACGGCGAAGAGCTTCAGCACGACCATCCAATCCAATGGTATCATCCGTAGCAGTAAACCCACCGCCAAAGAAATCTCCAATGGTTGTCATTCCATCTGTAGAAACTACCGCATCTACACCAGCGGCTGCTCCAAGATCCTTCGCAATAAAACCAAAACGTTCTGCACTAGTAAGAGCGTCCTTTGCTCCTTTGGCTTGACCAATAGATCGACCAACTTTTGAAATACCACCAACAGCTCTTGCTGCGGCCACACCTGGAACAACAAACTGCGTTAGAACTTCTGCGCCCTTACCTATAAATCCCTCTGGATCTATGCCTAAATTATCTCTTAACTCCTCGGCTGAGTTTGTTACGGCACTAGCGTAATCCGTTCCAGCCACGAGGTCCACGGCTGAAGCACCGAGTTCCCCGAACCCCTGTCCTATACCAATGATACCAGAAGCTACGCCCTCTACAAGTTCTACAGGAAAGATTTCTTTCTCTGACGCACTTGCATTCATGTTTCGTAATTGTCTTAATATAGAGTTAACAGCGGCTGTATCTCCTGCGGCTTTCGCTCTAGGCAAAGCCTTTCGAAGTTGAGAAACAGTTGCCAATTACTCATCCTCTCTTATGTACGGAGCCTCCGCTGAAGCAAAGGTTTGAGGATCAATTCCAATTGCCATTGTGGAAAGTGGAGCGATAGCGGCGGCTTGCTTCATAGCTATTTCATTTGCTTTTGGAAAGGATTCACCCAGCTCTAGCTGTTGAGCAAGAACAGCAGCTTGAACAGTAGCAAAAGTTTTGTCTGCTACTTTTCTAGATTCTTCTTGCTTCTCTAAACCATAGAGCATTCCTCGAGCATAGGGGCTAGACTCTGCTGCCATTGCAAAATACTGCATGGCCTTAATGCGTTCCGCTTCTCTCTGCTGCGGAGTTAACCCTTGAGGACCTTGCGGTTGTGTTGTTTCTTCCGTAGCAGCTTCTTCTCCACCTAACAAAGAACTAAGTGCCATCGAGCCCCCAATACCTATTGCACCAGTGGTATACGGACTTTTCTTTGCGAGATCTAATGCCTTAGACCCAAAAGATTTAACCGCACCAGGCACCATACCTGCTGCTGTTCCATACATTTTTTTTAATGCAGCATCGTTACGAGGATTAAATCTTGACAACATTGTTGGAGGAGGAGCCCCGGTAGGAGCTGGAGCCCCGGTAGGAGCTGGCGATCCTTGAGTGGGACGAGCAGAAGGAATACCCTTTGATTTGCTCCAAGGGCTCACTTTGTTTTGTGCTGCTGTAGAAGGAGCTTTTCCAATTTTTGCTAATTGATTTTTTGTTAGCTTAACTCCAGATTTTAATAATTGTGCAATTATTGCAGGGTTGTATTCTCGTAGTCCCGTCGCAGGATTTATTGTTCCGCTGCCGCCCATTTGCTGTAGCATGTCTTTCTCTTGTTGATTAACATGAACAAGTTCCGTGTCTCCAAATCTTCCTTTGTCTGCTAAGTTAGCTATGCCTAACATCCCTCCTTTTGCAGCCATTCTCATTGGCATACCTTGAGGAGGCATTCCCTGTTGAGGCATACCTTGCATTGGCATTCCCTGTTGAGGCATGGTCATCTGCGGAGGTCTTTGCATTTGAGGAGGCATCTTCGCTTGATTGGGTGTTTGCATTTGAGGTTGCGTTCCCATTTGTCTAGGAGCCATTGGGTTATACGGAACAGCTCCTGGAGATCCTTGGCCCGTCATCTTCCTTACCGTGGCACTCGGGGCACCCATACCAGAGACAGCGTTCATAAGCTGTTCAGAGGATTCCATGATGCCGCCCATTTTCTTTAATTGGTTTCGAGCACTCTTGTCTTTGTTCTTAAAAAGACTTCTATTGTATACGTCCTGCATTGCCATTTTACGATCCACTCACATTACGAAGTCCACCCAACCCAGCCATTGAAGAACTTTGTCCTCCCAATGTATTATACACCATGTTCATAGGATTTGGTCTTGGCATACTTGAGGTTGTCATTGTTTGTTGCGTAGAAGGAACACCTCTAAAGATGTCGGACATATACGAGAACCTTTGAAAGGGCTCGTATGCTTCTTCTATCGCTGCGTTTCTTTGTACATCGTACTCAGATTGCTGCTGTTGTTGTTCAATCGATCCAACATTAAACAATGCATTAACATCTCTTTGAGCGGCACCTTGTGCTGCTTCTCCAAGTGCCGCTTGTTTAACGCCAAGTCCGGCAATGCCCTGACCCAGCTGACCAAAGATTTGTGCTGCTTGTTGACCTCTGTTCTGTTGGTTTTCAAAGGCGGACTGAGCTCCTTGTTGTGCTTGTTGGTATGCCTGAGACCTTAGTTGAGAACCAAACTTTGCCTTCTGGCCCATTGTATCTTTAGCAAGAAGAGCTTGTTGTATTGCTTGTCTAGAACCACCAAAGGCACCAGCTGCAACGGTGTCGGCACCAAGCCTTCCCTGTTCCTTTGCTTGAGCCTCATCAAGGTCAGAATATGTTTGATCAATTACTTCTCCTACAAAAGGGTCGTAAAATTCTTTATAGCTTGTAGGATCATATCGTTCTGCTGTTCCTCCAAGAGAACCCATACCCTGTTGATAAGCGCCAAGTCCTTGCCCTAATGTTTGTGCGCCTAAATTCATTGCGTCTTCGTAAAGCCCAATGCCTGACTTTTGCAGAGCAATAGCATCTCGTTGAGCTTGAGTCATCTGCATTACATCAGGTCGAGGAACTCCCCCTTGAACCTGTTGGATCTGTTCTCCGTATTGATCGAGGCGAGGATTACCTTGTTCATCCATTTCATAAACAGGATTACCTTCCGCGTCTGTTACAGGAGTTCCGTACAAAGGAGACGTAGAAGCTATCCCCGAGACATTGCCATCCTCGTCCGTCTGATAGACGTTCGCCATAAGATCTTTAAGATATTTCTCTTGATACTCAGGAAGATACTGGCCCGATAAGTTTACATATTCTTCAGCCATTATGCTCTCCCTTCAAAACTATTCATCATCTGATACATCTTAGCTGCACCAGCTGCGCGGTCCCCGGCCCCAGCACCTTTAACCGCATCGGCCGTCATCACAAACTCACCGTCCGAGAGCCGAGCTTCTTGAACCGGACCCCCGTTTTGATAAATCATCGCTGGCACTGAATCACTTGTCCCGGTCCCCGGTCCTTCAATCATCCCACCCATGTTCATGGACCGAAGACCTTGGCCCCTCATGTCAGGTGCCGCTGTTCCTCGATAATCAGGAAGTCTTTCTCCCGTTTGCATTTGTCTTCTTTGAAGCGGAGTTGTTGCAGAAGGTTTGTTTTTCTCTGAAAGAAAATCTAGCATCGCTAGTCCTTGAGGATTATTAAGACCTGCTATATTTAATAAGTTTGTTATTCCGCCACCGCCTTGGATCATTCCGGTCATGTTTCCCATAGGTCCTTGTGCTGGCTGTTGTCCGCCGCCTGGCTGTGCCACCTGTCGTCCACCACCGCCGCCACCGCCACCGCCAGAAGATGTACCACTATTCAAAAGATTTGCAGCAAGACCTAAGTTTCCATACGCTTGAGTATTAACAAGAGTGCCAACCCCTGCTTGTAACATTTTCTCGAAATCTCCACCAGAAGAAATACCCTCTCCAAGAGCGGCACCTATCGCTGCTCCACTGGGTCCACCTACAGACATTCCAACCAAGGTGCCTAATGTTTTTAGTAGATCAATGCCCATTTCTTATCTTCTCCTGTATTTAAAACATCCTATCAGACTTGTTTTTACTTTTCTAGTGCGATTATGTCGTTACCGTTACACTTCCAACTCCGCCCGTCGCTGTTATTCCTCTAAGGTGAGACTTATCTGCCTCCGTAATCTTTACATATCCCATCATTCCAGAGGCATCTCTATAATTAAACAAGTCCCCTACAGTTAGCCCTTGGTCATCTGTTTGCAGGTTTGTAAGAGATAAGTTAGTATGTCTTCCTTCTCCGGGGTTTTGCATTTGACTTAAATAAGTAGAAAAAGATCTCATTAATTCTGCCATGTATTGTTGGCTGTACTCTTCGGGAGGAGTAGGAAAGAATGGAAGGATTAAATTTCTGGACATTATCTTCTTCCATCAGGCTTAATGTCTATTCGAGGAGAACCTAACCGCCAAGTAACGCCTATGTCAGATGAAGATAACCTAAGTGCAAGGGACCTCCCTCTAACACGAAGGTTAACTTGCTCGGTAAACTGTTCTATAACAGTCGATGTTCCTCCGGTGGTTTGAGTAACAGCGTTCGCATCTGTTTGCAAGTAACCTCCTCCAGGATAATTTCGACCCTTGAGAGTTAGTGTTGCGGAAGGAGATTCAGATGTAGAGTTTCTAAAAGCTATGTCCGGGATAACTCTATTAACAAAAGAAAAACGATCTCCATCTCCAATGTCAATTTGACTTGACTCAATGTGCGCCGCTATAGCGGATACCGGCTCTGTACTGCCATCATCAAAGCCACTTTCGTGCGAATATAAGTAATGATCAGTTCCTGCTGCTAAAGGATTAACTTCAATACCTCTATCCAACCACACGGTCCGAGACAAGTTACCGTAGTACCAAATCTTTTGTTGATAGTTGTAAATAACATACTTATCATTCTCAACACTATTCTTACTGGGGTAAAACCACCACACTTCAGAAAAAGAATTGTTTGTTCCTGCTGTTACTTTTTCCGATTGTAACAAATTAAAATCCGTAAAGATGTAATCTCTTACGGTGCAAGGAAGCCTTTGAACACCGCCGCCATAAATATAGAACTCTTGTTTGCCCATCCAAAATACCATATCTTCAACCGCTATAGCAGCAAGTGGGCCAGCTATTGTGATGTTTTCAGATATAACGGAAATACCAAAAGTAAATGGGGGCCCTAAGAATTGCATAGCGTGAAGTGATTCATCTGTAAACACAAGAACCTGTTGTCGTGTTTCAATAGCCGTTACAATTTCAGAACCAGAGCCAAGACGAAGTTCACCAGCGGTGTTAGTTGGTAACGTCCGCCAACTTGTTAAACTTTCTTGAGAACTAAAACGTATTAAAAGTGGATCTTGTGTTCCTATTGCTGTCTCAGGGTCACACCCAAACGCTATAATGTGCCTGTCTGCATCAGAAACAAGAACCTTCTTTGCTATTGTTGGTGCTAAATTTGAACCGGATAAAGACGAAAGCTCCACGGCTCTTGCTCCTGTACCACTAGATTTATCCCAGTAGAATATTCCACCATCTCTAGCATTAAGTATAAGATCCTCACCAAAGTTATCATGGCTCCATATTCTTAAAGTCAAACCACTAACGCTAAGATCGGCGGAGCTATTCCAAGTTCCACGACCATAAGATCCTGCGTTCCAACCGTTACCTCCAACTTGAGTATCTAAACCAACAGTCACTTGATAGGCGGCGTCGGCTGCTGAACCACCATTACCACTGTCACTTGCATTCGCCACAACAGGAACTGGGTTTAGTCCTGCCGTTGTTGTAATACTTCCTATGGAGGTATCCGCAACCCTAGCTACAAAGGTAAATGTATTACCAGTAGGAACAGATACCACTTGATATTCTTGATTTAAAACTCCTGCGGTTATAACACCGCCAAGAGTAGCTGCATCTGTTATAGTTACAAAATCACCTATTCCTGCTCCATGAGCATTATCCGTAGCTGTAATAGTAGAGGAACCATTTGTAGCTGCAAAGACAATACCGTTTGTAGTTGTCGCTCGAAGAGGAGTTATATCGTTGTATCCACCACCTTCTTTTATATAGTATTTAAGATGAGTTCCAATACCAAGAAACTGTGTACCATCTAACGCTAACCAAGGATGCAAAGCTCTACAACTGCCTAAAAATGCAGTATTCGTGTCTTTTAACCAACCACCTATCTTTTCTGGAAACCCAAACCGAAAGCGTGTTTTGTCTATATCAAACCAACCGCCCTCGTTAGAATAAGAAGTTGTTTCTCTATTAACACCCGGCTTAAATTGTAACTTCGTTAAGGGCATTCAGATATATCCTTTTAGCCTACGAATGTTTTACCTGCTGCTATTGCATTTGTAGCAGCCGTCATATTTTCTGAACCCCAATCGTCATAGGCTTTCATAACTTCTAATGCTTGGTAGTTTCTTTTTACTTTTTCTTTTCTATAGGCTACAGTCATATCCCCTATTACATCAGCATCTCCTGCAATAACATTTGTAATAACATTTACAATGTTACCTATAGCTGTATAATCTTGAGCTTTTTGCTCATCTGTTCTATCCATTCTTTAACTCCTTAATTTCTGCTTTAAGTGTATCAACCTGTGCAGATAACTCTTGCATTGCTTTAATCAGAGGATAGATAAACATATCTTGAGCTATACGTTGTGAGCCATCATTATCTTCTTTCCATCCACCAAAGTTATCTACTTCTGCGTTATCTAATGCAGACTTAACTTCCTGTGCAATCATACCGTGCATAGTTACACCTGTTGTCATGTTATTTTTTTCACTGTACTCTGTAAAATCTTTAGGAAACTCATTGTTTGGTTTCCACTCAAAAGTTACAGGACGTAAATCATTAACAAAATCTAAACCTAGTGTAGAGTTTTCTATGTTTTTCTTTTTACGAACATCAGAACTTCTTGTCCAAGTTGCGTCTGTATCAAACTCAAGTTTTACAACATTACTTGTTTTACCTATTGTAACTTGAGAGTCTTGGTCACACGCTATAGCTTGACCTATAGTTATTTGATTTTCTGCCGCTGCTGCACTTACATTCGTACCTTGACCAATCATAACATTTCCACCGCCAGTTCTTAAAGCAGCTGCACATGAAACACCAATTAAAACATTTTTTATTCCTGAAGTAACAGCAGAAGCAGCATCAGCACCTATGGCTACATTATTTCCATCTGCACCAGATGTATTATCAGCAACCTTTAATGCTTGCCAACCGATGGCTGTGTTACCATCATAGGTTGTACCACCAGTTAAAGCATCTCTGCCAACAGCTACATTTTTGTTACCTGTGTTTAAAGCATCACCCGCATTAGTTCCTACAATAGTGTTTTGGTCCCCTGTATTGATTGCTCCACCCGCTGATCCACCAATGAGGGTGTTATTTTGTCCTGAAATTATCGCTGCTCCCGAAGAGAAACCAATGGCAACATTTAAAGCATTTGTTTCACTTGAAAATGTTTGGCTAAATAGTGCAGCGTGACCAATAGCAACAGACCTACACCCAAATACCTCAGCACTTAAAGCGTTTTTACCAATAGCCACATTATTATGACCTCTATCCACAGCATCGCCTGATGCGTGACCAACAAAGGTATTCTCATCCCCAGTTGTAAGTGACGTTCCAGATTCATCGCCAATGCATACGTTGTTGTTACCGCCAGATTCTATTGAGGTTCCTGCGTTGCTACCCAAGCGTACGTTAGCTGTACCTGCTGAAGCAGTAATAATATTTACACCATCTGCAAACGTCACAGTCGCTGCAAAGTTAGCTGCGCCATCTACGTCTATTATATCTAGGTTGCTTGTGCCGTCTACGTCTATGTCACCAGAGATGTCGAGTGAAGCAAATGTTCCAACTCCTGTAACTGTGAGATTACCTCCAGAAGTAAGCGTCATCTTAGTAGCAGCAGCTTCTGAAGCTCCTGTCATAAAGTTTAGGCTTGTAGCATTGCTAGAAGAACTGAAGTCACCTTCAGAGATAGCCTGAATAGCAGCAGCAATAAGATTAGCGTCTGTTCCTGTTCCCTCATCTGGAGCCTGAAAAGATATTTTTCCTAATACATCGTTCGCTGCAATGTCAGCTTCCGCTGTTTGCAAAGTCAATAAAGCGGTACTATTGTCTCCTGTTCCGGGGTTTTTAACAAAAAGACTAGGAACATTTAAATCGGTAAAGGCATCAACAACAACACCTCCAGAACCTGCACCATCTAAATAAACCACCTTTTTATGGCCTTTAGGAATAGTTACCTTTGCATCGCCATCACCCTGCGATATAAGTATATTGTAGGGGCCAGAACTTCCACTATCCGTAGTGGCATTCTCAATAATGTGAACTCTAGATAAAGTATTTGGAGCAATTGTGATTGTACAATCAGAATCTAAAGCTCCTGTGTATTTAATATACATAGAACGGGCAGGATCGGAAGCTCCATCCGCAACTGTGGAAGTATGCGTATTTGCATTTGTTGTTATGGCCTCTGTTCCAAAACTAAGACCTTCTGCTATAAGTTCTAGGTTCGTGTTGGTTGTATCCCCCCACGTCCCTGATTGTTCTCCTGACCCAATTTCTTCTAATCTTAGATCATTTGTATATACACTTGCCATGTTTATTTACCTCTATGCTGCTACGTCTGTCCAAGAAGGATCTTGATTAGGTGATATTGCACTAAAATTGGGGGTTTGACTAGGTATAATCTGCCCCCAAACTACAGGAAAGTCCGTTATAGCGGTCACTAGCCCAGTTGCGCTTACTCCTGTTACTTCTATGTTTGCCTCGCCAACAGTCTCTGCCGTCGCACTGTTTACAGAAGCGGTCATCGTTACCATTGTATTTGTGGTAAAGAAACTACCTAATGCAGATGTTCCTGCAACCCCTGTAACAGAAACATTAGCAAGACCAACAACGGTTGTAGAACCAACTGCAGAGGTCCCTGCAACTCCTGTAACAGAAACATTAGCAAGACCAACAACGGTTGTAGAACCAACACCTCCTGTTGCACTCACTCCTACATTTGTAGAAAATATATTACCTAACGCAGATGTTCCTGCAACCCCTGTAACAGAAACACTTATAGATGTAATACCTGTTACAGCACCAACACTACCTGTAGCAGTAACCGAATAAGCTACGTTCGTATTCCAAGTTCCCGTGTTCCAACCTTGTACGGAACTATTCCAACCTTGAAATGCAGCTACGTTGTTGATAGACATTAGGCTATCCTGATAATCGCATTACTCGCATCGGCAGTTGGAAACACAATCGTAAAATCACCAGAACTTGCTGCTTTATCTGCACCAAAATCTAATACACAAACTGTTGGGTCACTAGTAGCTGCTTCATTAAATATCAAAGCTCCTCGTACTGCTGATATTGTTACGGTGCTAAACACTTCATCTGCAAAATCAGTTAAAGCTGTTGTGCTACTAGCCACAGGTGTCACACTTGTTAAAAAGTTTCCTTTAGCAGTATAGTTTGTACCGCTGATTTCGTTGGTTGAGGTGTACGCAGTAGTCGCAGCGGTAAAGGTAGCACTGTTGTCGTACAGAGCTACTTTAAACTGGTCACTTGCTGCTGTAAAATTGTGTACCCCCTTCATTAGTTCTACTTTGAACGAGGTGCATAAAAAATTGCCATTAAAAGCCATTACATTCTCCTTATATATTCGGCAAGTTTAAGGTTTCCAGAATCTTTAATTGCATTATATACCGTAGTTCTATCGCTTTTAATAGCCTGAACCATATAAATTGCAATTATTTTTTCCATTTCTTTTCGATAGGCGTGAGCCTGATCTCGTATTGCAGGATGTGCATTGTCCGATATACCTATAATCTTATCAACACATCGCATCGCTGTTTCTTCTGGAGTGAACCCTCTGTTGTCCGTTGTCTGAACCCCTACTGATCCGACTGTAATTCCTATTGGTTCTGTTAACATTATTGTCTATCCCTTATTAACAATCCAGCCCTATCCTCATCAATAGGTTCTTTAGCTTCTCCCAGCATCTTAACACCTACTATCGCTTCTTGAAACCTTTGATTGTACATGCCCATAACATCCTGTTCCCCCTTCATAAAAATATACGCTTCAATCAAAGACCCGTATAATAGAGCCATATCAGCGTTTTCACTTAACCAAGTTAATGCTGTGTCCGCACCGATAGAAGACAACGTTCCCGTCGCACCACTAGAACTACCCGTTATTGTTTCTCCAACAGAAAAAGAACCTCCAGGGATCTCAACGGTTAATGTAGTAGAAGACGGCACGGCATTTACAGTAGTACTAACTGCGCTAGTACCTCCCGTTATTGTGTCACTCGTTGTAAAAGTCCCAATGACCGGAACAAGAGTAAGTAAAAAAGTGTTCGATGTAATACTTGTTGGCCTATAAAAATAGTGCAACTCCGCAGTAAAAGCGGCGTTGGGAGCAGGTGCTAGTATAAAATTGTTAATGTCATAATCAGCATAATATCGGGAAGACCCCGTTGTAGAAGAATTAGGAGTATATTCTTGAAGAAAACTAATGTTTTTCTTTTCTAAAAAAAACTTGTTCCCGTCAGCTCCAGCAAGACTTAAAGAAAACGAAGAAAGATAGTCAGAAGGGACTGCAAGAAATTGATTCCCATTTGTTGCGGTTCCTGATACGTTTCTTCGGAACAAAGTAAGTTGAACATTTTTTAAAATTCTTTCTTCCGCAGTTTTTATAAACACGGGAAGATTATTTATAAAGGTCACTTCATCGTTCTGTGTAAAATCTTGTACTGCTTGTTTTAGTTGAGTGTATGTATAGCTCATGTTGTCACCGTTACTGTTCCTATGGAGGCCGCAGCAACCAAGTTGTTTGAAACAAAATTGTTATAATCATTATATCCTACAGGGTTAAACCCATATTGAATTACCCTCTCTGCTTCAATATTTGGTTCTGGCCGAGCGTTTCTTAGTGCTTGAGGATCAGTTGCGTGTCTTGAAACCATGATTTGTGGGTGTTTCGGCTCAAACTCATCTGGACCAACAAGAAGACCATTCCATTCTTTCTTCATATCTTTCAGACGATATCGAAAGCCCGATCTGTCTGAAATTCCGTAAGCATATCTTCCACTAGCATAAGCCATTTACACCCTCAAATACTGGATACTAGGCTGAAGTTTAAGAGGAGTTCTGCCTTCGTCTTCATCCGAGGCTCTCTGAAACTCTTCTTCGTAAACAACTTTTAACATCTGTAGTCTTTCAGGAGCTCTCTTCATCGCTAAGTAATAAGAAAGACCTGCGACCATACAAGGATAAAATCGAAAAGGAAGATCCGTGGTATTCACCAAAGTGTCTGCGTCCTGTATTCTACGAACGTAATAATACAATATCTGATCTGTAGAGTTCTCAGGCACAGGCCAGAGGTTAATAATAGGAGTTATCTGACGATCAAAAAAGTATTGGCTGGGTCGTCCTGTTGTAGTCTTATTAGCAATTGTTCCATATTCGCCACGACTTATTCTGGTTATATCGTAGTCGGTACTGCTCCTACGCACAATAACTTCAAGAATATCCACAACATCATCCGACACAGTGATCGCCGCTGTGCCTGATGTTAAAGTAACAAGTTCTTGATTTACAGTCCAAAGATTTAAACCACGATTAGCCCACTCCGCGAACATCAAGTTTAAAGAACGACGAGCTGTTCGAGCGTCATAGCCGGTGCGAACTTCAAGTCCACACCGTTCGTAGGCTTCTTCTATTATCTCACCTACATCTAGTTCAAAATCTCTAGAGTTGGATGTTGTCATTTAAAACACACCTTTAAACTTAGTCCCAGATACTTGAGATGCTGGTGTTCCTTGTATTACTCCACCATTTCTCATACCTTTAGGCTTAACCTTACCGCCCATCTTCATACCCTTGGGCTTAACCTTACCGCCCATCTTCATACCCTTGGGCTTAACCTTACCGCCCATCTTCATACCCTTGGGCTTAACCTTACCGCCCATCTTCATACCCTTGGGCTTAACCTTACCGCCCATCTTCATACCTTTAGGCTTAACACTTCCACCGTCTTTCATGTAACCCATTTTATTACGAACAGGTTTTGGTAACTTAGAAAGACCTGGGTTTTTCTTGGCATTAACTTTCTTCATTTTCTTTGTCTCCATCATTGTATAGGTTATCAAAAATTTTATTAACGTCTAGTGTATAGTCTAAATCCGATTTTGAATAGTGTATATGTTGTGACGGTCTAAAATCGGGAGCTCCTTCACCTGTTTGAAACCATGCTGGATGTGTAACACGAACACGGTTATTAGGCAATGCAACTATATTACCTGTCCATTCGCCAGCTTCTAATAGTTGTAGTACATGAGACTGCTTATGTTGAGCTGGATCATCCGCTATTTCACTTTCTGTATAATCTACAGTAAACAAATATTTCGCTGGAAACATCTCTCCATTAATCTTTGCTAACCAAGGACAGGGAGTAGCTCTATCAAGGACATAAACAGAATGGTGATGAGACGAACAATCCCAAGGTTGAGCGTCGTAAGTATTCATTGGCTCAGGCCACTCTTCTAAAGCCATGTCCCCAACTAACGCTGTAATAGGCATTCGAGCCCACATTGCGCCGCCATGCACTGTGTCTTCCTCTTCGCCCTCTGCCTCGCTCCCAGTAAAGATAACTTGAAAACTAAGAGATCTGTTAGGCATTGATGTAACAGCGATAACCATAGCATGTAAGAACTCTCCATGATATTTCTCATGGTTATGAGTATATTCTCGTCGAACCCAACATTTAAAATAAGGAATGTTACTCTGTAAATATGACATTATTTCTTTCTAGTTTTGCCTTTATCTGATCTAGGCTTTCTTTGTTTTACGACTCGTTGCTTTGACCCTCCGGGGCTTGCCTTTGGGTTGTCCGAGACTTTTCTTTTGAGCGATCCTGCTACTTTTTTCTGAGGAAGACATTTCCTTAGAAGTTTTAGGAGTTTCGCTACTAACCCTTTTAGTAGGTCTGCAATACGGGACACCACGTTTTTCACTCTTTTTACGACCACACGGTTTACCAGTTTTAACATCTTTCCAATCCTCCTTGAACCAACGTTTTAAAGCTAACCCTTCTTTTGTTTTTCTAACAGTCATTAGAAGGTTCTAGTTTCTTTGCGTTTTTTCTCTTGAACATCCCCACAGCCAGCGGCAATAAATCCTCCAACCCTAAGTTTAGTGGGGGGACGTTTGGGGTTATCTATGGCAGAAATTATTCCACCCTCCGCTTTCTTTGTTTTGTTGCCCCAGTTTTTTGCTCCAACTTTGCGACACTTGGCTATAGCTCCAGAAGCATACGCAGAAGGGAAAACTTTGTATCGAGCTTTTACTTTTTTATAACAAGCGTCTTTTGGCATTTTCTTCTCTCCCGGTGATGTAGAGATTTGTTTACTAATTTGACCTCGACTAATAGTCATCTAACATTTCCATCTTTTTCTAGCTTGACGTAAACGACTGTTTGGATCTTTGGCTGCCTTTGGGAATTTTTTCATCTGACCAGCGGAGCGAGCACAAAAAGACTTTCGTCTCTTCGCGTCCTTACTTCCAGCTTTTACTTTACCTGTAACGGCAGTCTTTAATTTAGATCCTGGGTTCTTTGCTCTATACGCTTTAACCCCAGCCTTAGTCATTCCAGCCCCTTTTTCTGTGGGGCGGAAATTTTTCTTGTTACGCTTGGGCATTTCTCCAGGCATAAAAACCTCTACGAATGAAAGATATTCATTAATGAAACAGTAGCAACTGTATAGCCAACAGATAAACCATCCTTAAATAGTAAGCCTTCATCTGGGATTGTGTTATCTACCGTTGCGTGATCTGTTCCAATGGTTTGAGCTTTAAAAATAATGGTTCCAGTGTCCGGAGTACCGTTATAAAAATCAACCAATCCTGCGGTTCCTGCGGATACAATGGATGTTCCCACAAGACGGGCCCTCACCCCACCACCAACAGATTTGGCACATAAACTACCCGAACCAACTGTAATGTTAGCTGCAAATTGTGCTGAACTTGTTACGGAGGTAACCGTTAAAAACAACTTTGCTCCTGCCACAGCTTCGGCAGAGCCTGTTGAAGTAATAACCTCCGACAGAGCATTACCAAAAACATCTGTGCCTACGATTGTATTTGTTTTTGCGTTATCTCCAGTCCCTGCCGTAGTGACAGTTACATTTCGAGCACCACCACCTAAAAAAGTAGTCGCTGCCATTGTTGCACCCGTGTTTGGTCTAGCCGCAGTAACCAACCTATCGGGATCGGCAGCGTTTTCATCTGTTATAAATGCAACTTGTACGTCTGATCCTGCCATTTCGGCCTCCTATAAATGAGGGCGGGGCGTTAACCCCGCCAAATTAAACATTAGGCTGCGAAAGCAAACGCACCAGTAGTACCTGCTCCAAGACCTTGAAAGTTATACGAAACGTTCCAAAGACCTACTGTTGTACAAGTGAAGTAGATGTAAGAACCAATGCTAAACAAGTTTGTTGTTGCGTTAGCAGGAGTATACTTTAATAAAGTTTCTCCAGAAGTGGACGCATCAAACGTGACCGCAGAGCTAGTGCGGCTCTCTATAATGCTACCTGTTTCATAGGCATCGCTACCTGCACAATCAAAACTTAGAAAAGCTGTACCACCAGTAGTATCCACGGACTGAGCGTGTACAACAACTACTCCTACCGTCGCGGCAGGGAGAGTAGTAATCTGTTGTGCTCCTCCAGTAAAAGGATTGATGTTAATTCCAGCAACATAGGTAACAGTGCCAGATGTAGCTTTGGCGGTTACAGTTAGACCTTTTAATGTTGGAAATCCACCAGTAAGTACAGAACCAGCTACGGTAAGATTTCCTGTTACAGTAGCGTTACCGCCCACAGAAGCATTGTTTGAATAAGTTGAATTTGTTGTTACAGCACCTGTAGTGGCATTCTTTGTAATATCCAGAAAGCCGTTTTCAGATCGGACTGCACCGTTAAAAGTTGAAGTACCCATATGTATCTCCTCGTCTGGGGTTAAGTCAGTTGCACCATGCAACTGTCGGGGAATAGTTTCTTATACTATAGTTTAAAACAAAAAGAAAGGGGCGAATAAATCGCCCCTTGTAAGTTTTAGAGAGGCAGTAATTATGCTCCCGGAGATCCGAACACACAACGTGGGTCTGAAAAGCCAAAGGAATATCTTTCTCTAGCTTTGTACCGCATGTTGCCTGTGTCAAAATCTGCTTCCATGTTTGTTGAAAGAGGTGTTCTTTCAAAATGGACGAGACCACGAGGTGCATCTGTAAGGATGAAGAATGCATCTGTGTCTGTTAGAAAGTCGTTAACGGCATAACCGTCAGGCAACATTCCCATAGACCGAATAGCATTCGTGTCGTTGTCTGCTGTAGCTGTTCGAAGGTTTGAAGCCATTAAACGCTCTGCAACAAACTGTAGTTGTCGAGGTATAACAAGTTTTAAACCACGTAGTGCTACTGTAAGACCTCTTTCATCCGTAAACCCTGCAATGCTGATCAAGGCATCTTCAAGAGATGTCTCGTTTAAATCAGCACCTGTGCTTGGTTCATTAGCGAATGTTCCACCATTTGTAAGTGGGTGATCGGTTGCTAGAAGTGCCTTACCGTCTCCACCTGCAAAAGCTCCACCTGCAAAACCATTGTTTAAAATGGACGCAGCTTTTACTTGTTTAGTGTGGGCCATTGAACGAGCAAGTGCTTTCGTATAGCGAGCTCCAAGACGATCATAGAGATTGTCTTCAACAGCTTCTTCCGTAATGGAGAAAGCCAACGCTATAGTCTCGTGGTTATACCTTGCGGTGTAAGCCTCGTTTGCATCGTCAAAGTTTACCGCAGAACCTTCCGACTTAGTCGGAGCAGCACCAAAGCCACTTAACATTACTTCTTCTTCAAATGCTCGATCTGAAGATTCAGTTGTAAAGATTTCTGCGTGTTGATTTTCGTACCTGGAGTACTCCATGCCAAATAAGGCATTAAGACCAGGCTCTAGCTCTTTCGCTAGTTGCGCTCTTGATATAGCCATTGTCTAACTCCTTACACGCCGGTCGTAGAAACAGTGCCAGCTGCAATGGAACCAGTTGGTGCATTGAAGTGGTTGTTTATACGAACGATTAATGGAATACCAGCAGCAGTGAAATCAGAATTATCGGGATCATCTTGAACGCCCATAATTCTTAAAGCCAAAGTGTTGGTGGTTGCGATAGTATCTAAATCCGCTGTTGCAGAAGACATACCAGAGGTTGTAGAACCACTGTTACCTGTTGCAAGCGCGATGTTTGCAAATACTGCTGCACGGATTTCTGCTTCAGTGTTTGCCGCAGCAACAACATTAGATGTTGCAATCGTAAACAACTGATTAGGATCATCATACAAGAAAGCTTTGACGGGGAAATTAGAATCCGCGCCAGAACCAGGCCATTGATTAGCCCGTATAGTTTCACCTGTGGTTGAAGAAACATACTCACAGCCATTGAAAACACCAACAATAGAAACGTTACCACCAGCCGCAGCTTGCAGATCGTCAATAACTCCAGCAGCTAACGGTATAACCGCCATGCCTTGGAATATAGGGTTGGAATTGTCGGATGCTATGCGATATTCCGTCAATCCAGTAGAATTGGTACTTTGACCAATTTTACCTATCGGTCGTAGACCGAATGAGACATTAGAATTTGCCATTTTTAAGCTCCAAAAAAAAGTTTATTTGTCAGGTTCTCCTTGTGAGCCCCCGAATGTTACACGACTTTGCCGACTATTTGATATCGGCATGGACGGATGTTGTTCTTTCATTAAGTCAGAATCAACAGCTGTCATTTGATCTCGGGTCCGGTTCCCGTAATACGCGGCTCGTTCATTAGCTGTTTCTATTGGCAACCTGCAAAGCATTAAGCCTCCGTTGCCTATCACCCCTTGGTACTTACCCTCGTCTATAACAGGTGCTTCAAAATCTGGATACTCATCGGAACGTACTGGCTCCCATCCTTCACGAAGTTTGGTATGAACATTTACTTTGTCATCCTCTCCGCGCATTTGAACTCGTACCCATCTGTGGACGTATCCAGGAGGTGGCTTCGGTGCATCTAATCTGCTAGGCGGTGCCCAGGGTTTCCTGCGAGTGGTTTTTTCTCGTGTTTCGTTTTCTCGTGGTTTTCTATCAGTCATCTATTAATCCTTCACATATTTAGCATATTCTTCCAATGGAACATTAAGCTTCTTCGCAATGGCAATCTGCGATGGTGATAACTTCACGGTCCTGCGCCCCTGTTTCGTACTGCGAGATGCGGAGGAACCAGCGGATGCGACCTGACTTCCTCCTCCCGATTTCTTAACGTTGAACTTGTGCGGAAACTCCGTACGCATTCTACGATCTATTTCACTATAGTACTCATCTGTCTCCGGGTCAAACCCTTCTTCATCAACAAGCGAGTTATGTATAGTAAACACAGCCGTTGTCATTATCTTGTCATCACCAAACCATCTATTTTTTTGTGCCCACCCTTGAGCTTTTGGATCTGGCTGTGCTTGCTGTTGAACAGGTTGCTGCTGTTGGACGGGTTGTTGTTCTTGTTGTTGAACAGGCATTCGAGCTTGTTGATCCGCTCGAGCTTTTGCTGTTGCGTACCTCTGTTGCTCAACGGCAACAGTACTCATTAATTGTTGAGCTTCAACCAAAGCGTCAGAGTCCCCTGCCTCATGAGCTTCTTTATATGCACGTTTAGCCATCTCTGATTGGCTTTGTAATCTCGTACCATATTCATTAAGATAACCCGAGTCTAATGCGTTAACTCTTGTTTTTAACTTTTGATTCTCCTCAAGAAGTTGTTGAGAAACACGAAGAGCTTCCCCTTTGTCTCTTTCTTCTTGTCGGTATTTCTCCGTAAGTTTTTTAATTCTTGTTTGGACGTTCTTGCTGTATGTATCCAGCTCATCCGCAGAACCTTTAGGATCTTCTTTTTCAACGATGATCTCAGAGGTTGAACTTTCTAACGGCATTTCCTGTTGAGCTGGAGCATCCTCCTCCACTACAACTTCTTGACCTTCGTCTTCTTTTATTATTGCTGTATCTTCTGACATATTCATCTCCCTAAACGTGCTTAATATCATCTGGGTCTAGAATAGTAGCGATGACTTCATCATCGTTTATTATTCTAACTTCGCCTTCATCAATTTTAAATCGTGATCCCGTGTATCGACCAATGCAAACCCACTGACCTTTCTTACACCAAGGTTCAGCGTTTTCACCAAACTTGTTTGGGTCTTTATATGCAAGAGGTCCAAGCTGCACAACATATGCTACAACAGTGGCAACAGCTTCACGTTCTCTAATTTCATCTGGGATGTGTAATCCCCCCATAGTTTTTGCTTTGCCTTGATATGGCATAACAAGAACCCTCCAACCTGTTGGTTGAGGAAGTCTTTCTGATAGGGAGCTTTCTAAAAGTTTTGGGTCTAGTACCCGTTCCTTGGTTTCGACGTATGCGCCACCAACAGAAGCCACCGCGCTCTCTTCGCTACGATCTGCTTTAATTTTCTGCGCGACGTGATCAGGAAGATATAAGGTCTTCGATGTCATCTGCGTTGTTCTCCAGCAGGGCTTTAATTTCTTCTTTGGCAAAAGAAAGGCCCCGTGCTTCCCCTACCATCATTTTATACTGATCCCAATCTTTAGCGGAACCAGCAAGCAACGAGCGCGCAATATCTTGTTCACGTTCATTCAACACTTTATACATATGTTTTGCCCAATTAACAACATCCATTTTTACACATCCATCATTTTTATTGCAAAGTCTTTTGACTCTTGATTTCTTCGGGTCCAACCTTTTCCGAAAGTATCAAATGTTTTCAGCCCCTCGTAGAACCCTTGTCGTTTCAAATGCATTTTATCTAAGACTTCTTTCGAGTCATATTCTGCTAATGCTTTCAATGTTTTAGGTCCTATCCCCCCGTCTTGTTCTACATTAATAACGCCTTGCAACGCCTTGGCGGATCGGCTTGTTCCTGAATTAACCCCCCAATCAAAGCAAAAAAAGTCAAGACCATCTGGAAGGTCATCTCCTTTAATTCGTTTCCAGTACTCATGTTTATACAAAGGAGCTACGTCTTTTTGAGTAAGGTTTTTCATGTCCCCATCTTCTAGTTTTTTGCCTACCCATCGTTCCCAAACTAAACGTGTCACACCGTGATTCGTTTCTCCTCCGGGGTCACGAGGGTGGTTTACGTAGCCGCCCTCATGGTGAAGAAGCATTTCTAAACACTTATCAAAGTTTTCTTTCATTTAACTCTTCCTTTTTCTCTCTGTGTCTTTTTTGACACGTAAGGCACACTTCTCTCATTTGTCGCCATCTCTGATCAACAGTGTATATCCAACACACCTTTCTTATTGTTTGACAAACAATACAAGACTCTTCTTCTATTTGGTTAAACCCTTTGTTTTTTCGTATGAGCGTAATCCACCAATGCCAAGTAATCCTCCTAAAGTTGTGAGGAGCGTAGACATGTCAAACACCGGCAACTCAGGTAGTGATATTTTAAACACACTCAAGATAAAAATTAACAAAGGCTGCAAAACAAAATGATACGCAAAGGCAATACCACATACCCAGCCCACAAAAGGTCTCCAACCACCTTTGAACAAACTACCAGAAGCTGCCTCTGCCTTGTTGATTTCTAATTGTGCAAGCAATACCTGTTGAGCATGAGTATCGGACATCGTTGCAATCTCATGTGCAAGCTTTGCCTTTTGATCTTTGTCTTCAATAACCTTATCTAGGATACCAGTTACTGGACCTATAAGACTAGTTATTAGGCTCATTGTTTAACCTTTTTTACTTGTTTTCTTAGTTTTTAACATTGACTTTAATGTCTTTGCTTGCCCTGCATGGAGCTTAGACGCTTTTTGCAAACCTTTTATAACACCCTTTATTTTTTTAATTGACATTAGTTACTCCCTTCTTGTTTTTCATAAGAACTTTCTTTTATTTTTGTGTAGGCGTTGGCCCCTAAAAAGGTGGCAATAATACCCATGTTAGCAATTACCCATGTTGATCCGATTGGTTGTAAAACAGTAATTCTTTCTACAGAAATTAAAGGAGTCAGCATTAACGCTATAAAGGTAGTTACAGAAAACAAACTAAACAAGATCATAAATCGAGACTGATCTTCTTTACGGTTGGCATTATCAATCTTTATAAACCGCTCGTGAGTATCAAGCTCCTCCCTTGTCACAATTCCATCTCCGTCCAAATCAGCGGCATTAAGAGGATTGTCTTTGCTTAATTTTTTCATTTTACTAACATCCAAGGAGGGTGTGGAGGTGTTATTGAATCTACATAAGAAAGCAACAATAACACAAGAGTATAAAAAAGCAACTGGCTAGGGCTTAAACTCAATCGCTGCCCACAAAAGAAGTGCTCCTCCACCTACTGTTATAGATACACCTAATAAAATTGAAAGAACATTTAATATTTTATTCTTACGAGCCATAGATGCGTACCGTGAATCTCTATCTCTTTCCGCAGATTGCGCTCTCAACCTCTTTAACATGGAGACCCCAGAGCTTCCCCTGGCCTCCCAAACCATTTGCTCAATGGCCTTTTCCATGTCTTGTGCTTTATAATAAGCTGTTAACTCAGATAGGGGATCGTTTTTATTGCCAGACTTCTGAGCTGCCTTTGTCCCATCGATAAAATCAAAGACCTTATTGAGGTCTTTTCCCATAGCGGAAAGATCCTTGCCCAAGGCTATGCCCTTCTTAAGAGCTGTAAATGAGATTAGAGCAAGACTTAACGGATCCATCTGCTTACTTTCTTTCTAATGAACTTTGTCTCTGAACGTCAATCCGTTCTCTGTTCACATCGTTCCTATTTCCGGCGATCTCCTCTGTGCTTTCTATTTTAGCAGCACTAGCCGCTGCTTGCTGCTGCATCTTCTGCATCTCTACCATGAGATCCGCCTTATCTGTTTCAGACTTACGTTGCTCTGTCTGCTGTTTAATCCCTAGCTCCTGCATACGGATCTGTACTAACGGATCATCCATTGGGCTTTGTCCCTGTGGAATTAAGTTCGCCATTGTTTCTTCTAACAGTTTAAGTTCTTGCATTGCGATTAACTTCTCTAACTGAGCGGGGTCCTGCATACCTTGTTGCACTTCCATAATCTGCGCCTGTGCAGATTGAGGATCTAATCGTCCCTCCTGCACAGCAAGTTGGGCTTTTTCTATTATAGCTTGTATCTCAATGTTAACCATCAGTCTTGCTTTTTGAGAAATGTGTTCTTGTAAGTGAGCATAGAAGGTTCCCATAACTTGAGGAGACGTTGAAACCAATGGGGTCTTCATAAACATCAGATGTATCTTAATGTGTGAATCATGATCCTGTTCTGGAAAAGTTCGTAGTGTTTCTCCCATCAAAGCTCGAGCGTTCTCAATAGCTGGATCAAGAGGCTGTGGCTCCGGTTGAGGAGGAAGTATCTCATCTATATTCTGTACCTCTAAAGCCTGATACATTCTTTTATACGCCGCATTCAAGTTATGTATCTGTGGATTTGATTGGGCCAACTGCAACTGTGTTTGAGCCAGCGTCACTCGTTGAGCCATAGAAAATATGTTTGGATCACTGACAGGAATGACATCTATACGAGAGTCAAAGTCCGAAGCCATGATTGTCTTCTCAGCCCCAGCCACATCATACGGATATTCCTGTGGTAAGTTCTGAGCAAAGATCCGAGCAAGAATACGAAACTCTGTCTTCTGTGCGTAGTGCAATCTTTTATGTATAGCGGACATAACTTTCATGCCACGTTCCAACAGCGCCACTGTAGTGCCCACTGGGGCCTCTGAGTTCATGTCCCCTGTCTTCTGATCTGCAAGAGAGATGAAGCGTCTGCCTCCCTCTATAAGAGCTCCTAGAAGTTGAGACAGCGTACCCGAAGGTTCTTTATATGGAAGAGGAATAATAGCATCTCGTATATTTCCACCTGGTGCATCTATATCCCTCCACTCGCCCGGTTGCAAAGGTTCGTCATCATTGCGGACCCTTACTCCCCTAGCCTTAAACCCGGCAGGGAGATTTGCCAGTGTTCCTGCATCTATCAGCTGACGCAGTATACTGGTTGCCGCTCGTCCAAGACCCCCAATCATGTGGATTAAACCAAAACCATAAAACCCTAACCCAGGCATGAACTTGTAGTGAACGAAGTACTGACGCTTTTTAGCAAGCGGTGTACCCTCATCAAAATTTCTACGGATAGATAGGATCTTACCAGAGCCTTCATCAATCGTTACAATATACGGAAGTTGTATTCCTGTTGGCTCCCCCTCTGGGGTCATGTCTTCAAAGCCTTCAAGATCTAAATCTATATGCATCTCAAGCAAAGTATATGTGTCATCACTGTAAGTCTTCGAGGTTCCTTGTATCTCGTCAACCTTCTGTCGAACCTCGTCTGCTTCGCCCTCTGAGGCTGTTATTTCTATATCACGATAAAATCCTGCAACCTGCATCTTGCGGACTTCATTCGTATCCATTCGTAAAACATGTGTAACACGAGGACTTGTCTGTAAGTCTGATGCCATATACGGAACAACCAAGTCTTGTGCTGGTACAAACTTAGCAACAGCCCTTTGCTTTGCCTCATCAAAGTACACTTTCTTAAACGTAGATCCTGACAATGGAAGATAAAACAACAGTTGATCCATATCCGGATCGTACTCTTCCATAACATCCATAATCTGATAGTTCATAAAGTCTTTAACACGAGTAGCCTGATCTTCTCTTGCTGGATCTTGTGCACCAAGAAGCTGCGTTTTTACTGGACCACCAGCTGGAATAAGCTCCTTATACGCCTGTGCTTGAAACTGCGTGACGGACTCAACAATCATAGGATGTGTTACACCCGACGCTCCTGCAAAAGGCTGTGTTCTTTCCTCTTGCTTAATACCAAGCTGATCCAGACCCTTTGTATATGTGTCTTCCCACTCGGACCTTGAGTCCATGTCTTCTTCATAAGAAGCACGAAGTTCAGACGACAACTCCCCAAGATACCCATCCTCTAGATACTCAGCGAGGTTTGCCTCGTGTTCAATTAGTTCCTCTGCTTGTTCTTCCATCTGAGAAACCAAAGCCTGTATTGTGGCTCCACCCTCTCCGTCTTCAATAACCTCTGCCCCACCTTCGAAATCTTCAATGGTTTCAATATCAACCTCTATCTCAGGAAGCTCCTCATCAGGTCCGCCTTGCATTAAGCCAGAATCCACTAAGGATATGGATGGTCTAGGTGGTAGTGCCATTGTTTCAGTCCTTTCCTAGTAAGGAGACAATGCCTCCTCCTGCGTATCTATATCGTTTATTTACTTCCTTTTGTACAGGATCACCTGTTTCTTCTTCAAGCATTGCTTCTCTATGGAACTTTAAAAATTTCTGTATAAAGTTATCTTTTCTAGGATCGTCAAAAAAAGGTTCTCCGTACTGCATGTCTGGCTCTGAATTTATAGCATTCATAGGCACCCCTCTTTCTATAAGTTCCTTCACCGCTTGCTGTTCCGCTTTTCTAAGAGTCTTTTTATCACTATCTCGTGCTGTTCCATACCCCTCACCAAGGTCTTTATAAATCATATTATCAGTATAATACTCAGGGTTTTCGTCTATCATACGCATTACTATTTCTTCATTGTTAAGTTTAGTATCTACCAGATCCGCTCCTGCATGCCCTAGTTCATGACTGACAAGTCCAGCAGGACTTAGTCTGTTCGTCCTAAGTTTACCCGAAGGTTGATTAACGAAAATCTCCCCAGGAAGTATTCCCTCATCAGTAAGTCTTTCATAGTCCTCATCTTCTTGATCTGTATTAATATACATACCATGAAGGTTTAAGTCCGAAATAAACGTTGGGTCAATGGATCCATCCGACATTTTACGTGGAAACCTAGGATTGTTAAACACTCCTCTTGGAATAGTTGCTCCTTCTACGTTTGGCACAGGCACTTCTTTGTTTTTGTAGCTTGGCTCTGCAAGAACATGAGTTATATAATCTCCAACATCTCCTTTAGGAGATGATTTTTGAAATATGTCCTCATAGCCAAGCATAGCTAGTGGACTTTTTGACAAACTCGAATCAATATCTGCCCTATATTCAACATCAGCTATTGACCTCAGATTATAATTATCTTCATAGTCTTCCATAGCTTGCATTATGCGTTCTGACTCAGTTAAGTCTTTATCTTCTTTTGTTTCTTCTGCTAAAGCGGTGCTGTAACGGTTTCCCTCAAAGGTAAACTCAGACAGTCCTGCTGCCCTTGCTTCTTTAAATGCTTCACCAAAACTCTTAGCCATCAGTAATATTCTCTTTTTCTCGAGTATCTTTCTTCATTCAAGTCGTCTTCTCCCTCAAGAGAAATAAATCCGCCCTGTCGAAACCGCATCAAGGCTAATGTCATACTATCACAAAAATCGTCGTTGTCACCATAAGGAAACGATGCGACCTCTTCAATAACCTCGTCAGAGAACTTTTTGTCTCTCGGTGCCCACACTATACTCGCTTCAAACAAGGGTGCAACCATATGCATTCGCGTTACTTTATCACGTCCTTTGCCTGGAGAAAACCCTAATGCTGGTATACCACGCAATCGTAGCTCGTCAATAAGAGGTGTACCCGTTGCTTTTGCCTCAACAAGAACCATATCAGGCTCCCAATACTCGTGCTCCTCAAACGCAACTTCCTTTAACTCAGGAAAATTCCAACGACCCCGTCGTGCATCCATTAGAATAATATGATCGGGTCCTCCTTCGTCCGGATTAAAAATACCCCACGTTGTAATAGCAGAATAATCCGCAGATTCTTTCTTACTAAACGCCGTATCATAAGACTGAAGTATATATTTCAGTGGAGGGATCTTTTCTTTGTCCCACATCTGCCACCATTCCTTCTTAACAATAGCACCTTCCGAAGACGTTGGCTCCTGCTGCCACTGAGCAGACCATTTTGCAACAGGAAGAGAAGCTTTAATAGAAAGCAACGCATCCTTTTCCCAGAACTCCGGCCACAAAGCCTTGCCCGACGGCAGGATTGCAGGAAATTCCACAACCTCCCACTTGTCCGCCATCACATCGCCGCCCTGTTGAGCCAGCAATCGACCTGTTAAGTCCTTCTTTCCCCACCGCGTCATAACAATAATGATCGTTCCACCCGGCTGAAGACGTTGACGTGGACCAGAAGTGTACCACTCATACGCATGATCAAACGCACTCTCCGATAATGCGTCCTGCTCCGAGTGTGGATCGTCAATAACAAACAAATCAGCACCACGACCCGTAACCGCAGCTCCAACACCAGCCGCAAAGTACTCGCCGCCAGCGTCCGTCTGCCATTTTCCAGCACCCTTGTTGTCTTCTTTTAGATTGGTTGCTGGAAATATCTCTTTATATTGTGGATCGTCTATAAGATCTCGAACCTTACGACCAAACCGAACGGCAAGCTCCGTGTTGTGGGTGGCTTGTATAATCTTGAGCTTTGGATTGCGGCCCAAAAACCACGCTGGCATAAGAAAGGAAGCGAACTCAGACTTAGAATGACGCGGTGGCATGTTAATTATAAGACGTTTCAGCTCGCCCCTCGCTACTCGCTCCAGTTTTTCTGCAATAACACGGTGATGAGACCCCTCAATGAAGTTCTCATACACATGATGAGCAAAAGGCATGAACTTGTTTTGAGCTAATTCCTGTAAGTCAAGTCTTTTCTTTGCCTCGGTTAAGGCAAGTATTTCCTTGAGAGCATCTTCAGGTAGTGCTTGTAGGTTCATTTATCGACCATAGGGCCTATATGGAGTGTAGTTGTCTAAGACAGCATTGGTATTGGGTCGGTAGTACGAAGAAATACGAGGTCTTACTTTTTGTATCACAGTGTCCGCTCCATCGTCCTCTTCTTCCTCGTCGGGCATACAAACAAACTGTCCGTCTACTTTAACAGCGGTAAATCCATCTGGGCACTCGAACGGAGGCTTATCGTCGTCAGTCTCTTCTTCCACGATATTAATTGGATCTTCTGCTGTTGGCTCGTCTACTTCAATTTCAACCTCGTCTACTTCTGGAGGAATATCCACTGTTGCTATAGTAGGGACGGTTGTCCCAGGATCAACGGCTGTTTCCGTTACAGGACCTGTATCTACTGCGGTAGTTGCAACTGGATTAATGGCTGTAACTGGGTCTGTGGTAATGTTTATATTCGTATCTGTTGGCATAGATAATAAAGTAGGGTCTGCTGCTATGCTCGTTTTAACAGGGTTAATTACCGCTGGAGTAAGTTTTCCTGTGTCTTTATCTCTAACTGGAACCTTGCCAACAGAAGGAGGATTAACAATTAAATTACCGATACCTTTAGTATCTGCGAGTGTGGACACTCCACTTGGTAGCATATCCGTTCTCGGTGCAGGACCTGACAATGCTGGCGTAGACATATCAAGACCCATAGCATTTTCTGCTATTCGTGTAATTTCAGGCATGGACATATTTAAATCGTTAGAAAGACGATTGGCTGTCTTAACGGACAATCCGCCTGTTTCTACTATCTCTTGTATAATAGCTTGTTGTGCCTGTCTAAAAGGTTTAGGAGGAGTAACATTTGATGGATCTCCCAACGTGGATAAAGAAGCTACTCCACTAGGGGCAGAAGATGCTTTTACTTTAAGAGCAGCAATTGCCTCCGCTGGATTTGTGTTTGCATCTGCCGTAATATTATTGTTTCGTAAGATTCTTAACAAATTATTTGTCATAGCGAAGGGACGGCCACCATCGTCGACTTTAGCAATAACATCCATAGCTTCTTGGTCTACGGCCGGAGTTTCTAACGTAGAAAAACTAGACGGGAAATTAACCGCTGTATCGCCAGCAGGGGCCGTAACATTTGCCACGCCTCCAGGAGAAATGCCAAAAGGTTTTATAGTAGGACCAACCCCATAAAGATAATTTGGGGTTTGAGTATATGGTTGAGTGGTGTCAATGTTTGTTGGTAATGCACCTGGTTGTCCCGGTATAGCCAAAGTAGAAATCCCAGAAGGTGTTGATATCTTTGAAAGATTAGCAACATTAGAAGGAGTTATGTTAACAACACCTGCTTCAGGCGATTGAATGTTTAAGTCTGTAGCAATATCAGGGCCAGCTCCAGGAATAACCGTGGTGCTTGGTGCTGCATCTATAGCAGAAGACGGGCCTCCAGTATTCACTCGGTACGGACCTCCGGCAACAGCCAAACCTCCTGGACCTGCGATTACAGCTTCTGCCATTGCTTGTTTTGCATCAAGATCCAACCCTTCTTCTGTGGCAGCAGTAGCACCAAATTGTTGTACAAAAGCCTGAAGACCTTCCGTTGTGCCTTCCTTAAACATATCTCCAAATTTATTTACAATTCTGCCTGTTATATTTGATACTACAGGTTTTCCTCCAGTTAAAAAAGGAATAGCATTTAAAGCACCCGTTGCTACGGCAGTCGCCGTGGCTGCTGCCCAATCTCCTGCATTTGGTACTTCTCGATTGTTTGCTTGAGCTCTTTCCAAGGCAACAGGACCAAGAACTTGCAGTATTTCTGGCATAGCTGCCGCTGTTCCTGTGGCTATCGTTACTGCCGTTCCCGTTAAACCAATAGCTGGAGCGGCTAAATACGTCCCCATTGCTGCAAGAGAAGACACGACAACATTAGGAACTTGTTCTAAAACCGCTCCGGGTAAATCTTCCCAACTATAGTCAAGCATTCCAGATCTTGAGTCAGCATAAGCAGCGGCTATAGAAGGATCAACCTCACCTTCTCCAAAGCCTATCGGTCCTTCGATCTGAGGATCAGCAAACTTCGCAGAAGCACTTCGTCCTCGAAACGTAGAAGTATCAATCGCGTTATTAAGAGTGTCCGCCGCTCCGTCAAAACCTGTAAGTGTTGCAAGAACACCAACATTTTCTAAAGCATTATCTGTGCCTCTTGTAATACTTTCTCCAAGAACGGCTCTAGTGGCACTGAGTAAACCTTGATCGTCTATGCCAGCAGCAGCTCTTTGCATTTCCTCAAAAGATTCCGGCGTATATGTCTGATTAAGAGATGGGTCATAGATCAATCCCTGACGAGCGGCAGAGTACTGTTGCATTTGATTAGCAAGTTCTGGATCAACATCTTCATACGGAACAGTGGCGGACGGAACAGTGGCGGACGGAACAGTGGCTGCCCCAGCAGAACGAAAGAAGTTTGCCGGGTTTAAATCGCTTAACGAAAAGTTTAAACCAGCTGTTTGTACTGGTTCAGGCTTCTTAAATTTTTGTACATAATCGGCAATTGAGGTTTGATTGGCATCTGAAGGGTTATACGCTCCAAGAGAGTTTACAAACTTTGTTGCTCCCGTTTTTCCTCCAATGTGTGCCGCAGCACGAAAACCATCTTTATCCACACCTGCCGCAGCCAAGGCCGTAGGATCGAGCTTATCGTATGTTTTATCTATGTCTTTTATGTGCCACAGATTAACTTTGTCCTGAAGATCATTGTCCGCAGCAAATTCTTTTGTAGTAATGTCTGTTCCAAAGGCATTGTTGTAATCATCCAATCGTGGCTGTCCAAACTGAAGAAGCCCTGAATATCCTAAACTGTTTACACTTTGATAATTTCCGCTGCTCTCACTTAAAGCTAACCTGTCAATAAAATCTTTGGGAGAAGATCCTTCCTTGTCTAGATTAACTCCAGCCATTATAGCATCCATAGTGGGTGTGTCATCCGTTCCTGCAAGTACCTGCTCTCCAGGAAGAGCTCCTCCCATAGCTCCGGGGGACATTCCTAGAAGAGCTCCTCCCATAGCTCCGGGAGACACTCCTAGCTCAGAATAAGGAGTAGTTTGATTTTGTGTAAACTCTAATCCTTGAGGATTTTCTATTGTGCCTGCGTTTGCTGCGTTGATTAAGCTAGGGAACAAATCCCCGAACCTACCGCCCTCGGGCGTAACCAGGTCAGGAATCATGGTTGGTCCTGCTCCGTCTACAGGGGTAGGAAACAAATCGTCAGGTCGAGGCAAAGGACCCCGGTCCGAGGTAATCGCTCCTGTGGGGGCCAGAATACCTAGACTTCTTGCGTTGTCAGGATCCATCGCATCTGGGTTCTGGAACAGAGGACCGAGGGACGGGTCAAATACTTCCGCGATATCCCGACCAGCCATCTTAATCCGCTCGACATTTCCTAAGTCATAATATTTATCTACAGCGTTTGGATCTCCAGGAAACAATCTTTCTGCTTCCGTTTTAACCTGTTTGTTAAGAGCACCCATCCTACCGCCAGTACGTTGACCAAAGGTGGCAGAGTTTATGTCCGTATCAATCTTTCCAAAAAACGCATCGTCTTTTTTGTCATCCTTCTTGGCTTGGGCTTTTGCAGCGGTAGCCTGATCTTTGAGATACTGAGACACAAGCTCGCTGTCCTTACCACCAAACTGCTCGTATACATCCTCTTTTTGTGAATTTTTTAATTGGTTTTTCAAGGATACGATTTTATCGCTTCCACCTTCTCCTGAAACACCCTTTAAACCAATAGCATCAAAGCCTACTCGTTCCCCATCTTTATAAAGTTTAACGCTGTTGCCTCTTTTAACCGCAACAACATTGTCATATTCTGGACCAAGTTCATACTCATACGCCTTTTTATCACCTTTATATGTAATACCCGTAACAGGGCTTGTTCTGCTTCCTTTATACCCTGAATTATTGGTTGCGCTGAAACTTAAATCCCGCGCTGCGTCAAGCGCAGCTTCTAGTTGTTCCGTTGTTTGCGCTGGGGCAGGAGCAGGAGTAATAGCAATAGGTTCGGCAACATTTATTGGTACTGTATACCCAACTGGTCCTGTGTTCGCAGGAATAGCGGCTTGAACAGGAGCAGGAGTTTGTGTTGTTCCTACCATAGGAGAAAGAGGAGCGCCCGTAGAAAAAGGAGGTGGAGCAACGTCCATAACTTGCACAGGAGGTGGAGCCGCAGGGGCTGCCGGTGCTCCGGGAGCAATAAAAGGTCCAGATTCTCCCAACATCATACCCGGACGATTTGGATCGGCCGCAGCAGCAGCTGGTGGAAGAGGGGCAAAAGGTGCCGCCGCTGGAGCAGGAGCTTGGTTCGCGGCATAACCTGCTTGGGCAATCTCTAAAGGTGTCGGACCTGCCGTGGCAAGTGAAGCTTTATACGCCTCTAACGCTTCTTGTTCCGCTCTCGCTTTTTCATTGTTCGCTTTTACCGCAGCAAAAACAGGGTCAACATACCCACCCGGCTTATAACCTGGAACCAAACCGCCTTCGTTCAACATTATCGGAACTTGGGCCCCGGTCGGAGAAACAAAGGCCCCCGTGTCTCCAAAAGAAAAGCCGTGCTTCTCCCTCAATATGTCCGCTACTTCTTGTGAAATGCCAGTGTTCATCGCTACGTCTCCGCCTTTTGCAAAGTCATACTGTGTTCCTGAAGCAAACTCTCCTTCTTTCAGTCTGCTAATAGAAGGATAAACATCATCTCTAATTCCTCGGTTGCCTCTTAAATCTACTTGGAGTCCTCTTTGTTTCATTAACTTTTGAGTTTGTTGAGAGGTTAAATTCCCTTTCCCATATTGTGTTAATATTGCCTCGGTTGTAGCATCATAGGGAGCGGATACATCAACAATGGACTTTGAATCTGCGTCTTCTAAAGACATCGGTCTTTTTTCTTTTTTTAAAGCAGGAGGTTGAAACCTTCCTTTCTCTAAATAATCATTTATTCTTTTACCTTGAGCTGTGTTCATTTGTCTATCAAACTCATCAAGTCCAAGATCTTGAATATCGTCCGAGAAAAATCCTTGTGGGTCATCCATCAGACCTGTAGGGACATCAAGTTTTTTCTTTGCTCCAGCCTTTACAAGCTTTGCAGCCGCATCACCAATAACAGGAAACAACCCTAAAATAGCAGCTCCACCTAATACTCCAACCATATACCAGTTTGGATTAGGTTTCTTTACTTCTTCATATATCTCTTCTGCGGCTATTGCATCTCCTACTATAGGAGTAGCTTCCGCAAGAAAAGTTCCAATATCTTTTATTCTTTTCTTAGTTTCTTCGCCTTCAAAAGGATTATTGCTAAATGATCCGTCCATTTTTGTTCCTCTCGCTACAGGTGTTAAGTGATCTTATACCCCATTCCCAAATGAAAATACATACCTAATTTTTTCGGGGGGATAGGAAACCTATTGTTTGGATCTCGGACATTGGTCCTTGGACCGCTGAGAACCCAGATGAAATTATATCTGAATGAATCTAGAATACCAATACTATAGCAAGAAAAAAAAATCCCGCCAGCGCGCATCTGGGGTCGGGGCGCGCGCGGCACGAGATCGAGGTAGTAGCAATTCGCGCCAGTAACCCCACGCGGCGGCTGGTAATATAGTTTAAGATAATGTCTTTTAGTTGTTGTGTTGTTGTTGATTATGAGTATACTAGTTATATTAAGGCGACAGCTTTATGCAAATAAATATAAAAGGAATCAAATGACATACATAATTAGACAACGAGACAATCAAGATGACTCATGGTGCTACACTTCAACTCTAAATAGTTGGGCAAAAACTTTATCTAGAAACCCGTCATTTTATCGAGTAGATGAGTCTACTATATTTGAAGTTAGAAAACCGTCTGGTGGCAATAAAACCATTCCACACGGAATCTATAAGTTAGATGCTATTGAAAAGAAATTTATTAAAATTAAAGGCATGGCATTGACTCTTGATGATACGATACAAGGTTTCACTTATATGTAAAAACAATAACCACAGGCAATTGTTGCCTGTGGTTTTTTATTAGAAAAGGAATCAACCATAATGAAAAATACTTATACTTATAACAAAGGCGACCTTAACCTTAGGATTATAGCCAGCAACAATAGTGCTGACGTTTACGCTCATCACTTTGGCGGGATGTATTTCTACAAAGGAACTATCTATCAACCATTTAGCAAAAAAACTCTTGTGATAAAAGCTAAAGAATTATTGCCAAATACGGATCTTGTTAGAGAATCATTATGAAAAACGGGATCATATATAAAGGTAAATCATTAATCGATGGTAAACCCATTGTTGTTATTGCGACGCTAACTAAAAGTAATGTTAAGACTACCGATCCAAACGGCGTCGGCGTCTTACAAACTTATATTTTAGTTGATGGAGTCGACCCTCGACTCGCCAGTAAGACGGGACAAGACTCCACAATATGCGGAAGCTGCATTCATAGAGGGACTCCAACTAACGACCTCAACCGAAAAATAGCGGTTAAAAGATCTTGTTATGTAAACCTAGGCCAAGGAGTCTTGATTACATATAACGCTTACACTCGCAGCGTTTATCCTATGGCAAACAATGCCCGCGACCGCAAGACTCTTGGCAGCGGTCGCGTTGTTAGGCTTGGCACTTATGGCGATCCAGCGGCCGTTCCAAGTTTTGTTTGGAATCAATTGTTAAGCAATTGCAAATCTCACTTAGCTTACACTCATCAAATAGGATTCCGTCCAGATATTGCTATGCAATCGGCGGACGATTTGGAACAAGCCAAAGCTTTATGGGGTCAAGGATCAAGAACATTTAGAACACTTAACAGCGTAAGTGATATAGACAAAGTAAATGAGATCCTTTGTCCAGCATCAAAAGAGGCTGGCCAGCGCACAACTTGTGATAGCTGCAAGTTGTGCGGCGGCCTTGCCACTAAAACCAAAAAATCAATAGCAATAGTACTACATTAAAGGAGTCGAAATAATGAACAGTAAGCTTATAACATTTACATACGTTTTATGGTGGGCTGGAGCTTTAAGCTCTGCCTTTCTAATTGGTGCTTTTACAGTTTGGCTATGGCACGTTTACCCGAATATAATAGTATAGGAGTCTTGAAATGAAAGTTAAACTATCGATAACATTAGATATTGATACGACCGCATGGGATAATAACTATAACATAATTGATCAAGTCCCGCTCAATGCAGAGACAGCCAGTGCCAATGGCAATGCAGATTGGCACTTAACAGTTAAAAAACTAATGATCGAAGATGTAAAGCAGCACTTTAATAATTTAGTATATGAACACTACAACAGCTTGGGGGTATTAAAAGAATAGTAAGAGTTGATTCCAAACTAGCCCGACCTTGAGTCGGGCATTTTTTTTGCCTAAATTTTTGCATACTTAACAGCGGCGACAGGGTCGCAAGATCAAAGCGAATTATAATAAGGTCGCAGATCGGCTCGCAAGGTCTCGAACAAGGTCGCAAAGTCCTCGAACCTCGAACCTTGATCCTCTAAAAGGGGCAGACCAAGTCGCAAGAGTTCCGAGCCATGCTCACCCCCAAACAAAAATAGATCCTTGGCAGAAGCACCTCTAACTAAGAAGAAACTTTTCCCACCTTTTGAAAAATATGACATATGCCACGCAATTTGGTGAGGACTAATAATTACCCTATTATTTTTGCTTACCTTTAATTCGAGCCAAACAGGTAGACCATCTACCAAAGCGAACACATCGGGAACACCGCCCCCATTTTTATTCTCAACTCTTTGAAGAAATGTTTTCTTCGGTAGGTTTCTTTTCAATTGCTTCCAAAAGTTCGACTCGGTTGGCATCTTTTTTTACCTCTTCAAAATCTGCATCTATCACAAAAGCTTGGGGGTATTGCTTCTGGAGTTGAGATAAACGAGCAGTAATTTCATCTCTGGAAAGTTGATCTAAAGTGTTAATTGTTTCACGTCTATCGATTGTTAATCCGCCCAATGCACTTCGGATTCGCTCCGCATTTATTGCTGCTGAAAACTGGTTATTATCTTCAGCCCCAAGGCTCAGTTTATGCAGTCGTTCAAGTTGACCCAAAGTTGTGACACCATAACGCCTCTGTTTTTCTTCTCGAAGCTCGGTAATATATTCTACAACGTGAGGATATTCCCTGCCGTTTAAAAGTTTTGAAGCTTGAACGTGTGCAATGTCTACAGCAAACCCACTTTTTCTAGCACATTCACTATTAGAATATATTCCCTCGACGATGTGCTCACAGAACGTGATCTGTCGATTGGTCAACTTCCTGTTGTTTTTTTCCTCAATCTTTTTTTTGATAGACGGCATTCGATAAACTCCAAATGTTGTACAAATTACACAAGAATAATAGAGACAGTAGCTCCAAAAATCAAGAGTTCGGAGACAGCAAACTGTCTCAAAACTTCCTTTTTACAAAAAACAGGAAACCAAAGAACTTCATATATAGGGGTTTTTACACATTTACTGTCTCTCTGTCTCAACATTGTCTCAGCATTTTCGCCTATAAGAACCTTATTTGTATGAGTTGGAGACAGTGAGACACTTGAGACAGCATATTTGAAAAACTTTTTTGAATTTTTTTTTCTTGTGAGATTGCCCTATACTGGCACTCTGTCTCAAAGCACTTGCAATACTATTCTACTTGTGGTCTAGTTGTAGGCATAGAAGAAGTGATTCTATTTTAATTAGGAGATATATTATGATTGCTAATAATACAAAAAAAACATTCCCCCACGATATTCAGCCAAATTTTGATAAGACTTTTATAAATTATAACGAGCTTATCATTATGGACGAGCGAACTCCAGAGGCACGTTCAACGAGCCCTGTAGATCTGGAAGATGTGATGAATATGGTTGAGCCTAAGGCAATTCAAATACGAAACCAAATGTGGGAATTAAAAGATGAGATTGCCGACTTAAAAAAAGAGTTGGGGCGTTTTGTTTTTCACCCAGAAGAGCATATCTTAGCTTTTTATCTTGATGAAGCAGAAAGATATGATCCTGAGACTTCTGAGTTCCACAAAGCTCACATGGAAATCGTCGATTACCGAGACGAGTACTCTGGTTGGAACGAGGAGTACAGCAATGACCGAGGTTAATGGTTGGAAGAGCCGAGAGACGTGGCTCGTGGGTCTTTGGATGATGGACGATATGTTTGAGCGTTTCAAAGACGAGTACCATGATGGGGCAGACATTCACATGGATGATATCAAGGATTTAGTTCAAGATCAGATTTCGCATGAAACGAATGTTATTAATGGTTTTGTTACGGATCTTTTAAGTGGAGCTTTTGCTCAAGTTGATTGGAGAGAGTTAGAGACAGCTTTGAATGATCGTCTGAAGGAGAATTATGAATTAACAGAGGAAGTAGGGGGTGATTACGATTGATGTTGAATAGGCGACCTTGGAAACAGGGTCGCCCTTTCTGCGTTTATTGTACGCAAAACTGAAATCCAAAGGAGAGGGAAAAATGTATATTAAAAAGGAACTTAAAACAACATCGGACGCTTTTACACTCGCATTGCAACTCGCTGTTACTGGGACTGACGAGGCGAAGGTTAACGAGTGCAAAGAGATGGCAAAATATTTCGCATCTCAAATGTCGGCTAAAGAGGTGGAGTTATGTTTTGCAAAAGCAGAAGCTGCCATTCAATATCCAAACCAACCGTATGCGAAGGAGATGACCGATGGGTAAGATAAAAGATTGGCTGATTGGCATGGAAGAGGACGCAACATGGATGAGCCGAGAGGAGTGGTCGGATAAGCACGGCACATCCAACGTGGACATTTATGATAGAGTGAATGACGAGATCTCAAATGAGCTTGCGATGCATTCTATCCAAAGCTTAACAGATTTTCTGGAAGGGAGATAAGAGATGGGAGTTCGAGTTTATTTTGAGAGTGAGCATATATCTTGGGCGTGTGAAGTCGCCTATTTTAAAAACGAGGACATTTTTGATGCGTGTACAGATGCTCTTGAAGAGAAGGCAAAATCCGAGGGTTACATTTTAACTGAAAGCGTAGAAGAGGAAGAGACTTGTGTAACGATTACCTTTGATGAACCTGATCCTGAAGACGAGAAACCAAACACATATCATTTTAACTCAGAAGCCGAAGCAAATGCCTTTTTGATGGGTGTGGATGTGACAGAGGGAAGAACAGTTAAGGAGAAGAGTAATGGCAAGGACTGAAGCACTTAAGGTTGATTTGAAAGATCTTTGTGTTCACTGTTTTGATGATACGTCGTTTGGCTCGGGCAAGTTTGTTAATCGTGTCCTTGCCGATACAACCATCGATGCGAGCGAGGGTGATATCTATATACGTCTTGACGGTTATTCTTGCGCGGAGTGTTTGTCTTTTGAATGTGATCGATGCCCAGAGAAGATTGGCATGGACGAGGATTTCTACCTCGAGGAGACAGACGAGAGGGTCTGTGAGAATTGTTTAACGTTCGCGGAGCGCGCGAGATTGGAGATAGGATCATGACCTACACATTAGAACCAAACAAGATGGTATGTCCGAGGTGCGAGGGTCTTGGGCAGACCCACTATACCTATCCTGTCGTAGATTATGAGAACGGTGGGTACTTAGAGGAGAGGCTAGATTGTTGTGAGGAGTGCGATGGATCTGGTGCAATAGAAATAGAGGAGGACGAGTGATGGGTAAATTTAAAGTTACGTGCTGTTCGACAACGTACATGCATTATATTGTTGAGGCAAAAAACGCAGAGGAAGCAGAAGAAAACTACAGTACCTTTTTAACGTGTATTGTTGACCCTTCTTATGGGGACAATGATGAAGAGGTTTTGGAGACTATAGAAATAGAGGAGGACGAGTGATGGCTAGATACTACACACCAAAACTAACTGAGGCTCAGTACTTTCATGTGTTGGACGCAATGATTAATTATGGAAAGGATGTTTATAACGAGGCTGAAGACACGTTGCTAGAAGGTACAGCTAAATTACATGAGCGAACTTTAGAAACCTTGATGGAAGCAAAGGACAAGGTCGCATGATGTTTAAAGGAGAACTACCAATAGACCATGAGCCGAGCTTAGATTACATAGCTCAAGTATGGGCAACACACGATGTGGAAGATGGTGAAATATTGAACTGGGATCACGCATACGAGATGGCGTGGTCTGCCCTTGAAACTGAATTAGAATTTGAGGGATTAGAAATGACTGCCGAATGGTGGGACAGAGGGAGGGAGGTCGCATGATTATTTCCAGTGCCCTTCTTTGCTTGGCAAGCAACATTTATTTTGAAGCACGATCCGAACCTATCGCTGGTCAGATCGCCGTCGCAGAAGTGACCCTCAATAGGGTAGGGTCGCATGATTATCCCAACGACATTTGTGGAGTTGTTCTTCAGGAGAACGACGATGGCTGTCAGTTTTCATGGTGGTGCGATTCAAAATCAGATCAGCCCAAGGATATGTTTTCATTCTTAAAGGCGAAGGCGATAGCCAAGATGATGATCGAGGACGGAGAATATATTAGCGTGGTTGGGGATGGGGTGACGCATTATCATTCTACATCTGTCGAGCCGTATTGGATTGTGGACTACACAGAGTCGCAAAGGATCGGGGATCACGTTTTTTACACCGAGAAAATGAGTGACATAGAACCACTACCGAGACCCGAGAACTTTGCTCAGATGTTATGTGAGACCTCCAACGACGAGGGTCGCATCTTTGTTATGGGGACGTGTATCGAGGGAGAATACTAATGTCTTATGCGTGTCCAATAAGAAGGAAAGAGCGAAGAAAAAAATATTACAAATCAAACAAAGAAAAACTATTAGAGCAAAACAAAAAGTATAGAGAAGAAAACAAAGAAAAAGAAAGCAAGCGAGCGAAAAAATATAGAGAAGCAAACAAAGAAATAATATTAGAAAAAGAAAAAAAGTATAGGGAAGAAAACAAAGAGAAAGAAAGAAAGCGAGCGAAAAAATATTACAAATCAAACAAAGAAAAACTATCAGAAAGGAGAAAACGAGATGCAGAAAATTTGACGGATTATTATGTTGTTAGGTTTATAATTGAGAATAGCAATCTAACTCCTAAAGACATACCTCAAGAATTGATTGAGGCAAAGAGAGAATTAATTAAAATCAACCGGTTTATAAAAGAGGAGAACCAGAAATGAAAAATGTAGTAGAACTAAGAACCCAACTTGCAATCGCTTTTGAAGGATTGTCCAACGGTGAACTAAGCTCCAAGGACGCAAGCGAGATGGCAAACCTAGCAGGGAAAATGATTAACTCTGCCAAGGTGCAACTCGAGTACCATGCGTTGCGTAAGGACACCCCAAGCATATCGTTCTTACATGTTGAAGAGGACGTTAGTTAGAACACAAAAATCTTGGATAAGCCTATCGATATTGATAGAGTTAACGAACAAACAGGAGGTATAAAAAAATGAGCAGACCAAAACTAACACGATACAGGTACGATAAGTTAGGCATAAAAAGGGGAGATGTTTACAGCCACATAGATGATAAGATACACTACTGGTTGATAGACGAAGCGATCCGATTGAAATGTGATATAGGTGTAGTCGTCGCAGCGATAGTTAAAGACACCTATCATGAAGAGATGGAAGGCAACAGTTGAACTATAAGATAGATCAGATAACCGATGCACATGAGTTGTTCTCAGAGTTTCTTGATGCTCTCGAGGCTGACAACATGGATCCGAGCCTAATGATTCCGGTCATGATGACCAGGATCATTGAGCTCGCCATAGATAACTATGGGGGCAAGGCGACTGAACGAATGCTGTCAGCTAATCTGCTGACAGCAGACAAAGATGGTTTAACATTTCACTAGAAGGAAGATAAGATGACCGACACAAGAACAGAAACGGCAACGGTGGAGTACATTTCATACTCCAACAGTGGAGTTGCAAGGACCGAGGAGCAAGACGGGATATACATTAATATACGGATCGTTGAGAAGTTAGATTTAAAGGAGGGCGAACAGGTTCGAGTAACTATGGTTCCCAATTATTATGACAAGGTAGAAGAAGTTCCTTGGCGCGCGACGCGAGTTGAACGGACAGGATCGCACAACCTCGAAGACCTAAATGGTTTTGTTCCTATCATTCGTAATATACTTGAGGAGAGTGCAAGAGATTGTCTGTCTGATGGCGTTGATACGGACGAGCTTCATACATATGGGTGGACAGCGGAGGAGCTATCAAAAGAACTTAATTTAAAAGAGGAAGAGGTTGAGTTGTCGCTGCGATTAATGAAGGACGTAAAGAAGTCTGTTACCTATTGTATCCCATCCACAAAGATCGTATAACTATTGTGTACTTATTAACAAGAGGTGTACAATGGACAAACAACCAGAGATAAAGAAGCCAAACTTTAGAAATGTGGCATTGCTTTTGGACGATCATGCGATGTTGAAAGAGTTAGCGGAGACTGATCAAAGGTCGATGACCCGACAACTCTCGGTCATCATACGAAGAGAACATTTAAAAGCCAGCCACGAACATGGGTAAGAGGTCAAACTTTGAAAGGGTAGAGAGAGATTTCTACCCTACCCCTTTACCCGCAGTTAAAGCACTCATTCCGCACATAAAGTATATCACGAATTTCATCGAGCCCTGTGCCGGTGACGGAGCTCTTGTGGATCACTTGGAGTCTTACGACAAGAAGTGTGTGTTTAAGTCGGACATAGAGCCGAGACGCGAGGACATACATAAATGTGACGCACTCGACATATCCGCATGGCTGTATGACAGTGAGGCCGAGGTTATCATTACCAATCCTCCCTGGGATAGGTCGTTGCTGCACCCTATGATTATGCATTTCGTATCCTTAAAACCAACGTGGCTTTTGTTTGATGCTGATTGGATGCATAACAAATCTTCCAGTGCATTCATGCCGTACTTAAAAGCTATAGTAAGTATAGGTCGGGTGAAATGGATACCCGATTCAAAGAGCACGGGCAAAGACAATTGCTGTTGGTATTTATTTGAGAAGGATGTATACCTTGGCACCAAATTCTACGGCAGACATTGGGAGAGAAAGTAATGGTAGCATTCTTACCGAGCCCAACGTACAGTTATTTTGTAGAATATAAGGGCTTAAGTTTAGAAAAGAACGTGCGATCCATTTACTTGTATGCTACGAGTGAGTTACATGTGCGTGAGATACTAGCGGACTACAACGTCGTGTCGGTGATAAAAGACTAGGACTATTTCTTGGGGGCGTACCGTGTTCCCTCTTTACTTTTCCTCAATCTCTCGGGCTCTTTGCTATATCCTCGGATCTGTGTGACGTTGTGACGTTTCATATCCTTGAGCATCATCCGGCATACATCAAGCTCGAGCCCAGTTACTTTTGATAGCTCTCGACAAGCATTGCCTATATTCCAAAGACCTCTTCGATACTCCGCCATGATCTCGATAGATGCATCAAGATTTAGATCAGGCTCGGGCTTAGACTTAACCATTGCTTTACCTCTTCTCCTAATACCTTGGCACTAATTTCTATTTTATTTTGCAATGCTCCAACAATCTTTTCGTCTATTGTTCCATCACAAATTAGATCGACGTATGTTACAGGCTTGAGCTGTCCTATTCTATGGGCACGGTCTTCACTTTGCATACGAGTAGCTAGGTTAAAGTCGTTTGTGTAATACACAACAAGGTCTGCTTCTGTTAGAGTTAGACCATACCCTGCCGTAGATGGATTGCCCACAAAATATTTAAGTTTGGAGTTTGGATCTTGAAACTGTGTGATGATATCATTACGAACATCGTCGGACGTATCACCAAAGTAAGCTGCGGCAGATCCTTGCCCAAACTTTGCATTGAGTTCCTTTGTTATGTGGATGATGTCGTGTCGAAATCGAGACCAGATGATTGACTTGCCACTGTGCTCATCAAGTATCTCCATCAAGGCCGCCGTTCTTTTGGTGGGAAACGTGTGCATCACACCATCGTCAGACTTAATATGACCTGATAGTATTTGTTGCAGTCGTAGCATCTGAGTTATGATCGCCGGTGCTGTAACGAGATCGCCGTCCTCGAGCAGGATCATAGCTTCACGTTGTATCTTATTGTACCAACTTTTTTGCTGATCCGTAAGACTGACGTACCGAGAGGTGTATGTTTTCTCAGGAAGATCCAAGCAGTCCTTCTTTAGTACGCGATAGGAAAACCTTTCTAGTCGCTCTGTAAGTTCATCCAAGTTCCGATAGCCGAGGACCTGTGTGAAAGCATGGGCCCCCATCTTTACTTTTTGCAGTACAGCGTACCGTCCCTGGAATGCATAGAACGAATCATAACCCAAGAGACCGGGCGATAGGAAGTCAGTCTGTGCATAGATATCAAGAGGCGAGTTGGTTACAGGTGACCCAGTAAGAATACGAGTGTATGTAAACTTCTCTGAGACTTTAAGAAGTGTCTTGGTTCTTTTGGCTTTGTGATTTTTTATTGCGGTTGATTCGTCCACGACTATCATACCATGCTGACCATAATGTTTTGCCAACCATTCCCCTGCCGTCTTACCTTTGACAGAAGAGAAAGCTTCGACGTTCATAACAAAGATAGTAAGACCATTGAACTTCTCTTTGACGGCAGCCATTTCTTTTTTCTGTGCTTTGTTTGCAGAAGAGACCCAGCGAATCACTCGATGCGGTACATCATCCGACATGTGCTGCGGTATTTCTTTTGCCACCCAATTTCTGTATACTCCTTTGGGTGCAATGATGAGAGCAAAGTTTACCTTGCCATCACAGAACAACATACCAAGATTATCCAACAATACTTTACTCTTGCCTGTTCCCATCTCCATAAACAGACCAAACGATTTCTTGTTTCCACACCGGTCCAATGCGGTTCTTTGATGTCCATATGGTTTTGTTTTAAATTTGTAGTTGACAGTCATGTGTTTCTCCCTATAAAGTCTTTTTACGACACGCCTACTTGTGTGTCAACAACAATTCTGAAGAGGAAAAACTTATGACAGAAATATTCGAAGACTTATTTGATGAAGGACAAGCGTTGTCCGACATTGATACTGGAACTGGGAGGACACTGAGCGATCTTGTACGTAAACTTCGCGATGTCGAGAGCCAGATTGAAGACGCAGACATTCACTTAAAAAGTTTGAAGCAAGAAAAGCACAAGCTATCAGTGGAGAATATCCCGGCACTTATGGATGAGATGGGCGTTGATCGTCTTGATGTTGACGGTGTTACCGTTCAGCGTAAGATGATGGTTCACGCATCAATTCCTGTGGGCCGGAGAGAAGAAGCGTATGATTGGTTACGTTCCGAGGGCCTAGATACTATCATTAAGAATGATATTATTTGTTCCTTTAGTAAAGGTGAAGACAACCTAGCAGGAG
>Ga0209384_1000115_pt1 | contig 54421 bp, 51 predicted proteins | sample CoawatmetaG05DNA_FD_187511 | JGI IMG/M metagenome (GOLD analysis project Ga0209384, IMG submission 187511) | Marine microbial communities from the West Antarctic Peninsula - Coastal water metaG058-DNA (SPAdes) (version 2) | ecosystem: Environmental > Aquatic > Marine > Coastal ... | reverse complement strand
TAGCGGACCAGAGACATTAACAGAACACCAACCGCCACACAATGAAGTCAGTCATAGTTATAGGATCAGGTTTTGCAGGCCTCAGTGCAGCGAGCTTTCTTGCAAGAGATGGTTATGATGTTACCCTAGTAGAAAAGAATGACCAACTAGGTGGTCGCGCAAGGGTTTGGGAACATGAAGGATTTAGTTTCGACATGGGGCCTAGCTGGTATTGGATGCCTGATGTATTTGAACGATACTTTAAGGAGTTTGGATATACCATAGATCAACTATATGACTTAGTGAGATTGGATCCTTCCTACAGAGTGATTTTTGGTCAGGATGATTTCGAGGATCAAAGTTCGTCTATGGAGGAACTAGAAGCCATGTTCGATAGACTTGATCCAGGTTCGGGTCTAAGACTTAGAAAGTTTTTAAAGCAGGGTGCGTACAAATATGAAGTCGGGATAAAGGATCTTGTATTTAGACCCGGTAGATCGATTACTGAATATTTGGATCTACGTATTGCCAAAGGGTTATTTAAATTGGATATGTTGAAAGACATTCGTAAGCATGTTGCGGAAGTTAGTTCTCATCCTAAACTGAAGGCTATATTGGAATTTCCTGTCTTGTTTTTGGGCGCTCTTCCTCAAAATACTCCTGCACTATATAGTTTAATGAATTATGCAGACATGTCTCTTGGTACCTGGTATCCTATGGGTGGCATGAACAAAATAATCCAAGCTATGATTAAAGTAGCGAAGGAGCAAGGGGTTAAATTTCGCCTTAATACCGAGGTAACAGGGTTTAAATATCATAATGGGTCTATCATCAGTGTTCTTACCAGAACAGGTTCATTTACTGCTGATATTGTGGTAGGAGCAGGTGATTACCATCATATAGATCAAAAAGTAAGTTTACCTGAATTCAAAGAGTACTCTTCAAAGTATTGGGATAAACGTAAATTATCGCCTTCATCGCTACTTTTTTATTTAGGAGTCAAGGGTGATATTCCTAAAGTTCTCCACCACAATCTGTTTTTTGACCATGGATTAGATCAACATGCTCACGAGATATTTACAGATCCACAATGGCCTACAAAACCATTGTTTTACGTGAGTGCACCGTCAAAAACGGATAAAAGTATTGCACCGGTTGGACATGAAAACATGTTCTTATTGATGCCTACAGCACCTGGGATGTCTGATGATACCGAGGAAGTGCGTGAGAAGTATTATAACATAATGATGGACAGATTAGAGGCCTTCACGGGTGTAACTATCAGGGATAAAGTGGTGGTTAAGAGGTCTTTTGCGCACGCAGATTTTCAATCAGATTATTTTAGTTTTAAAGGAAATGCATATGGTTTAGCGAACACGTTAGATCAAACTGCAATTTTAAAGCCCCGCTTAAAGAGTAAAAAGGTAGATAATCTTTACTTTGCAGGCCAACTTACAACTCCAGGACCAGGAGTACCTCCCTGTCTAATAAGCGGTGAGGTGGTAAGTAGAGAGATTGGGAAAGATTATAAACTATAGGCGGGCGAATGAAACCATTATTTGACAGTGTAAGCATTCGTGCTTCAAAGATGATTACCAAGGCTTACAGTACTTCATTTTCACTAGGTATACTAGGGTTAGACAAGAAGTACCATGATCCTATCTACGCTATATATGGTTTTGTAAGATTTGCAGATGAGATCGTTGACAGTTTTGAGGGTTACCCTCAAGAAAAACTTCTCAAAGGATTTTGGGCTGATACTTTTGAATCAATTGACGATAAAATCAGCTTAAATCCCATCTTGAATAGTTTTCAGCAGGTCGTGAATGCATATGAAATTGACCATAGCCTAATAGAGACGTTTTTAAAATCCATGGAAATGGATCTTTACAAGAATGATTATGACGAACAAGCCTACAAGGACTATATTTTAGGAAGTGCCGAAGTGGTAGGGCTCATGTGTTTAAAGGTATTTGTAGATGGTAACGAAGAAAGATATGAGAAGTTGAAAGAACCCGCTATGCAATTGGGGTCAGCCTTTCAAAAAATCAATTTCCTTAGAGACTTGAATGCAGATTATCACAGCCTTGGTAGAACTTATTTCCCAGGTGTAGATTTAAAGGGTTTCGACGAAAAAACTAAAACAGCCATAGAAGCTGATATAGATGTAGATTTTGCTGCTGGATTTGAAGGAATTAAGCAGCTCCCGAAAGGGGCAAGATTCGGAGTTTATATCGCTTACGTTTATTATTATAGTTTATTCAAAAAAATAAGAAAGACCCACTGTGATATTATCTTGAGTAAACGAGTTAGAATATCAAACAAACGTAAGTATGGACTGTTAATTAGTTCTTACTTACGACATACCATTAATTGGATTTAAATTAACGAACATGCTTGAAGAGGTTATCCTAGTCGATGAACAAGATAATGTGCTTGGACTGATGGAGAAAATGGAAGCACATCGTTTGGCAAAACTACATCGTGCGTTTTCAGTTTTTGCGATGAACGATCGAAACGAAATATTACTTCAAAGACGTGCGCTACACAAGTACCATAGCGGAGGACTTTGGACGAACACTTGTTGTTCACATCCCAGAGATGGAGAAACCGTTGAGGCTGCTGCAAAACGTAGGTTAATGGAAGAAATGGGTTTCACCTGTGAAGTAAGCAAAATATTCAGCTTTATCTACAAAGCCGAATTAGACAACGATTTAACGGAACACGAATTGGATCATGTTCTTATTGCCAGATGGAACCAAGATCCAGAAGTAAACCCAGACGAAGCAGACGGCTTTGAATGGCGTTCGGTAGACTGGGTTGCTTTAGATATGAAACAGCACCCAGAAAAGTATACCGTTTGGTTCAAAATTATTTATGATAAATTCTTAAACTTTTGGAACAATGAAGATCACGGTATCTAGAAAAGCACATTTCAATGCAGCGCATAGATTGCACAATCCTTTATTAAGTTCAGAGGAAAACCTCGATACTTTTGGTAAGTGTAATAACCCATACTATCATGGTCATAATTACGAACTTATTGTGAGTGTGACTGGAGAAGTAGATGTTAAAACGGGTTATTTAATCGACATGAAGGTATTGTCAGACTTAATTAAACGTAAAGTTGAAGATCATTTAGACCATAAAAACTTGAATGAGCAGGTAGAAGAATTTAAGGAACTGAATCCAACTGCTGAGCATATTGCATTTGTCATCTGGAATAGACTTAAACCTGAGCTTGGGCATCACTTAGAACTTTCTGTAACGCTTTATGAAACCCCAAGGAATTTCGTGGAGTATCATGGATTATAATATACTTGATAGATGACAAAAAATGAGAATCATTATACATCAGAACACCACGAAGAGCTACTAGATCAACATTTAGGCACGTCTCTTCATACGCCATTACGTTCGGATGCTTTTGAACTATCTAATGAAGATAAGATCAGTCAAATAGCGGATAAATTTAAAGATATCATGGTTTTGCTTGGGCTAGATCTAAATGATGACAGCTTAAGTGGCACACCATTAAGGGTCGCTAAAATGTACGTTAACGAAGCTTTTTCAGGACTAAACCCGTTGAATAAACCGGAGATAAGGTTGTTTGAGAATAAGTACGAGTATAAGGAGATGTTGATTGAGAAAAACATTAAAGTACACTCTCATTGCGAGCATCATTTTGTGCCAATTATAGGTAAATGTCATGTAGCTTACTTCCCTGGTGACACCGTTGTGGGATTGTCTAAATTAAACCGTATTGTCCGGCACTATGCAAAACGTCCTCAGGTTCAAGAGCGTCTGACACGACAGATTGCGGAGGCTCTAATGGAAGGATTACAGACTCAGCATGTAGCCGTTTACTTAGAAGCTGATCACATGTGCGTCAAGACAAGAGGGGTAGAGGATGATCAAAGCTCCACCGTGACGATGGCGTTTCATGGTAACTTCAATAGTGACGATGTTAAGCGTTCATTCCTAGAATCGTTCAGATAACATGCAATCTATTAGTGTATTTTGGTTTCGTAGGGACCTTCGCTTAGAGGATAATGCTGCACTATGGAAGGCATTAAAATCTGATACTCCGGTACTGCCTATTTTTATTTTTGATAAGGATATTCTGTCTAAACTTGAGGATTCTAAGGATCCTAGAGTCTCTTTCTTGCACAAAACTATAGAGGCGCTTGACCAGCAGCTTAAGGAACTGGGGAGTAGCCTTAAAGTCTTTTACAGTCATCCAGAACTAGTGATGGAAGAGCTGTCAATCACTTATGATGTAAAACAAGTGTTTTTTAACCGCGACTATGAACCTTATGCTTTGCAAAGAGATTTGAGGGTGACCTCATTTTGGAAAAGTCAGGGTGTAAAAGTAATTGGTGCAAAAGACCATGTTATTTTCGAAAAAAACGAAGTAGTTAAAGGTGACGGCACCCCCTATTTAGTGTATAGCCCATATGCAAAGGCATGGCGAAAATTATTTACCAATAATCACAGCCAACCTTATCCTAATCACACGTATTTCGAAAACTTTTTAAAGTGGAATAGTACGGAGCACATTTCTCTAAGGGACATGGGTTTTAACCCTACTCAAATAGAACTTCCACAGCCTGAAATACACCCAGATATCATCAGTAAATATGATGAAACCAGGAATTTTCCAGGGAATAAAAGGAGTACTACTAGAATTGGACTGCACCTGAGGTTCGGTACCCTTAGTATAAGACAAGTGGCTAGGGACGCGCAAGTGCTTAATGATACATTTTTGAGTGAGCTCATATGGAGAGACTTTTTTCAAATGGCGTTGTATTTCTTTCCTGAAAGTAGAGAGAAGTCCATAAAACCTAAGTATGATGCTATACCCTGGGTGAATAATGAAGCACACTTTGACGCATGGTGCAAAGGAAAAACAGGTTACCCCATGGTGGATGCGGGCATGAGAGAACTTAATGCTACCGGATACATGCACAATAGAGTGCGTATGGTTGTCGCTAGTTTTCTTACGAAGCATTTACTTATAGACTGGCGGTGGGGCGAAGCCTATTTTGCGGAGAAACTTCTTGATTTTGACCTAGCGTCCAACATTGGAGGTTGGCAGTGGGCTAGCGGTAGCGGTCTAGATGCAGCACCCTACTTTAGAGTGTTCAACCCTACCACACAGTTAGAAAAATTTGATAAGGAACATGTATATGTTAATCGATGGATTCCGGAATTAGATACTGGTGATTATCCAGACCCCATTGTAGATCATAAATGGGCACGAGAAAGATGTCTCTCTACCTATAAAGAGGCATTAGCTGCAAATTAAAAAGGCCCTCGTTGAGGGCCTTTTTAATTTATGTCTTATCCTGTAATAATTTAAGGTTTAGCATCCTTAGTATACCCGAACAACTTCTTTTCACGAATAACGGCATCTACGTATTGCGGCAAGCTATGTTCCCAACCAGGCTCTCCTGCTTTTATCTTAGCTAAAACCTCTCTGGAGAATATGTTCGTGATATCATGGTCAAACTCCTCAATATCAAGTATCCTATTGTGAAATATAAGATATTCCATTATCGGCCTGAACCTTGGGTGTACTTCCGCGTCGATTTTGCGTAAGATCTTACCTTTGTTGTTATGGTCAATTAATGGATAAACCATGATTTTCAAATCCTTAGAGAATATTCGTCCAAAAGCTTCCAAAATACCACCCTGTAGATCGCGGTAGTATTTTTCACTAAATAGTTCAGTAAGGTTGTTAACGCCCATCACTAATCCCTGACGTTTCTTCGAGAAGCGACCAAAATAGTCGACTAGTTTATAATACTGCTGGTAGTTAGATATTAAAACCGTTTGCCCAAGGCTACAAAGGATTTCGGCTCTGTCTAAAAAGTCTTGCTCATCAAGAGCTCCATCGGATAGTAGGTTGTTTAAGGTTATCTCCCAGAGCACAACAGTTTTTTCTGGATCAACTTTTTTATCATTAGTAAACAGGTCATAACCACGCTTGATCATGTCCATATTCACTTTTGTAACTGGTCGAAATGATCCACGCATCGCTAATATATGCTTCTTATAAAGCAGTTCTGCCGGGAGTAAATTATCACCCTGGGGACCAAAAATAACAGCATCTGTGTAGCCGTTTTTGATCAATTGCAGAGACATTAATCGGTTATCAACGTCCTCTAAATCAGGACCTGAAAAATTTATTAAGTCAATTTCTATAGCGTCTTGATCAATATTATCGTAAAGACCCAGTAAAAATTCCTTGGGGTTGTCATAATGTCTGTAGGCGCCGAAAATCAAATTAGTACCCAGTCGCCCTACGGTCTCCTGTTGATGCTTTGCCTCGTTCTCATGCAACCTGAAGTGAATCAGTATCTCATTTGTTTTGCGATCGGGTGTCGTTTGAAAACGTATACCCATCCAGCCATGGCCTTTGAAGGTCTTGGTGAAATTAACGGTAGCAACAGTATTTGCGTAGGCGAAATAGGTCTTATCCGGATGTATATTACGGTCTAATCTCTTTTCAATAAGGTTATACTCATGACTCAACATTTTCTTTAAACGGCTCTGAGTGACATACCTATTGTCCTCTTCGATACCATATATATCGTCGGAAAAGGCTTTGTCATAGGCACTCATTGCCTTAGCTATGGTACCTGAAGCCGCTCCAGCTCTGAAAAATTCACGAACAGTTTCTTGTCCGGCGCCTATTTCTGCAAACGTCCCGTAGATGTCAGAGTTTAGGTTAATTTTAAGAGCCTTTTGAGCGGTGGTGAGGACAACACGATCCTTCATACTGTTTTGTATAGGTTGATGTAAATACAAATTTAAACTTTCCTTATTGTCAGCGTGGGAAAATCAATGTAAATTATTGAACCAATGACACCAATTAATCAATTTATATTGCTCGGCTCAGGAACATCGCAGGGTGTACCGGTGATAGGGTGTGATTGTGTGGTGTGCTCCAGTAATAATCCAAAGGACAATCGCACAAGAACTTCTGCATACATTCAGGTGAATGGTATTCATCTCGTGATAGACACAGGTCCTGATTTTCGAATGCAAATGCTACGAGAAGGGCTTTCTAAGGTTGATGCTGTATTATTTACCCATGAACATCAAGATCATATGGCTGGTTTGGACGACGTACGTCCCATGATCTTTAGGTCAGGTAAGGCAATGGCTATATATGGACAATCTAGGGTAATTAGCAGGATTAAAAAAGCATTTCATTACGCCTTCGAAACACAACCTTATCCAGGTGCACCAAGGATTGATGCATTTGAAGTAGACGAGAGTAAACCTTTTACAGTTGAAGGAATTGAAATTATCCCTATTCCTATAGACCATGGAAACCTAGCCATATTAGGATATAGAATAGGGGATATGGCTTTCCTTACGGATGTGAACCATATTCCACCAGCATCAATGGCTAAGCTAATTGGAATAAAAACGTTGTTTTTGGATGCGCTGCATCATAAGAACCATTTCAGTCATTTCACTCTGGAACAGGCGGTCTTAAAGGCGAAGGAAATAGGTGCAGAAAAAACTTACTTCATTCATATGAGCCATTACATGGGAACACATCAAGCTACGATGGACTCACTTGATCCAGGAATGGAATTGGCTTATGACGGACTTAAAATTGATTTCAATTACTCTCGTAAAGAAAGATAATTTCCTTTTACATAAACTCCTTTGATAGAGTTGTTTACTTTACTTCCTTTGAATGGATTATTGAATGCTTTTGAAGCAAATCCCGTGACATATTCCTCTTGAGAGGAAAGAATGGTAAACTCAGCGATTTCACCTTCTACAATTTTTAGATCCGGTAAGTTTAATAGTTTTCTTGGTACACTACTAAAAACCTCCTGCATTCTTTCTGGAGCAAGGTCATAGCGATCTAGGAAAACGGAAACAGCCCCTTCAAAACCTGCCATTCCGAGGGCAGCGTTGTCAAACTCGCATTGCTTTTGCTCTATATCTTTTGGAAGGTGATCTACCGCTAGACAGTCTACGGTACCATCTATTACAGCATTCCAAAGATAGTTTCGTTCGATTTCAGAACGTATTGGGGGAGAAACTTTTAAGGAAGTATCATATTGTGACACGTCTTCATCTGTAAAAATAAGGTGATGAAGATTCACACTACAAGTAACATTTAAACCATGCTCCTTGGCTTCTCTGATAGCTTTAATACCATCAATGGTGGATACTGACGCAATATGTAGACTACCCTCCGTGTACTCCAGTAAACTGAGGTCACGCTTGACTCTTATCACCTCCGCCATCTCCGGAACTCCCTTAAGCCCTACGTACGTGCTTACAGTACCTTCATGCATCATTCCGTCAGCACTCAAGCTGTGGTCTTCAGGATGCACCATAATACGGCCAAAAGGCTTGGAGTATAACAAGGCCATCTTCACTATGTTAGCGTTTGAAACTCCTTTTTTATAGTCTCCGAAAAAACTTGAACCTAATGTGCTCATTTCGAACATTTCGCTCAGCTCTTCCCCTTTGGAACCCTTTGTCATAGTGCCAATAGGAACCAAATGTATAGGTAAACTTTCACCCCTGTTTAATATGAAATCGACACCGAGTTTGTTTTCAATGTGGTTACCTCCATTACTAACTACTCCAACGGCAGTGAAACCGCCCGCCGCCGCGGCAGCCGAACCTGAATTTAGATCTTCGCTCTCTTCGTTACCCGGCTCACCCAGGTCACTGTGTAACTCAGCAAAGCCAGTAGTTAAAGTAGATCCCATTAAATCGATCGTATGATCTGCCGAGCTTTCGTCGAGGCCCCCGATAGAAATGATCTGGTCGTCATCTACAAGAACATCCACTGTTTGTAAGTGGTATGGACTCTTTACATCAACGATGTAGGCATTTTTAAACAGCAGCTTCATCACGAATTAATTTTAGCAAAAATAAGGGCTAAACAGGCGCAAAACAATGCAAGAGCCAAACCGATTTTCTCTATGGTCCAAAAACCCACGAATTTAAGGGACTTCCCATCTAAAGGAACCAATTCAAAATGTGCTTTACGTAACTCTAAATCTGTAATATTCTTGTCATATGAATCTGCACCTAATGGCCATGGAAGTATTTCTCTAAATTGATTTTGAAGACCTGCCCATTGCCATAAGGCAGTGAAGTAGGGGTGAGACCAATCTAACGTAACAAATCCTTGTTGGTAGACCTGTTGATTGTTGTTCTTATAAATACTTGCGAGGCATCCCAAAGGACTAGATAGTAAGCAAGACCCTGAATCTAATGGGTTAGACTCACTATACATAGGCCATTGGTTTTGGATAGAAGCTCCCAAAAAGAAATCGGTAAAAAAATCGTCTGTCATGACCGGTTGCGTCATACTTAAGTCTACGGAAGCTCTTTTCGTGGGGAAACGGAGTATTTGACCCGTAAAATCAGACATCACTTGTGGAATAAAGTTAAATCCATAAAGTACAACCGTTTGAAATTTTAAAGGATTAAACAAGTCATTCGAATTGTAATGGACCAAAGTGTCACTTTTGTTAAGTAAAGATGACAATGCCTTTGGAACAGCGGGTTCTAAAGACCAAATTACCATGTTAGATTCTTCAATGACAAAAAACTTAGTGGTATTGTCTTCAGGAATAGAGTCACCAAGAACAGTCAATGAGGTTGAATCTATACCTCTGATGTCTCTATAGTCTAGTTTGTATTTCAAATGTGTCCGTCTATCCACTACATCTTGGTCCCATTGCAATTGCCACTCCAAAGAGTCAGCTGCTCCTATAAGACGATATGTATTACTCAAATGGCCACTTTTATCTCGCTCAATTGACGTGTTAATTTGATAGGTTCTCAGCGGTAACAAGTAGTATTGAAATGACATAGAGAGGGGCAAGAAGCCATAGGAGAGAAGGGTGGCGCCTTCTACAGGGACCATCTCGTTCATCGTAGATTCTAATTGAGGTATTACACCTGCTAATGCTGATTGATCAACCGTTCCTATATAGCTTCCGTCTCTCGAAAAAACTCTGTATAAACCTGGTTCTAGAGTAGCAATTAGTGCTGGTAGCCATGTGCTTCGCTCGGTCCATTTTGCCGGATAATTGTCAATTTGAATGGTTTTAATAGTAGATGGCCAATTAGGCTTTGCGAGAACAATTACTACAATTAAAATGGTCAGTACCCTTAAGGCAAGTACTAGTAAATCTTTGATTTTACGATTTCTTTGTTTTGACGGCTTGATTGATTTAAGCCAAACGAGCGAGGGGATGTCTATCGTTTTTTTGGGACGCTTCCCATACAGGTGTATCCACACTGGGACCAGAGCCGCAAGGATTCCCCATAAAACTATTGGATACTCAAATTGCATACTACAATATTTCTTCTAAAAACTCTATTGATTTCGCTTCGACACGGGCATAATCCTTACTAGTGAGCGCCTTTAAAATAACATGTTCACGAGCGGCTGTTTCTACCCAGTATTTTTTCGATGACCCCAAAGACTCATGCATTATTCGTGCTTTAGGAATACTGATCACCTTATCCTGGAACTCCTCCGACTCATACCAGACCATATTCATCACTGGAGCATAGACCTCACCAAGTGTCTCCTCACTAATTAATGATTCCACAACTTCTTGCATTTGAATCACCGACTGCCAATTGTAAGCGAGTGTTTTACACGGCTCTATAATACCATCTTCACGAAGGTCAACGATTCGATATGGAGTGCCTTTCACAGTTTTTAGAATCTCTAATCCCCAAGGTCCATTAATGAGACTGGTCATAGGGTCGGGGAGTCCCATGTTTGGGCTATAATTAATCAATCCAATCACCTTATCCGGATAAGTTGCAGCCAATCGTAATGCCAGCGGACTACCTGTGCTACAAGACATTAAAAATACCTTTGTACCTAGTGACAATGCAAGCGAAAAATCTCTTTGCGCTTTTAACCATGCCCCCTCAGCCGAAAACGTTATCATGCGAATAGAATCCGGCTCAACCAAGCCATGACCTGCCATTCTGGGGTAGAAAGCATTCATTTTAAAACGTTCTGCTAAAGAAAATCGCAAAGGATCTCCTTCATGTTGCGTGGCACTAAATCCATGGAGATAGAGAAGTACAACATCCGTTTTCCTAACCGTATCTGCCCACTTGATCTCTCCATAAGCACAGGGCTTGGCATTCATTCCAAGTTCAGAGACGAAAATACTATCCTGTAATTCAGAAAGTGGCGTTGAAAAACTTAGGAGCTGATCGGTATAAATTGGAGCCTTAGAGCTAGGTCCAATTTTAAATAAGATTAGTAGCAGTCCGAGAACCAGCGCTAGAAATGTAATTACTTTCCTAATCATTCTAGTGGGACAGCGTCCATTAAGGTTAGTGGAAACGAGAGCGGGTCCGTGTTAAGTTTTAGAGTACCACTGAAGGTTACAACATCATCCGTAAGAAATTCTTGAGACTTCGTAAAAACAAGCTCTAACACACTTTCTGGACCAGCTGCACCACAAAAGAAACAGCTTGCAAATGGGAACGCACTTAATGCATATTCTTTGCTGACTACGTCCAGTGCAATTACATAACCTGTAATCTTAACCGCAGCCCCATCCCACTCTAAAAGGGATTCACTCCAAATAGGTTGTTGTAGCCATGCCGCTTGATCTTCATTATATACCTCTGCGAACTCAAGCCTTTCGAAAGTACTCCATTTTAACCTCTGCTGACCATGACTCGTAGTCCAAAATACACACAGGAATATTATGATTACTGTTCTCATCCGTGAAACGAGGTTTGTTGTAAAATGAAGAACAACCGGTAAGGGTCCTTTTCATTAAAAACGATAATTCCTTTAACTACTACAAATTGATCTGTGATTAAGGCGTCTGGTCGTTCACTAAAGACCAGTTCAACTACCGTATTGGGCGCTGCGTTCCCACAAAAGAAACAAGAAGAAAAAGCATATCGACTCAACGCATATTGATTTCCCTCTACATCAACGGGAACAAGATATCCTTGAAGAATAACTTCTTGATTTTTATACTTGTCCAACCATGCCGGAAATTGTGGCTCATATAAGCCATCGGGTGTAGTAGCATAAGGAACCGCTAGCAATTCCCACGGGAGAACTTGTTGTCCGTTAACAAGGCTCGGTGAAGATAGGAGTAGGATTAACAGTAATCTTTTCATCGTTTAATCAGTTGAGTAATGTAAAATACGGTGGATACTCCAATGGGGACTAATGACCATAACCAGGTAGATCGCATACCACTTTCACCTAAGTATATCTCCATGAGTAGATAAGTGCATAGAATGCCAAATAATCCACTTAAAATAATCAGACCATATAACGCGAAAAATTTTATTTGTAATGGAGCCTTTTGAACGTCTAAGAAGGCCAACGCTTCTCGCTGCGTACCACCTAGGAAATAAGCAAAGGATACGAATACTATTCCAATTCCGATGGGCACAATTTGTCCCCAATCACGGATTTTACGTAATGTAGGCTCCCATTGTTTTTGTAATTGCGCAAAAATAAAAACAGGAAAAGCACCTTGTTCATCCGGGCGATTATCTAGCAGTCTAGGAAGCATTAGCAGCGCGGATTTAGACTTTAACTTCAACATCAATGACGTGATACTTCCATTATTCAATCCGTCGTGCATCAATGAATAAGCCTCGGCTGTTGTAAAAATAGCTTCGTTATCCGTAGGTCTTTGACCGTCTATCAATGCTGATACTGTCAACTTATGGTGTTCATGTTTCTCCCCTCTGTTATCGCTGCCGTGGGAAGTATAGAACACGTCACCTAGCTCAATACCAAGTAATAGAGCGATCTTCGTGGGAACCGCAATTTCAAAAGGGCTTTGAGGAAGTTTACCTTCAATAACATTAATCCCAACCCAACTGTAGTAATTATGATCAGCTCCTACAAGAGGGTATCCTTTTATATTATCACCTAAGGAAATTGCACAACTTTCCTGTACTAACGGGTGTTTACTCCAAAATTTTACTGTATTTGAATCTATGTTTCCCGTAGGATTCTCCAAACGATATAAGGTGCTTGCCACTATTTGTAGAGGTGATCCCTTATACCCAATAATTACATCAGCATACTGCGCACTTTGCTGCCATTTTGAATAGAGGTAATGTTCTAAAACATGTGGACCTTGAATTCCAGTTGTTACCAAAAAAGAGAGTAGTGCGGTGAGTATAAATTGCACACTACGTCTTTTTAGTTGTGCTGACCAAAAAACTAAAATTTGTCTCATAGACTCCAAAAGTTTTCTTGTCTAAAGGCTTGTTTTAATCGTTCATCGTGACTAACAACAATAACTAGCGCCACAGGATAAGAGGCTACGTATGATTTTATCAGGTTGATAGAGGCTAACGCTAAGTCATCATCTAAGGCGCTTGTAGGCTCGTCTAACAAGACTACTTCTGCTCCCGCGCTAAGTGTGAGCATCAAAGACAAACGCTGCAACTGGCCCACGCTGAGTTCAAAAGGAAATTTATGCCTAATCGCAGATAGTCCCAAAGTATCTAAAGGATCTAACGTTGCTTTAGCCGGGACCAATTTAAAATGATCTGACATTCTCAAGTAAGGCACCCAGGTGTTTTGTTGAGGCATTAGTGCCGTGGTTCTATCACCTACAACATGTTGTACTTCCTTTGATTCTATAAGCCCATGCACCGCTCTAAGTAACGTGGTTTTACCTACACCAGAGGGACCCGTTACTACGGTAACCCCGGGGCACCAGGATAAATTAGGGTATGCAATGCTATGGTTACCTATTTGAATAGTCATAAGAGTATAAATATACAATCCTATAGCTACTACAACGCGATGTTTTACCTAATTTCCCCAACGTGAAATACGTAGTCGTAGACATAGAAACAACAGGGGGAAAGCCGGATGGAAATAGCATTACTGAAATTGGCGTAGTACATGTTGAGCACAATAGGATTACCCACCAATGGTCTAGCCTGGTAAAACCGGCAAAATCAATTCCCTATAATATTCAAATGCTTACTGGAATTTCAGATGACATGGTCGCAAATGCGCCTACGTTTGCTGATCTAGCGCCACAGTTACATCTTGAGCTGTCTGGGGATGTGTTTGTAGCGCACAGCGTGAATTTCGACTACAGTTTTATAGAGCGTGCCTTTAAATCATTAGGCCATACCTGGCGCATGCCAAAGCTATGCACGGTAAAGTATGCACGTGCTGCATTTCCAGAGTTTGGTCGTTACTCCTTAGCAAATCTAAGTCGAGTGCTCACTGTCGAAAATGACAATCCACATAGAGCGCTCAGCGATGCGCTTTGCGCTGCAGAGGTATTGATTCATTGCTTTCATTCTGATTATGATGACAAACTACTGAATGAGCCAAAATTAGGTCTGCTCAAACGTATTCAAATGCCGGATCATCTTCCCGCGATACAATTTGACGATTTACCTAAGACCCATGGAGTTTACGAGTTAAATGATTCTTTTGGGATGCCGCTGTACATTGGTAAAGCGAATAATATTAAACAGCGCATAACGCAACATTTCTCTACAGATCAGGGCAGTACAAAATACCAGAGGTTGATGAAAGAGTGTTATAGCTTAAAGTACACTGAGTTCCCTAACGAGACCTTAAGTCTTATTTATGAGGACCATTTGATACGTCAATACTGGCCACAATTAAACAAAGCGCAAAAGGGGCAATCCTTGAAATTTGGCCTGTATGCCTTTGAGAATGGCAGGGGGGAAGTGAAATGGGTTATTCAAAAAGTAATAGGATCTGGTGCTCTGAGGAAATTTGGCTCTTACCTTACTGGCCAGCAATGGCTTTCCGGTTTTCTAGATCTTATGAGACGTGAGGATCTCAGTGATTCAGATGCTTTAGATAGAATTACATCTTCAAATTTAAAAAAACTAATTATCCCGCTTGAGCCAGCACTTGGTGCCATATTTATGGAAAAAGGCACCATAACTGGTATTTACTTAAGCAATGACTATCTCCATAACGAAGAGTGGGTGAGAGACCACTTTATTACAGTTAGTCCATCACCCACTATTAATGCTATTGGCATGAAGCTCGCTGAGGAAGCTCCAGACCAAATCATATCTATCTAACCTGCGTTATCCTCGGGATCCTTCAACTCCTTTTCAGGAGATGAGCTGACCTCGATCTCATTTTTTTCTGATGCTTCAGGAATAATGAGTCCCTTTTCGATGGTAAACGTTAATTCCTTTTCCTTTAGGCCAATGGCGACTGTATCACCTTCTGCGAGTTCCTTGCCTATGATTTTCTCAGCGAGTGGATCTTCAATTAGTTTTTGTAACGCACGAGCTAAAGGTCGAGCTCCAAAAGCCTCGTCAAAACCCTCATCAGCCACAAAGCTCTTTGCTTCATCGCTTAACGTGATGCAGTAACCTAAATCTTCAATTCTGAGAAACAAGCCCTTTAATTCGATATCAATAATCTCATGTATATGCTCTTTGGACAATGAGTTAAATAGAACAACATCATCTATTCTATTTAGAAATTCGGGTGCAAACGCTTTTTTCAGCGCCCCTTGAATGACACTGTTCTCTAAATCCTGTTTTTTCTGATCCTTCGCTGCCGTTCCAAAACCTACACCAGTACCGAAGTCCTTCAATTGACGAGAGCCTAGATTAGAGGTCATGATAATGATCGTGTTTTTGAAATCAACTTTACGACCCATACTATCCGTGATTTGACCGTCATCTAAAGCCTGTAGTAGTAAGTTGAAAACATCCGGATGAGCCTTTTCAATTTCATCTAAAAGAATCACTGAATAAGGTTTTCTACGCACGCGCTCTGTAAGCTGACCACCTTCTTCGTAACCTACATATCCCGGAGGCGCTCCAACTAATCGTGAAATAGCAAATTTCTCCATGTATTCGCTCATGTCAATACGAATCATATTGTCTTCGTTGTCGAAAAGTAATTTGGTCAATTCCTTGGCCAGTTGTGTCTTTCCAACCCCCGTAGGTCCAAGGAATATAAAGGAACCAATTGGTTTTTTTGGATCCTTTAAACCAGCTCTATTGCGCTGAATAGCGCGGACAATTTTTTTAACTGCCTCCTTTTGCCCTACAACTGAGGCGTTGAGCGACTTATCCATCTTCGAAAGCTTGTCCATTTCCTGTTGAGCAATGCGCTGCACAGGAACACCGGTCATCATAGCAACAACCTCTGCAACATCACTTTCATCCACAATCTTCTTGTTCAGCTTTATGCTGTCTTCCCAAGAAACGCGAGCATTTTCTAGTTCGGCCTCAATCTTCTTTTCATCATCACGAAGTTTAGCGGCTTCTTCGTAGCGCTGGGATTTTACCTCTCGGACTTTTTCGCTCTTGATATTAGTCAGTTGGAGTTCCAATTGTGTGATCGTTTCAGGGACTTCAATGTTTGTGATGTGCACGCGAGATCCCGCTTCGTCTAACGCATCTATGGCCTTGTCTGGCAAGTGACGATCTGATATATACCGTTGTGTGAGTTTTACACAAGCTTCAATAGCCTCTGGCGTATACTGTACGTTATGGTGATCCTCATATTTATCCTTAATGTTATTCAGAATCTGAATGGTCTCGTCAGGGGTAGTAGGATCCACTATTACCTTTTGAAATCTACGCTCTAGGGCACCGTCTTTCTCTATAAATTGGCGGTATTCGTCTAGGGTAGTCGCTCCAATACATTGAATTTCACCTCTCGCTAGTGCAGGCTTGAACATGTTAGATGCATCAAGGCTTCCAGTGGCTCCACCAGCACCAACGATGGTATGAAGTTCGTCGATGAATAATATAATATCATCATTTTTTTCAAGTTCATTCATAAGAGCTTTCATACGCTCTTCGAACTGCCCTCTATATTTAGTACCTGCTACTAGTGATGCCAAGTCTAAGCTAACTACACGCTTGTCAAAAAGAACTCTACTTACTTCTTTGTTGTAAATACGCAATGCAAGCCCTTCTGCAATGGCACTTTTACCTACTCCAGGTTCCCCTATTAGGAGTGGATTATTCTTTTTCCTTCTACTTAATATTTGGCTTACACGCTCAATTTCCTTATTCCGCCCTACAACTGGGTCGAGTTTGTTTTGTTCCGCTTCTTTTGTTAAGTCTTTACCGAAATTATCCAGAACAGGTGTTTTCGATTTTTCTTTTTTACTTGCTGCAGAAGTACTCGACTTACGTGCGGAATCGTCGCCTGGGTTATCAAGGTCGCCATCTTCGTAGCTCATCGCCGTATCGTCCTTCTCTGTATTTGAAGGGGCATCTGACTCGATATGATTATTCTGGTATTCACTCTTAACAGCGTCATAAGATGCGCCTAGTTGCGCCATGATAGTGCTAATAGGGTCGTTGTCATTACGCAAAATGCAAAGTAACAGGTGCGGTGTTCTGATAACAGGGCTCTGAAACAACTTGGCTTCTAAAAAAGTGGTTTTTAGGGCTTTTTCTGCTTGACGAGTTAGCGGCAAGTTCTTCCCTGTACCTGGTGCGTTTGTCGCAAATGGTGCCGAAAGTCCTTCAATTTTGTGACGTACATTTTTCAAATCAAGACCTAAGTCCTTGATGATTTCGATAGCAGTGCCTTCACCTTCTCTTAAAATTCCTAAAAGCAAATGTTCTGTTCCTATGTAATCGTGACCCAGACGCATCGCTTCTTCTTTGCTATAGGTAATCACATCCCTTACTCTTGGGCTAAAATTTTCTTCCATGTTTCTAGGGTATTGAATGGTCTTAAGTACAGCATAATATATGCCATACTCAATTATATAAATTTAGATGTTACTAAACTGACAACATGAGTAACCTCTCTAAGGTTTTGTTAACATCTACATGTGGATAAAATAGTGAACTAATCGGACCTGATTTCGCCTACAAGCCCACTGATAGGTTATATTTGAAGATTACCTAAAAACAGGGCGTTAGCCCACCTAAACACTGACAATATGGCGCAGGGAGAAAGAATTATTCCCGTAAATATTGAGGAGCAAATGAAAAGCTCTTACATCGATTATTCGATGTCGGTCATTGTATCACGTGCACTACCTGACGTGCGCGATGGTCTCAAGCCGGTTCACCGACGTGTACTATATGGTATGCATGACATGGGTGTGTCGAGCACTAAATCATACAAAAAGTCGGCTAGAATAGTAGGGGATGTACTTGGTAAGTACCACCCACACGGTGACAGCTCCGTATATGATACTATGGTTCGTATGGCCCAAGAATGGTCTTTACGATACATGCTCGTTGATGGCCAAGGTAACTTTGGCTCTGTGGATGGCGATAGCCCAGCTGCGATGCGTTACACAGAAGTTCGCATGCGGAAAATCGCGGAGGACATGCTGGCCGATATCGATAAGGATACGGTAGAATGGCAATTAAACTTTGATGATTCATTAAAGGAGCCAACGGTACTTCCAACTCGAATTCCTGCACTCTTAGTAAATGGAGCATCAGGTATTGCCGTGGGGATGGCGACGAATATGCCTCCACACAACCTTACGGAAACGGTAGACGCGATCAATGCATACATTGAAGACTCGGAGATTGACATCGATGGTCTGATGCAATATATAAGCGCACCAGACTTTCCTACAGGTGGAACCATCTACGGATACGAGGGTGTTAGAGACGCTTTCCATACGGGGAGAGGCCGCATCGTACTTAGAGCGAAGGCAAACATTGAAGAAGTTCGTGGTCGCGAATGCATCGTGGTTACTGAGATTCCCTACCAGGTCAATAAGGCGGACATGATTAAGAAAACCGCTGATCTGGTTAATGATAAAAAATTAGAGGGAATAGCAGATATTCGTGACGAAAGTGACAGAAATGGTATGCGTATCGTTTATGTTCTAAAACGAGATGCTGTTCCTAATGTAGTCTTAAACAAATTATACAAATACACTCAGCTACAGAGTTCATTTTCGGTGAATAACATTGCTCTTGTTAAAGGGCGTCCAGAGATGTTGAATCTCAAGGATATGATTCATCATTTTGTTGAACACAGACATGTAGTCGTTGTACGACGTACGGAGTTTGAACTACGTCAGGCAGAGAAAAGGGCACACGTATTAGAAGGTCTTCTTATAGCTATTGACCATTTAGACGCAGTGATTAAGTTGATTCGTGCTTCAGCAACACCAGATGAAGCCAGGAGTGGATTGATGGCTGAGTTTAAACTCAGTGAAATTCAAGCTAAGGCAATCTTAGAAATGCGTCTTCAGAAGCTTACGGGCCTTGAAAGAGGTAAGATTAAGGCGGAGTACGAAGAGTTGATGAAAACGATTAATTATTTGAAAAGCATTCTTGGCGACAAGCCTCTAAGGATGAAGATCATTAAGGATGAACTGTTTGAAATCAAAGAGAAATATGGTGATGAGCGTCGTACAGATATAGAGTATGCTGGTGGCGACGTAAGTATAGAAGATATGATTCCTGACACGGAAGTTGTAGTGACTATATCTCATGCAGGTTATATCAAGCGTACACCATTAAGCGAATATCGTAAGCAAAATAGAGGAGGAGTCGGTAGTAAGGGTGCAAGCACACGAGACAAAGATTTTATAGAATATGTCTTTGTGGCCACTAACCATCAATATATGCTGTTTTTCACGGAACAAGGAAGATGTTTCTGGATGCGTGTATATGAAATCCCTGAAGGTTCTAGACAAAGTAAAGGTCGAGCCATACAGAACCTCATTAACATACCTCAGGATGACAAGGTGTTGGCCTTTATCAATGTACTCAACTTGAAAGATGAAGAATACATTAATAACCACCACATCGTCATGTGTACCAAGCAAGGTATTATTAAGAAAACACCACTTGAAGCATACAGCAGACCACGTATAAATGGTATCAATGCCATTACTATTCGTGAAGGTGACACTCTTTTAGAGGCTAGACTAACCAACGGAGAGCAAGATATTATGCTGGCTCTACGTAGTGGTAAAGCGATTCGTTTCCCTGAGGATAAAGTTCGTTCCATGGGACGTAATGCATCGGGTGTTCGTGCCATAACTGTTGATTCAGAAACAGATCAAGTAATTGGCATGATTGTCGTTCAAGAAGGTGATGGATTTGATGTCATGGTCGTGAGTGAAAAAGGGTACGGTAAGCGTTCTTCATTGGATGATTATAGAATTACTAACCGTGGTGGAAAAGGTGTTAAAACCATTACCGTAAGTGAGAAAACCGGTGAATTGGTCTCTCTAAAAGTGGTTAATGATGATGATGATTTAATGATCATTACGAAGAAGGGAACTATGATTCGTATGGGCGTAGACACCTTAAGAGTTATGGGTCGTGCTACTCAAGGTGTTCGTTTAATCAACTTACGCAGCGGCGATGAAATAGCCTCTATTGCTAAAGTGCCGGCCTCGGAAGAAGAGGAGGAGATTGAAGGTGTTGCGGAAGCAGTAGTCTTAGATGGTTCTTCAGAAGACATAGGAGGCACTGAAAACGATGAAAATCACACTTCATCTGAAGAAGGAGTAGAGGAATAACTAAAATTAAATTTTGGCGCAGTGTTTGTTCTGTAAGATAAAACACATGTACTACTAAAAGAAAAATAGAAACAATGAAGAAGTTTATTGTAGCAGTTATCGCTATATCAGCTATGTCTGTTCAAGCACAAGAGGCTCCAAAAGTAACAAGTGCAATTATTGCACTTAGAGGAAGTGAGTTTGTTGAGGCTAAGGGTTTTATTGACGAGGCGTCAAGTATTATTGAGGGTAAGAATCAAAGCGAGATTAAGGAGAAAATACTCTCTAAATTCTACTACAATAAAGCACTCATTTACTTGAAAATTGCCGCTTCACCAGACGCTGAAATTCAAGCATTGGCAACTGATGCAAACGATATTGCCGCTGGAAGTATTCTTGATCTTATTAAATTTGAAAGTACTTCTAGTAAGCCTCGTTATACTCAAGACGCTAAGAATGAAGTGCCAAATATTGCATACAACTATCTGGTTGCTGCAGGTATTGCCTATGAGTCGGAGGATTATGAAGGCTCCTACAACGGGTACATAAGTGCTTATGAACTTAAGAAAAATGAACTCTTGGGTGATTTCGCACAACTAGACACAGGTCTTCTTTTCAATGCTGGTATCATTGCTGGGATGGCAGGTAATACAGAGGCGAGTGTGGATGCATTTCGTGCCTGTCTGGACCTAGGTTACAAGGGAATCACGTACACCGCTACCTATGTAGCGACTGATCAACCAAAGCAATATGCAAACAAGGTCCTGATGACTAAAGATGTTGAGCTTGGCTTAGCTTCTGATCCCGTTGTTGGAGGGGATGTTCGTCCTAGTGTATTTATTAGTTTAATTAATGCGTACAAGAAACTAGAAGACACCGAGAATTATGACGCAGCATTATCTGAGGCGCGTGTTATGTATCCTGAAAATAAAGATTTGTTAGATATTCAACTACAAGCTTTTTTAGATAAAAAGGATTATGATGGTGCCTTAGCAAATCTTGATGAGGCCATTGCTAAGAGCCCCGAGAAGGCGATTTACCGTTTTGTAAAGGGTAATATTCTTCAAACGGAGGTTAAGGATCTTGATGCTGCTTTAACAGAATATCAAGCTGCCATTGAAATTGATCCAACATTGAGCGATGCAACCTACATGTGTGGATTAGTATTCATTGATCGTGCCAATAAAATTTCAGAACAAATGAATGGCTTGGGATTAAGTGAAACTCGCAAGTATGATGCTCTAAAAAAGAAGCAAAAAGAAATTTTTGTAACGAGTCTCGGGTACTTCGAAAAAGCCCTAGAACTCAAAGCTGACGATATGGATATTGTACGTGCTCTAATGGAAGTCTATCGTAAAACTGGAGACTACCAGAAGTCGCTCGATATGAAAACCATCTTAGAAGAAGCAGGAGAATAACTAAAATCTTTTATAACCGCAACGAGCCTCAGTATATACACTGGGGCTCTTTTTTGATAGGTTATTTTTAAATCATAATATACATTATGTTAAATTATTATTTTAAATACACCATTGCCTACACCCTAAACAGCGGTATTCGTTTGATTTATACCTCGCTTCATACTCTGTGATGATTTACTGTAGTTGTCGCTTGAACGTGATATCGTATCAGTATACCTAGGATCAGGAACCATAGCGACCTTATATAATGCAGAAGCTTCTACGGTGTAAAAACCAAACTCTTCAGAAACACGTCCTTGAATCTTATACAAACCTTTTCCTCGAAAAGGAAATTGACTAGCGATGTTTGGAAAATGTACACTGTCTAAAAAATCACCATTGTAATCAGTAAATGTGGCGAAATTCATTCGATCACCTTTAGCAGTCTTCGTGTCTTTTACGGTGACTAAGTAACCATATACAACAACGAAGTGTCCAAGCTTCTGAGATAATTCTGATGCCATGGTCCCCATTTCCATGGGCTCATCTGCCAATTCAAATGGATTACATAATGGAAACCCGAGAAGCTCTATTTCATCAAAAGCAGATTCTAAAAGCGTTTGATTCAACATTGGCACCTTATGATCATGTATTTGTGTGACACCTTTAAATAAGCTAGGCGTTGCTACCATTACGTCTTTGTTATTTCTGCTTTTTAGCATGTGATGTGCTTCCCACAATAATGTTTGTTTAGAGATGCCTGTAAACCTAAAAGCTCCTATTCGTATGAGTATGGTGATTTGTTCAATGCCTATGGGGACACGATCTACAAAGTCCGTTAAATCTTCAAATAGTCCTCCCTCCTTGCGTATACGAGCTATTTCTATCCCTATTTTTTGATCGAAACCGTGAAGAAGAATAAAGCCTAAGTAAATACGAGTACCATCAATAACGGTAGGATAATCTCCATTCTGAACGCATGGAGGCTCAATGCAGCCCTTGTTTTTCCTAGCTTCATGCACATAGAACTCCGTTCTATAGAACCCTCCAAAATTATTAATGACCGCTACCATGTATTCTAATGGATAATGGGCTTTTAGGTACAGACTCTGGTAACTTTCAACCGCGTAGGAAGCACTGTGACCTTTTGCAAAAGCATAACCTGCAAAACTTTCTATTTGTCTCCATATTTCTTGTGCCAATTCTACCGAATATCCTTTTGTCTTACAATTCTCAAAATATTGCTCTTGAACTCGCTTAAACTCTTCTCTAGACCTGAACTTTCCTGACATACCTCTGCGCAATACATCCGCTTCTCCTAGGGTCAATCCGGCAAAATAGTGAGCCACCTTAATAACATCTTCTTGATAGACCATTACTCCAAATGTTTCAGGCATAATCTCTAACATCACTGGATGGGCTTCTTTTCTTTTAGATGAATCTGTAAAACGCAAAATATATTCACGCATCATCCCACTATTACTTACACCAGGACGAATAATAGAACTCGCTGCGACTAGCCCTAAGTAAGTATCTACCCGAAGCTTTGTGAGTAACATACGCATTGCAGGAGATTCTACATAAAAGCAGCCTATTGCTAATCCATTTCTCAACAGGTGCTTTACCTTCTCGTCTTCCTTAAACCTTTGCAGGTCACGTATATCTATCAACTCTTTTCCGGGATGATTTTTCCGAACTATAGCAAGGGTATCTTGAATTTTACTCAGGCCTCGTTGACTGAGTATATCAAATTTATGCAGACCTATATCCTCTGCTACAACCATGTCAAACTGTGTCGTTGGAAATCCCTTTGGAGGTATAAATGTTGCGGTGCGGTAATGTATGCTTTGATCAGCAATGAGAATACCGCCTGCATGGATACTTAAGTGACTGGGAAATCCTTGTATGTAGGTACTGTACTTAAGCACCAGGTGTGCTAACGTGTCCAATTCGTTACTATTAACCCTGCCCTTACTTAACAGATCTATCTCATGCTTGGGTAAGCCAAATACTTTTCCTAGCTCCCTAACTACGGCCTTATACTGGAAAGTATGGTATGTTGCCAGCAATGCAGTATGCGGAAATCGCTTAAAAATATACTGTGTAATATCATCGCGATTACGCCAAGAGAAATCTAAATCAAAATCTGGTGGGGAACTCCTGTAAAGATTAATGAAACGTTCAAAATACAGATCTAATTCTATGGGGTCTACATCTGTTATCCTCAACAGGTAAGCAACTATACTATTTGCTCCACTCCCACGCCCCACGTAGAAATAGCCTCTTTTTTGAGCGTAGTTAATAATGTCCCAATTGATTAAGAAATACGAAACGAAGTTCTTCTTTTCAATCAAGTATAACTCTTTCTCAATACGCTCTTTAATCTTAAAATGAACCTTCGGATATCTATAAGACAAGCCATCTGAGCAAAGCTTTCTTAGTAAGTCGAGGTCTTTGCTAGATGAACCCGTATAGGTTTGTAAATTCAATGACGCTTGATCCGGTAATTCAATATGACAGGAGTTAAGTATCTGCTGTGCGTTTCTCAATAACCCAGGATAGCGTGAATACAATTGAAGAAGGCTTTCTTCGTCATGAAACAGATCATTTTCTGGTGCCTGATCTTCCTTTGAGAGCTTACTCAATAGGGTATTTTTATCGATTGCTCTTAGAAGACGATGTGCATTAAAATCTCTCTTACCTCTAAATGTTGCTGTAGGCATCGCTACAAGCTTATGCTCTGTATTCTTCCACTTAGATACGTGTAATGAATCAACAAGAGCTGGAGATACCCCAATCATCTCGTTATTAGCAAGGTCTTCTGGATCAACAATGTTACACGCAGGATAAATAATCCATGTATGGCTTAATTCCAAAGCCGAGGGTCGAACAGGAAAACGCACCTTATTTGAAATATGCCAAGACAGATGGTCATTAATCTGACGAAACCCTTCCCAATTTCTTGCCAGCACTACATAGTTCTGCTCTATGCCATTTCTAAAGTCCACTCCTATTGCTACATGCTTTTTGGGCTCGTCTTTCAATAAATACAAAGCTGTCATACAAGCTGATGTCGTATTGATATCTGTCAGTGCCATGTTTTCCCAGGACTGTTGTTTAAAAAACGCTAGCCATTCCTTAGGCGACAGTGCTCCATAACGTAGACTGTAATAACTATGCGTATTTAATAGCATTCCATATACTTAACTTCTGTTCAACTGCGTTCTGTGTACTTACGTATCTGCAAATTCCTGGGGAGGGCTTAATGACTTTCTCTATTGGTGCCTGTTTGCTAATAGTGGTGGTGGATCGCCATTAAACGGGTTCGTTCTTCCTATGGTTTTCGCACCCAAGGAGACTGCACGTAACACTGAACGGTCACCAAAACGCTGTCGAATATGATCCATGGCGCTATACAGATTACTCAGCTCTTGACTCTCTTCAAACATGTTCATCTGATAACCACCTCCTACCAAATGAGAGAAACGTACACCAACTAAACGTACCAGCAAGCGTCTTTCAAATAGTCTTTTAAAGAGCTCCTTTACCCTAGGCATAAGTATGTGATCTGCTGCTGTATAAGGAATACGGGCCTGAAGTGTATGAGTATTAAAGTCTGAATATCTGATTTTAACTGTGATGCATGAGGTAAGTTTATCACCACGACGAAGTTGGTAGGCAAGATTTTCTGTCATTGCTGAAATGATGCCTTCTAGCTTTAACACATCGATAGTGTCTTTTGCAAAAGTGCGTTCTGTAGAAATACTTTTACGCTCTAGGTAAGGAATGACAGGGCTTTGGTCTATGCCATTTGCCTTATGCCAAATAGTAGAACCTTGTTTTCCCATTACACTTTCCATCATCTCAAGTGGCATCTCTTGTAACGTTTGAATACGTCGCACACCTAGGTTTCGCAATGTTTGGTAGGTCTTCTCTCCTACCATTGGAATTTTTCTAACGGATAAGGGAGCTAAAAAGGAACACTCTAGTCCTTTTTCAATATAAATTTTGTTGTTAGGTTTTGCTTCACCAGTAGCCACCTTACTCACTGTTTTATTGCCGGATAGTCCAAAGCTGATTGGTAGTCCAGTTTCTCTAATCACGCGTTCACGCAATTCACTAGAAAACTTAAACGTACCGAAAAAGCGGTCCATACCAGTGAGGTCGGCATAAAACTCGTCTACCGAGGTTTTTTCATATACCGGTACCTGCTCCTTAATAACATCTGTGACCAGGTTAGAATATTTAGAATAATTAGCTGAGTTACCACGTATGACAATAGCTTCAGGACACAAATCTCTGGCCATACGCATGGGCATGGCAGAGTGAACGCCGAACTTTCTGGTTTCATAACTACATGCTGCAACAACTCCCCTGTCCCCTGTGCCCCCTACAATAATAGGTTTGTTATGAAGCCTAGAATCCATCAAGCGCTCTACTGATACAAAAAACGTATCTAGATCCATATGTAATATTGAACGGTCCAAAAGGCTTTGATTCTAATGTTTATTCGTTAAAAATGGGCAAGACATAGACCATTCGAGCGGCTAAAAAGCCGCTCAAACACCTCGTACTACAATAATTTTTCTTTGCTGTTAGTTGTCTTTCAGCTTACTCATGTCATTCTTTAGATCTGACATCATATGCATAAGCTGCGATATATCTTGATTATTTCCTGCAGCAGGAAGCTCAAAACTTGTGTAACCCACAGCCCTCCAAACCTCTACTAAACGATCTACCGGAACGGTATAAGAGGCAAACTGGGAGTTATCAGATTTCAAAAGGAGCTCACCTATATGAAGGTTGTTTATCACCCGTTTATAAACAACACCTTCATCTTTTGTGATCAATACATAACATTCATCATTGCGAATAGACTTCCAATCCTGTAAGTACTCTGTAATCACGTAAGCACCTGGTTTGATGGGAAGCATGCTTTCTCCTCTTATCTGAAATACACGGTATGTACGGTCTTGTGGAAGCTCAGGAAAAGGCATAGAGAATCTAGGCAAGGCTCCTATGTAATCTGCATCACCATATCCACTGAGATATCCTGCTGAGGCCTTTACCGGAACTAAGGTTCCTAACTCTTTTTCATCCGTACCATCTACGATGACAGGGAGAATACGAAGTTGTGCACCGCTAACATCTGCCTTAGGTATAGAGCTTGATCCGGAAAGATCTCTATTAACGAAATCATCTAAACGAACCTGAAAGTAGGCTGCTAAATGCTGAAGTGTATGTAGGCGGGGCTCTGCTCTACCTTCTTCATATGCTCCAATCATGGCTCTCTTCACTGCTATTTTAGTAGCGAGTTGCTCCTGAGTTAATGCTTCTTTTTTTCGGAGAAACTTCAGGTTGTTCTTAACATAGTTCATAGCAGTGTATCTTTAACGAAGCACTTCTAATTTATCTACAAGTACTTCTATTCCGCAATGCTAATTTAATTAGATTTCTAATATTTTCATCATTAAGTCTACTATTTTTTATTAAATGAATCTCGAAGACGTTCTAAACCAGCATACTCTTGATAAAAAATGGGTGTACAAAGACTTGATAGCAAGAGCTGGCAAGGATTTAGACCTATTAGCTGCCGTGGTAGAAAAGGCCTTTACAGGCAATGATAAAGAGCGGAAGAGAGGATGCTGGATACTACATCATGTGAGTGATACAGTACCTGATGTATTCAAAATACATAGTCGTCGTATGGTAGCGCAATTAAAAATTGCAGAAACGAATGCTGAAGAACGTTTTGTATTGCGCTATTTTTCTAAGTACTACCTGCCTGAAGACGAGGAGATAGAAGAATTTTTATTGGATTATTGTTTTGAAAAAATGACAACACCATCTAAGATTCAAGCTCCTAGGATCTATTCAATGAGTATTGCCTATCGCATGGTTAAGCGGTATCCGGAATTGGCCCATGAGTTGGAACAAAGCATCCTCCTTATCATGGAAGATTGTAATGCTGGTCTAAAATCAAGAGGAAGGCGGGTTCAAGCAGATCTAAGAGCCTTAGGACTCATCTAGAGAGAATCCTGCCATCGCATTTCCAGCGAGCCATCCTCCTGTCCATGCTGCTTGAAAGTTAAATCCTCCAGTGATGCCATCGATATTCAAAATCTCTCCTGCAAAATATAGATTAGGAACCACGCGAGAAGAAAAGCTCTTGAAGTCAACATCTTTTAAATCCACTCCACCGGCGGTAACGAACTCTTCCTTGAAGGTGCTCTTACCTGTAACTTGGAAAACAGCCGAACACAGTTCACTTGCAAACGCCTTCAATTCCTTCCCAGATATATCTCCCCAAGTTGCCGTGGAAGAAATACCAGCAGCAATAATCATATTTTTCCACAAGCGCAAAGGAACTTGGTACTGGGCATGATTGCCTATACGCTTCTTTCCACTGACTTTTTTCTCGTGTAGGAAATTAGTAATGACATCGTTTTCATCTTTTCCAATCCAATTGATCAAGATGGGAAATCTATAGAATCTATCGTTCAGTTCGCGTGCACCCCAAGCACTTAAACGGAGTACCGCTGGGCCAGACATGCCCCAATGTGTGATTAACAGCGGTCCTGAAGCTTCTAAATCTGAAGAAGCTATCTGGACAGTAGCCTTAGGAAGGCTGATACCGCCTAATCCTTTAATTCTATCGTCCTTAATATTAAAGGTGAATAGTGATGGAACGGGTTCTACTATCTTATGCCCTACTCTTTTTAATTGGTCCCAGATGACTTTTGAAGATCCAGGTGCCACCATTAGTTTATCCGCGATCAACTCCTCTCCCATTGTAGTGGTAACCAACCATCGCTTGTCTTCTAACAGCACAAATGACTTTACACCGCATGATTTACGGACCTCTACACCTGAGGTGTCCGCCATTTCTAATAGACAATTTGCAATGGTTTGAGAAGAATCTGTCACAGGGAAGACGCGATTGTCTTGTTCTATTTTTAGCTCAACACCTCGATCAGCAAACCATTCCATAGTGTCGCCAGGTTGAAATTTATGAAATGGCCCTAGTAATTCGCGTGCACCACGAGGGTAAAAAGAAGCCAATTCTCTAGGGTCAAAACACGCATGGGTAACATTACAGCGTCCACCACCACTGATGAGTACCTTGCCAAGAACCTCTTTACCCTTCTCTAAGATGATCACTTCTAGTTCAGGGTTTGCCTCAGCACAAGCGACAGCACTATAAAACCCTGCAGCTCCACCGCCAATAATAATTACTCGTTCACGCATACCACAAAAATAACGTACAATTCAGACGACACACGCACAAATGGATATTTAACGTAACTGTACTCCTGTAGTTGTAACATAAAAACCAAATTTACAGCGATAAATAGTCTAAGTAGCGTACTGTATATAACATTTACTTTTTCACAATTACAGGAAATGAAAGTTGACTTCCTCAAATTATAAGGACTAATTAAAATCTTAATAATTATGGAGAATCATGTTCAGCTTATCGGCCATTTAGGTCTTGACCCAGAAGCAAAGCAAATCAACGACACTGTAAAGACAACCTTTACATTAGCAACAAACACCGTTTATAAGGACGCTGAAGGCAACAAAAAGACCCTTACGGACTGGCACAACATTATTGCTTGGGGCGGACTCGCACAAACCATGGAGTCTTACTTGAAAAAAGGTGATAAAATAGGTGTAAGCGGGAGGCTCGTTACAAGAAGCTATGAGGGAGATGACGGGAACAAACGTTATTTCACGGAAATCATTGCGAAGGACCTATTGATGCTTGGCAATAAAAAGATCGACTAATTCAGTTTTCATCCCCTGCTTGCGCGGGGGATGATTTTATTCAGGCAAATTACCGGTAACCAATTGCCCCTGATCAAAAACGACCGTTCCAAAAATTCCAGTTACGGGTCTGTCAACTGTTAAAACATCTGAAATACCCATAGCACTACCTGCGATCTCGTATAGTCTTGGACGGGAAGACAAATCACCTATATCATCAACCACATAGATTTCAGCCTTTTGATGGCCGTTCATTGCAACTACTCGTTTAACAGCAACATCAACCCGCATGTGGGCATAGAGAACGTCTGTAAATACCCATTCTAACTGACCTTGCTCGTTTAACGGTAATAGATCGTATAGGTCACAGTGGTCTTGATTAGAGAACAGCATAGCTTGAATAAAATCAACACCAAACTCACGTGCACGTGCTCTTTGCATGTCTCCAGAGGAAACACCGCTCTCTATTAGAACGTTTGGGATGTTCTGCGACATCAAGTAATCTCCCACAGCGGTAGGATAAAACGCATCTGTGTACCTACCTATACCGTCTAGAGGAATATCCATCGAGGCAAGTGCGTTACCTATTTGATTCATTAAACCACGCCTGATAGGAGTTAACGTACGTTCTGGATCACTAGACGGAACAAGCAATGAGGTATAAGCCGCGTGGCTAAGAACATGAAAAATTGTCCGCTGGTCGTGCAAGTTGAAACAAAGTAATGGATCAATCATTTTAATCCAACCGATAAGCTTGGCTGATTCCACGGTTTGAAAAGATCTAAAATCCCTATTCATATCTACACCCATACCGTTTCTTCTCGTATTCCTGATGTAGGCATCTGGATTGATAATTGGAATGATGTACAGCGTGTAGCCTTTTAGATCCAGTTGTTTCTTATGAAACATCTCAACCAACTCAAGTATCATGTGAAGGCCTGTTGTCTCGTTGCCATGCATACCGGCCCAGATACAAATAGATTTATCGCCTGTACCCAACTCCGCTGATAGTATAGGGCGTTCCTCAGAAGAATACCCAAGTATATCCCAGTTAAAGCAGTTAATAAGCTCATTATAGGTAATGTAATCGTTGTTTAATCGACTGTATTCAAATGCAGACATTGATAATATATGAAGGAATTTAAGGTGAAGTTACATCTCAATTGATGAACTTAGGCCTACCCTAAAAATGTTTACAAATGAAACAGCTTATTGGTGTTGTATTGTTGCTTTTGAACCAGTCTTGTGTTACAAAAGAAACTAACACGTATATCGCTTTCTCTAGTTGCAATGACCCTGATAATAGTCTCGCGGTATTGCCCGCTCTCAGTAATGCTTTAGACACCATATCCACCTTTATATGGCTTGGTGACAATGTCTATTTAAAGGATGGTGAATGGGATAATCTTGATCGTATTAGAGATAGATACAAAGTATCCTTCCAACCTGAATTGATACAAGAAGTACTTTCTAAGGGAACTCATTTTGCTATTTGGGATGATCATGATGCTGGACCTAATGACTGTGATGCCTCTTTTGCAGGTATGGATAAGACCATGTTGGTGTTTAAGGAATTCTGGAAACCCTCCTACCCGATGCCTAACGACAAGAGTTACTACGGCTCTGTTGCACTGGAGGAAGGACAAATAGAACTGTTCTTTTTAGACAACAGATCCTTCAGAGTTCACCACGATTCTAGTGGTGCTACAGTATTTGGTGAGGTACAATTAAAGTGGTTAGAATCAGCTTACACAGGGTCTAACGCCCTGTGTAAAATCATATTAATGGGAGGACAGTTTTTAAATACCGCCCAAGTATTTGACAATGTCTCAAGATTTCCTGACGAAAGAAATAGGCTTATAGACCTGATGGTCAACGACCCTGCTGTACCTATTGTTCTCTCAGGTGATCGCCACCATGGAGAACTCAATACTCTAGATAGTTATGGTAAAATTATTTTTGAAGCTACTGCCTCACCCTTGACCTCAAGGAGTTTTGCACATCATGAAGAAGAGAATCTAACAAGACTACACCCGGGTACAACTGAAACTAATCATTTTGGAGTATTGGGATTAACGCGTATTGGTGATTCCATAACAGGAGTACACATGTCCTTAATTGGTGCAGGTGGAACGATGTTATTTAACCACCGTGAAACAAATTTTAAGTAAGTAGTAATTCATTTAAAATCAATTACTTAGAATCGCATTAATAAAGCAAGAGTGTAAGCATAAAAAATACTACTACACTACACCATTACTCCTGGTGAAATAATTACTTAATCCATATTGTAAAGATGTATTCTTTCGTTTACATTTGAAACATGGATGATGTAATAGATCGAATTAAGATATGGGCCAAAGCGAAGGATTTGAGTCCTGCAGATCTAGCAAAGAATCTTCATATGAATAGATCTTCTGTGCTGCACATGATGAGTGGCAGAAATAAACCAAGTCTTCAGTTTATCGTTAATATTGCTCAATACGACAAAGATCTAGACCTACGGAGCTTACTTACGGGATTCTCTCCACCTAGAGTTTTAGAGGAATTGACACAAACCCCTACTCCAATAACAGTTTCAAATACGGCAATACCGGATGTTAAAGAGACGTTGGACGCCTCCACTAGAATGATTGTTCTTAAAAAAGATGGTACTTACGAATCTTACCTCAAAGAAGAGTAATGCTTTTTTATATTTGCAGAAGTAAACAGAAACTATGACACCTAAAACTAAAATTTTCGCTGGTTTGATCCTTCTCGCATTTGTATCGAGAATAGTACCACACTACCCTAACTTCACTGCAATGGGTGCCTTGGCCTTCTATGGTGCATTCTCTATGAAACGGTTGGCTGTAACGGTTACTGCTGTAGTTGCCACAATGATGGCTTCAGATTTAATTATTAATAACCTGATCTACCCGACAGATACATTTGTTTTCATGTATGTTGGCTCTATCTACACTTACATTGGTTTTGCAGCCTACAGCTTAATAGGTCACTTCTCGAAAAGTAATGCGAAAGCGGGTTTAGGACTTGTTGCGGGTAGTTTAGTATTCTTTGCAATAAGTAACCTTGGAGTATGGGCGTCTACGACTGCTCTATATCCTGACAATGCAGCAGGCCTATTAGCGACTTACATTGCCGCTATTCCTTTTTATGCACCGGAGCTCTTGTCTACTGCTTTATTCTCAGCAGTTGCCTACGGTGCTCTTAGTTGGGTAACCAAAGCTGTGAAGGCATAGAATATTACATCATAAAATAAAAAGCCCCGCAATTCTTTCGAATCGCGGGGCTTTTTATTTTTCGTTGAAGACTGAGTCAGAACGTATATTCTCTGGGTTATTTGAGAATTTGTCTAGGTATCAATCCCGTGGACATACTGTCTAGTGTATTTCCTTGTTTATCGCAAATATAAATCACACCTGAACTAGCGAAATCTTTAGCATTGTGTAGATAAAGCGTATCGTTTATTACATCAAGACTATACCCTACACTAGCGGTTAGGTCGACTGTAGGCCAATCTGATGAACTAGGCTCCATAGATACGACAGCACCGTTATAGGTGTTGTTTAAGAAATATAGATGGGTCCCATCCGTACGTAGAGCACTAGCATGTATTGTATTAGAACCCGCATTTACAGCTTCCATACTGCTGCCTGTGCTTACATCTATCTTCCATAGACTCGCAGGCGAAGAGTTAGCTGCCGTATTCCAATCCTGATAACCCTCACAAAGGACATAGAGATCATTATTCATTTGTACAAAAGAGTTCGGTTTATCACCTACGGTAACGGTATCAACAGTTTTGGTTACTAAATCAACGATAGCAACTCTATGGTCGTTTGAGAAACCACCATTTAATGCTATATAAGCAACGGGATAATCTATGTGAACAGCTTCACTCAGCCCATACACATCTATAGAGTCCGAAATAACTCCAGTAAAAGGGTCTATTACTTTAATGAAATTCGACCCCCAAGTAGATACTATAATTGATTCCCCTGAATAAGCCACATAACGCGGTGAAGAAACCTCTGCCGACCATTGACTCAATAGTGATGAAGCTCCTATGCCCCTTACTAATCCTCCATTGTTAAGCGTGACCACAATAAGCGAATCAGCTTTGATCATATGCTGGCCAATATTACCCAGTGGAAAACCGTTCTCTACTTGAAAAGCATTTTCAATTACAGTATCATTTGTCACTACCTGTATCGTTGCCGTACCGCCCGTAAAAGCACCTTCATTTAGAACAAGTGTAGCCCCATCATAAATACTAACTGGATTACTAGAACTGGTCTCGCAAGACGTAATCGCTAAGAGTGATAAGCTCAACGCTGTAAATAATTTGATTCTCATTTTTTTGAATTTAATTTAATATTAATCGAATAATGCCTTCCTGGCATGGGGTAATAAGGAATAAATGTTTTGTTCGTATTGGTCAAGTTGTGTACTCTTCCCGTCATTTGAACTTGACCTGAGAGGAACGAATAGCTATACGCTAAATCCATCCAAAACTCAGGATTGAGAATTCCAGCGTTCGCGTTGTCTCGAAGTGTATGACGCTTGCCCATTGCATGAGAACGTAATTGTAACCTACCCTTCCATAGTTGACCGTCTATAGTATGAACTATTTGGTAGCTAGGCCTATAAATCAATTGCTTACCTAAAGAGGAAGCGTTAGAGGATACCAGAACACGTGAATACTGGTGGGTAGCTGACACCTCATTGTTCACATTGCCCTTAACCAGCTGTACCAATAAGGTGGAGGAACTGGAATAGGCACGTTCAAGATTTACAGGACTCCATATACCTCCACTTAATGGCGTCCATTGAATGAGGTTATTGAAAACCAACTGATCCGTAGTTAGGCTAATTTTGAGATCGTTTTGGCGGTATAGCGCACTCACTTTGGAGCCATAGGACCGCTCTGGTGCTAACTCTAAATTACCTCCTGGATTCCAATAAAGCTCATTCATAGTGGGCAATCGGTAAAAGCTACCGGTAGACCATTGGATAGGAAATTTGTTCTTTTTTGAGCTCCAAATGAATTGACCAGCTCCATATAACTTGCCCTGCCAAAACGTTCCTCTAGCCAACATATTCCAGGAATCATTTAGTTTAGTCTCGTGCCTTGCGGTTACGTTTAACAGTGCCGCATCTCGTGAAGTACCGCCAGCAGAAACGTGACCAACTTCAATGATGTTCTTGGCGAATTTAGTGTGGTAGTTATATTGCAGCGTATACTGCCTGTAGGTATTCGTGTCTGTTAAGTTGATTGCATTCAACGTATCTGTATATGCCTGCCATTCATGGCCAATAAAAGCAGATATTTTATGGCTACGTTTTTGCCAAGAATATTTTACGCGTAGGGCCTTGTCCTGGAGTAGCGAAGGAGCACCAGCTGCTAAGATGGAGCCACTATTCTTCTTTTCGCCTTGCGTAAACCAAATGTCTGATTTCCAATGGGCCCGCTTATATACGCCATTGTATTGCTGCATGAAAGTAATGTCGTTGAAACCCATGCCATTCATCGTGTAGTCTTGATTTCCCAATGAATAGGGATAGGAATTGCTGGACTCTTGTACTTGCAAGAAACTACGGTAATTCACCTTACTGAAATGACCCCCGTTGAGCACTCCAAAGCTCAAGCCTCCTATCGAGGTTAATCCAATCAGGGTTGAAAATTCTCGTTTACCGCTAGCCGTCCAATTCAGAGCCAGACCGCCGGCCATTCCATTCGAACCAAAAGATCCTGCGTTAGATCCATCAAGAACACTGGAAGACTGTAGGAGAATGCCAGGAACAATACTCAGATCCAGTGTACCGGAAGCCATACTTGAAATATCAATTCCATCCCAAAGGACACGACTTTGACTCGAGTTGGCGCCACCCAGATTGAAGGTAGCCACAGATCCTGGAGCATACTGTCGCAGTTGAAAACGTGAGTCCTTTAGAAGATACTCGGCAGCATTAGATTGGAGTAATACCAATGAATCAACCGTCGTACGCATTTCATCTAGCCTAAGTAGACTTTCGCTAATGGTCGTGGTCAATAAAGTGTCTGATGACTGTGCTTGCATACCTATAGAGGCAAGGTGCACTATCAAAACAAGAAGTCTTTTCATAGTTCTTTGAAGCACTTGACCCAGAGCACTCATTAAAGTCCAATTTATTGAAGGTCAAGTATTCTGGCTCCCTGCTCCCCCACAACTCCTTCCCATTTTCACAGTGGATACATTGTGGATTCATCACAGATTACAGCTGCTGGCACAGCCCCGGACTATACCGGGTTCCTTTTTATGGCTTGTTTCTACAAACCAACCTTCAAATGCAAATATAGATTAACTCAAGCCTTCAAAAACAGCCAATGCGCTATTAAATGCATTTTCAATAGATAAAGGATTCAGATCATGTTTATAATCAGATTCCTCTATTACAGACAATACCTTTTCTGTGGGCATATTTCCGATCAACGCATCAGAGGCAAATGGACACCCTCCGTAACCTCGCAATGCGGTATCTATTCTTCTACAACCAGCATCCATAGCTGTTTTAGCCTTAACAGCAGCCTCCTCATAAGTACTATGGAGGTGAGCTCCCCAAGGAATATTAGCGTGCACTGTCGTTAATTCGCAAAGCTCTTTAATCGTCGCTCCACTACCTTGTCCAGTAGTATCACTTAAGGATACTAGATCGGCACCGCATTGTTCCGCCTGGTATAAGCGTTCTAAAACCATATCCGTATGGTACCTCTCTTGGTAAGGGTTGCCAAAGGCCATACTTAGATACACGACCAATTCTACTTGGTGCGAATCAGCAAGATCTTTGATTCGTTTCAAATCTTCGATGGATTCGGAAATGCTCTTTCTAGAGTTTCTATGTTGAAACTCTTCGCTCACGCTAAAAGGATATCCCCAAGCATCAATGAAGTCAAAATCTGTGGCGCGTTTAGCACCACCCTCACTGGCTACAATACTTAATAATTGAGTATTAGATTGAGTTTTCGACTCCCTTAAAGCAGTAAAGAGCTCTTTTGCATCTGCCATTTGAGGCATCGCTCTAGGGCTTACAAAGCTTCCTGCATCAATGGTGTGAAAGCCACAACTCATTAATGATTCTATATGCTTCACCTTTTCTATGGTGGGGATGAATTTGTGTAATCCTTGCCAAGCGTCACGTGGACACTCCACAATTGAGATAGTGGTCATTGTATAGGGTGGTCTAGGTTCTTACCGTGAATTTACAAAGAACGTAGCATTCTACGTACCATTCCGGGACCTTCATATAAGAAACCTGTCCACACCTGAACAAGATCCGCACCTGCGTCTATTTTTTCTTGCGCATCAGCACCTGTAAAGATTCCACCTACCGCAATAATAGCGACCGCTGGATCCAAATGCCGGCGCAGGTATTTAACGACTTCTGTGCTGCGACTGGCTAAAACCTTACCGCTCAGTCCACCTGCACCTATTGCTTTTACTTGAGCAGCATCTGTTTGCAAACCATCTCTGGAAATGGTCGTGTTCGTGGCTACAACTCCACTCAACTCCAGTTCATTTATGATCTCTATAATATCGTCAAGCTGTCCTGTTGTTAAGTCAGGTGCTATTTTTAATAAAAGAGGTTTTGCACCCAGTGCATTGTTTTTTTCTTGAACAGCCTTTAATAACTCCTTTAACGGCTCTTTCTCCTGAAGCTCTCGGAGGTTAGGTGTGTTCGGAGAACTCACATTCACCACAAAATAATCTACTACGTTATGCAGGGCCTCTACACCTAGCAGATAATCAGAAACAGCCTGATCGTTGGGAGTGTTCTTGTTTTTACCAATATTTCCACCAATAATTAAATCTGTCTTCTTTTCACTTAACCTCACTACCGCTTGGTCGAGCCCACCATTGTTAAAACCCATTCTGTTAATGACCGCTTCGTCTTTGACTAACCTAAATAGTCGAGGCTTTGGGTTTCCAGGTTGCGCCTTTGGTGTTAGGGTGCCAATCTCAATAAAACCAAAACCGAATGCAGCCAATTCATTATAGAGCTTTGCATCCTTGTCAAAACCAGCAGCAAGTCCTATTGGGTTTTTAAACCTCAGGCCCATTACGGTCTTGTGCTTACCCTGGAGTGAACCAAACAAACCATTTACCATAGATTGAACACCGGGAATTTTGAAACCGATTTTAATCGCTTTAAAAGTGACATGATGCGCCTGTTCAGCATTCATTTGAAAGAGCAATGGTCGAATGAAGCTTTTATACATGCTAGAATTATTTTAATCGAGCCAAATCTCTCTTGGCATCTTTATCCTTTAAGGACTGACGTTTGTCATAATTTTTCTTACCCCGAGCCACCGCAATATTCATTTTAATCCATCCTTTTTCACTGATGTACATTTTTGTTGGAACAATGGTAACTCCCTGATCAATAAGTGATTTAGATATCTTTAGAATTTCTCTCTTTGAGAGTAGAAGCTTGCGCTCTCTGATTGGATCGTGGTTATTTAAATTACCATGAGACCATTCTGAGATGTTCATATTTTTGATGTACAATTCGCTGTCCTTAATGAAGCAATACCCCTCGGCGATGGATGCTTTACCCATTCGGACAGATTTCACCTCAGTTCCTAACAACTGGATGCCTGCCGTATAGGTGTCAAGCCACTCGTAATCGAATTTGGCTCTTTTATTTTTTATTTCAACTGATTTCACAGTGTAAAGATAAGTTACTCGCGGTCTTTTAACATCGGAACAAAGGCGGCATCTCCCAACACCTTTTGAACAAATTGTCCATCTTCTGTTTTTTCAATACGAACCATTTTTTGTGTGCCCTCTCCTACTGGGATAATCATGATACCGCCTACGGCGAGTTGCGACAACAGGGCTTTTGGTACGTAAGGTGCTCCACAGGTTACTATAATGCGTTCAAACGGAGCGAAAATGGGCATTCCCTTAAAACCGTCACCAAACTTCTGCTCAGCACGAAGTCCAAGGACCTTTAGTATGGTCTTCGAGAAGTCGAAGAGTTCCTTTTGTCTTTCAATAGTAAACAACTTGACCCCTAGATGAAGCAAAACTGCAGCCTGGTATCCGCATCCAGTGCCTATCTCTAGAACTTTCATGCCTGGCTTAAGCTCCAGCAGTTCGCTTTGCCAAGCTACCGTAGAAGGATGAGAAATGGTCTGCTCTGCTGCTATAGGAAACGCCTTATCCTGATAGGCATGCTGATGAAAGGTACTTTCTAGAAACCCGTGGCGAGGGATCTTCATCATCGCTTCTAGTACAACCTCACCAGCTATGCCTTTGTCAAACAAGTGTTTGCACATGAGCGTTCTTTGGCCTTGAAATATTGCAGAGTCTTCTATTTTCACAATGGAAATGTAAAGGTATGTTGAGATCAAACGCGCTATGGGCAGCGCATGTTTTTAACAAAATTGATTGAAGTCTATGATGTACCTTTAAACCCATGAATAAAAGGCCCTTTCTCCTTATTGGACTTGTAGTAAGTTTACTCACATTCAACGCTTGTGACACTACGTTGGCGCCAGAAGTTGCCTACATCACCATAGACACCTTAACGGTCAATGCAAATCCATCTCAAGGTACTTCTTCTTCTAAGCTTACTACAGTTTGGATAGAACAAAATGGCCAGCAATTGGGTGCCTTTATTCCGCCTTGTACTATTCCAGTACTCGCTGGGGAGGATCAAACCCTTAGAATTATTCCTGGTATTAGCATTAATGGAAGTTTCGCACAGCGCAATCAATATGAGATGCTCTCGCCTAAAACAGTCACGTGGGACTTGTCAATTGGGCAAGTCAAACCAGCGGGATTAGCTTCCACGACATTTAATTACAACAACATTTATGAGGTAATCGTCATCGAGGATTTTGATGGAGTTGGATTAAACTATCAACGTACCGCTCAAAGTGACACCTCACTACTCATCACCTCACAAGCAGATGAGATCTTTGAGTTCCCAGGCGAAATGCCCAATAAGAGTGGAAAAGTTGTTCTTGCTCCAATCTCACTGGGTGAGTATAAAACCCTTCAAGCATTTGAGCTTCCAAAATTCGGTGCTAATGTTTGGATGGAGATCAATTATAAAACCGACGTTCCCTTGACCTTTGGCGTAGTTGCTAATGAACCTCTACAAAGTATTAAAACACCTGTTGTAACTCTCTTTTCAAACGAGGAGTGGAATAAGGTTTACATAAATCTTGTTACGGAAGTCAGTGGCTATCCAAATGCCATCGATTATAATTTATTCTTTGGCGCCATAAACACTACTACTGATACTGCTACCATATTAATTGATAATATAAAATTGTTGTATTGAGCCCTTCGCAACGTCTTTCTAAAATCCTTCTAAGGGTTTATTTGTTTGCAGATCTTATCGCGGGTGCTACTGCTTACACGGCCTTGCACATCGTAAGAAAGATCTATGTTGAACCTAGTCGTTTTGGCAAAACTGTAGAGATAAAATGGGACGATACTTTCTGGCTGGCTCTAGCGACTACAGCGCTCATTTATATTTGTATAAGTGCCCTTAGCGGAATATATAGAGACCTTACGAGGACTAGCCGGTTACAACAGGTATTCAACACAATGGGTGGTGTTGTTCTAACCTCCATCGCATTATTCTTTCTTATTTTCTTAGATGATTTCGTCAGTAATTACAGCCAGTATTATGTCACATTAGGAACCTATTCCATTTCTCTTTTAATAACGAGCGGCGTGTTTAGATTCAGCTTAAGCTCTTATGTCCGGTCACGAATAGATCGGAAGACGTTAACGTTTAGAAGTATCTTAATAGGTTCAGGAAAGGAAGCTGGTGATCTTCATGAGTCGTTTCAAAGAGAAAGAAGTAAGGGATATGACTTTGTAGGTTTAATCACGATCAATGGTGAGGAGATTGACCCAAGGCTTAAGCAGTTAAATCATCTAGGAACAGTAACTCAACTCAAAGATGTAGTTAATGACAATCAAATTGAAGATGTCATTATTGCTTTAGGTGCTGGGTTTAACGACCAAATCACCAGATTAGTCAGCGAGGTTGAGCAACAAGATTTAAGAATTCATGTTCTGCCCAACTTGTTTAGCATTCTCAGTGGTCAGGTTAAAATGGAGAGTTTTGGAAGGTCCCTCATTGAAATTAAGAGGGAGTTAATCAAGCCTCATGTAGCTTTTATTAAACGAATTTTTGATCTTCTAGTGGCTTTCATTTTACTAGTGAGCACCTCCCCGTTCATACTGTTTTCCATCCTCATGGTAAGAATTGGCTCAAAAGGTTCCATCTTTTACATGCAAGAACGTCTTGGTAAACATGGCAGACCTTTTAAGATCATTAAACTGAGAAGCATGTTTGAGAATGCGGAAAAGTTAGGGCCACAGCTTAGCAGTGAAGAAGACCCTAGGATAACTTCTTGGGGACGGACCATGAGAAAATACAGGCTGGATGAATTACCACAATTCGTTAATGTACTGAAGGGCGATATGAGTATTGTAGGTCCTCGACCTGAACGACGCTTCTTTTTTGATCAAATCACTACTCAGGCACCCCAATATAAATACCTACTCAAGGTGAAGCCAGGAATAACTTCTTGGGGTATGGTTAAATATGGATATGCTGAAAATGTAGATGAGATGCTTGAACGTGCTCGCTATGATCTTATCTACACGGAAAACATCACGCTCATTAATGATATAAAAATACTCTTCTATACCTTAGTCACTGTATTGGAAGGAAGAGGTAAATAAGAACCACAACAAAATTAATCATGAAAAAAATCACCGTTATAGGAGCCGGTACCATGGGAAACGGCATCGCCCACGTATTTGCACAAAGTGGATTTAGCGTTCAGCTCTTTGATATCTCAGAAGCTGCTCTTGAAAGGGCCTTAGTCACCATAGGTAAAAATATGGATCGACAAATAGCAAAGGAACGCATGTCCGAAGGCGATAAAAAAGCTGCTCTAGATAGACTCCATACAGGAACAAATCTTGCTAAAAGCGTCTCTCATGCTGATCTAATCGTAGAGGCCGCAACGGAAAACAAAGAGATTAAATTCAACTTATTTAAGCAATTAGATGAGCTAGCTCCTGCGCATTGCATACTCTCCTCAAACACATCCTCGATAAGTATCACAAAGATTGCTGCTCAAACCAGTCGTCCTGATAAGGTTATAGGCATGCATTTCATGAATCCAGTTCCCATCATGAAACTGGTTGAAATAATTAGAGGATACAGTACTTCTAACGAAACTATGGATGCTGTTGTTGAAATGAGCACCTCTCTTGGTAAAGTACCGGTTGCGTGTAATGACTATTCTGGTTTCGTAGCAAACAGAATCTTAATGCCTATGATAAATGAAGCTATTATAAGTCTTCATGAAGGCGTAGCTGGGGTTCACGAGATTGACACCATTATGAAATTAGGAATGGCACATCCTATGGGACCTCTACAGCTGGCTGATTTTATTGGTTTAGATGTTTGTTTGAGTATTATGAATGTGCTCTATGAAGGCTTAGGAAATACAAAGTATGCACCGTGTCCACTGCTGGTTAACATGGTTGCCGCTGGTAAACTAGGAGTAAAGTCAAGTGAAGGATTTTATGACTATTCCAGTGGAGTAAAGAATGCTACAGTTAGCAATCAATTCAATTAACATCTAAAGATTTATTATGAAAACAAAGACATTAATACTTTCATTAGTTATTGGATTCCAGTCTTTTGGACAGGTTGACTTAATTAATAAGATTAAAGACAACGGTGCTGATTCACCTTTAACCTATGAATGGGAAACCATAGTTGACATTGAAGCTACTCCTGTAAAAAATCAGGGCTCATCAGGTACATGCTGGTCTTATGCAACCACTTCTTTTGTGGAGAGCGAGATGATCAGAATGGGCAAAGAGCCTATTGACCTATCGGAAATGTTTACTGTTCGTAAGGTTTACGAAGATAAAGGGGTTAAATATGTTCGTTTGCATGGTTACTTAAATTTTGCTCAAGGCGGGGCCTTGCCTGACGTAATGTATGTAATCAAACATTATGGCGCTGTTCCACAAGAAGTATATAGTGGACTTAACTACGGTAGCGAAATTAACCGACATGGGGAAATGGAAGGTTCATTAAAAGGAATCCTTGACGCGGTTATTGATAATAAAAATGGAAAGCTATCTACAAGTTGGAAACAAGGTTTCGATGGTGTGCTTGATGCATACTTAGGCGATGACCCAGCTCAATTTGGATATAATGGTGAGACCTACACGCCTAGAACCTTTGCAGACAAAGTCGTGGGCGTTGACCCTGATGATTATGTGCAGCTAACTTCTTGGTCGCACTATCCATTTTACGAATCTTGCCAAGTTCAGGTTCCGGACAACTGGACCTGGGGAATTTCTTACAACCTTCCTTTAGAGGAGATGATGGAGGCTACTGAAGGTGCACTTACAGACGGATTCCCGGTAGCATGGGCTTGCGACGTTAGTGACAAGGGCTTCTCTATCAAAAATGGAATAGCGGTAATGCCTAATCAAAGTTGGAAGGAAATGTCATCTGAAGAAGCACAGGCTGTTTATTCAGGTCCACACGATGAAGCAATCATCTCTCAGGAAATGCGTCAAGAACAATACGACAATTACTTGACTCAAGATGACCATGGAATGGTACTTCAGGGTATCGTTAAAGACCAGGAGGGTAACCCATTCTTTATCGTTAAGAATTCATGGGGAGATATTCCCAACGAATTTAAACCCGGTTATCTCTATGCCTCAGACAGCTATGTTCGTTTAAAAACAATTAGCGTTATGATGCATAAGGATGCATTACCAAAAAGTTTACGTAAAAAATTAGGCCTTTAGATTCACAGGCCAATCTAATAAAAACCGTTACTCACTTAGGGTAACGGTTTTTTTATGTGCCCATTTCTTGAAAGCGTAGTATACCGCCATTGCTATGCCTATTCCTAAGGATGCTCCGGCCAGTACGTCAGTAATCCAGTGTACCATAAGGTAAATCCGAGAAAAGCCAACCAGAGAGGCTGCTAATGCGCAAACTACTTGGATTGCTGGACGCTTAAAGTTTAATGCTAATAAGGTAAATACCATAAAAGCGGTGGTCGTATGTCCACTTGGGAATGCAAAATGCAGCGGAATCCGCTGTCCCATTTCTAAGAAAGTTTCGCTGTAAGGAATCACTGACATAGGACGAGGCGCTGCTATAAATATTTGTCTTTTCAAAACTTGAACAAATACCGCCGTTAACAAACCACCCACGGCAAAGCTCAATGAGAACATATATCTTTTATGATAGACACCTAAAGCCATAATAACGACTATGAGATATGCTTCCCCCCAATGTGTGATTAACCTCATTATATATGCACCTGTCTCATTATACAGTGCATAGTGGATAGCGAGCTGCGCTTCACCTTTATCTGGGAATAGTAACAAAAAAATCCCGCAGAACATAACAAACAGTCCTGCGGGAATTAAAAAATATAGAGAGTGCTTCATTAAGCACCAATAAGATGTTGCAATTCTCGTATCTGACTGTCCCACAAAAGCTTAGCTTCTTCCATGTCATCGCTTTCTGCGAAATCAGTCACTATTATTGAGGTATCATTTGTCAACGCATCCACTTCAATACGGAATTCGAAATAGGTTTCTAATCCGTCCTCTTCATCGCTTATCCAACGAAACCTGACTAAACGATCTTGTTGCTTTTTAATTAATCGAGCTTGTTCTTCTGAACCATCCCAAAAGAAGGTGAACATCTCCGAACGAGAATTCACATCGTCACAGAACCATTCGCTCATACCTGATGGAGTACTCAAAAATGGAAACAACATCTTAGGTGAAGCCCTTAGAGGGAATTCTAACTCGAACTTTTCTCTTTTCATTGTGTCAGCCATTTTTAATAGGCCTTGCAATATAACATCTAAGAGTTGATAGACAAGTAAATCAAAGAGTTTAGTAAAAAGAATACTTCAGAAAAATGGATCGTTTCCGAAGTAGTCACCCCAGATGTATTAAAACACCTATGCCATTTAACTAGTGAGCTTTGGGCCTACAAAAAAAGCCTCTTCTGAGAAAGAGGCTTTTTGATGTAAACTAAATCATAATATATTATTATCTGATAGTAAGCGACTTAATACGTATTAAGCCTAATGCATGGAGCAGCTTCATGATTAAAAAGGTCACATCAATTTCATGCCATTTGACTCCGAAATTAGCACTGTTGGCATTCTTATGGTGATTATTGTGATAGGCCTCACCCATCATTAAAAAATCAAAAGGAAAGAGATTTTTGCTTGTATTGTCCATCTTATAATTCACATAGCCATAAACATGGGCGAACCAATTGATGATCGCACCATGTATGGGTGCCATCAACAAAATCACCGGAAACAAAAGCCACTCCCACCAAGTACTGGCAAACAATAAAAAAACCGAAGCATAAACGCTTATCCAGAGTAAACGAGAAAATCTAGAACTCGCAAAGCGATCAAAAGACTTCCATTGTGGAACATTCTGCGTGAACCGTTGATCTACATCAACACGCATCATATTGATGTCTTGGTAGATGTTTCGTGTTTTCCACATCATCGCAAATAAGTTCGCGTCATGAGAAGGCGAGTGTGGATCATTTTCCGTGTCCGTGTGTGCATGGTGCATGCGGTGCATAACACCGTAACCATAGGCACTTAAATAGCTTGAGCCCTGGAAGAACCACGTTAGAACGAAGGTCAAGCGCTCCATCCTCTTAGACATTGTAAATACTTCATGTGCCGCATACCTGTGAAGAAAGAACGATTGAAAAAACAATCCTCCATACCACAAGACTAAAACGAATATTATAATGATCATCTAGTGTTTTTTAATTTTATGTTTTAACAACATCGTATGTGAATAGTTCGTGAACGGAACTACTTTCAGTTGTAAAGCCTTAAATGCTGTTACAGAAGGACATACATCATTATGAACCCCGCTATCATAAATAATATGACGGTTTTATACTTTTTAAACATCGCATAGGTCCATGCATTACCTCCCCACATCGTTACATATAATTAGATTTCAATATACTGAAATTCAACAATGAGACGGAGCGTGTAGACAACATATGGGATAAACATAACAAATGAAAAAAGGGCGGTTGAGCCAACCATAGCCTACCTACCCTTTTAACAAAATAGGGTGTGATGCCCTACAGGGTAAAGATATAGAAAAAAACGACTGACTTGAGTAGTTCGAAGGAAGAACATCGCGCATGGCTAATATTTATCCCTTGAATATAAACTTCCCGTTTAGGTTTCGGAGTTGGCTACTTTCAAGTTCTCATTGCAGCGCAGTCCAATATGAAAAAATCATGGCACACTCTCATCACATAATCCCATATTTAATACACTAAAAATCCCCGGCTAATCAATGAATTAACAGGGGATTTTAGTAAATAAGTGAGAGTTATACTTCTTTAAGTAATGTTCTGATTAGTCGACTTCCTCTTCAGTCATCACAACTTCTTCGTCAGGACTCACTGCCATTACCATACCTGTAGCATCAAAGAAGTCACCAGATTTAGATATTAAACCATCTTTGACCAAGAAATAGTGATAAGCGTCCACTGAAAAACTTTTCCCTGATGCTATACTAACACCTTTCCAAGTTCCATAAACTCGTACACTACCATCTACTTCTAAAGTTTCGTCATTTACTCCAGGAAGCCATATCGCATTTTCAAAAGTCACATCTGAAAAATTTGACATGTAAAAATCGCCTTGTTCAATAACTTGATCATACCCCACTACTCCAACTCCGTACATAGGAGATTGATGCTCAATATTCTCATCAAGCATGGATTTAAAAAGGTCGAAGTCAACTGGTGCCTCATAAGTTGAAAGGAATTCTTGAGCAATCGCTTTATTTGTATTGAACAGAGCCAAGTCTTGTTTGTTAGAACATGAGGTAACAAACATTACCGCTAGGGTCATAAGTAAATACTTTTTCATTTTAATTTGTTTTTAGGTTTATAACGAAGATAATCAAATACCTATTACTTAGAGTAAATAGGCCTCTGCCTTGATCTCGCTGGTCATTATCTCAGTGCCTCACCCCTGTCCTAAATAACCGGAGACTTGAATAGTAGTTTTCTCATTCCAACAAAAAGCAGAATGAAAACGGAATAAATCATGAAAAAAGGAATTACAAAGGCTTGAAGTTCACAAGCTAACATAACTGCCATGATTAGTAATTGAAAGCCTAAACCGTATATAGAAATCAGCGTCATGAACCATTTCGGAAATGGCTTACTGTCACTCGCGTTTTTATCCATGTAGTACATGATTTTATCAAATGATATGTACAACACATCATAAATCTTATAAAAGATATTCACCATCTGCTGGCTCTCCCCTTTGAGAGCTTTCGGAGCAGAATCCTCGAATATTCTACTAGTAGAATCTCCATTCACGGAATTTCGTAAAATGACATAATAGTAGTTATACACGGTTCCTTGAAGTTGAATTGCAAAGAAAGCGATCAACATATGGGCTAATGAACCTCCAGCAATATGATTAAAAGCTAACAAAAAACAGAAGTTCAATAAGATGTCTGCTATTGAATCGTAATAACGTCCAACATATGAGGGTGTGTTTTTTAAACGAGATAACTCTCCATCAGCGGCATCTATAATGGATTTCAATAGAATAAATACGGCAGCTGTAATGTGGTATCCATTGAGCATGAGTCCAATCGCAACGAGTCCAGCTATAATGAACATGGTTGTAACATGAATTGGAGTATAGCGCGTATGTTGAAGTTGTTTAGCGATCCAATGACCAGCAGAGCGCCCGTAGTCAGACAGGTCTAAAAACTGATATTCTTTCGGAAGTTTTGCCATTCAAATGTTATGTATTCAAGTTAACTTGATATGATCAAAAGTAGTTTAGCCGTTAAAAACAATGACTATTACAACACTTTATTATTTTTTGGTCTGCTAGAGATTCAAAACAAAAGCCCCAACTCTTTCGAATTAGGGCCTTATTATCTACGTAATACGATCAGCTAACTGATCCTTAGTGTATTATTTGCTTAATACTTTTATGGGTTTTCCTTCTTCTCCCAACCATGAAACCATAAATATTAGATCAGTTGACCCCTTGTTATAGGCCTTATGCCAAGTATCTGAGATAGCTAAAAACGAATCCCCGGCCTTAAATACTTTTGTTAAATTCGCCGTTTTTTCTGACTCTAAGTTACTTAGAGCACTAATAGTGTCAAAATCCACTGTTAGTTCACCCTGAACAATATATGCTGGCCCCGTAAAAGGATGAAAGTGCCAAGGCGTTTCAAATCCGGACTCCCAAACCATAACTGTACTCGTTATGGCCGTTTCACCTTCTGGATAAGACAAAACGTTGCCTAAGTCATCGGTGGAAGAGAGTACAGTAACGGAATTTTCAAAAATACCATTTGAATTAGTCTCTATCTTTTCATTAGAAGATGCACACGAGATTAACGTGGCTAAAATAAATACGATGTGAAATAAATTTTTCATTAATTATTTTTTTTGAAGGTAGTAAATTCTATTCCGTAGATATTTAGCCGTTATATTTGGTAATTGGGCCTAAAAAAATCAAAATTGAGAACGCTAATAACTCCTAACTATCACAAGCCGCAAATAATATTAGAATAATATAAAGCGAGCAGCTCTTATCCCCTAGTTTTTGAATTTGGCACAGTATTTTCGTACAATTAAACTTAATTAAGTACAACAAAAGAATTATGAAAAAGTGTCTACTTGCTGTTTTACTACTATTCTCCACTACTCTTCTAGCACAATCTTGGGTGGCAAAAACCGATGTGCCCGCTGGTAGGCATCATCCTATATCATTTGCATTAAACGGAAAAGGATATGCCATAACAGGAACTGATTCTACGGGTCAGCCTACTGACGATGCATTTGAATACAACCCTGTTACCAATACATGGAATGTTTTGTCTGATTTTCCAGGTTTAGCAAGAAGTTTTGGAATTGGAACGACAGCGAACGGCAAAGCATACTTAGGCTTTGGAGCAACGACCACGTCTTACTTAAAAGATTTCTGGAGTTTCGACCCTACAAATGGTACTTATACTCAACTCGCAAATTGCGACTGCTCCAGCAGAAGACACCCCGCTATGATTTCCATAGGAAATCGTATATACGTTGGACTAGGAAACGATGATTACAGCAATAAGAACGACTGGTGGATGTACAGTATTGATGACAATACGTGGACAGAATTGACTGATTTGCCTGGTCCTGCTAGACACCACCCCTATATGTTTAACGCAGGAGGAGAAGTGTTTGCTGGCCTAGGACATGGTGGACAAACGATATATAAAGATTGGTATAAACTAGATACTGCCATGAACACATGGACGGCGATGAGTCAATTCCCAGGAGAAGCTAGGGTTGCTGGTACTCAGTTTAATCTGGATGGCTACGGCTTTATCTTAAGTGGAGATGGCGATAATCATAGTTATATGGATACCGGGGAAATGTGGCGCTACAATCCAGCGAACGATACGTGGCTTCAACTCACCTCTCATCCGGGGAACAGCAGATGGGCTCCTGGAAGTTTTGTGATTGATGATGATATTTTCTTTTTTGGAGGAGTAGATCGTTATACTGGCACTTTTCCTAATGACTTAATAAGTTTTGATATGGCCGCTGCAACCATGGATCTTGATAAAGAAGTCATGGAAAACACCTACTTCTATCCAAATCCGGCCAACCAATATATTTCTTGGCAATTTGACGAATCTGTAACTAGGGTTGTTTTAATGAATACTCTAGGTCAGCTGGTTGCCTCTAAAAGCGCAGAGTCAAAACGGATGGATGTAAGTGATTTAGATGGTGGAGTTTATTTCGTTCAGTTTTTCTCTAGAAATGCTATCCTTAAAACGTCGAAGGTTATAATTGAACATTAGAATAGATACGTTTGAGGTTTAGGACTTGCCAGAGTTGTAACTATTCTCGTTACTGAGACAGGAAATCTGTGTTGAGCTAACCATGAGTAAATTCAGAAGGTATGTGTATCAATAATTGAGATTCTTCTCGGCGAGAAAGACGTATCATTTACGTAAACTTGCAGCTTAAACTATATACTCTATGAAGACGATTAAATTTTTAATACTATCCTGTATCCTTGCTTTAACATCGTGTGCAACTGACCCTTGTGTAGATGTCACTTGTTATAATGATGGTGTTTGTGACGATGGCACTTGTTTGTGTGCAGACTGGTACGAAGGAACAGATTGTAATACTGAAGAAAGAGCTAAGTATTATGGTGATTATATAGGTACAGCGACATTTTTTAATGCCGATGGAGACGAAACTGATAGCTATACTGACACAATACCTGTAGTTGCAAATAGTTCAATTATAAGTGGATTAGTTGCAGATGGTATTCCATTGGTTTTATCCGTATCAGGAATGGGAGGTTTTGCGATTCCTCCAACTGCGACGACTGACCCAAATGGAACATCCCTTACTATCTCCGGTGATGGCTCGTTTAACAGTAACATCTTAACTATAAACGCTACACTGGAATTTGCACAAGATACCCTTACCTACACATTCACAGGAAGTAAATAATTACTGACTATTTTAATTACAGAGCCTCTGCTTCGGAAGAGGCTCTTTTATGGATGAAATACCGCCTTTGGAATCTGGCTAATATTAAAGCTGTCGTTCATCTCTCCTAGTATTGTATTGGGAGCATTGCAGTCGGCTTGATTCTAAGTTGATGGTACATTACCTAAGTCTGTGATTGTAATGTCGGATATATCCATGTCTGCGCTCCAAAAAGAAGTCGCTCCTGAAGTGTCTGAAAAAAAGCGTTTTATGGATAGTCAATCCCGATAAAAGCCAAATAATCTGTAAAAAACAGTTAGCTTTAGTGTAAACTATAAAACATAAAAACATATGATTCTTTTCGGAATTTTCTTTACGGTTAAACAACAAATGGCAGGAGTAATTGAGAGATTTGGAAAATTTCATAGTGTTAGGCAGTCGGGATTACAGCTAAAAATACCTATCGTTGACCGGCTGGCCGGTAAGCTGAGTCTGAAAATTCAACAGCTAGATGTTATAATTGAAACAAAAACAAAAGATGATGTTTTTGTGAAGCTAAAGGTTTCTGTACAATATAAAGTAATCAACGAAAAGGTTTATGACGCATTTTACAAGCTAGACTTTCCTCACGACCAAATAACGAGCTATGTTTTTGATGTCGTTAGAGCGGAGGTTCCTAAAATGATTTTAGATGATGTGTTTTTGAAAAAAGACGATATCGCTATTGCAGTTAAATCAGAACTAAACGTAGCGATGATGGATTATGGTTATGACATAATCAAAACGCTGGTGACCGATATTGACCCAGACGCTCAGGTAAAGGAGGCAATGAACAGAATTAACGCTTCTGAAAGAGAAAAAGTTGCAGCACAGTTTGAGGGTGATGCTGCAAGGATTCTTATAGTAGAGAAAGCAAAAGCTGAGGCAGAAAGCAAGCGGTTGCAGGGTCAAGGAATTGCAGACCAAAGAAGAGAGATTGCCCGCGGCTTAGAAGAATCTGTAGAAGTTTTAAACAAGGTTGGAATTAACTCCCAAGAAGCCTCAGCGCTAATAGTTGTTACACAACATTACGATACGCTACAGTCAATTGGAAGCGAGACAAACTCTAACTTAATTCTCTTGCCAAACTCTCCACAGGCAGGTAGTGAAATGCTCAATAATATGGTTGCTAGCTTTAGTGCAAGTAATCAAATAGGAGAGGCTATGAAAAAAGCTGCAAACGAAAAGAAGCAGTAGGTTGTACTTATATACTGGAAGTGAAATCATTTTTTTTACATTTATTACTATCCCGATTTTAAAAAAGGTATCCGTTCCCTAAAGTCAATAGTATTTATTTTGCTTTTAATATGAAGAAATTATTATTTTCAATTGTAATAATACTCCTTCCTTTATCTATTTTTTCCCAAGAATTAGTTAGAGTAAGTATTCTAATAGATGCACCTAAAAGTCAAATATTTCAATATTTAGGTAATTCAAATAATAGTCAAGAATGGTCCTCTTATGTAGATACTATTTATACACTAAACCCCACCCGCTTTAAAGATGGTCAAGTGGGTTCCATTAGGCGGTGTATTGTAAATAAAAAACAATGGGATGAGAAAATATTAGAGGTAATCCCCAATGAAAAGAGGCTTTTGTATTGTTATAATTTTAAGAATTTTAAATTAAATCCCCCTTTATTATATACTGAACAATTATATGAATCTGTAGGGGATAAAACATTACTTACATTCACAATCTTAACCGAAACCCACAAATTCAGCTTTTTTGAAAAAATTAAATTATATTTTGGGGTATTCCAATCTAAAAGAATATTTAAAAAGAATTTAAAAAATATTAAAAAATTAAACAATACTAAATCCACTTAAATGGGTTTCTTAAGTATACGGCACCTACTTTTTTCTATTTAACGATAGTTAAGCCCTTAGTAAATCTGGGGGCTTTTCTATTGATTAAACACCCTCTTTAGAATCGGATACAGTTTTATCTCTTTTATTAGATTTAACGTTGCTCGCTTAGTGATTTAGTCCCCCTCTCCCACTCGGGGGCGGTGTGATAAACTCATGCGCTTAAAATTATTCATTTCAAAACACAAAGCCAATTTTTGAGATGGTGTATTATCAACGAACTATTCACACGTTACTATATTAAGTATAGAAAAAAAGGTTTAGTTAAGTTACCAGTAACTTTAGGACAGTATGAGACAACGCATTAAACATTGTGCAATTTGTAAAGTAGATTTTCCTACGATGTACCGGATACAATATGCATTACCTAAAGAATGGGTTTTTGTCTGTAAAGAGTGTCTAGTAGAGGTTAAAAAAGACAATCCTAATTATACTTACGGGGGTACTTGGAAACTTTAATCTAACCGCGCTTTTAAATAGAAATTTGATGAAATTCAGAGCTTGCTGAATCTATAGATAAGGATGTAGTTTCTCTTATTAAGCAATTTTCAGCTTTGCCCACGTTGTTATTTACTCACTCCCCCCATGGGGGTTAGATTATCAACAGTAAACCCCAACTCTTCCGAATTGGGGTCTTGTAGCGAGAGAGGGGCACGATCCCTCGACCTCCGAGTTATGAATCATACGACCGAGGGTTCGTTCCTTTTTCAACCAGCTAGTAAACAGCGTTTTAGATTACTATTGCTTTGTCTAATAACCCCGATGACATTAAAGGTGTCATAATGAAATCTAGAACTGAACTCACCCCAAGCGTTACATCAAAAAGAGCTGACCAATATCTTGTTACCATTTGGTACAATGATGTAAGGTATCGCTACACCAGTGGCAGAGACATAGATCTTGACCTTAGGCCAAATTCTTTCAGTATAAACGAGCGTCTAGCAAAGGCTAAACTGCTCTGTACAGCCTTCCAAATAGAAATCACGAAGGGATGGAGGCCCACAGTTAAGGAAAGTAAACCTGTACACACTACTCCTACTCTACTTGAGGTTACAAAGAATGCCCTTGAGAGAAAGCTTGGGATGGAATACTCCAACTCGTACAAGAGAGACTTAAAACGGGTATACCGCCTCTGGTCTAGCTTCATACACCTAAATAACCTAACGACACAAACCATCAAGGAGTTGGAAATAGAACTCATAAGAAGGTTCATATTCAGTTTGAAAGTATCCTCCAAGAGTATGCTGAACATTAAGCTAAATATGTCAGCACTTCTAAAGGAAGAATCTGAGAATTATGGTGTTCATCTTAACTTCAGTAAGATAAGGCTGCCTAGGCCCACACAGCAGCTGCACAAGCCGTTTAAGGACGTAAAGGCAGTACTCAAGGAAATGCGAGCGTTCAATGAAAATCTGTACTTGTGTGGGTTGATAACCTACTCTCTTCTGCTCAGACCTCACAGGGAAATTAGATGTTTACGGTTCTCAGACTTCAATACAGACTACACCGTCCTGAGTCTAAGCGGTGACAGAGTGAAGAGCAAGAGGAACAGAATACTACCAGTCCCCCAGATAGTTAGAGATGAAATACAACGTAGGGCGGACAAAGCTGTTGGGTTAGATGTAAACCTCTTCTCGCTGGAAAATAAAGAACACCAGGAGGACTACTTCAAAGGGCTGTGGACAAAGTTTAAAAGACAATCAGCCACAATTAAATCAGAGCAAACACTCTATTCCTTTAGGCATACAGGAGCCATCAAAGTATTTGAAAAGACAGGCTCTCTACTCAAGCTACAGCAAGTAATGGGACATAGTGATATGAAAGTATCACTTACCTACCTGCGAGGATTAGAAGTGAAGCAGCTGGATGTAGAGGACTTACCTGAGTTGTAACTATTCTCGTTACTGAGACAAAAAATCCTTGTAGAATTAATTATTGATACAGAAGGTATATGTATCTAAAAGTGAGACTATATTAGTTAGGAAGAAATTATATTCTCATTATCTTTTCTGTAAGTATAAACCAACTCTGATGATACTAAATAGATTACTCATAACAGCTGCTTTGATGTTATTTTCAATGACATTAACCGCCCAGAAAACCTACCTACCTCTTACTGTTGGGACTGATACTATTGGGTTTTTTGAAGGGAATGCTTTTGACCCATACAAGAAGAAATATCTTTTTAAATCTACCCAGGCAGATAAGTTTGTAGAGTCTCATCCTGATTTAGATTTTGAGTGGTCTACGA
>Ga0209384_1000114_pt1 | contig 54726 bp, 47 predicted proteins | sample CoawatmetaG05DNA_FD_187511 | JGI IMG/M metagenome (GOLD analysis project Ga0209384, IMG submission 187511) | Marine microbial communities from the West Antarctic Peninsula - Coastal water metaG058-DNA (SPAdes) (version 2) | ecosystem: Environmental > Aquatic > Marine > Coastal ... | reverse complement strand
CACTTATTTGTTGCAATTTTATAAATCCAAGTAGACAGTTTAGCATCTCCTTTAAATTTAGAAACCGATTTGAAAACTTCTAAAAAAACTTCTTGCGCAACATCTTCTGCATCCTCCTTGTTCGGAATAAAAGAAATACAAGTCCCAAAAACTTTCTGCTGATACGCGTCTAAAAGGTGCCTAAAAGCAGCTTGTTTTCCTGCCTGCAGTTGATTGATAAGATTTTGTTCGTTCAAAAGTTTATTTTAGAAAAGTAAACTTACAAAAATTGTAAATAATCAAAAGAGGAATGTTAGTTTTTGTATCTTTGCAGAAGAATAATGATTTATGAAACTATTACTAATCACTTTCGCTTTATTAGGACTTGGTGTTGCTGGAATTGCCATTAAAATATGGGCGAAAAAAGATGGAGAATTTGCAGGAACTTGTGCCAGTCAGAATCCAATGCTAAATAAAGACGGAGATTCTTGTGGTTTTTGTGGAAAAACTTCGGAACAGTTCGAAAATTGTGCGGCACCAGAGCATCAGTAATTCCCCTCAAAAATAGTCCGATTGCCATCGCGCTATCTTTTCTATTTTTAAATATCTATAATTTTTTAAGTGCGTTCACGATACCCTATCTTCAGATAAAAGGGACTTTTTTAATAGTTTAAAAAAATAATTTTTAATTATACTTACTTAGAATTTGTAAAAAGGCATGATACAATAAAAAAGCGATGGAACCTTTAGGAAGGAAACTTATGATTTTTAACGATAATCTTGTAATTTAGTATCTTTGGCAAAATTTGATTTCAAAACCAACACATTGGCAGTATCTAATAAAATTATTGAAATGCACATTACTAAAGCTAAAAGTGGCGATCAAGCTGCCTTTAGTTTTTTATTAAACTTCTTCTGGTCGGATGTTTTTAACTATCAGTTAAAACGGACCAAAAGCGAAAATGATACAGAAGACATAACAATTCAAACATTCTCTAAAGCCTTTGACAAAATACACACCTTTGATGAAAGCTATGTTTTTAAAACATGGTTAATCACCATCTCTAAAAATATTCATATTGACTTACTTCGAAAGAAAAATGCTTCTATTTCAATAGAAACCTCAAAAGAACAAGAAGATAAAATATACTTAGTTGCCGATGAAAGTCCTACACCAGAAGATAAAATTATTAGAGAGCAAAATTTAGCCAAATTACTAAAAGACATCAAACAGCTTAAATCTAAATATCAAGAAGTGATACAACTTCGGTATTTTCAAGAATTGAGCTATAAAGAAATTTCTGAACACATTAAGGAACCCATGAACAACGTAAAAGTAAAACTTTTACGTGCCAAAAAACTGTTGTCAGAGATTATTAAGAAGACCTAAAATGAAAAAATCATTCTTACAATCTTTAGGCCCTGGTTTATTATTTGCGGGAGCAGCAATTGGTGTTTCTCACCTAGTCCAATCTACAAGGGCCGGTGCCGAATTCGGTTTTGGTTTAATTTGGGCACTGTTGTTGGTTCATCTTTTTAAATACCCTTTTTTTCAATATGGCCCTCGGTATGCGGCGGCTACTGGAGAAACTTTATTGGATGGTTATAAAAAATTAGGCAAGGGAGTTTTAGTAGCATACTATATCCTAAACTTTGCGACGATGTTTACCATACAAGCCGCAGTTACCATTGTTACTGCAGGCCTAGCTTCTCAGCTATTCGGTTTCACGAACGACCTTGTTGTATGGTCTACCGTCTTATTGGTCATCAGCTTGTTGTTTTTAGTTGTTGGTAAATATAAATTGTTAGATAATTTAATGAAATACATCATTGTAATTTTAACAATTAGCACACTCATTGCTGTTGCTGTGGCTCTGTTTAGTACTAAAGAAGCTTTCGATGTTACTCAAATCATTCCCTCTGGAACTGTAGAATTAACTTTTTTAGTTGCCTTTTTAGGATGGATGCCCGCGCCTTTAGATATCTCTATTTGGCATTCTATCTGGTCTATAGAAAAAGACAAGACCAAATTGGCACGAACGAAAGTAACCGAGGCGCTTTTTGATTTTAACATTGGATATATAAGTACTCTCTTTTTAGGGATTTGTTTTCTGCTTTTAGGTGCCTTTGTCATGTACAAATCTGGTGAGACATTCTCTAATAAAGGAGGTGTTTTTGCGGGTCAATTGATCGCTTTATACACTCGTAATTTAGGTGAATTTTCATATATATTTATAGCCATTGCAGCATTTACCACCATGTTTAGCACAACAATAACAACCTTAGATGCGTCTCCAAGAGCGATGCATAGAACCTCAAAAATTTTATTTCAGAAAGAATTGAAGTATGGATATTGGTTTTGGATTCTTTTCTTGTGCTTTGGTACTCTTTTAATCTTAAAATATTATATGAATAATATGGGGCTTTTGGTAAAAACTGCGACTATTTTATCTTTTTTAACTGCTCCTTTTTACGCAATTTTAAATTACAAACTCATCACGGGAAAACACACTCCTAAAGAACACCAACCAGGAATATATCTAAGAATTTTAAGTGGTGTTGGGATTCTTTTTTTAGTTGGATTTAGTCTTTGGTTTTTAACCAATATTTAAATCTTTCCTTTGTATCTTTGTACTTTAATTTAGTGAACAATGGCGATAGAAACTTTAGTACTTCCCGAAAGACCCAAAAAACCAAAATGGCTGCGTGTAAAATTACCTGTTGGTAAAAAATACACTGACCTTAGAGGTTTAGTTGATAAATATAAATTGAATACCATTTGCGCAAGTGGTAGTTGTCCCAATATGGGTGAATGTTGGGGTGAAGGAACCGCAACGTTTATGATTCTTGGAAACATTTGTACGCGTTCTTGTGGGTTTTGTGGTGTAAAAACAGGAAGACCAGAGACTGTTGAATGGGACGAGCCAGAAAAAGTTGCGCGCTCCATAAAAATCATGGGCATTAAACATGCGGTAATCACATCTGTAGATAGAGACGATTTAAAAGATGGTGGTTCTATCATCTGGGCAGAAACTGTAGATGCAATTCGAAGATCAAACCCAACAACAACTTTAGAAACCTTAATTCCCGACTTTCAGGGAAATACAAAACAAATGGATCGCGTTATAAAGGTCCATCCTGAAGTTGTTTCTCACAATATGGAAACCGTCAGAAGACTTACACGTGAAGTTAGAATTCAAGCGAAATACGATCGGAGTTTAGGGGTTCTAAAATATTTGAAAGAAAATGGTATGAGAACCAAAACTGGACTTATGTTAGGATTGGGAGAAACTGAAGAAGAAGTCATTCAAACAATGCAAGACCTTCGGGCAGTAGATTGCGATATTATTACTATTGGGCAATATTTACAGCCATCAAAAAGACATTTGCCTTTAAAAGAATTTGTTACTCCAGAGCAATTTAAAAAATACGAGACTTTAGGCTTAGAAATGGGCTTTATGTATGTGGAAAGTGGCCCCTTAGTGCGATCTTCTTACAAGGCACACAAGCATGCAAAATAATTTTTTTAAACGCACTAATTTTATTTAAAAATTACAATTGCGTATTTGAAAGAAAAACAGCTATTTAAAGTATATAAAAGTGCTTTGGCATGATACTTGTAATTATATATTTGAGGCTTTGTAAACCTCTTCATAGTTTAATTATTTGAATTAGTTAGTAAAAAAAACCATCTCAACTGAGATGGTTTTTTATGTATTAAGAAAGTTCGATTTTACTTATTCCACAAAGCCATTTTCTTGCATCCATTCATCATTGAACATTTTTCCAACGTACCTACTTCCATGGTCGTGAAATAAGACTACCACAACATCATCCTTTGAAAAATTCTCTTTTAACTGTAACAAGCCTTTTATTGCAGCTCCGGCAGAATTTCCAAGAAACATACCCTCTTCTTTCGCCAAGCGCTGTGTATAAATCGCGGCGTCTTTATCTGTAACCTTAGTAAACCCGTCAATAACTCCAAAATTTACATTTAGGGGTAGAATATCTTCTCCAATTCCTTCTGTTATGTATGGATAAATCTCATTTTTGTCAAAAACACCTGTTTCATGATATTTCTTAAATACAGATCCATAGGTATCAATTCCCCATATTTTAACAGTAGTACCTGCTTCTTTGGCTTTCATTTTTAAATAACTCCCTACTCCAGAAATTGTTCCACCAGTTCCTACTCCAACTACAAAGTGCGTTACCTTACCTGCTGTTTGTTCCCAAATTTCTGGCCCGGTACTTAAAAAATGTGCCTTAGTATTACTCGGGTTGTCATATTGATTAACATACCAAGAATTTGGCGTTTCTTCTCCCAACCTCTTAGAAACAGAATAATAAGAGCGTGCATCCTCTGGCTCTACGTTGGTAGGACATACCACGACCTCTGCTCCGACTGCTCGTAAAATATCTATCTTTTCTTTAGATTGTTTGTCGGCCATTACAAAAATACATTTGTAACCTTTTACGATTGCAGCCAAAGCTAATCCCATTCCTGTATTTCCCGAAGTTCCTTCAATAATTGTACCTCCTGGCTGTAAACGACCATCTGCTTCTGCGTCCTCTATCATTTGCAATGCCATCCTGTCTTTTACCGAGTTCCCTGGGTTAAAGGTTTCGTATTTAGACAGCACCAAACATGGCAATTCTTTTGTCAAAACATTTAATTTTACTAAAGGCGTATTCCCAATAGTTTCTAATATATTTTCTGCGTAATTCATTCTTTTAATTTTACAAGTACAAAGATAATTTATTTTTTTGGCGTTCCCTACAAGTCTCGCTTTTCATTATCTAATTTTATCAGCTTTCTAAAAAAGCATTTTTCCTGAAATATTTGTGTCCATGCGCCTACTGTAGACTATGGTTCAACCAAGGGTATCGTTTCAGAAAAAACAGGAACGTAGCAGTATCCCAATTTCCTAGCTACTGAGAAGTATACACACCATTTCATAAGTTTTAAAAAACTATTTCTGATCATTTAGCATACTCCCACAATCTTCCAAAAGCAAGTTCCTTTTTTTTATAAATTTTTATTTATCTTTATAATAAATTACATAAAAAAATTTAATGAACTATACGCTGCACCAATTAGAAATTTTCAGAAAAATAGCTGAACTTCATAGTGTTACAAAAGCCTCTGAACAACTTTTTTTAACGCAGCCTGCTGTTTCCATACAATTAAAAAATTTTCAAGCACAGTTTAAATTACCGCTGTTTGAAGTTGTCGGTAGAAAATTATACATCACAGAGTTTGGTGAAGAAATTTCTGAAACTGCCTTTGAAGTTTTAGAGCAAGTAAAAAATATAAAATATAAATCGGCTATTTTTGAAGGTAAAATAGCAGGAAAACTAAATATCAGTATTGTTTCTACTGCAAAATATACCATGCCATATTTCTTATCAGACTTTATCAAAGCGAATGAAATGGTCTCTTTAACCATGGATGTGACCAATAAAACAACGGTGCTTAGAAGTCTTGAAAATAACGAGTGTGACTTTGCGATGGTCTCCACAATTCCTAAAAAACTAAATATTTCACGTATTGAGTTGATGAAAAACAAACTCTATTTTGTCGCCAATAGAAACTTCAATCCTTCTAAACAAAAAATTATTTTAAAAAATTTAAATAAATCTTTATTCATTTTTAGAGAACCTGGATCTGCTACTCGCCTAGCAATGGAACAGTATTTAGTCAAAAACAAAATAGTAGTTCAAAAAAAAATGGAGCTTACTTCTAACGAAGCTATAAAACAAGCAATTATAGCCGGCTTGGGCATCTCTATCATGCCAATTATTGGAATCCAAAATGAATTACAGAATGGGGATCTTCAAATTATTGAGATGAAAGATTTTCCATTAGAAACGAATTGGAACTTGATTTGGTTAAAGTCTAAAAATCTTTCTCTGGTAGCAAAAGCCTTTAAAAAACATCTTGAAGAACATAAAGACCAAATTATAGAACAACACTTCACCTGGTTCAAAAACATAGAATAATCTGTTATGCAAATTTTATTGCTGTAGCTGGGTTTATTTTAGTGATAATATAAGAAGGCAATATCAACATAAGGAAACAAAGAACTAGTGTGCCTATGTTCAATGCCAATATTGAACTAATAGAGAGATATACCGGCATTACCGCTACATAGTAGGTTTCTGCATCTAAGGTAATTACCTCAAAGAAATATTGAATACTAATAATTCCTAATCCAATTATATTCCCCCAAAATAAACCCTTCAAAATTAAATAGGCAGCATTGTATAAAAACACTTTTCGAATACTCGCATTGTCGCTGCCAAGTGCTTTTAATATCCCAATCATTTGAACCCGCTCTAAAATCAACACCAGTAAAGCGGTAATCATATTTATTCCTGCGATTAAAATCATAATACCAATGATAAACCAAACATTATTGTCAAATAATTTTATCCAGTCGAATAGCGCTGGATATGAATCTAGAATCGTTTTTGCATTTAAAGTACCACTAATCTCTCTATAGATTTCAACTCCTTTTTCGTCAATATCGTCAAAATTGTCTAAAAGAACTTCAAATCCGCCCACTTGATATTCTGTCCATTTGTTCAGTTTTTGAACTTCTCGAAGATCCCCAATCATCATATTTTTATCAAATTGAGCAAATCCAGAATTATAAATTCCAACAATATTATACTTTCTATTTGAGGGTAAATTACTGGTTGCAGTCTTTAAAAAGGTAGCCGAAATGGTATCGTTTAATTTTAATTGTAAGCGATTTACAATCGTTTGAGAAAGCAAAACTCCCTTAGTTCTTGCTTGGTCAAAATTAGGAATTGTACCGGACACCAAATACTCTTTAAAAAAAGACCAATCAAAATCCGTAGTAACTCCTTTGAAAATAACACCTTCAAAATCACTTGCGGTTCTTAAGATCCCACCTTTGTTAGCATATACTTGTATGTTTTTAACTCCTTTAATGTTTTTAAATTCAGGGTAAAAGTCTTGCTCAATATTTATGGGTGTTGTAGAAACATCTGAATTGTTATTGTCATAGTTTACAATTTGCACATGTCCTTTAAAACCTGCCATTTTATCGCGAATTTTGGTCTGTAAACCTGCGGCAGTTGCCACAGCAATAAGCATAATAATAATTCCCAACGCAATTGCAGTAATTGCAATTTTTATTATTGGAGATGAAATACTATTTTTATACTTTCTGCCAGCAATAATGCGTTTTGCAATAAATAACTCGTAATTCAAAGTATGATCGATTTTAAACCTTTCAAAAGTACATATTTATTCTTATTTCTCGTCTTGAATTTTCAGGTGATTTCTTTTGCTCAAAAATTAAAACCAGGTGCAGAAAGAACAGCAGTCTATCTTAAATTATTAAAAGGCAAACAGGTTGCTGTAGTCGCAAATCAAACATCAGTATTAGAAAAAAAAGCTCGTAGCAGTAGCAAAAGAGCGTTCACCCACGTCGTAGATTCGCTTTTATCACTGCAAATACATATTAAAAAAGTATTTGCACCAGAACACGGCTTTAGAGGAAAAGCAGACGCTGGTGAAATTATAAGAGATGGATTTGATACAAAAACAGGATTGCCGATTGTTTCTTTATATGGTGAAAACAAAAAACCATCTGCAGGACACTTAAAAGGGATTGATGTTGTAGTATTTGATATTCAAGATGTAGGTGCACGTTTTTATACCTATATTTCTTCATTACACTATGTAATGGAAGCATGCGCAGAACTCAATATCCCAGTACTTATTCTTGACAGACCAAACCCTAATGCACACTATATAGACGGTCCCATTCTAAAAATGAAGCATAGCTCGTTTGTAGGGATGCACAAAGTTCCAATTGTGTATGGAATGACCATTGGCGAATATGGGCAGATGATCAATGGAGAAAACTGGCTTAAAAATGGAGTAAAATGTGATTTAACAGTAATTCCTATAGAAAATTATACCCATCAAACATTCTACAGCCTGCCAATTAAACCATCCCCAAATTTACCCAATGACATAAGTATTAACCTATACCCTAGTTTGTGTTTTTTTGAAGGAACCAGTGTTTCTGTTGGCCGGGGGACAGCAATGCAGTTCCAAGTTTATGGTTCTCCATTTTTAACTAAAAATGCGTTTTCTTTTAAACCACAAGCAAATGAAGGTGCTAAATATCCGAAGTATAAAAATAAAATCTGTTTTGGTGAAGATTTAAGAACTGCAGAGAGGCTGAATAAATTAGACCTGTCTTTTCTAATAAAAGCATACGAACAAAATTCGTCAAAAGCATTTTTTAATTCTTTCTTCACCAAATTAGCAGGAACCGAAAAGTTACAACAACAAGTAGAAAGTGGTCTGTCCGAAAAAAGAATTAGAAGCTCTTGGAGAAAAGGCCTAGATACTTTTAAAAAGACTAGAAGTAAGTATTTGATATATAAATAAAGATCATCGAAAGCCGTTCGTATTAAAAATCAAAAAGCACTCCATTTAACAATTCTTTTTGTTCGTTTGAGTGCTTTTTGATCCTATAAAAAGTATCTATTCTGTTAAGAGTGTTTTACTTTTTTATTTCCCTCTAAAGGCAAACGTTTCTTTAAATTTTCAACAATATTATACGCTGCAGGACAAACCGTGGTATTGTCAACAGTTAAGTCTGTAATGCCAATAAATTTTTTTCGATTGGTATGCGGATACTCGGCGCATGCTTTGGGTCTTACATCATAGATGAAACAGGTATTATCCGTTTCATTAAAGAAAGAGCAAGGGGCCGTTTTTAAAACTAAGAAATCATCTTCATCTCTAAGCAGGTATTGGTCTGTAAATGCGGCAGCTTTCATCTTTAAGCTCTTCGAAATTCTATCTACATCTATGTTCGTAAAGATAGGACTGGTAGTTTTACAACAATTACCACAGGTTAAACAATCTGTTTTTTTAAACTCTTCCTCATGCAGTTCTTGCATTAAATAATCCAATCTTTTAGGAACACGCTTCTTAAGTCTCGCAAAATATTTCTGAGTTTCTTTTTTTGCTTCTTTTGCTAATTTTGGGAGTTGTTCAAGAATTTTTTCCATGCCGCAAAATTACAATTATTCTTCGGGAAAAAATCAATCTGAAAAACAAATAAAAATCCTTAATTTCGCAGTTCAATTTTACAAAGTAAATGAATATTCAGAACACCATAGAAACCAAAGTAAAAGAAGGTTTTTTAGCACTTTATGAGCTCGAAATTCCAACAGTAGAATTTCAAGCGACTAGAAAAGAATTTGAGGGTGACATTACCGTTGTTGTATTTCCCATGCTCCGCTATAAAAAAGGAAATCCTGTTCAAATAGGCGAAGACCTGGGAGCTTATTTAGTAGCAAACGTCACAGAAATTACAAACTATAATGTTGTCAAAGGCTTTTTAAATTTAGTGATTGACGCTGCTGTATACACCCGTTTTTTTAATACTGCATATGCAAATACTAACTTTGGTTTTGTTTCACCAACAGCAGATGCACAAGCGGTGATGGTAGAATATTCATCTCCAAACACCAACAAACCACTACACTTAGGACATGTTCGTAATAATTTATTAGGGTATTCCGTTGCAGAAATTATAAAAGCTTCGGGTAAGAAAGTATACAAGACCCAAATTATTAATGATCGTGGAATCCATATTTGTAAGTCGATGTTGGCTTGGAAGAAATACGCTCCTAACGGGAGTGACGGGCAAAAAGAAACTCCGGAAACTACATTAAATCCCGAATTAAAAAAAGGTGATAAATTGGTTGGAAATTATTATGTAAAATTCGACCAAGAATATAAAAAAGAAATCGCGCAATTACTTGCAGCTGGAAAAACTGAAGAAGAAGCTAAAAAAGAAGCACCTCTTTTAGTAGCAGCGCAACAAATGCTTTTAAAATGGGAGGCTGGAGACGCACAAACTGTTTCTCTTTGGAAAACAATGAACTCTTGGGTATACAGCGGATTTGAAGTTACCTACAAGAATATGGGTGTTAATTTTGATACCTTATATTATGAGAGTAACACCTATTTACTAGGAAAAGATGTCGTTGCACAAGGAATAGAAAAAGGCGTTTTCTTTAAAAAAGAAGATGGTTCTGTTTGGTGTGATTTAACGGAAGATGGTTTGGATGAAAAAATTGTTTTGCGTTCAGATGGAACAGCCGTATATATGACGCAGGATATTGGTACTGCGATACAACGTGTAAAAGATTTTCCAGATGTTGGTGGAATGGTATATACTGTTGGTAATGAGCAGGATTATCATTTTCAAGTCCTCTTTTTAATTTTGAAAAAATTAGGTTTTGACTGGTCTAAACAATTGCACCATTTAAGTTATGGGATGGTAGACTTACCTTCCGGAAAAATGAAGTCTCGAGAAGGAACAGTTGTGGATGCTGATGAATTGATGTTAGAAATGACGAACACTGCCAAAGCAATTTCTGAAGAGTTAGGGAAATTAGATGGATATTCTGAGGAAGAAAAAAATGAATTGTATAAAATAATTGGTTTGGGTGCATTGAAATATTTTATATTAAAAGTAGATCCCAAGAAAAGAATTTTATTTGATCCAAAGTCTTCGGTAGACTTTCAAGGAAATACAGGACCTTTTATTCAGTATACCTATGCTAGAATTCAGTCTATTATTAGAAAAGCGAACTTTGACTATTCAAAAGAAGCAACGATTGATCTGCACGAGAAAGAAAAAGAATTATTAAAACAATTAGAATTGTATCCAGCAACCATACAGCAGGCCGCAGTAAATTATTCGCCCGCTTTAATTGCTAATTACACCTATGACTTGGTAAAAGAGTTTAATTCTTTCTATCAAAATGTATCTATTTTAGGAGAAGAAGATCTCGATAAAAAGGTGTTTAGAGTACAATTGGCGCAGAAAGTTGCAGATACTATCAAATCAGCTTTTTCTTTGTTGGGAATTGAAGTCCCTGAAAGAATGTAAAAATAGTTCTCACAGCTTATATACAGTTGGTAATAAGAACAAAAGTTAGTAAATTTGTAGGTGTTCCGGAGGAAAGAGATCTCCGTTTTAAGCGCCGCTTTGTATCCTGCGCTTTTTAGCGGAATAGACTGGAGCAAATACCAAAATGTTACAACGAAAAGTAGGCTATAACCTGCCTTGTCGGGTAAGAAAGTAAAATAGAAAGATTAAAAAAAAAATATGAAATACGACATCATTATTATCGGAAGTGGACCTGGCGGATATGTTACAGGAATCAGAGCTTCTCAATTAGGCTTTAAAGTTGCCATTGTAGAAAAAGAATCTTTGGGCGGAATTTGCCTAAACTGGGGTTGTATTCCAACAAAAGCACTGTTGAAATCTGCACAGGTGTATGATTACTTAAAACACGTAGATGAATATGGCTTAAAAGCAGAAGCTATAGATAAAGATTTTGAGGCAGTAATTAAAAGAAGTCGCGGTATTGCAGACGGAATGAGTAAAGGTGTTGCCTTTCTAATGAAGAAAAACAAAATCGATATTATAGATGGTTTTGGAAAAATAAAAACAGGTAAAAAAGTAGAAGTTACTTCGGAAGCCGGTGAAGTAAGTGAATATAGTGCGGACAATATTATTATTGCAACCGGCTCTCGTTCTAGACAATTGCCAAACATACCACAAGATGGTGTGAAAGTAATTGAGTATCGCAAAGCAATGACTTTACCAAGTCAGCCTAAATCTATGATTGTTGTAGGTTCTGGAGCGATTGGTGTCGAATTTGCACATTTCTATAATACTATGGGAACTACTGTTACCATCGTAGAATTTCAACCAAATTTAGTACCTGTAGAAGATATTGACGTATCGAAACAATTTGAGCGCTCGTTCAAAAAAGCGGGTATAAAAGTAATGACCAATGCGTCTGTAGAATCTGTAGACACTTCTGGGGAAGGCGTTGTTGCAACTGTGCAGACGAAGAAAGGTGAAGTGAAATTAGAAGCAGATATTTTATTATCTGCCGTTGGTATCAAATCTAATATTGAAAACATCGGTCTGGAGGATGTTGGAATTATCGTTGATAGTGATAAAATTTTAGTAAACGACTTTTACCAAACGAATATTCCTGGGTATTATGCGATTGGAGATATAACTCCTGGACAAGCTTTGGCACATGTTGCTTCTGCTGAAGGAATTACCTGCGTAGAAAAACTAGCAGGATTGCATACAGAAGCGATCGATTATGGAAACGTACCTGGATGCACCTATGCAACTCCAGAAATAGCCTCTGTTGGTATGACAGAAGCGAAAGCGAAAGAAGCAGGTTATGAATTAAAGGTTGGTAAATTTCCTTTCTCTGCGTCTGGAAAAGCGACTGCTGCGGGAACTAAAGATGGATTTGTAAAAGTTATTTTTGATGCTAAATACGGTGAATGGCTTGGATGTCATATGATTGGTGCTGGAGTTACGGACATGATTGCAGAAGCAGTTCTTGGACGTAAATTAGAAACTACAGGTCATGAAGTTTTAAAAACAATTCACCCACATCCTACCATGAGTGAAGCAGTTATGGAAGCAGTTGCGGATGCATACGATGAAGTCATTCATTTATAGCAAAAGCAAATACGCTAATGGGTTAAATAGCTCTTTTAATACTTTGAAATTTCTTGTCTCGTCAAAATGGCTTGTAGTCTGAAATTATATATAAGAACCGAAGCAAAAAGTTTCGGTTTTTTTTATATTTAATAACCATGATAACGAACAAAAAAAAGTTTTATAAAACACTTCTATTAGGAGTCTTAAAATTGATGGTTGCCGGCATTTTTATTGGGTATTTCAAAGAATATGATTTATGGATTGCAGTGCTACTTGCTGTAAAAATTATTCATAATATTTACAAGAATATCCTAAAACCAACACATAAGAATTGGTTGTTATTACTAGGGATGTTTCTTACTTGTTTTGGAGGCATTGTTGGTGAAACTTGGGGCGTTTCTGCGGGATACTGGGAATATCATGCAGTTGAAAGAGCATTGCCCCTTTGGATTCCTTTTGCGTGGATGTATACATTCTACTTTTTATATACATTAGAGTTAAATCTCATTCCGTATTTAAAAAATCAGAGCCAAAAAAATAAAATTCTCCTAGCATTAGTGTTGGCCCTGATACTTCCTGCTCTTGGTGAAGTAATTACGATTCACTTTGGAGTCTGGACTTATTATTGGCCTTTTCAAATTTTAGGGGTGCCATTATATGCTTTTATTTGTCTTGTATTTGTGCACATGTCGATATATACAGTTTTATATTTTATCTGTAAAAAATATAAAATTAAGGACATCGTTTTTAACTAAAATCTCCAACAAGCAATTCGAGTCACTTTATTTCCTTGTGTCATTGGAATTACTTTAAATTCAATTGCACCTAATTTTGTTGATGATTTCTCTAAGCTTACTATGTTTTCTTTTTTTGAAACGAGACTCGTAAACCACGTACTTTTCTTTTTGTACAAAGAGCTTTCGAATAAATAGTTGTGTAAAAATGCTTTTTCCCCTCCGATGTACCAAAGTTCATTATTATTTCCTGAGAAATTTCGAACGGTATTGTTGCCTAAGTTTTTGTTTTTACGCTTATTAGCTCCTTGTGCTTCTTCTGCAGATTTAAAAAAGGGTGGGTTACACATCACTGCAGAAAAAGAGTCCTCATCTTTTAATATTCCTTTCAAAATATTATTTTCATCCGCTTGTTTCCGCAACTCGATCTTAGTCCCTAAGTTATTATCATCTATAATATCTTGCGCAGTATCTAATGAAGCAAAGTCAATATCCGAGGCTATAAAACTCCAATTATATTCTGCGACACCTAAAAGCGGATAAATGCAGGTAGCTCCTGTTCCAATATCTAAAATTTTTACATCTTTTTCAGTTGAAATCAAATCTGCTAAATAATGGATATAGTCTAAACGACCGGGAATTGGTGGACATAAATTTTCCTTAGGAAAGTCCCAAGTAGTTATTTTGTCGTATGAAAATAACAATGCTTTGTTTAACTCTTTTACTGCTTCAGGATTTGAGAAATCGATAGTAATTACGTCGAACTGATTTTTTGATACAAATGTTTTCAACTTTGAGTTTATCTTGATCAATGCGTCAAAATCATACCCTTTATTGAATTTATTTTTTGAATGAAGATTTTTTTCTTTCATGCTATTTTTTATTGGAACACTGGTGACTGCTAAATTGGTACAACTTCTAAAAATATTTGTTACTCATTTTAACGAGCTCAAATGTAAGTTATATAAGCCTAATCTGCCCTCAATTATTGGTGATATTCAATATCAAAATAAAGTTTATAATTCTAATATGGTGAAATTTAAATCTAGTGGTTTTAATGCTTCTTTTAAGGATTGAATGAATGAAGGGCCATATGCAATATAATATTCTGAAAAATTAAGTTGCCTTTCCTCTAAACTTTGATTGGGCAATAGCTCGTTTTGGAGTAGTATAATTCTATCAACAAGCTCTTTTTGCCTTTTCTTCTCTGCTTTTAACAATCGTTTTTGAAGATATTCTAGCCCTTTCAGCTGCTTTCGCTCTTGCGCATTCACTGCATTTACAAAAGAAACATCTGTTTTTTTAGCTATTGCTTTTAACTCAGAAAATTCATTTTTCAAATAGTGCATTTTCTCCTCAAAATTTACTTCTATTTCAGAGTTTTCGGTCACCTTTTTTGACAATAACGCATGCTGCTTCGCAAACAATTCAGCATGAGAAATCCTTAAATTGTCCAACTTTTTTTGTTGCTTTGCTGAAATTACTTGCACAGAATTCCGAAGTAGTAAAATTGGAAAGGGAATCTTTACTTTTTTAAAATACGCTTTTAGCTGAAACCAATACGCCATTTCTCCTGCTCCACCAATATAACATAGATTTGGCAATATTACTTCTTGAAACAGGGGTCTCATAATCACATTCGGCGAAAAAGCCAATGGATTCTCACGCAATTCTCTTAAAATTTCACTTTTAGAGAATCGAAGACTGGTATTATTTACTTTAAAAATTCCATCTTCATACAGGATACGTTCTCGTGAATTTTTACCCAAATAAAAGAGATTAATTTCTCTTGGGTTGACTTGTACTTTATAGTCCGTTTCAAGCTTGTGAATCGTTTTAGACACCTCTTTAAAAGAAGTGCTATGCTCTAGTTCATCCTTCACAAACGGGATAAAAACGTTCTTTAAAGAAGCATCGTCTCCATCTAAAATTATTAAACCAAATTCTTTAAATAAGTCATTTGCAATATACCGTGTTGCATCCGCTAAATTGCTGTGTTCTAAATAGCCTTTTGCAAATAAATCCTTCAAATACTTTGCATTTTTAGAACCTCCTAATTGGTTTGCGAATACATCTAAAACAGCCGACAATCCATCTGTAGAGAAACGCCCGACCGCACCACCATCTTTTCGATTCCATTTTACTTTTTTCCCTTCAAAATTAAAATAATTAATTTCATCAAAATCGTGATCTTCCGTTGCCATCCAATACATAGGGACCACATTTTTATTGGGAAATTTTTGACTTAACGCTTCCGCTAAATTAATAGTAGAGATAATTTTATATAAGAAATATAAGGGGCCCGTAAATAAATTTAATTGATGCCCGGTAGTTACCGTAAATGTTTCTTTTTGTTTTAAAAGCTCAATATGCTCCTGGGTTTTTTCAGAAACATCAAAGTTAGCATACTGCTTTTTTAAAGCTGCAACCAACAATAAGCGCGTTTGTTTGCTGTAAGAGCGCTCTTTCTCCTCTATCTGATTATAAAAACCTGTATGGTCTGGGAAATTATTATAAAATTCTTTTGTACTTTCTTTTTGCTCCAAATAATCAATCATTATTTTAGAGAAAAAACCGGTACTTTTAAACGGAATAGAAGAAACTTTCATTAAATAAAAACACTTTTTAAAGGATAATACACTGAAAAAAAACCTACTTTTTATTCATTTTATTCTGTAAAAATACAAATATTTTAGGCTTTCCCAATACCTTCATTTCAAACCCGCTAATTTTTAATCTATTTTGAATATTTATAATTAAGGGGCTATTTTCCCACTCTTTTTTAAACAGGCATCAAGGCAATTTTAGCAATACTCGAACATATAATTCGTATTCAAAAGCACTATAATACTTATTTTAGGCATGAAAACGAGACACTTAAAATTTAAATCCAATCATTTAAAAATCAATTATTTAAGATTCAGAGAGCATTTAATTTGAAAGACAGTACAATTGCTGCCGAAATAAGGAAAACGTCGGGTAAAAGACCTCTTTTGGGCTTCTAATTCAAGTTTTAACACTTCTATCTGTACAATTTGTGGTAAATTAGCCCTTTCCAATAAAATTCCTATTCTTACATGAAGAATAATGTAGCTAACATGATGTGCCTTGATTTATTTCTTGCTTCTCAAGACGAGAAAGACTTTACGGCTACAAAAAAAAGTATTATCCCTTCAGAATTTTTGCAACCCGAGCTTATTAGTTTTAATTTATACCTCGATTATTTCTCTATCGAAATCAATAAATTAAATAGAGAAAATGATATTAATAAAATAAAAGCCTTCGCTTCTAAATTTGAATGGATAGACAATATTGACAAAATTTTTGAAGGTGAAAATTTTGAAACAATTGTACTTACCAATGAACAGCAAGAAATTCTTTGGGTCAATGATGGTTTTAACAAAATGACAGGGTTTAATAAGAGTTTTGCGTTAAAAAAAACACCTTCCTTCTTACAAGGTGAAAATACTTGTCCAAAGACGAGGGCAAGAATCCGCGAAAAAATACGCAACAATGAACCTTTTAAAGAAGTGGTTATAAATTACCGTCAAGACAAATCTTCTTATAAGTGTGAAATAAAAGTGTTTCCTTTATTCAACGAGCACACGACTCACTACATCGCTCTAGAAAAAGTGGTGTAAGCACCTTTCAATGCTGTTTTTTTTCCCATAGAGATCCCCTCCACTCCCAAAATATTTCATAGAATTGATCCATCAACTACTACATCGATATTAATTTATAAATAATACTCCTAGAAACGATGAGAGTCGCTCTAGAAAGCCATTTTTATCTTTAATTTAATTACTTTTAACTTTTTAAATATTTAAGGTGAAAAATAAAACTCTTATTAGCAAAGAATTAGACAATTTTTACAACAAAGCATCCGAAGAAACCAGACTTGAAAAAGGAATGGGAATATTTGAATTTGAACGCATCAAAGATCTGATAGCACAGCAAATTTCAATGCATAATTCCACCATTATTGATGTTGGCGGTGGAACCGGAAAATACGCTGAATGGCTCTCAAAAAATGGCCATACGGTGCATTTAGTAGAACCGGTTTTAAAACATATAAAGCTTGCTGAAAAAAGAGCAAAAAAACTTAAAAACCCATTTTCAGTTGCTGTTGGAGAAGCCAGAAAATTACCTTTTGAAGACAATACTGCAAATTTAGTTATTTTACATGGACCCCTATATCACTTGCAAAGAAGGGAAGATAGAATTGCAGCTATTTTAGAAGCAAAAAGAGTCTTAAAGAAAGGCGGAATCATATTAGGTTTCGCAATTAATGCTACAGCTTCTACTGTTGTTGGTTTAATGAACGGAATGCTGCATGCAAATTCATTTTTTGAGATGTGCAAAGAAGAGCTTACTACAGGAATTCACAATGCACCTAAAGACTTTCCTTTTTTATTAGCAGACGCTTTTTACCACAAACCTGCGGAACTAAAAGCTGAGTTTTTAGAACAAAATCTATACCTAATAAATATTTTTGCTGTGGAAGGAATGATTTGGTTAGATCAAGAGTACTTTGCAAACATGATCGACAAGAAAAAATCGAAAACTTTAAAAGCATTGCAAAAGCTCACTGAAAATGATGAGTATCTATTACCTTTTAGCCCGCATATGATGATTGCAGTAAAAAAATAGTGCTCCCTTTTCTAACTCAAAAATTGATGAAATAAAAATAATTGGAAAAAGAAAAAAACAAAAAGCATCATTGGATCCCTTGTCAGCACTGCAGTGGTGTTGGAAAGAAAACAAAGCGAATTCCCAAAAAAACGAGAATACACTATCAAAGTGCTTTGGAAAAATTTGAAAACACTAATAATTCATTAGCAGCTCCCGAGCGCCCAAAGGGACAGCCCTATACCTGTCTGAATTGCAAAGGGACTGGGTTAATTGCAGCTACTTCTTCTTTTACAGCAGACCTTGAAAACTATCCAAACATTGCAATTATTGGCGCCGGAATAGGAGGCATTGCATTCGCCGTGGCCTGTTTACATCGTGGAATCCCGTTCACAATTTATGAAAGAGATGGTAGTTTTAATGTGCGATCTCAAGGATATGGACTCACCCTACAACAGGGTAATAAAGCAATTGCAGGATTGGGTATTAGCTCCTTAACATCAGGAATCACCTCTACAAGGCATGTAGTGCATACTACAGACGGAAAAATAATCGGTGAATGGGGAGTTAGAAAATGGGGACGACCAGAAACAAAGGCGGCGCCAAAGCGCAAGAACATGCACATTGCTAGGCAAACACTGCGCTTAAAACTGTTGGAGCAACTCGGTGGACACACCGCCGTACAATGGGGGCATCAACTAACAGGCCTTCAAGACTCTAAGAGTGGAAATGTTGATTTACAGTTTCAAGTAAAAAATGAAAGCACTCATAAAAAAGCAGATCTTGTTGTGGGCGCAGATGGTATTCGAAGTGCAGTCCGAAAGTTCATTATTGGTGAAGACAGGAACCCACTGCGCTACCTTGATTGTATGGTAATCTTAGGAATTTGTCCTTTAGAAAAAATAGAAAGCGTTGACCGTTCTTTATTGGACTCAGCTACCGTATTTCAAACTGCAAATGGAAACGAAAGAATCTATATGATGCCGTACGACGCAGATTCAATAATGTGGCAACTTAGCTTTCCAATATCAGAAGAAGCAGCAAAAGCACTCAGTGCTCAAGGAGCAAAAGCGCTTAAAAAAGAAGCCTGTCGAAGAATTCAATGGCATACTCCTATCCCCCAAATTTTAGCAGCCACTCAAGAAGCTCAGGTTTCTGGTTACCCAGCGTATGACAGAGCAGTTCTTAGCCCTGAATTATTAGAAGGAGCAAATAAAAGTACACTTATCGGAGACGCTGCCCATCCCATGAGTCCGTTTAAAGGGCAAGGTGCAAACCAAGCACTACTGGATGCCCTAGCATTGGCTCGAAGGATTACAAAAGAATGCAAGACTTCTAACACATGGAAAGATGCTGGCATCAGGAAAAGTGTATTGCATGCTTTTGAAACTGAAATGCTAGAACGCAGTACTTCCAAAGTAGTGCATTCTGCAGAGGCCGCAGCATTACTACATTCCGATATTATATTGCACAAAGGTGATGGTCCAAGAGGAAAGCATCGAAAGATAGAAAAAGACTAAATTTACATTTGAAACGGTCTACACTAAAAAAGGTATGCCATCCTTTTTACACAACAAGCATTGCGTATATAAATGATTGAAAAACTAAACAATACTGACTTAAAAGTAGCTGAAAAAATACGTGTTGTATTTCAAATTTCTTACAAAATTGAGGCCCAACTATTAAACGCAACCGATTTTCCTCCCTTAAAAAGACCTCTTAAAAGTTATATCGATTGTGAAAACGATTTTTATGGATACTTGAAAAATAACGAATTGGCGGCAGTTATAGAAATTCATCACACCGAGAAGCATACCCTTATTAGAAGCTTAGTGGTTGCTCCTTCTTTTTTTAGACAGGGAATCGCAGGAAAATTTGTCCAATTTGTATTTGACACCTATCAAGCACAGTTGTTTTTAGTTGAAACCGGCGCTGCAAATGGTCCCGCCATCGCACTGTACCAGAAATATGGTTTTATAGAAGTAATGCAATGGGATACTGACCACGGAATTAGAAAGGTGAAATATGAAAAGAAGATAGGAAACTAACTCGAAGGCATACCACTATGCGTTATATACGAAGTAAGAAACATTTGCATTGTGTTTAAACACGCTACCATTATCTTCTTCGTTTCGGGGCTCTACTCACCTTCTTTTTTCTCTTATTAAATGGAATGGCATCATCAAACGTGTGCTGCGCTTCTTTGTGCGAAGTTTTATTCTTTTTCCAAGAGTTGTTTTCAGGTAATAATTTCCGCAATAAATCGGGTCTTCCCACCTTGTTCAAAGTATTGCGAATCCAATCTTTATTTTCTTTTTTATACCAAAAGAAAAATTTGTGTTGGTCGTCTCGTTCTTGTTTTGTTTTTGGAGTTCTTGTTGGTTTTAATGTATACGGATGAAACCCTGAATAATAAATAACCGTTGCAACCGTCATTGGTGTTGGTGTAAAACCTTGCACTTGCTCTAACTGAAAACCCATATCTTTAGTCTCAGCAGCTAAATTTGCCATATCTTCTACCTCACTTGCTGGGTGACTCGAAATAAAATACGGAATTAATTGTAGATTTAATTTCTTCTTGATATTTATTTTATCAAAACGTTCTTTAAACATGTGAAAATATTTAAAAGACGGCTTTCGCATCAATTTTAAAACAGGATCTGAAGTGTGTTCTGGTGCCACTTTTAAACGACCAGAAACGTGATTGGTCATTACTTCCTCTGTATACGCATCCAACTCCTTTGGATCTGCATTTTTATTAAATTCAGGAACCAACATGTCATGTCTAATTCCACTTCCAATAAAAGATTTTTTAATTTTAGGATGTTTATCAACTGCTTGATACAACTCTGTAAGTGGTTTATGTGAGGTATCTAAATTTGAACAAATAACTGGGGAAATACAACTTGGTGCAATACATTTATCACAAATAGACTGCACTTTCCCTTTCATTTGATACATATTTGCAGAAGGCCCTCCAATATCGGACAAATAGCCTTTAAAATCTGGCATGTTTGCGACCTTATCTATTTCTTTCAAAACAGATTCCTGACTTCTACTGGCAATAAATTTGCCTTGGTGCGCAGAAATAGTACAAAAACTACAACCGCCAAAACATCCACGGTGAATATTAATGGAAAACTTAATCATCTCAAACGCAGGAATTGGACCACGCTTGTCATATTTTGGGTGCGGTAGTCTTGTAAAGGGCAAATCAAAAGAACCGTCAATTTCTTTCTCTGTCATTGTAGGAAAAGGTGGATTGATGACCAATGTTCTTCCGGAAACTTCCTGTATAATTCTTCGTGCTTTTAATTTATTTGACTCCTGTTCAATAACCTTGAAGTTCGAAGCAAAGGTTTTTTTATCTTTTAAGCAGGCATCATGTGAGTTAATGGTCACATCTTCCCAATCTTTTATTACTGGAATTTTTTCTACCTTTTCATCGATCAAAACGGCCGTTTGCTTGATGTTTTTTAAGCTTGAAAAGGGCACTCCTTTTTGTAATAATTCTACAATTTCGCGCAATGGCTGCTCTCCCATTCCATACACCAACATGTCTGCTTTCGACGTTTCTAATATGGATGGTAATAATTTGTCTGACCAGTAATCGTAATGCGTCACACGTCTTAAAGAGGCTTCAATACCTCCAATTAACACGGGAACATCTGGAAATTTTTCTTTCAAAATTTTTGAATATACAGAAGTTGCATAATCAGGACGAAATCCTTTATCTCCATTCGGCGTATAAGCATCTTTATCTCTTCTCTTTTTACTTGCGGTATAGTTACTCACCATCGGATCCATACAACCACCAGTAGCACCAAAAAATAAACGGGGCTTTCCTAACTTTTCAAAATCTTGAAGATTATCAGTTACACTTGGTTGCGGCACAATAGCCACTCGCAGGCCATAACTTTCTAAAATACGTCCAATTACGGCAGGCCCAAAAGCCGGATGATCTACATACGCATCTCCACTAAATAAAATAACATCTAATGCCTCCCAACCACGAATTTTAACTTCCTTATTTGTCGTTGGTAACCAATCGGTTAATTGATGTCTTTTAGTATCTTCCATATTTTGCAAAAATAGGGAAAATCTACCAAGTAGGTTTGATTCTGTAGTGATTCTAACGAATAAAGAAAAATATGCCCACGGGGCGTAGCTTCTTTTTTAAAACCTCCTTCTTCATTTTAACAAAAGATGTGTCATCAACTATTATTTCTTTTGTAGCTTTATGCCCACAAATCAACATATCGTTATGAAAAAAGGTTTTTTATGCATACTCATTCCTGTTTTTGTTTTTACTTCATGTAATGTTAAAAAAGAGGAAATGGCAACTTATGTGTTCGATAATTACACAAAAAAAGAGGTGAATATAGTGATGAGAGATGGTGTAAAACTGCACACTACGATCTATACTCCTAAGGATTTACGTCAAACATACCCCATTTTACTGCAAAGAACCCCATACAGTGCTGCTCCCTATGGAGCAGGAAAAATGAAAACCAAAATCGGACCGAATATTCACTTGATGAAAGAGGGTAATATTGTGGTATATCAAGATGTTCGCGGACGTTGGATGAGCGAAGGGGTGTATGACAATATGCGCGCTTACCTTCCAAATAAAAAAGCAACCGAAGCAGATGAAGTTTCTGACACCTATGACACCATCGATTGGTTGGTAAACAATCTTGAAAATAACAATGGAAATGTAGGTACTTGGGGAATTTCGTATCCCGGACATTATGCTACTATTTCAGCTATTGATGCCCATCCTGCATTAAAAGCAGCATCTCCACAAGCATGTATTGGTGATTTTTTCTTTGATGATTTTCATCACAATGGGGCCTTTTTATTAAGCTATTTTAGAGCGATCTCTTTATTTGGAACCTATAAAGATACCCCGACGGATAGTGCTTGGTATTCCTTTCCCGAAATGAACTCAAACGACCAGTATCAATTCTTTTTAGACAAAGGTCCTTTAAAAAACTTAAACACCTATTTTCAATATGATAAACTAGATACTAAAACCGCTGAAAACAAAGAACGGATTGACGATTTCTTTTGGAAAGAAATTGTGGAACATCCAAATTATGACAGTGTTTGGAAAAGCAAGGGGATTATTCAGCATCTAAATAAAGTCCCTGCTACGGTAGCAACGATGATTGTTGGTGGCTGGTTTGATGCAGAAGATTTGTACGGACCTCTAGAGACCTATAAAGCCATAGAAAAATATGGAAAAGGAAATTATAACACCTTGGTTTTCGGACCTTGGGATCACGGGAAATGGGCTAGGAATGGTGTGGAAAACTATGTTGGAAACTATTATTTTGGTGATTCTATTTCCTTAAAATTTCAATCAGAAATTGAAACAAAGTTTTTCAATCATTTTTTGAAAGGAAAAGGAGATAAAAACACAGGATTGCCAGAAGCCTATGTTTTTGACTCTGGAAAAAAAGAATGGAAATCCTATGACGCGTGGCCACCTAAAAATATAGTAAAAGAAAACTGGTTTTTATCTGAAAACCAAAAATTGGCCTCGATACAAAAAGCACCTAAGCCACTAAGTTTTGTTAGCGACCTAAAACACCCAGTTCCCTATTCCGAAGATATTAAAACAGTTTTTACTCCAAGAAAATACATGACGGACGATCAGCGTTTTGCGGCAAGAAGACCCGATGTTTTAGTTTTTGAAACAACAGTTTTAACGGAGGATTATACATTGGCTGGGGATATCCTAGCAAAATTAAAAGTAGCTACCACAGGTACTGCGGCAGATTGGATTGTAAAAGTTATTGATGTACATCCGTCAAATTTAAAAGAAGATAATGATAAATTACAGGATCATTTAAAAATGAGCAACTATCACTTAATGGTACGAAGTGAAGTTTTACGAGGTCGGTTTAGAAATAGTTTTGAATTTCCAGAGCCTTTTATACCCAACGCAAAAACAGCTGTTGACATCAAATTACAGGATGTTTTTCATACGTTTAAAAAAGGCCATAAAATACAAGTGCAAGTGCAAAGTACATGGTTTCCTTTAATCGACTTAAATCCGCAAACCTATGTAGACAATATCTTTAAAGCAGCCAAAGAAGACTTTAAAAACCAAACCCATACCATTTTTACGGATTCTAGTATTGAGTTTTCTGTATTGAAATAAATATTCTTTGCTAAAAACGTTTAAAATTCAATGCAATATTGCTTGTTTTAAAATCTGAAAAATATATTTAATTTTATTAATTATTCAAAAATGACCTCAACAGAAATTGCACTACTATTAAATAATGATGCAGAAAAAATTACTCGAATTGGGGAAATAATTGGAAAAAAAATTCCTGAAAAAGATGACTTTCGAAGTCTAAATAACTGTGAAAAAACCTTTATTTATGTAGATGTTTTAGAGCATAATGTTACAAATGGTGGTTTTATCCAATTCTTTTTCAACTCTTCTGGTCAGTTTGCGCACGAAGTTTTTCATGCATACATGGAAATAAAAGCCGAAAAAACAGTCGACATTCTTACGGAAGCAATTCATCTATTTCCAGAGGTTCCAGTTCCCAAGAACCTAAGAATCCGACAAGAAATACTAATGAAAAAAGATTCCAATATTGATTTGTGGGACGCCTTAGATACCGAGTTTTATAAATGTGAAGATAATATTATACAGCTTACGCTAAACTATGTTCGAAAAAACCTATCTCAATTTGATTAAAATTCAACGCTAAAAAAGCACCCTGTGTAATTCAAAAATTATTTTTCTAAAATTTCTGTAATATTTGGCTTGAAATAATTTGGTCCTTTTAAGACTTTACCGTCCTCTCTATAAATTGGTTTCCCATCTGCACCTAACTTACTCATATTACTTCTTTGAATTTCATTAAATACAGCTTCAATCTTGTCTTGCATGCCGTGCTCTATGATCGTTCCACATAATATATACAGCATATCACCTAAGGCATCCGCAATCTCCACCAAGTCGTTATTTTCTGAAGCCTCTAGGTACTCTTCATTTTCTTCCTTCATTAGGTTGAAACGCAAGGCATTTCGTTCTTTTCCAATACTTGCAATTGGGCTTGAATTCATATTTAATTTAAAAGCGGTGTGAAACGCTGTTACTGCAGCTATTTTATTTTTCATTATTATTTATTTTATCGTTAAAGTATTTTCTTTAAAACTCTGGCAGGCATCCATTTCAGAACAACCGCAATAAGTTGCCATCGTTTAGAAATGTATGCCACCCTTTTTTTCTTTTTGATTGCGCTATAAATTTGTTTTGTCGCTTTCTCTAACGGCACCATCCAAAAGAGTACCGAGCCTAAAGCCATAGCTGTATCTACAAACCCAGGCCTTATATCTGTAATAAAAACTTGCTGAGACTTCATTGATTTAGTTTTTATATACAAACTTTCTAAATACGCTTTCTGATACGCTTTTGATGCAAAGTAATCGGGCGCCGATCGATTTCCACGAATAGCGGCAATAGACGAAATCCCTACCAAATGACCATACTGTTGCTCTTTAAATAAATTGTACGCCAGTATATATAATTTTGTACACCCTAATACATTCGTGTTTATTGTTTGTTCTTGCTTCTCCCAGTGTAGCTTTGGATTTACAAAACCAACACCCGAAGACTGTATCACCAAATCTATTGTTCCAAATGCTGCTACAATTTCATGAAAAACCTTTTCTACTTCTGTCACATTTTGGATGTCGTTTTGTTTTATCAATACCTGTTTCGGATATTGTTTTTGAATTGCTTCTAATGCAGCTATTCTCCTTCCAGTAATAGCAACATTATAGCCTTCTTTTAACAGTAATTCTGTGAGTGCTTTTCCAATACCAGAAGTTGCTCCAAAAACGATGACATTCTTCATTTAAATTGTAATTTTGTAAAAATTTTAGATTTACAAGATATTAAAAATTATATACTAATTTCAACAAAATCTATCATCCACAATTTATAAAAAATAAAATATGTTTTTAGGTGCTTATTTCACGACAGGTAGAATTATATTCATGATTTTCTTTATTACTGCATTCATTGCCTTAATGATTTATAGCTACAAAAAAGACATTCCAAATCATCAACGGTACTATAAAAAAGCAGGTGTAAAGGTACTTTTCTATGGTGGTTTAATTGTTACTGTTTTTGTCGCAATCCGATTGCTCTTCGGAAACTAAGCAGTTCTTATTTTGTCGCAAACTTTTTTAGAAGCTGTGCTCTTCGCTACGCGTGCTAGTGTCCTTGTATAAACAAAAAAAATAGCCGTTATCTAATACGCTAATTCCACTTGGAGGATTATTACTAGATAAAAAGTCAAAAACCTATGCGAGGCGAACTCCAAGCGCCAAAAGCCGCATGACCAAGAGGAACATATAATGGCGTATTTGGCAATCTGCAGGTATGCATCTTCAAAACTCTAGAGAATAAATAGTCACCTGCAAAACCAATAATTCCTGCATATATCACAAGCTGCTTTAGTCTTAGAGTTGCCCTATAATACGTCCCAAAATACCCATACTCATAAATATATTTATAGGTATTTGGTAATTTAAAATATGTTCTAAAAATAAAGACTGTCAAAAAAAAGGATGAACACAAAAAATATGAAAATGCCAACTCTCCTACTAAAAATATAAAAAACATCCTTTAAACCTTGGATTGGTGCTGCTGTTATTTTCATTTATTCTGAAATTTAAAACAGTCTGTAGTGTGGTCTTTCACCATCCCGATGGCTTGCATATATGCATACATGACAGTCGCTCCCACAAATTTAAAGCCTCGCTTTTTTAAATCTTTAGAAATAAGTTCTGACAGGTCTGTGGTTGCTGGTACCGCAGCGCTGTTCTCAAATTCATTAACAATTGGTCGCCCTTTCACATAGGCCCAAATAAAATTAGAGAAAGATCCATAATCTTTTTGTACCGCGATAAAACATTGGGCATTTGTTATGGCACTTTTTATCTTTAACTTATTTCTGACAATGCCTGTGTCTTGCATTAAAAGTTCAAACTTATACGCTGTATATTTTGCTATTTTTTGACAATCAAAACCATCAAAAGCAATTCTAAATTGAGCTCTTTTATTTAAAATAGTACTCCAACTTAAGCCTGATTGAAAAGTTTCTAAAATTAAAAACTCAAAAAGCGTTTCATCGTCAGCAACAGGCTCTCCCCATTCGTTGTCGTGATATTCAATATATAACTGACTTTCTGAAACCCAAGAACATCTTTTCTTCATCACTTCAATTTTAAAACCTAAAATTAGGAAGAACTCCTAAAAAAAGATTTGGTAATTGCACATAATAGTACTAATTTTAATTTGTAACAACTTTAGGGCCTAGCCTAGGATTAAAAACGAAAGCGAATGCAAGCTAAAAAATCACATATATTTAACTCTGTTTAGATTCAACCAAAAGAAGTTAAAAAGAGCTTCTTATCCCAAGAGCATACTACTTATATTTTACGATACGAAATAAAACTGTAGTCAAACTCATTTTTTTCATCCGCTTTAAAGGCTTCTCTTTTTGTTTCTTTCCAAACCTTGGTATCTATTTCAGGAAAATAAACATCGGCATCAAATGCTTCATGCACCAGAGTAATATCTAGCCGATCTGCCAAGTTTTTCGCCATTGTTTCTTTATAAATTTGAGCACCTCCAATAATAAAAACTTCTTTCTCCTCTTTTGCCAATTTGATAGCTTCCTCTAAGCTACCAGCGATTAAACAACCTTCTTTGAAATAATTTTTATTTCTAGTAATGATGATAGTCGTTCTATTTGGTAAGGGTCTTCCTATGGATTCAAAAGTGTTCCTACCCATTAAAATATAATGACCCGAAGTTACCTTTTTAAACCTTTTTAAATCTGCCGATAAACTCCAGATTAAATCGTTATTCTTTCCGATGGCATTATTTTCTGCAACTGCAGCAATTACTGTAATCATATAATAAATGTATTTTAAACAAAAAAGAATGCGTAGCTATTTGATTTTTTTTAGTGATTTATATGAAAAAATTAAAAGCCTCCTATTTCTCAATAAAAATAGTAAAAATTAGTCTAAAAAAATAGCCTTCTTTTTTTAAAGATTGAAATCCTAAACAGCTACCTTTCCCTTAATATGCGGGTGTGGATCATAATCCACTAGTTCAAAATCTTCAAAGGTAAAATCTTCAATACTTGTTATTGCTGCGTTCATTTTCATCGTCGGCAAAGGCCTAACCTCGCGAGACAACTGCAACTCTAATTGTGCTGTATGGTTATTGTAAATATGAGCATCTCCAAAAGTGTGAATAAACTCTCCAGCCTCATACCCACAAACCTGCGCCATCATCATTGTAAACAGCGCATAACTTGCAATATTAAAAGGGACTCCTAAAAAGATATCTGCGCTTCTTTGATACAACTGACAAGACAACTTTCCATCTGCCACATAAAATTGAAAAAAAGCATGACATGGAGGCAATGCAGCTTTACCATTCGCTACGTTCTCTGAAAAACTTACCGAAGTATCTGGCATTACTGATGGATTCCAAGCGGCAACCATCATCCTTCTTGAATTTGGGTTCGTTTTTAGCGTGTTTATTACCTCTTTTAACTGATCAATATCATCACTATTCCAATTCCGCCATTGGTGGCCATAAACCGGTCCTAAATCTCCATTTTCATCTGCCCAGGAATTCCATATTTTCACGCCATTATCCTGTAGGTATTTAATATTTGTATCTCCTTTTATAAACCAAAGTAGCTCATAAATAATTGACTTTAAATGCAACTTCTTGGTTGTTATCATGGGAAAACCAGCACTAAGATCAAAACGCATTTGATATCCAAAAACACTTTTTGTCCCGGTTCCTGTCCGATCTCCTTTTTCATTTCCGTTTTCTAGAACATGTTTTACTAAATCGTGATATTGCTTCATTCTAATGTTTAATTGATTGTTTCTATAAACCTCTGGGGACACTTGTAAAAATAAAAAAGCTTCGTCCATTTTAGGCGAAGCTTTTTAAATAATATTGTAAAGTTATTAACGATTTGAATACAACTTTTCCTATCCAATAATCATACCTGCAATGGTAGCTGACATTAAAGAAGCCACTGTACCTCCTATAAGCGCTTTTATTCCAAACTCCGATAATGTTTTCCGCTGTCCGGGCGCTAAAGAACCGATTCCGCCTATCTGAATACCGATAGAAGCAAAATTCGCAAAACCACATAGCATGTAGGTAGCCATTATAATTGACTTGTTATACGCCAAGTGTGTTGCATTTGTCACATCCTTCAATTCTGCTAGTTGAATATAACCAACAAATTCACTAGCTGCTAACTTAATTCCCAACAACTGTCCCATAAGGGTCACATCGGTAGTTGGAACTCCTATCAACCACATTAATGGAGCAAAAGCATATCCTAAAATAAATTCTATAGACAATTTATCATATGCAGTATTGGAAGCAATTACCTCATTTAAATGTGTCAAACTTCCAATCAAATCCAATCCTCCATTTAGCATAGCAATCACCGCTACAAAAACTAACAACATTGCTCCAACATTAACTGCCAAGCGCAAACCCTCTGTGGTACCGTTTGCAATCGCATCTAAAATATTAGAACCTATTTTTTCTTGAGAAACGGTAACATCTGTATTTACCTCTTCTGTCTGGGGGTATAAAATTTTAGAAATTACGATAGCTCCAGGAGCTGCCATGACAGACGCTGCCAATAAATGCTTCGCAAAAACTAATTCTAATTCTTTATCACCACCTCCTAAAAACCCTATGTAAGCTGCTAAAACAGCACCTGCAACAGTTGCCATTCCACCAATCATTACCAATAGCATTTCAGATTTATTCATCTTTTCTAAGTAGGCCTTAATTAGCAAAGGTGCTTCTGTTTGCCCTAAAAAAATATTTCCTGCAACAGACAAGCTTTCCATACCAGAAATACCTAAAAACTTAGAGAGACCAATCGCTAAAACCTTAACAATCCATTGGATAACGCCTAAATAAAATAATAAAGAAGTTAATGCTGAAAAGAAAATAATGGTAGGTAGCACTTGAAAAGCAAAAATATACCCAAAAGAATCCATATCCGAAATTAAACCCGCAAATAAGAAGGAGCTCCCTGCTTTCGTATATTCCAAAATTTCTATAAAAAGCTTTCCTACCAATTCAAATGCACCTTGAATGAAGGATACTTTTAAAACTCCCACAGCAATTACTATTTGAAGAGACAAACCAACAGCAACTCTTTTCCAATTAATTGCTTTTCTATTTGCACTGCATAAAAAGGCTATTACAATTAATGAAAACATTCCTAGAACACCTTTCCAAAAACTTGTAAACGTAAAATTTGTGCTTGGCACAATTTCTTCGCTATCTGTTGTAATGACTGCTTTATTTGCTGTAGACTGTGGTGTTAATGTAGCATCATTCTGTGCGTTCGACGCACTTTCTACTGGCAATAATTTTGAAGTTTCTTGTAATGAAAAACGATAGGTTACTGCACCTTCAGATACAACTAATCGGTCCGCATCAAGAGTAACAATATTAAAATATCTTAATGCTTCTTTTGGCCTTTGGTGGTGTAAAATAATCAAATTTTGTTGCCTAAGATAGGTTCCTGAAGCTACACTGTCTTCACCAACTGCTGAGAATTCAAATTTTCCATCGTTCAAAGAAAAACCTTGTGAAACTACTAATTTTGGCAGTGATGTTGTTTCCGAATTTAAAATAGTATCGACCTTCCAATCCTGTTCTAGATCCTGAGCAAAAAAATTGACTGAAATAAAACAAAAAACAATTAAAAATAAATTCTTCATAAATTAAATTAATATTAAGAGCGTTTGCTCATTTCATCTCTTATTTTTGCTGCTAATTCGTAATTTTCGTCAGCAACGGCTTTCTCTAATTCTTCCATTAAATCAGAAGTAGATAGTTTTGAATAAGACGAATCTTTGTCCACCCCTAATAAATTTTTTGTATCCAATGATATTTCACTGGCTTCCGAAGGATCATTCAAACCCAAAGTATCCTCTGTTTTTAAAAAGACACCTGCTTTATCTAAAATATTTTCATAGGTAAAAATAGGTGCTTCAAAGCGCACTGCAATTGCGATTGCATCCGACGTTCGCGTATCTATAATCTCCTCTACACCTTCTTTTTCACAAACCAAGCTCGAGAAGAAAACACCATCCACTAATTTGTGGATAATTACTTCCTTAATTTCTATTGAAAAACGATCTGAAAACGTTTTAAACAAGTCATGTGTTAAAGGTCTTGGTGGCCGAATCTCTTTTTCTAAAGCGATTGCTATAGATTGTGCTTCAAATGCACCGATAATAATTGGTAAGGTACGGCCTCCATCCATCTCGCTTAATACTAAAGCATAAGCGCCTGTTTGTGTTTGGCTGTATGAAATTCCTTTTATAGTTAGTTTTATTAAACTCATATATATATTTACAAAAAAGAAAAAAAGCTTTTAAAACATCTCTAAAGCTAGTTTTAAGGGCACAATTTACTAAAAAAAAATAGTGAAAGCGGTTATTCTATCTGAAATTATATTTTATTTCATTCAAAAGCAAGACCCTGAATAATATGACGCTGTAAACATTGAGATTTTAGAACTATGAAAAAGCGAAGTCGACTTAAAATAAAAAAACCTATCAAAAATTAATCTTGATAGGTCTTTTCGTTTTTTAATTGAACCGCGAATACATTTCCGATGCCTAGGCCTCTTTAAATGCCTTTAATTTTTCGATCAATGATGGAATCACTTCAAAAGCGTCACCAACAACACCATAATCCGCTGCTTTAAAGAAAGGCGCTTCTGGATCTGTATTAATTACCACTTTTACTTTAGAAGCGTTGATCCCTGCTAAATGTTGAATTGCACCAGAAATACCAATGGCAATATATAAGTTAGACGCTACTGGCTTACCTGTTTGTCCTACATGCTCACCATGAGGACGCCAACCTAAATCCGAAACAGGTTTGGAACAAGCAGTTGCAGCTCCTAAGACGTCCGCTAGCTCCTCAATCATTCCCCAATTTTCTGGTCCTTTCATTCCTCTTCCTGCAGAAACTACAGTATCTGCATCTGCAATGGTTACTTTTCCTGAAACTCTTTCTACTTTTTCTGATTTCACTCCCGACGCAGCTACTTGAACATCAAAACTTTCTAATACTCCAGATACTGGATTTTCATGAATTCCAAAAGAGTTTTTAGCCAAACCAATTACTTTATACTCGGAAGAAATAACGGTATTTGAAAATGCTTTATTAGAAAATGCCTTTCTTTTTACAGTAAAAGGATTTATACTTGAAGGTGCACTTACCGTATTTGAAGCATATCCTGCGTCCAAACTTACCGCTACTAAAGGCGAAACATATAAACTATTGATACTAGAATCTACAACAACAACCGTTGCATTTTCTTTCTGTGCTACTTGCACAATAACCGCAGCATATTCCTTGGCGTTAAAAGTTAGCAAAGCATCGTTTGAAACTGCAACAACTTTTTCTGCACCATACTTGTATAGCTCTGAAGCATCGCTTGCATTTATTGTTAAAACAACTAAATTACTTGCTAACTGTTCCGCGACCTTTTTTCCATAAGAGACTGCTTCGAAGGAAGTTTTTTTAAATTTTCCGTCCGTTGAATCGGCAAAAACTAAAACTGACATATATTTTATTTTTTAAGTGTTATTATCTTTAATTACAATTTGCACACTGTTTTGCAACAGTTACAAATTTCAATAATTATATACTATATTACTTTTGCTTCATTGTGCAGTAAATCAATCAACGCATCTAAATTATCAGCAGCAACTAACTTAACCGCTCCTTTAGGAGCTAACTTTTCAAAAGAAATACTATTTGTTGCGGCTGCAGCCCCAGAACCTTCCAGCACCTGCATTGGCTTTTTACGTGCCATCATAATTCCTCTCATATTGGGAATGCGCAAATCTTTCTCTTCTACAATCCCTTTTTGACCACCAATTACTAATGGTAAAGATGTTGATACGGTTTCGTTTCCTCCATCAATCTCTCTCTTCGCAGAGACATTCGTGTCCTCAACTTCCAAATCTACACAACCATTTACAAAATTATAATCCACCAAAGACGCCAGCATACCCGGAACCATTTGACCGTTATAATCTGCAGACTCTTTCCCTGCTAAAACAAGATCATAGCTTCCCGCTTTTACCACGGCTGCCAATTCTTTTGCTACCAAAAAACCATCTGTCGCGGCTACATTAATCCTAATGGCGTCATCTGCACCAATTGCCAAAGCCTTTCTTAACGTTGGTTCCGTTTCTGCACCACCAACATTCACAACGGTTACAGTAGCCCCTTGCTTCTCTTTAAACCACATAGCTCTTGTCAAACAAAACTCATCATACGGGTTGATTACAAATTGCACGCCGTTTTTATCAAATTCAGCGTCATTATCTGTGAAATTAATTTTTGAAGTGGTATCAGGAACGTGACTAATACAAACTAATATTTTCATAAATTATAAATTTTATTTTTTCTTACTGACGAAATTACGCCTTTTTTTTAATTTACTATGCATGCATAGTAAATTTTTTTAAATTTTAACACTTTTTAAAAAGCATCAATTAGCAGGCACAATCCCCTTTCTTGCCATGCAGGCAAACTGGTTGCTTTTCGCTGACTTCCGCATTTTTATTTCCCTCTCATAATTTCAAATCTACAGTATTCCTATCTACCAAAAACTAAGATAATCCTTAAATTAAGTGCAAAAAGCAAAAATATGTTGAAAAAATAAACTTCTCCTATTTTGGTAAAAAAGTAGCTTTTTTTTACTCATAAATTCCTTACTTTTGCAGATGAAAATAACAATAATTTAAATTCAATGAAAACAGTTCAATTCAGAGAGGCAATTTGTGAAGCCATGAGTGAAGAAATGCGCAGAGATGAAAGCATTTATTTAATGGGTGAAGAAGTTGCAGAATACAATGGAGCTTATAAGGCTAGTAAAGGAATGCTAGAAGAGTTTGGTGAAAAAAGGGTCATCGATACTCCGATTGCTGAATTAGGGTTTGCAGGAATTGCAATTGGTTCTGCTATGAATGGTAACAGACCTATTGTTGAGTATATGACATTCAACTTCTCTTTGGTAGGAATTGATCAAATTATAAACAATGCAGCAAAAATTAGACAGATGTCTGGTGGACAGTTTAATTGTCCGATTGTTTTCAGAGGACCTACAGCGTCTGCAGGTCAATTAGGAGCAACACACTCACAAGCATTTGAGAATTGGTTTGCCAATACTCCGGGTTTAAAAGTGATTGTACCCTCAAATCCATATGATGCTAAAGGCCTATTGAAGGCAGCTATTAGAGACGACGACCCTGTAATTTTTATGGAGTCCGAGCAAATGTATGGTGACAAGATGGAAATCCCAGAAGGTGAATATATTATCCCTATTGGAGTTGCAGAAATTAAAAGAGAAGGAACAGATGTAACGGTTGTTTCTTTTGGAAAAATTATAAAAGAAGCATATAAAGCTGCGGATGCGCTTGCAAAAGAAAATATTTCTGTTGAAGTTATCGATTTAAGGACAGTTCGTCCGATGGATCACGCCGCTATTTTAAAATCTGTAAAGAAAACCAATAGATTGGTGATTTTAGAAGAGGCTTGGCCTTTCGCAAGTGTTGCCTCTGAAATTACTTACAGAATACAAGAACAAGCTTTTGATCATTTAGATGCTCCCATCAAAAGAATTACAACTGCAGATACACCGGCACCCTATTCTCCTGTGTTATTTGAAAATTGGATTCCAAATGCAAATGATGTTATAAAAGCAGTAAAAGAAGTACTTTACTTATAGTAAAAATCTTAAATACTATAAAAATCCTTTTTTCAATGGACGAAAAAAGGATTTTTTATTGCCCTTGAAACAGCTAACGCTTTCGAAAAGCATTGCGTAATTTCACTGAAAATTTGATGGAAAAGCTCCCCAGATAAATTAGTTTTGCAAAAAAAAATAAAAATAAAATATAAATAAAAATTCATGAGTTCAAAAGAAAACCAAACTTTCGATGTTTTAATCGAAATACCGAAGGGAAGTAGAAATAAATACGAATACGATTTTGACTTGCATAAAATTCGTTTTGACAGAATGTTATTCTCTTCTATGATGTATCCTGCAGATTATGGTTTTGTTCCTGAAACATTAGCTTTAGACGATGATCCATTAGATGTTTTAGTTTTGGGTCATGAACCTACGTTCCCAATGTGTGTGATTGAAGTAAAACCGATTGGTGTTTTTCACATGACTGACGAAAAAGGACCGGACGAAAAAATTATTTGTGTCCCTATTTCGGATCCTATTTGGAATAATAAAAATGACATCTCCGATTTAAATCCACACAGACTTAAAGAAATAGAACACTTCTTCCAAGTGTATAAAGATTTAGAGAAGAAAAAAGTAGATGTTGGTGGCTGGGGAAATGCAGCAGAAGCGAGAGCAATATACAGAGCTTGTGTTGAGCGGTATGAAAAAAGTGACTACAAAAAGAACGATAATTTCAAGATATAGAAATTAATATCCCTACCTATAAAAGACCTCTTAAAATTAAACACTTTAAGAGGTTTTTTATTTCTGTTTGATTTTATTACATTTACGACCGATTTAAACTAATCAAAATAAAATAATATATGGAATCAATGATGATTTGGATGCCAATTGCAATGGCTGTTTTAGGACTAGCATACATGTTAGTTAAAAAATCTTGGGTAATGAAACAAGATGCAGGTGACGGGAAAATGAAAGAAATTTCTGACCACATCTATGAAGGAGCAATCGCTTTTTTAAACGCAGAATATCGACTTTTAGCAATTTTCGTAGTGGGAGCAAGTATTGTTCTAGCTGGAATTGCTTTTTATATGGACAGTACTTATTTAATCGTTGTCGCTTTTGTTATTGGAGCTATATTTTCTGCTTTTGCAGGAAACATGGGAATGAAAATTGCAACCAAAACAAATGTTAGAACAACACAAGCAGCAAAAACAAGTTTACCGAATGCATTGAAAGTTTCTTTTGGTGGTGGTACTGTAATGGGACTGGGTGTTGCCGGTTTAGCTGTTTTAGGTTTAACAGCATTTTTTATATTCTTCTTTCACCATTTTATGGATGGAGTATGGACTTCTACGACAGATATGACTGTTGTTTTAGAAGCACTAGCTGGATTTTCTTTAGGAGCAGAATCTATTGCCTTATTTGCAAGAGTTGGTGGTGGTATATATACCAAGGCTGCAGATGTTGGAGCTGATTTAGCAGGTAAAGTGCAAGCAGACATTCCAGAAGATGATCCAAGAAATCCAGCAACTATTGCTGATAATGTTGGAGATAATGTTGGAGATGTTGCAGGTATGGGTGCTGATTTATTTGGTTCTTATGTAGCAACTGTATTGGCTGCGATGGTTTTAGGAAATTATGTAATCAAGGATATGGGTGGCGCAATTCAAGATGCTTTCGGTGGAATTGGACCTATCTTACTGCCAATGTCTATTGCTGGTGTAGGTATTATCATTTCTCTTATCGGAACACTTCTTGTTAAAATATCATCAAATGATGCTAAGGAAGCAGACGTTCAAAAAGCATTAAATATTGGGAACTGGGCATCCATAGCAATGGTTGCTGCAGCATGTTATGTTTTGGTTACTTGGATGTTGCCAGAAACAATGCAAATGGATTTTTTCGGTGAAGGATTGCAGGACATCTCTTCAATGAGAGTGTTTTATGCGTGTTTAGTCGGTTTAGTTGTAGGTGCTGGAATCTCAGCATTTACAGAATATTATACAGGCTTAGGCTCTAAGCCAATTTTAAAGATTGTGCAACAATCAAGCACTGGAGCGGGTACAAACATTATTGCTGGTTTAGCTACCGGGATGATTTCTACATTCTCTTCAGTATTATTATTTGCTGCTGCAATCTGGTCTTCATATGCTTTAGCAGGTTTTTACGGAGTTGCATTAGCTGCCTCTGCAATGATGGCGACAACTGCGATGCAGTTAGCTATTGATGCTTTTGGACCCATCGCAGACAATGCAGGTGGTATTGCCGAAATGAGTGAACAAGATCCTATTGTTAGAGAACGCACAGATATTTTAGATGCTGTTGGTAATACAACTGCTGCAACAGGTAAAGGTTTTGCCATTGCTTCTGCTGCATTAACTTCATTGGCTTTATTTGCTGCCTATGTAACATTTACCGGTATAGACGGAATTAACATCTTTAAAGCACCGGTATTAGCAATGTTGTTTGTTGGTGGAATGGTACCCGTTGTATTCTCTGCATTGGCAATGAATGCCGTTGGTAAAGCTGCTATGGAAATGGTAAATGAAGTGGTACGACAGTTTAGAGAAATTCCAGGAATTATGGAAGGAACTGGGAAACCAGAATATGATAAGTGTGTTGCTATTTCTACAAAAGCATCCTTAAAAGAAATGATGTTACCGGGTCTTTTAACCATTGGTTTTCCAATACTTGTAGTACTCGTTGGTAAATTAGTGTATCAAGAAAACAATATGTTAGTTGCAGAAATGTTAGGTGGCTATATGGCAGGTGTTACTGTTTCTGGTGTACTTTGGGCAATCTTCCAAAACAATGCTGGTGGTGCATGGGACAATGCTAAGAAATCTTTCGAGGCTGGAGTTGAAATTAACGGAGTAATGACGTATAAAGGTTCTGAAGCGCACAAAGCGGCAGTAACTGGAGATACTGTTGGAGATCCTTTTAAAGATACATCAGGACCTTCTATGAATATTTTAATTAAACTTACGTGTTTAATCGGTTTGGTAATTGCACCTATTTTAGGAGGACATGCAAATATAGAATCTCATGGTAACAAAATCAAAGATCTAAAGGTTACTGTTGAACAAAGTTCAATAGATGTTTCTGTAGCTACAATTACTACGAACGCAACTGAAGACGGAACAACGGTTACTGAAGAAGTAGTTATTTCTGGTACTTTAGAAGAAGTTAAGACTGCTATGAAAGAATTAGAGGGATATACTGGAGCGCTTCAAGTTCAATTGAAGAATGGGGCACCAACTCCTCCAATGCCTCCCAAAAAGGATGCTAAATAATTCTGATACTTTTTAAACTAAAAAACACCTCATTTGAGGTGTTTTTTAGTTTAAAAAGTATCTTATAAAAAGAGTAAAGGGTTTATTCCTAATCTCCGAATAAATTAAAAAGCGCCACATCTAATTAGATTTAAAAAATATTATATTTGTAATAAAAATGAAAATAGACGGGCACCACAAGAATAGTTCTATTACAAGAACCCTTATTACCTTCATTATTTTACTTTGTCATTTTACAAATTTCGGGCAAGAGACGGTCGTAATTTTTGCAATTAATGACCCACACAGTGAGATCGAAAATTTTGCCAAAATTAAACCGTTAATTGATGCTGAAAAAGCAATCAACTCAAAGGTATACTTTGTAGCTGCAGGAGATTTGTTTTCAGGAAATCCAATAGTTGATTATCATGAAAACAAAGGATATCCCATGATAGACATGCTCAATAAAACGGACTTGGATGTTAGTGTTTTGGGCAACCACGAGTTTGATTACGGTCAAACCATTCTGAACGAGCGCATCGCGCAGGCAAATTTCCCTTTTATCTGTGATAATGTTTCTGGCGGTGCTGGTGAACTCGCTGCTATTAAAGGAAGCGTAACAATTACCAAAGATAATTTTTCTATCGCTTTTATAGGTGTTGTAGAAACAGGAAGCCCTGGTGGATACCCGTTAACACATCCAAAAAAAATTGAAGGTTTATCCTTTACAGAAGGTTTGGATAGCTTTGATGCATACAAAGATATTAAAACTACCGAAGATGTGGATTTAATCGTTGCTCTTACACACTATGGAGGCGCTAAAGACGAGGATATTTTAGAGAGAAATAATTTTGTAGATTTAGTTATTGGAGGGCATACAAATCAAGAATACGGTGTTCCTCATGCAAATGGGTATAAAGTAATGTCTGGAGCAAACTTAGATAAGATTTCAAAAACAACATTAACAATTACGAACAAAGAGATTACCGATTTCGAGTTTGAAATCATAGACTTAAATGAGGTTAATTTAGCTGTAGACGAAACCTTATCTCAAGACATTGCTGCGTACTTTGACAATCCAACTTTTTACACCAATATTGGAACTGCGTTATCGACACTCTCTCGAGGATCAACATCCTGCTTCTACACCGATGCACTTCAAAAAATATCCGGTTCAGATATGGTCGTTCAAAACAATGGAGGCGTGCGTGATGTGATATATGAAGGTACCATAACTCCTTATTCGATTTACAGTATCGATCCTTTTGGGAACGGTTTCGACACTTTTACGATGACCGTTCCGCAACTAAGAACTTTTTTAAATAACTATACAAGTGGTTTTAGCTATTCTTTAGATGCAAGTTTCGCTGTAGGAAAAGATCAAAATAATGCATTCATATTTTTTAAAGATGGCAACTTACTTACAAATAGTGATCAGGTTACCTTAAGTCTTAATGACTATATATCAAATGTTTATCCTAACTTATTCCCCACAGCTCCAAGCTATGTCTTTCCATTAACTACTGCAGATTACTTAATTAAATATTTAACGGATTTCGTAACAGAACCTATAGATTATAAGGGTTGTTATCGATCTAAGTATACTTTAAACACAGCAACTGCCATTTCGGAAATACCCTATAAAATATTCCCAACCCACATTGAAATCAATTCTCAAGAGACTTCTTTTAATGGCAAAATTTTTAGCATCACTGGAAAGCTATTGCATAGCAGTAGTGATACTAAAAAAATTGACACTCAACAGCTCTCTGCAGGAGTTTATATTTTTAAATTCAGTATTGAAAATGGCGCTCAATTTAAAATCCAAAAATTTATTAAGTAAGCTTCGATACTTGTGTTTTCATTAATAAGAAGACCAAGTAACCGTTTAAATTTTATCTAAGCCAATCCCTTAAAGCGCATATCGCTGAGGGCCTCCTCTTCGAATCTCTTCATTTGCAGCGTCCTCAAATTGTTTGAAATTTTCCCTGAATGCGTTTGATAATTTAAAAGCTGTTTCATAATAAGCTTTATCATTCTTCCAGGTTGCCTTCGGACTTAATAATTCTGTTGGTACCCCAGGACAACTTCGCGGTTGAGCAACTCCAAAAACTGAATGAATATGGTAATCTTCATATTTATAACTTCCTAAATCACCATTTAAAACAGCAGAAATCATTGCTCTTGTATATTTTAATGGCATTCTTCTACCCACTCCGTACTTACCTCCGGACCAACCTGTATTTATTAACCAAACGTTTACTCCTGTATCTTGCATCTTTTTACTTAACATCTCTGCATACTTCGCAGGATGTAAAGGCATAAAAGGTGCCCCAAAACAAGCTGAAAAACTAGGTGTAGGCTCTACTACCCCAGCTTCTGTTCCCGCTACCTTAGCAGTGTAACCCGAAATAAAGTGGTACGCTGCTTGATTTGGCGTTAACTTCGAAATTGGAGGCAAAACACCAAAAGCATCCGCCGTTAAAAAGAAAATGTTTTTTGGGTTTTTACCGATGGATGGCTGTTGTATATTGTCTATGTGATAAATAGGATAACTCACTCTCGTATTTTGAGTAATAGAAGTATCTGCAAAATCGATGTCTCCTTTTTTATCCATCACCACATTTTCTAAAATCGCTCCTTTCTTAATAGCTGCGAAAATTTCTGGTTCTTGTTCTTGCGATAAATTGATCACCTTTGCATAGCAACCCCCTTCGAAATTAAAAACACTATTTTCTTCAGTCCAACCATGTTCATCATCCCCAATCAAACTTCTGTCTGGGTCTGTAGAAAGTGTTGTTTTTCCAGTTCCAGAAAGCCCAAAGAAAATTGCGGTGTCCCCTTCTTTACCAACGTTTGCGGAGCAATGCATTGGCAATGTGTTTTTGTAAACTGGCAATATAAAGTTTAAGGCAGAAAAAATTCCTTTCTTAATTTCACCTGTATATCCCGTGCCACCAATTAAAGCTATTTTTCTTGTAAAATTTAAAATAGCAAAATTATGTTGGCGTGTACCATCTATTTCAGGGTCTGCCATAAATCCTGGTGCATTTATGACGGTCCACTCTGGACTAAAGCTTTCTAGTTCTTCCTCTGTAGGTCTTAAAAACATGTTGTATGCAAACATATTACTCCATGGGAACTCTGTAACTACTCTTATATTTAATTTGTAGTCTGCGTCCGCACAAGCGTAAGAATCTCTTACAAAGATCTCCTTTTCGGAAAGATAGGCCGTAACCTTAGTGTACAATGCATCAAACTTATGTGAATCGAAAGGAAGGTTGATATCACTCCACCAAACTTCTCCTTCTGTAATCGCATCTTTAACTATAAATCGATCTTTTGGTGAGCGACCTGTAAATTCCCCCGTATTTATAGCAATTGCACCTAAAGAGGATTCAACTCCTTGGGATTTTGCTAAAGTTTCTGAGTGTAATTCATTAGATGACAGTTGGTAACGAATTGTGGCATTTTTAATTCCTAAGCTTTCTAACGAAATCGATTTCGTATCTGGACTCATTTCTTTTTTTTTTAGTTGAATTTATAATTCTAGAGCAAAATTAAACAATATTTTTTTACAGCAAACTTATTTTATAGTTTTTTATTCATCCATGCCTTATTACTAAAAATAACAATCATATAAAACCAAGACAAAACCAATATAAGTCCGCCTAAAGGAGTAATAAACCAAATAGATTTTGCCGTTATTTTTGTCAATTGAATCAAATAAATAGAACCTGAAAAACAAGCGATTCCAGAAAAAATAAGATAACTAATCGTGTTTTTCTGAGCCACAGAAAAATTATTGTATGTATTCACAAACAATAGCACAATTACGTGATACATCTGATAGCGCACTGCTGTCTCAAAACTGAGTAATTGCTGCAAGGTTAAACTTTCTTTCAAAGCATGTGCGGCAAAAGCACCCAAAATGATCGCTGACATCCCTAAAAAAGAAGTAATTATAAGATTTTTAAACATTATCACTAGTTTTTGTTAAATTTTAAACATTTGACGTACCTTCGTATTTCATACAAAAATACATTATTTATCATATGAAAAACATCTTAATTATTGGTGCTGGGAAATCCAGTTCCGCACTCATAAAGTATTTGCTAAATAAAATCGAAGAAGAGTCTCTCTTTTTAACGATCGGAGACATCGCTACGGAAAATGCTGAAAAACTGCTGAAAAATCATAAAAATACAAAAGCAATTATTTTAGACGTTTTTGACAAAAAACAACGCGAAGAGCAGATTGTAAAAGCGGACATTGTCATTTCAATGTTACCTGCGAGGTTTCACCTAGATGTAGCTAAAGACTGCATCACGTTCGGAAAACACATGGTTACTGCTTCTTATGTTTCAGATGAAATGAAAGCATTGGATTCTTTAGCAAAAGAAAAAGGCTTAGTTTTTATGAATGAAATTGGCCTAGACCCAGGAATTGATCACATGAGTGCCATGCAAGTGATTGACAAGATTAAAGATGCAGGTGGAAAAATGCTCTTATTTGAATCTTTTTGTGGGGGAATCGTTGCTCCAGAAAGTGATACAAATTTATGGAATTATAAGTTTACCTGGAACCCAAGAAATGTGGTTTTGGCAGGACAAGGTGGTGCTGCGATGTTTATCCAAGAAGGTACTTACAAATACATTCCATATAATAAGTTATTTAGAAGAAGTGAGTTTTTAGAAGTAAATGGAAGCGGGAAGTTTGAAGCCATTGCAAACAGAGATTCTTTAAAGTACAGAAGTGTGTACGGTTTGGATGATATTCCTACAATGTACAGAGGAACAATTCGGAAGGTTGGCTTTTCCAGAGCTTGGAATATTTTCATACAATTAGGGATGACCGATGACTCCTACACAATCCAGGAATCTGAAAACATGAGTTATAGAGATTTTGTAAATTTATTCTTAGCCTACTCGCCATCAGATTCTGTAGAATTAAAATTACGTTCTTACTTGAAAATAGATCAAGATGACGTTATGTGGGAAAAACTTGAAGAACTTGACCTTTTTAGTACTGAAAAGAAAATTGGACTAAAAAATGCAACGCCTGCCCAAATGCTTCAAAAAATCCTAGAAGAATCGTGGACTTTAGGAGAAGATGATAAAGACATGATTGTAATGCAACATCTTTTCGGATATGAAATGAATGGAGAAAAGCATCAAATAGAGAGTAGTTTTGTTGTTTTAGGAGAAAATCAAACCTATACAGCAATGTCTAAAACAGTTGGCCTACCAGTTGGAATTGCTACTTTAAAAATTCTTAAGGGTGAAATTAAAACTCCAGGGGTTCAAATTCCAATATCTAGAGAAGTATATGGACCAATTTTAAAGGAATTAGAAGCGCATGGAATAAAATTTACTGAGAAAAAAACTCCTTATTTAGGATACAATCCGAACAATGTAAGGGGATAAATACATGCAATTGTCAGGAACGGAGAGCGCATCGAAAACCTAAAAAGAGCTTTTCGTTCCTAACAATAACAAAGTAAAAACTACATTTTAATATAAAAATCACGCGTCAAATTTTTATAAGCTTCTGTATATTGATGCCGCTTGATCTCTATCACTAAGTGTGTTTCTATTATTTCTGAAACTTGAAAAGAAAACTCTAATAAGATTCTTTTTATTTCTGAATTTGGATTTCCTTGTACACTGCAAAATCTATTTAAAAACAAGTTATTTTCGTGGGCAATACTCACAAAATTTTCTTTTTCTTTAAACGGAATGATGACGGCGAAATGCCCCGTCTTTGATAAAATTTTTGAAACACCTAAAATGAGCTCTTGAAAAGATAATGATGAGGTAAAGCGTGCTTTATTTCTTGATGCATCCGCGGTTTCAAAAGTATCTGTATAAAAAGGGGGATTAGAAATGATCAAATCATAGGTTTCTTCCTCAGCACTAATTTCCATTGCAAATTCCTGGAAGGAAGCGTTGTAACAATACAAGCGATCACCCCAATCTGAACTTTCAAAATTTTCTACCGTTTGCTCATAAGCATTTTCATCAAGTTCAACAGCATCTATAGTCATTGCATCTGAACGTTGTGCAAGCATTAAAGAGAGGACTCCTGTACCTGCACCAATGTCTAAAATAGTATCTGGGTAGTTGTCAACCGCGCACCATGCACCTAACAATACACCATCTGTTCCTACTTTCATGGAAGTTTTATCCTGATGAACTGTAAACTCCTTAAATACAAATGGTTTTGAGTGGATCATTTTTAATTTTAAAAAGGCTTCAAGTAGTATTTATAGGCCTAATGGATTCAATATATACCTCACAAGCTGGTTTATTAACACACTCGTGAAAATAAAATAAACCCACTTATTTCTTTTTGAAAATAAAAAATCTTTGACAAATGTCAAAGATTTTCTTTTGTAGAGAGGAAGGGATTCGAACCCTCGATACCGTTACCAGTATACTACCTTTCCAAGGTAGCGCCTTCGACCACTCGGCCACCTCTCTATAAATACAAGTCAATCAACCCTTTTGGAGTTTCAACTTCTATTGTATTGTTTTCTCTATTTACCTTTTTAATAAATTCATCCACCATCGGAATAAAAACTTCCGTTCCGTCTCTATCGATTTCAAAAAGAGGCTGTGCCGCTTTGTCATTGATATGCACAATCTGACCAACTTCACCGAAATTGGCGTCTACAACGGTAAAACCAATTACTTCATGAAAATAAAACTTATCTCCAGATAATTTTGGTAATAAGGTTGAAGGCAAATAAATTCCACATTTTAAAATTGAATCTGCTTCCTCATCGGAATATACATCTTCGAACTGAACACGCAATTGATTTCCTTTGTGTAATGAACTTTTTTCAATAAAAAATGGAACCAGGTTGCTGCCAAATTCGACATAAACCGATTCCATTTCTGTATACAACTCAGGCTCGTCGGTATCTAGTTTGATAACTACTTCCCCTTTAAAACTATATTTTGTTACGATTTTGCCTAAATAAAAACAATCTTCTTTACGCATCCTCGTGGCTCTTTATAATTTATTCTGCTGCTTTTGCTGCTGCTTCATCAATTGTTTCTGGAGCTTCTTCAGCTACCTCCTCAACTTTTGCCACCTCAACAACCTCTTCAACAACTGGCTTAGCTGCTTCAATTCTTGCTTCGTTTACGGCCTTTTCTGCTGCAAATGCTGCTGCTTTCGCATCAGATTGTGCTTGAGATAAACCCGCTGCTTTGTCAGAAATTTTAGCTTCTTTCTCCTCTACCCAAGCTGCAAACTTAACATCTGCCTGCTCCTGAGTTAAAGCACCTTTTCTAATACCACCAACTAAATGGTTTTTTAACATTGCACCTTTGTAAGATAAAATGTTTTTTACGGTATCTGTTGGTTGTGCACCATTTTGCAACCATTCTACAGCTTTATCAATATTTAAATCGATAACTGCAGGGTTAATGTTTGGATTGTAAGTACCTATTTTCTCTAAGTATTTACCATCTCTTTTTGCACGAGCATCCGCGGCAACGATCCAATAGAATGGTTTCCCTTTTTTTCCGTGTCTTTGTAATCTAATTTTTACTGACATAATTTGTTAATTTTTTAAGGTTCTCGACCTTGGTTATTAAAAATCTTACCATCTCGTAGTAAGTGGGCGCAAAAATACAAAACCTTTTTAAACTTAAAGTAGATTTATCAATATTTTTTATAGCGTTTAGCCGGACCGGCACTACTCCCTTTTTTCTGAAGCTTAAAAAGAGCTAAAACAGACTGTTCAACAACAAACACAGCGCCTTGCAAAAGATAAACAATGGTTGATAACTTCCTTCTAAATTCTATTCAAAAAAATGTAAATTTACACTCCGTTTAAACAAAAAATCAGTCAACAAATAAACCTTTTTCATGTACTTAATTTTTGATACAGAAACCACTGGATTACCCAAAAGCTGGAATGCTCCAATTACCAATACAGAGAACTGGCCTCGGTGTGTTCAAATTGCGTGGCAACTGCATGATGAGATGGGAAATGTCCTGGAGCACAACGACTTTCTTATCAAACCAGATGGCTACAATATTCCGTATGATGCAGAAAGAATTCACGGGATTTCTACTGAACTAGCAGAAGAACAGGGAATTTCTTTAGCAGAGGGCTTGGTACTCTTTAATGAAGTGCTCAGCAAAACAAAATTTATTGTCGGTCAGAATTTAAATTTTGACTTAAACATAATGGGCTGTGAGTTCCACAGGTTGGGTGTTGAAAATAAAATGACTTCCCTCCCAATATTAGATACCTGTACAGAGAAAACAGCGTTGATGTGTCAAATTCCTGGAGGTCGTGGTGGAAAATTTAAATTACCGACGTTAACAGAATTGCACCAGCATCTATTTGGTACTGGTTTTGGAGATGCCCATAATGCAACTGCCGATGTAGAAGCAACTACCCGTTGTTTCTTAGAGTTAATTCGGATTCGAGAATTTACCAAAGAACAATTAGATGTAGATGTCGCTTATTTTAAGAAGTACTCAGAAACACATCCACAACCAATTCAAGTACTTGGCTTAAAGCATATCAATCTTAAGAAAGAAAGTGATAAAATTCGTCAACGCCTCGATCAATTAAAAGATACCGAGAGCACAAAGTCTACCTCTGATGGTCTTGCAGAGTTAGAAAACGTGCAATATTCACATTTACACAACCATACACAATATTCTGTTTTACAGTCTACCATGGAAATTGGTCAAATTGTAAAAGCTGCAGCCAAGGATAATATGCCGGCAGTTGCCATGACAGATACTGCAAATATGATGGCTGCCTTTCACTTTGTGAGCGCAATTTTAAATCATAATAAGACTGCAAAAACTCCAATGAAACCTATTGTAGGTTGTGAGTTTAACGTCTGTGGAGATCATAAAAACAAGTCGCAAAAAGACAATGGATACCAAGTTGTTTTGCTTGCAAAAAACAAAAAAGGATATCACAATCTTGCGAAAATGTCTTCCATCGCTTTTGTAGATGGGTTCTATTATGTTCCAAGAATAGATCGTGAAATCATCAAAAAATACAAAGAAGATATTATTGTTTTAACAGGAAACCTTTATGGAGAAGTGCCTAGTAAAATTTTAAATCTTGGAGAAAAACAAGCAGAAGAAGCGTTACTCTGGTGGAAAGGAGAATTTAAAGACGATTTTTATATTGAGCTGATGCGCCACAATCAGCAAGATGAAAAAATTGTAAATGAAACCTTATTGACCTTTTCAAAAAAACATGACGTTAAAGTTATTGCTACAAACAACACCTTTTATTTAGAAAAAAAAGATGCAAATGCACATGATATTTTACTCTGTGTAAAAGAAGGTGAAAAGCAAGCAACTCCCATTGGAAAAGGGCGTGGCTATCGATACGGGTTACCAAACCAAGAATACTATTTCAAATCTTCAGAAGAGATGAAAACGCTTTTTGCAGATCTGCCTGAAGCAATCACCAATATTCAAGAAATTGTTGATAAAATTGAAATATTTACACTAGCCAGAGATGTTTTATTGCCAGCTTTTGATATTCCAGATGAGTTTAAAGATGCTGCCGATGAAAGTGACAAAGGAAAACGTGGAGAGAATAATTTTTTAAAACACTTGACTTTTGTAGGTGCTGAAAAAAGGTACGGCGAAATTACCGAGTCTATTAAAGAACGTTTGGACTTTGAATTATCGGTAATTGAAAAAACAGGATATCCGGGTTATTTCTTGATTGTAGAAGATTTTATTCGCGAAGCTCGAAACATGGATGTTGCCGTGGGGCCTGGTCGTGGATCTGCAGCGGGTTCTGTAGTTGCCTATTGTTTATGGATTACAAATATTGACCCTATCAAATATGATTTACTTTTTGAGCGTTTCCTGAATCCAGAACGTGTTTCCATGCCCGATATCGATATTGATTTCGATGACGAAGGTCGTGGACGTGTGATGGAGTATGTAATTAACAAATACGGTGCAAATCAGGTTGCACAGATTATTACGTATGGAACAATGGCTGCCAAATCTTCAATTAGAGATACTGCCAGGGTTTTAGATTTACCACTTTTTGAAGCAGATCGAATTGCAAAGCTTATCCCGTTAATAAAACTAAAAAATATTTTTGGGGACGATGCAAAAAGCAAAGGCAAAGTTGCAGGTTTAAGGTCAGAAGAAAAACAGCTTGTTGAAGAGCTCAAAAGTATGTCTTTCGGAAATGATTTAGTTTCAGAAACCATCAACAAAGCTACCATGTTGGAAGGCTCTGTTCGGAATACAGGAATTCATGCCTGTGGGGTTATTATCACACCAGGAGATATTACCAATTATGTGCCCGTTGCTTTGGCAAAAGATTCGGACATGTATGTAACCCAATTTGACAATTCTGTAGTAGAATCTGCAGGTTTGTTAAAAATGGATTTCTTGGGACTAAAGACATTGACCTTAATTAAAGATACCGTTAAAATTGTAAAAGCGAGACACGATGTTGATTTGGATCCAGACAGCTTTCCTTTAGATGATGTAAAAACATACGAGCTCTTTCAACGAGGTGAAACGGTCGGTATTTTTCAATATGAATCTCCAGGAATGCAAAAACACATGCGTTCTTTAAAACCCACTGTTTTTGCAGATTTAATTGCAATGAATGCCCTGTACAGACCAGGTCCTATGGAATATATTCCGTCTTTTATCAATAGAAAACACGGAACCGAAGATATTGAGTACGATTTGCCTGCCATGGAAGAATATTTGGCAGAAACCTACGGAATTACGGTATACCAAGAGCAGGTAATGTTACTCTCTCAAAAACTAGCAGACTTCACAAAAGGGGAAGCCGATGTTTTGAGAAAGGCAATGGGTAAAAAACAGATTGCAGTCTTAGATAAAATGAAGCCTAAGTTTATAGAACAAGCTTCTAAAAAAGGGCATGATGTAGAAAAGTTAGAGAAAATATGGAAAGATTGGGAAGCCTTTGCAAGTTACGCTTTTAACAAGTCGCACTCTACCTGTTATGCTTGGATTGCGTATCAAACTGCCTATTTAAAAGCACATTATCCAGCAGAATATATGGCCTCGGTACTTTCTAATAATATGAACGATATCAAATCTGTTTCCTTTTTTATGGAAGAATGCAAGCGCATGGAATTGCCTGTTTTTGGACCAGATTTAAATGAATCCTTTTTAAAATTTTCTGTCAATGATGACGGCGCAGTAAGGTTTGGAATGGCCGCAGTAAAAGGTGTTGGTGCAGGAGCAGTGCGAGCCATTATCAAAGAACGAGAAGCAAATGGAAACTATACCTCTATTTTTGATTTGGCAAAACGCGTGGATTTACGCGCTGCAAATAAAAAATCTTTTGACAGCTTGGTAAAAGCAGGTGCCTTTGACTCTTTCGAAGATACACACCGTGCACAGTATTTTTATACGGATGAAAAAGGTTTGACTTTCTTGGAACGCGCTATGAAATATGGAAGTAAATACCAAGAAAATGAGAACTCTGCGCAGGTATCTATGTTTGGTGAAGCTTCTTCTGTGCAATTTCCAGAACCCGATATTCCTGAATGTGAAACTTGGGGAACCATGGAACTTTTATCACAAGAAAAAGAAGTAATTGGTATTTATATTTCGGCCCATCCTTTAGATGATTTTAAGAATGAACTGAAGTTCTGTAATGCCTCTTTGAAATACTTTAAAGCCGATCTTGCTAAATTTGTCAATATGAACTTGGCATTTGCAGGCATTATCACAGATGTACAGCACCGCGTTTCTAAGGCTGGAAAAGGATGGGCGATGTTTACAGCCGAAGATTATGGCGATAGTAACGAGTTCAGAATTTTTGGAGAAGACTATTTAAGAATGCAACATTTTTTAGTTCCAAATCAGTTTTTATTTATCAGAGCGACCGTTCAACCGGGGTGGACTAACAAAGAAGGGGTTGTAGGGGAACCCCGATTAAAATTTATAGAAATGAAACTATTGCATGATATCATGGATGAGCTCTGTAAAAAAGTAACCATACAGCTTCCATTAAATCAAGTAAAAGAAGATACTATTTTAAACTTGGAATCTATCTTAAAGAACACACCGGGAAAACAAGCTTTAAATTTCACAGTTTGGGATGAAAAAGAAAAACTAGAGGTGAGTTTACCGAGTAGAAATACAAAAATACACATTACTAGCGCGTTGTTATCTACTCTAGAAAATCAGGAAATTGCATATAAGCTGAATTAGATCTGTCCGTTGCATTTGAGCGCTCTTCTTTTTAATAGAACCGCATGAAAACTGCTTTAAAAACTGTGCTTTATCAAAACCATAAGCAGCCGAAAAACACGTATTCTAACAATAGTATTATTGGGTTAAAATCTAAATAAAAGGTTAAATAAAAATAAATCGACTTTAACTTAAACTGATTCTAATTAAGGACGTATGGAAAAATTTGCAACTTAAGAAATTACAATATTGGTATTTTTGCACTCAATTCAAGAAGATAAATGATAAAAGAAAAAAGTGGTATTTGGCAAAGTTGGAATGACAATATTAAATATAGTTATAAAACACTTTACAAAATTACATCTGAAAAGGAGTTACAAGAGATTGTAAAAGAGTCTGACAAAATTAAATTTTTCGGAACCAAACAATCTTCAGCAGATATTGCTTCTGGTGTGGCAACTTTGGTGGATATGACAACCTATAACAAAATACTTTCATACGATGACGATGCACTTACGATTACAGCACAATCAGGCGTAATATTGGGAGACCTTTTAGAGGCTATTGAATCTAAAGGTTGGTGTATTCCGTGTTTACCAGATATCAATACCATCACGCTAGGGGGCGCATTGGCAACGGGTACGCATGGAACAAGTGGAAAACTACTTTCAGAGTATGTAACAGAATGTAGTATTGTTTTGGCAGATGGAGTGCTTAAAAGAGTAACTGCAGAAGACCCACTTATAGACGCCGTTCGAGTATCTTTAGGTGTTTTGGGAGTACTCTCTGAGATCACTTTTAAATGTGAGCCTATTTACACCTTGCATGTAAAAGAAGGTCCAGAGAACGATTCTGAATGGTTGCCTAAGATTTCAGAACGCTTAAAAAAACATGATTTCTTAAGAATTTTATGGTTGCCGCACACAGACAATGGTTATGTAATTACAGGGGACAAAATAGATTCAGATACAGAAATTACTGAAAACCTTGGTCCTAAATATTTAAAACACAGAAGAACTGCCTCCAAAGTTTTATACAAATATTCACATGTATATCCTTGGATGACTGCGATTGCAAACAAGATTTTATTCAAAGCTTTCTTTAGCTCCAAAAAAGAACACAAAGGATCTTTATACCAAGCCACCGTTACTAAATCTAGAGGATCTACCATAGAACTCTCAGAATGGACCATAGGATTGGATAAATTTCCCAAAGTATTTGAAGAACTGAAATCTGAAATTAATAAATGGTCTAACAAATCTTTTATCCACATCCCAATGGATGTGCGCTTTATCCAGAAAGACGCTTCTTGGCTAAGTTACGCGCACAACGAAGATATGGTTACTATGGGGTGTGTTTCTCGAAATGCAGCAACAGCAGATACCTATGAAGCATTTAAAAGCATTGAAAAAGTATTCTTGAAGTACGGTGGAAAACCACATTGGGGGAAACGTTTTGCAGCGAAAGATGCAGAATTATCCAAAATCTACAGCAAATGGGGAGATTTTAAGCTTTTAAGAAAAAAATTAGACCCAACCAATAAATTTTTAAATCCTTATTTAGCTAAGGTTTTCAACGAAAAAACAAACGTATAATGCACCCAAAGGGCTTTTTATTTGATTTTGATGGCGTAGTAGTTGATAGTTCTGAAAGTCACGGTGCTGCATGGGAGTCCGCTTTCAGAGAGCTCTTTCAACAGCAGATTGCGCCTTTTCCTAGAAGCCATGCTGGGAAATCTCCCATGATTATTGCAGAATACTTTTGTACTGTTATTGGAGAAGAGAAACGAACTAAAGAACTGTATTTATTAAAGGATAAGCATTTAGATTGCTATTTTAAAGTTCCTAAATTACTCCCTGGAGTGCGCGAATTCACCTCATACTTATCCAAAAATAAAATTCCTTTTGGAATTGCAAGCAACGCAACAAAACAGTTTTTAAAAAACAGCGTTCATCATTTAAACTTAGACTTTCCAACTGTTTTTGGTGTTCAGGATTATGTGAAACCAAAACCAGCTCCAGAAGCCTATATTACCTTAGCGAAAGCTTTGGGATTTCAAGAAGACGACTTTAAAAATCTTTGGGTTTTTGAAGACAGCTTAACGGGAACTACTGCCGCTAAATTGGCAGGTATGATTCCAATTGGTATTGCAACCCAATATACTATTGAGGAGTTAAAAAAAGCTGGAAGTTGCTTTGTGTTTCCTACTTTGCTGGAAGCCTATACATATTTAACCAATGCTACTGCTGCTGAGGATTGTTAAAATCTACCAGTAGGATTGCATAGCGCGTTTATTGCGTAATCTCTCTAAACAGGGTCTCTAAATTTTTACTTTGTGTGTTCAAACTAAGGATTTTAAGGCCGTTTTCCTGTGCGAAATCAAATACTTTTGATCGCATATCCTCTGAGTGATCAAAGGTTAATTGCCAGGTGTTTCCTGATGTATTTATTACTGAATTTAAATCTGCAAACACGGAAAATGAATTTACAGCAATCTGAATATTAAAAATAACGTCTATTACCTGTGCTGTATTCCTTTGAAGTTCTTTAAGTTTTTCGTCCAGCACTATCGCTCCTTTTTTAATTATGATTACGCGATCACATACGGCCTCTACCTCTTGCATGATATGTGTAGAAAGTAGAATTGTTTTGTCTTTTCCTAATGCTTTAATCAATGCCCTAATTGCTACCAATTGATTTGGATCTAAACCTGTTGTAGGCTCATCTAAAATTAAAACTGTTGGTTTGTGTAAAATCGCTGCTGCCAAACCAACTCTTTGCTGATATCCCTTAGAAAGTTGATTTATTTTCTTGTGTGCCTCCTTTGTCAATCCAACTTCTGCAATACAGTTTTCTATTTGACTTTTTTCAACTTTAAAAATTGCCGCTTGAAACTGTAAATACTCTCGTACATACATCTCTTCATATAATGGATTGTGCTCTGGTAAATACCCAATAACACGCTGTGCTTGTATGGCGTTTTTCAAAACATCTATTTCATCTACAAAAATAGCACCTGAATCTGGCTTTAAATACCCTGTTAAAATTCTCATCATTGTAGACTTCCCAGCACCATTTGGACCTAAAAAACCTATTATTTGACCTTTCTCTGCAGAAAAAGAAACCGTATCTAATACTTTCTCTGTCGTATATTTTTTAGATACTGAAATTACATTTATAGACATATTGTGCTGCTATTTTTAATTCGATAAATACCTTCCTTCCAAACTTACGTATTGGACATAATTCCATTAACTTTTCTAATTGCTTTCATCCTTAACCAAGCTGTCGGATGTCTTTTTTTGTAGAGCCATAGCGCACCCAAATCCAATGCAAAATAGAAAAGGCTAATGCCACTTGGAGGATTGTGACTTGGTAAAAAAGGAATTATATCCCATGCAGTTGTTGGCCACCACCAGCAACCATAATGCGTCCCAATAATTTCTAAATATACCACTGTTATATACATCGCTAAATAAAACAACCGCTCCCTTGGGCGCTTGTAAAGAATTAAAAGTGTTATTACAGTCATCACAAAACCAAAAACATCTCCCTTCAATATTAGGTAAAAAGTAGCATACACAATAATAAAACTCGTAAATATATACTCGAACTTCCTTTTATTTTTAAGAATAGCACTCGCTTTAGAAAAATATAAAACACCCACATACACTATTGCATGGCCTAGCGGAATATAATGAGGAACATTCTCTAAGCGGTACGTATACATTCCAAAGGCAATCGAAAAAAGATATTCCCCAAATACAGCAATGATTACTGCAAATATCATTAGTTCTTTCATGCGCTTATTTATACTGCAGAAAGTCACCGAAAAACCAATAAGCATGCTAATATTTGCATAGGTCTGCGCATTAGTAGTAATTGAAGCCATACTCGCGCTATCTAAAAATAATCCAACTACTATAAATAAAAAAAGTAATCCCAGGCTCTTGGATATTGCGAATCGCGAAGATTTAGATGCTAACAAACTCATACAGCTAAAATAAGAAAGAAAAGAAAAATGGCTCAATATATATTGAGCCATTATTATCTACAAATGTTTTTTATACTTATAGCTGGTATCTTACTCTAAGACTTACAAATCTTGGTAAAATAAAACGTTCATTAACTGTAAATGCAATGATACTCTGGCTTATATCTACTTGTGAACCTGTTGCTAATAAATTATTACCTACCAATTCATATTCCCATTTTGCATCTCTATCTTTTCTATAGGCTAATTTTGCATTCCAAATATTAAATGAACTCTGTTTACTTCCACCTTGTCTTACTTCGTTAAAAGTGAAATCTGAAGTTAGTGTTACTGAGTTCCAAATATATGCATCAAAATCTATCGATGGTGCGTGTGTAACTGTCTTAATATCTGAAGGTCTTGCACTGTTACTTTGATCTACATAAGTTATTCTATAACGCAAAGTAACATTTGGTGCTTTCGTGAAATTTGTACCAACACTTGCATTCATTCCTCTTACTAAACTTTCATTTGTATTCTCTTCCGAATTAA